>Ga0210400_10000016_pt1 | contig 337035 bp, 276 predicted proteins | sample IncBWH26MmetaG_FD_155456 | JGI IMG/M metagenome (GOLD analysis project Ga0210400, IMG submission 155456) | Forest soil microbial communities from Barre Woods Harvard Forest LTER site, Petersham, Massachusetts, United States - Inc-BW-H-26-M | ecosystem: Environmental > Terrestrial > Soil >... | reverse complement strand
AATCCGCAGCCGCACATCGGCAAGATCTATCACCTGACCGGTCCGCAGTCCGAGAACATGCATTTCTTTGCACAGGAGTATTCGAAGGCGCTGGGCCGCACAATCACCTTTCAGGACATTCCCGTCGAGCCGTGGCGGGACGAGCTGCTCAAGCGGCGCTGGCCGGTTCACGTGGTGAACCACCTGGCGGCGATGGGCGATCTGCATCGCGCGGGGCGCTTCGACCGGCTGTCGGACGACGTGCTCACGCTAACGGGGCAACGGCCGCTGAGCGTGCAGGAGTTCGTCAGGAAGAATGCGGCGACATTTACCGCGGCGGCAAAAGCAAAAGAGGCCTGACTGTCTGCCGGGCGCCGCACCCTGCGGTTTTCAGGGTGCGGATTTTGATTTTCTCTTGGCTCGACTCGCATGGTGGCACTTGGCCTTTAACAGTCAATTGTGCGTTACTGCGTTACAATTTCAAACGGACCACTACCGCCCACTGCCGTTTCTTGGCTCTTCCGCATCCCACCAGTTACAATAGATTGTTTGCATCTGCGGTAAGAAAGCAGCCCTTGCGAACGTAGTTCTAGTGACCGTCAGGAGACCACCAGGCATCCATGGATGTAGCCAAGGTTGTAGATAGGGTTGTCGCTCGATTTATCGGCACCAAGCACGAGCGCGACATCAAGAAATTGATGCCCGTCATCGCGGCCATCAACGAGCGCGAACTCGAAGTAAAAGTACTCAGCGATGAAAGCCTTAAGACGCGTTTTGCGGAGCTCCGAGCGCAGGTACAAGAGCAATTGAAGGACGCAGATCCCGCGGAACCTGCCTACAAAGAGCAGTTGCAGAAAGCGCTGGAGTCAGCAATTGTTCCGGCATTCGCGGTGGTCCGCGAGGCGGGCCGGCGCTTCCTAAATATGCGGCATTTTGATGTGCAGCTGATCGGCGGCATGGTTCTGCACGAGGGGAAAATTTCGGAGATGAAGACGGGCGAAGGCAAGACGCTCGTCGCGACGCTTCCGGCAGTGCTGAATGCACTGGCGGGGCGCGGCGTTCACATCGTCACGGTGAACGATTACCTCGCGCGCCGCGACGCGGAATGGATGAGCCCGCTCTACAAGGCGCTCGGATTGAGCGTCGGCGTCATCGTTCACGATCTCGACGACGAGCAGCGCCGCGCGGCTTATGGCGCGGACATCACCTACGGCACCAACAACGAATTCGGCTTCGACTACCTCCGCGACAACATGAAGTACGACCTGGCGCAATGCGTGCAGCGCGGGCACCAATTCGCCATCGTCGACGAAGTGGACTCCATCCTCATCGACGAGGCGCGCACGCCGCTAATCATTTCCGGGCCTTCGGAAGAGTCCACCGACAAGTACGCCAAAATCGACAAGATTATTCCTAGGCTGATTCAGGACATCGACTACACGCTGGACGAAAAGCACCGCACCGCGACGCTCACGGAAGAAGGATTCGCCAAGTGCGAACGCCTTCTTTCGCTGACCAACATGTCCGATCCGGCGAACATCGATATCATGCACCACGTTTACCAGGCGTTGCGCGCGCACACGCTTTATAAGAACGACGTGGATTACGTGGTGAAAGACGGTGAAGTGATCATCGTCGACGAATTTACCGGCCGGCAGATGCCCGGGCGCCGCTGGTCCGACGGTTTGCACCAAGCCGTGGAAGCCAAAGAAGGCGTGAAGATCGAGCGCGAGAACCAGACGCTCGCGACGATTACGTTTCAGAATTATTTCCGCATGTACAAGAAACTTTCGGGCATGACCGGCACGGCGGAGACGGAAGCGGCGGAGTTCGGCAAGATTTACAATTTAGATGTCACGGTCATTCCGACGAACCGGCAGTTGATCCGCATCGAGTCGCCCGACGTGGTTTACCGCACGGAAAAGGAAAAATTTCATGCCGTGGTGAACGGCATCCTGCAGGAAGACAACTCGCTGGCAAACGGCATCCGCCACTATCACGAACGCGGCCAGCCCGTGCTCGTGGGCACGATCTCCATCGAAAAGTCCGAGGCCATTGCGGAGTTGCTGAAAAAGGGCGGTGTTCCGCACCAGGTGCTGAACGCCAAGCAGCACGAGCGCGAATCGCGCGTCGTGGCGCAGGCCGGCCGCAAGGGCGCGGTCACGGTGGCGACGAACATGGCTGGACGCGGCACGGACATTTTGCTTGGCGGCAACCCCGAGCAAATGACCCGCGACCATTTTCTGAAAAACAAACTGGCGATGCCTTATGCAGCGGCTCCCGCCGTGATTGGCGCGGATCCCGCGGATGGCAATGGCGCTCAGCCTGCGGTGCAGATGGTGCTCTTTCAGCACGAAGGAAAAATCTTTCAAGTGCCGGCGGATCAGTGGAAGCCGGTATACGAACAGTTCGCCGAGCAGTGCAAAGCGGAGCATGACGAAGTCGTCGCGCTCGGCGGCCTGCACATTCTTGGCACGGAACGCCACGAGGCGCGGCGCATCGATAACCAATTGCGCGGACGCGCGGGACGCCAGGGCGACCCGGGCTCTTCGCGATTTTTTCTTTCGCTGGAAGACGACTTGATGCGCATTTTCGGCGGCGAACGCATGCGTGCCCTGATGTTTCGAATGGGCATGACCGAAGGCGTGCCCATCGAATCCGGGCTGATCTCCCGCCGCATCGAGAACGCCCAAAAGACTGTGGAAGCGCAAAACTTCGACGCCCGCAAACATTTGCTCGAGTATGACGACGTGATGAACAAGCAGCGCGAGACGATTTACGCGATTCGCCGTTCCGCGCTGGAAGGCAAGGATCAGCGCGATTACGTTTTGGGCATCGCGGAAGACGTGGTGCGCGAGCTTGCCGAGACATTTTGCCCGCGCGAGCAGCATCCGGACCAATGGAACACCACGCAGTTCCTCGCGGAGAGCAACGCGCAGTTTGGCATCGACATAAAGGCGGCGGGCGCCGACCCAGGTTCGCTCAGCCACGATCAGCTTTCGAATGCGGCGGCGGAGGCCGTCCAGAAGCGCTACGAGGAGAAGGAAAAGCAGTTTGGCGCGGATTTGATGCGCTGGCTGGAGCGGCGCATCATTCTGGACGTGGTCGATTCGCAGTGGAAAGACCACCTGCTTTCGCTGGACCACTTGAAAGAGGGCATCGGGTTGCGCGGCTACGCGCAGAAAGATCCGATTGTCGAGTTCAAGAAAGAGGCTTTCACGCTTTTTGAAGACATGATGGCGCGCATCGATAACGAAACGATTCGCTATCTATTTCACATTCAGGTGCAGCAGGGCGAGCAGGCGCCGGGGGCGAGGCAGCCTCGGCCGGAACCGCCGCGCACGCCTCCGCAAAGCGCCGCTGCGGCGGTGGCCAGCGCTGCCGCGCGCGCTAGCGAGCCGCAGCATTTGCCGGCAGTTGCGCGCGAAATCGAACGACGGCAGCAGCGGCAGCAGAAAGATTTGCAGTATCAGACGGGGCCGGCGCAGGCGGAACCACCGAAGCCCGTTCGCGCGGGTGCAAAGGTGGGACGCAACGATCCTTGCCCCTGTGGATCGGGAAAAAAATACAAGAAATGCCACGGCGCGAACGCTTAGAGCGCAGTTGTAGATCGCCCCTTCAGGGTGAGGCTTTTCCCGACGACAGCACGTTGCAACCAGCGAAGCGGTCGCCGCTGCTTCAGAAAACCCTCAGGCCTGAAGGCCTGAGCTACAATGGAATGAAGTAGCGCTAGCTCTTCAGGAGAATTGATGCCTCCAGCACCCATGCAGCAGCCAGAACGCCAGCCGATTCCTGGCGTGAAGAATCTTGTGGCCGTGGCAAGCGGCAAGGGCGGCGTTGGCAAGACCACCGTCGCGGTGAATCTCGCGCTGGCTTTGGCGAAGCTCGGCCACAAAGTGGGATTGCTCGACGCGGATGTTTACGGGCCGAACGTGCCGATTATGCTGGGAACCCTGCAAGAACCTCAGGCCACCGCGGATAAGCGCATCATTCCAGTGCAATCGCAAGGGCTGAAGATGATTTCCATGGGGCTGCTCAACCCAGGTGACAAGCCGATGATTTGGCGCGGGCCGATGCTGCACAGCGTGATTACGCAATTCCTGCGCAGCGTGGAATGGGGCGAGCTGGATTACCTGATCATCGATCTTCCGCCGGGCACCGGTGATGTGCAGTTGACGCTGATCCAGACGGTCGCTGTCACTGGCGCGGTGGTAGTCACTACGCCTTCGACCGTGGCGCTTGCCGATGTGCGCAAGGCTATTGAAATGTTCCGCCAGGTGAACGTGGAAGTTCTCGGCGTGGTCGAGAACATGAGCACGTTTGCTTGCCCGCACTGCGGCAAAGCGATTGACATTTTCGGCCACGGCGAAGGAGCAAAGACCGCGATCGCTTATGGCGTGCCGGTGCTTGGTGAAATCGAAATCGATCCGCGGATTCGAATCGGGGGCGACACGGGCAAGCCGGTGGCGGCGCTTGGCGAAGCAGGCGCCGGCGCAAAGAGTCTTTACAATGTGGCGCGCGCGATGGTGGCGCGGCTGGCCGAAGTAGCCGGCACGACTGGCGGCCCTGCGGTTCAGATCGATTGAATTTTCAGGCTTCTTTTGTCTTGGCGGAATTCTGCAGCCCTTCGATCTTAGCAAGCAAGCAGTTGCGGCAGAGGCACCCCTCCTCATCGGCCGGCATCGGGACGTGCGGCAGTTCCGCGCACCAGCAGCCGGGTCCCTGCTTGCAGGTCATTGTGGCTCCGCATTGGGCACAGCGTTTTTCCACTTGTCGATGATGGCCCAGTTGCGGGGTGGCGTCCAGCGGCGCGTGCGAGGATGCAGCGGCGGTTTCCTTGTCAGCCGGACAACGCGGATGATATCTTGATTTGATTCGTGCGCAGCGAATTTTCTGTAGGGGCGGGGCTTGCCCCGTTCGGAAGGGCGCAATATATTGCGCCCCTACATTGCGAAAGCGCTACCCACTCATGGCTGAGACAAAATTGGACTGGAGAGTAGGACACGATTGGCTCGACAGCCGGACATTCGACCGTACAAAGGGAAGCGGCCGCAAATCGCGGCTTCGGCCTACATTGACCCCGCGGCCGTGATTATCGGCGACGTGGTGATTGGCGAGGATTCGAGCGTTTGGCCTTGCACGGTGGTTCGCGGCGACGTGCACTACATCCGCATCGGGGCGCGGACGAATATTCAAGACGGCTCGATCTGCCACGTCATGCGCGGCGAGTGGCCGCTTATCCTTGGCGATGACGTTACCGTGGGGCATTCCGTGACGCTGCACGGGTGCACCATCGAGTCGCGCTGCTTGATTGGCATGGGCGCGGTCATTTTGAATGGCGTGACGATTGGCGCAGGCAGCATCGTCGCGGCAGGAACGCTGGTCACTGAGCGGACCGCGATTCCGGCGGGGAGCTTGGTCATGGGCTCGCCGGGAAAAGTGAAGCGCATGCTCACAGGGATCGATCAGGCGTCGATCGACGAGTACGCCAAGCGCTACGTCGGCTACAAAAATATTTATCGCGAGGAACCTACCGAGTGAGTAAGCAACACGATGAAGAAAAGGCGCGTGCTAAGCGACAGCAATGGGAAGAGCACAATCGCGCCAAGGCGCTGGCGAAGCAGCAGCAGAAGGAGATTCAGACAGTCCGGCAATTCCAGACTGCAAAAGGCACTCGGGACATCCTCCCTCCTGACACGGCTTTGTGGAATCGCGTTGAGCAGACCGCGCGCGAAGTCTTCGCCACCTATGGTTTCAGCGAGATTCGAGTTCCGATCTTTGAGCCGGTTGAACTTTTTTCTCGATCCATCGGCGAGCAAACGGACGTCGTTTCAAAGGAAATGTACAAGTTCGAGGACTTTGACACATCAGAGATTCTCGAGCTTCTGGAATCCCGAAACGCTGCTCTGGCATGGGCGGATGCGCCCATCAGTTCTGGACAGCCCGGCCCTTTGGGCTTTGGTGCGCAGGCGATCTTCACTCCTTTCAGTCTATTGGTCGGAAATATTATGCGGTTAGGACTAGAAGCGTTTCGCGAAGCCAAAATCCCAAGGACGCCTGAAAACGAGCGACTACTAAATGACCTGAAAGATGGACTCGGCCAATTCGTTGGCTCGCTCAATTCACGCGGTCTCGCTGAGAATCGCCAAGCCGCAAACGGCTTGAAAGGGCTAATCGGCCAGCTCAGGCTCGGAGACACGCTATGCCTCAGGCCCGAAGCTACTGCAAGTGTCTGCCGCGCCTATATCCAGCATGAAATGCAGTCACTACCCCAGCCCGTGAAACTTCACTACTTAGGACCAATGTTTCGGCGTGAACGACCTCAAAAGGGCCGATACCGACAGTTCTACCAAATTGGTGCGGAAGTATTGGAGGCGGTTCGGCCCGCTACGTCGACGGATGCCGCGAAAGAGATTGCAACAGACGCGGCGGTCGACGCGGAAGTCATAGAGATGCTTATTTACTTTTTCGAGAGATGCGGGCTGCAAGGAACGGTTCTCAACATCAACTCGATTGGGCATGCCGCCGACAACTGCCGTCGCGCTTACGTCGAACTTCTCAGAACAAGATTGAGAACAGTAAGCAACCACCTCGGCGACGATAGCAAGCGCAGGATCGAAACCAATCCACTTCGAGTGCTCGATTCCAAGGACAAGAACGAACAGTCTACTATCGCCACGCTCCCTCATATCGCCGATCATCTCTGTGACGATTGCAAGGCGCACTACACCGAGCTCAAACGGCAGCTCGATCTTCGCAGCGTCAAGTACGTCGAAAACTGGCGGCTAGTCCGAGGCCTCGACTACTACATGCGCACCACGTTTGAGATCACCGCGCAGGGCCTCGGCTCGCAGGACGCGGTCTGCGGGGGCGGCCGGTACGACGGCCTTGTCGAACTCCTCGGCGGCCCGCCCACCAAAGGCATCGGCTTCGCCATCGGCGAGGACCGCTTGATCCTGTCTCTTCAAGAGAATCTAGAAAATATTCAGAGCACTTTTGATGAGAACCTACCCAGCTTTTCAATAGTGCTTCAAAGGCCTGACGTCGCAGTCGCGGGAACCGATAATGAAACGTGGGATCGAGCCATAGAGCTTGCTGCCTCGCTGAGAAAACGAGGATTATCCGTTTTTCTTCCGAAGTCGGGCACAAGACTACAACGCGTGTTTGACAGCGCCCAAAGACTCGGGATTCGGGTGGCGATAGTAGTTGGCGAGAGCGAACTCAAACGAAACGATTACGTAATCCGCGTCCTGAGCCCGTTGGACCCAGACGCGACGCGGGATTTCTCTGTTGGAACAAAGGACGTTGTGTTTTATGGCAAGATTGTAAAGTTGCGTCAAGACCTCGAGCGGGCGTTATTGAGACTCGCGGCTGGTAAACCTGATCTGAACGTCCGGACGAGCATGCGTGCTTTGGTCGAGCGCTTGCTTGAAATGGGTTTGGTGCCCGCCAAAATCGCGGGGGAACTCAAAGATATACTTCCGATGCTGAATCGAGGCATTCACGGACAGTGGCTAGCGCCCTATTCGATGGAATGGGCACTCACTTATGGCAACTTGCTCCTAAACGAGCTCGAGAAACTTAGTCCCATGGAGGTTTAGCGAACTTGCTCGATTTTCTCGGCAATTTGAAGCGCACACACTACTGCGGCGAATTGCGCACGTCCGATGACGGGCGCGATGCGCTCGTCATGGGCTGGGTGGCAAGGCGGCGAGACCTCGGCAATCTGCTGTTTCTCGATGTGCGCGACCGCACTGGCATCGTCCAAGTGGTCTTCAACAAGGAGACGCAGTCGGCGGCACATGCCAAAGCCGAACAGGCGCGCAGCGAATTTGTGGTCGCCGTGGAAGGCAAGGTCCTTAAGCGGCAGAAAGCCAATCCGGAATTGGCGAGCGGGGAAGTCGAGCTGGTGGCGGCGAAGCTGCACATTCTCAACAATGCCAAGACGCCGCCGTTTCCGATTGAAGACGAAATCAACGCGGCGGAAGAGACGCGGTTGCGCTTCCGCTACCTCGACTTGCGCCGCTCGGAGCCGCACCGGAATCTCGCGCTGCGCCATAAAGTCATTCTCGAAATTCGCAAAGTCATGGACGAAATGGGCTTCCTTGAAGTGGAAACGCCCATGCTCACGCGCTCGACGCCGGAAGGCGCGCGCGATTTTCTGGTGCCCAGCCGCATCCATCATGGGCAGTTTTACGCGCTGCCGCAGTCGCCGCAGATTTTCAAGCAGATCCTGATGATCGCGGGTCTGGACAAATACTTCCAGATCGTGAAGTGCTTCCGGGACGAAGATTTGCGCGCCGACCGCCAGCTGGAATTCACGCAGCTCGACCTGGAAATGTCTTTTCCGCGGCAGGAAGATATTTTTCATGTGATCGAGCAGGTGATGGTGCGCGCTTGCGCCGTCGCGGGCATCAAAGCCGCAGCGCCCTTTCCGCACATGCTCTATAAGGACGCCATTCGAAAGTACGGCAGCGACAAGCCGGACCTGCGCTTTGGCATGGAGCTGCACGAAGTGACGCATTGTTTTCCCACCGAGGCAAAAGAAAAACTGCAGATCGAAGGGAATGTTTTTGCTTTTTCAGCTCCCGGCGCGGCTGGCTATTCGCGCAAGCAACTGGAGGAACTGACCGAAAAAGCCAAATCGCTGAAAGCGCGCGGCGCCTATTTTGTGAAGGTCGCGCCCGACGGCCTCACATCGACTGTTGAAAAACTGATTGGGCCGGAAAACGTGAAGAAGCTTGCCGAAGCCTGTGGCGCAAAAACTGGCGATCTTGTCGTTGCTGTTTCCGCCAAAGAGCAAATCAAAGGCACGGAAGCCGCCGCGCTGATCGCCGGACAATTGCGTTTACATCTTGGCGAAGCGCTCGGCGTGATCGACAAGTCCCAATGGAAATTCCTGTGGCTCACAGGATTTCCTCTCTTTGAATGGAGCGAATCCGACAAAACGTGGGTGAGCGCACAGCATCCCTTCACCGGCATCGTTGACGAAGATCTGGAAAAACTCGAGTCCGCGCCGTGGGAAGTGCGTTCCAAGGGCTACGACCTCGTGCTGAATGGCAACGAGCTCGGCTCCGGCAGCATTCGAATCCATCGCCAGGACATTCAGGAGCGTCTCTTCAAAGCGCTCGGCCTCAGCGAAGAACAATTGCGCCGCCGCTTCGGTTTTTTCCTCGACGCGTTGACGTACGGCACGCCGCCGCACGGCGGCATCGCCCTCGGAATCGACCGCGTGGTCATGCTTCTCGCGGGCGAAAAATCCATCCGCGAAGTCATTGCCTTCGCGAAAACCACGGCGGCGCAGGATTTGATGGCTGATTCGCCGTCCAGCGTAGACAAAGAGCAGCTGGATCAATTGGGGATTGCACTGAAGGAATCATGAGCCGCATACCAGTATTGTTGCTTCAGAGGCTAAAGCCCTGTATGCAAGCATTTTACGCGGGGGCTGAAGCCCTCGCCTCCTAAGGAAAAACAAAGATTGGAGAAGGCTTTATATGGCAACGCCGAGACATAGAAGCGCTCCAGGCTCCTCCTACTTTGTCACGACGAGGTGCTGGCAAGGGCGTCGCATTTTTCAAGTTCCGGAAATCGCTGATGTTCTTCTACGAACTATTTTCGATTACCGCGAGCGCGGCGCCTACCTGCTTCACGAATTCGTGGTCATGCCTGACCATCTCCATTTGCTGTTGACTCCAAGCCCGACGAGCAGCCTAGAAAAATGCGTCCAATTGGTAAAAGGCGGCAGTTCCTACCAAATTCACAAGGAACGCAACCACAAGATGGAAATTTGGCAGCAAGGCTTTTACGATTGGACGGTCCGTGATGCGGACGATTGGAGAATCAAAGTCGAATACATTCGATTAAATCCTGTCCGAGCTAAGCTCGTCGAAGGGCCGCAGGACTGGCCGAACTCTTCTGCCAACGTAAAATTTGATCTCGATCCCGTTCCATCGAAATACTTACAGACTTCAGCGGCTAAAGCCGAAATCCAAGCATCCATAGCGCCGGGGCTAAAGCCCCGGCCTCCTAAGGAGCACCCCGTGCCTCCTAAAGAGCACCCTGTGCCTCCTAAAGGGCAACACTTGTGAGCCGGATACGCATATTACCGGAGGCGGTGGCGAATAAAATCGCGGCGGGCGAAGTTGTCGAGCGACCGGCGTCGGTGGTGAAAGAACTGCTGGAAAACGCCATCGATGCGGGCGCGAAGACTATTCGCGTCGAAGTGGAAGTCGGCGGCAAGCGCATGATTCGCGTGATTGACGACGGTCACGGGATGACTCACGATGACGCGCTGCTGGCGTTTGAACGCCACGCCACAAGCAAACTGCGCTCTGCCGATGATCTGCTGTCGATTGCCACGCTGGGGTTTCGCGGGGAAGCGCTGCCGACGATCGCCGCCGTATCGCGTCTGCTGCTCGAAACGCGTGACGAAGCGGAAGCGGAAGGCACGCGCATCGAATTCGCGGGAGGCAAGCTGGTCAACGTAAAGCCCGCGGGTTTGCCCGCAGGCACGACCGTCAGCGTCGCGGATATTTTTTATTGCGTTCCGGCGCGCCGAAAATTCCTTAAGTCGGATACCACGGAGCTGGGCCACATCGCATCGCTGGTTACGCACTACGCGCTGGCCCATCCAGCGAAGCAATTCATTCTCACCACCCCAACACAGGAAATTATCAACTGTCCGCCCGCGGAAAAGCTGGCCGACCGCGTGTATCAGCTTTTCGGACGGCAAGCGCTTGAAGAGCTGGTGGAAATCCCCGCCGTATCTTCTCCGTTCCGCGCGGCGATCACCGAGCCGGAACTCGAAGAAGGAGAAGAAAAGGCATCGCTGACGGTCAGCGGATTTACGTCGCGGCCAGACATCCAGCGGATGAATCGCAATGGAATCTACATCTTCGTGAACCGCCGGCTGGTGCGCGACCGGCTGATTCTGCACGCCATTCACGAGGCTTATCGCAACATTCTGCCGCCAGCCGTTTTTCCCGCGACGCTGCTTTTCCTGGAGATGCCGTACGACGAAGTCGACGTCAACGTGCATCCCGCGAAAATCGAAGTGCGCTTCCGGCGCTCGCAATTCGTGCATGATTTTGCGCGCGATGCGATTCGCCAGGCGCTGATGGGCGCGCGGCCGATCGCAAGTTTTGCTGCCGCCGCAACTGCCGCGCCCCCATCGGGAGGCCAAGGGAATGGAGCGTTCTCCGGCGGAATCACGCCCGCGCCGGCGGAGTCAGGTGTTCCGCGCGCGATCATTCCGCCGCTGGAAGAAATCGGCGTCGGCTCAGGCATCGGATCTGACGGTGGTTTCGATCTTACGGGCGCGCCGCTGCGGCCGGTCGAGCAGCGGATTCCATTCACTTCGGGAACCGCGTTTGGTACTGGCGTCGCGCCGGCGCAGATTTCCACGGCCGGAAATTGGGCCGCGAATCTCGCCGCTCCGAGCGCGGACGCTCCCGCGAGCCTTCCGAGGCCGGAACAGATCGCGGACCTAAAGCCGCTCGGACAAGTTAGCGCAAGTTTCATCATCGCGGTGAACGGCGAAGGGCTCTGGATCGTCGACCAGCACGTGGCGCACGAGCGCGTGCTCTTCGAGCAGCACCTGGAAGCGCGGCGCGCCGGAAAAGTGGAAGCCCAGCGCATGCTCATGCCGTTGGTGATTGAATTGTCGCCGCGGCAAATCGTCATCTTCGAAAAGATAGCGGAGGAACTGGCCGCGAACGGATTTGAAGTCGAGCCGATGGGGCCGAAGAGCGTGGCGATCCAGGCCGTGCCCGCGGGAGTAGGCGCGCCGGACGCCGAAAAACTGCTCACCGAAATTCTCGACGGCCTTGAGCGGGAGAACGCCGCGATTTCGATTGAAACGTTGCAGGCAAAAATCGCCGCGTCGACGGCGTGTCACGCGGCAATCAAAGTGAATATGCCGCTGGAACAATCGAAAATGGAATGGCTGCTGGACGCGCTGGCAAAAACCGATTGCCCGATGAGTTGCCCGCACGGACGCCCGGTGGTGCTGCGGTATTCCATGAAAGAAATTGAGAAGGCGTTTCATCGCATTTGAAGGGCGCCGCTACCGGCAAGCGGAGCAAATAGCGGGGAACTAAATAAAATGCAACATAGAAGCGTTGTTTTTTTGACTGAGAAGCGACGACTGACAACCGAGGCTTCAGAATGAGCGATTCGCAAAAGACAGCAGTAATTTTCGGCCTGGCGAACAAGCGCAGCATCGCCTGGGCTATCGCGCAGAAACTGCACGAAGCCGGCTGGCGCTTAGCGATTTCCTATCAGAATGAACGCATGGAGCAGGAAGCCAGGGATTTGATCACCGACCTGCCGGGGGCTGAGGGCTTCATGTGCGACGTCTCATCGGACGATCAGATCGCCAAGGTATTTGAGGAGTTCAAATCGCGCTACGGTGTCCTTCACGGCATCGTGCATAGCGTGGCGTTTGCTCCCGCGGAAGAATTGAAGGGCGAGTTTGTGAACACCACGCGAGAGGGATTTCGCATCGCGCATGACATCAGCGTGTACTCGCTCATCGCCGTATCGCGAGCGGCTGCACCCCTGATGACAGCCGGCGGAGGCATCGTGACGCTGACGTACTACGGCGCGGAAAAAGTCGTGCCGAAGTACAACGTCATGGGCGTAGCGAAAGCCGCGCTTGAAGCCAGCGTGCGATATCTGGCCAGCGACCTGGGTCAAAAGGGTATCCGGGTAAACGCGATTTCTGCCGGGCCGATCAAGACGCTGGCGGCGCGCGGAATCCCCGGTTTGGGAGACATGCTGAAAGCGCACGCCGAGCGCGCTCCGTTGAAACGCAACGTCGATCCTGGCGAAGTCGGAGGAACCGCGGCATTCTTGCTCTCTGACGCAGGCTCCGGCATCACTGGCGAAACGATTCACGTCGATTGCGGCTACAACATCATGGGGTTTTAGAGAGAGCAAGCATTCCTGTTTGCGCTGCTTTTGAACCACTCGAGAGAAATACCCACAGCCAAGAGTGGCTGTGCCAGTAAAATGCCAAAACTTACCATCGCCATCGACGGTCCCGCGGGGTCCGGAAAGAGCAGTGTGGCGCGGCGTGTTGCGGCGATACTCGGCTACTTGTATCTGGACAGCGGAGCGATGTACCGCGCCCTGGCGCTGAAGGGGCTGCGGCGCGGAGTTGCGCTGGAAAACGAGTCCCGCCTCGCAGAGCTTGCGAAGGAAACACACATCGAACTGAAACCGCCTACTCCGGAGCAGGAAACTTTGGGCGCGAAGAATTGCGTTTTCCTCGACGGGGCGGACGTGACGCGGGAGATTCGTACCGCGGAAGTGGCACAGGCTGCGTCGCGGCTCGCGACGATTGCAAAAGTGCGCGAAGTGCTCGTGGCCGAGCAGCAGCGCGCCGGCGCGGGGGGCGGCGTCGTGATGGAAGGGCGGGACATCGGGACCGTCGTGTTCCCCAAAGCGGAGCTGAAGATTTTTCTGGATGCCTCGCCGGAAGTGCGCACTGAGCGGCGCTGGAAAGAGCACCAGGAAAAAGGCGAACGAATTACGCTCCCGGAAGTTTTCGACGAAGTGATCGAACGGGACAAGCGCGACCGCGAACGCAAAGTTTCTCCGCTGGTGCGCGCCGCGGATGCTGTGCTGGTGGACAACACCGCGATGGGCATCGAAGAAACCGCGCGGTTGATCGTCATGCTGGCGAAGGAAGCCGCGGCCTGACGAGCCGTTCTTCAACCATACAATTCAACCGGCGCAGTGGGGAAACCTGCTGCGCCTTTTTTTTCGCAGTGATTGAAATGGAAGGATTGCGGATTGTTTAGGTCGGCGCGGACATCGAACTCAAAAATTCCATGTTGGACTTCGATTTGGACAGCCGGCTGATCAACAGCTCCATGGCCTCGACGGTCGAGAGCGGGCTAAGAACCTTGCGCAGCACCCAGACGCGGCTCAGTTCGTCGGGCGGCAGGAGCAGTTCGTCCTTGCGGGTGCCGGAGCGCTGAATGTCGATGGCGGGGAAGACGCGTTTGTCGGCGAGGCGGCGATCGAGATAGATTTCCATGTTGCCGGTGCCCTTGAACTCTTCGAAAATCACGTCGTCCATGCGGCTGCCAGTGTCGATCAACGCGGTGGCGATGATCGTGAGGGAGCCGCCCTCTTCCACGTGGCGCGCGGCGGCGAAAAAGCGGCGAGGACGCTGCAAGGCGTTGGCGTCGATACCGCCGGAAAGCACTTTGCCCGAAGGCGGAGTGACGGCGTTGTAGGCGCGAGCGAGACGCGTGATGGAGTCGAGCAGCACAACGACGTCGCGCTTGTGCTCGACCAGCCGCTTGGCCTTTTCCAGCACCATTTCGGCCACTTGGATGTGGCGCTGCGGCGGCTCGTCGAAGGTTGAGCTGATGACTTCGCCCTTGACGGTGCGCTGCATGTCGGTGACTTCTTCGGGGCGCTCGTCAATCAGCAGCACGATCAGCGCGACCTCGGGATGATTGGTGGCGATGGCGTTGGCCATGGACTGCAGCATCATGGTCTTGCCGGTGCGCGGCGGAGCGTTCACAAGGCCGCGCTGGCCCTTGCCGACCGGACAAAGAAGATCCAGCACCCGGCCGGTCAAATTCTCCTTGGTCGTCTCCATCTTCAAGCGGCCTTGCGGATAGAGCGGGGTCAGGTTATCGAAGAAGATTTTGTTGCGGGCGACTTCCGGATCTTCGAAATTGACGGCTTCGACTTTAATCAGCGCGAAATACCGTTCGCCGTCTTTTGGCGGACGGACTTGCCCGGAGACGGTGTCGCCGGTGCGAAGATCGAACTTGCGGATTTGCGACGGAGAGACGTAGATGTCGTCCGGGCCGGGGAGATAGTTGTATTCCGGCGCGCGCAGGAAGCCGAATCCATCGGGGAGACATTCGAGGACGCCTTCGGAGAAGATCAATCCGTTCTTTTCGGTTTGCGCACGGAGGATCTGGAAGATCAACTCCTGCTTGCGCATTCCGCTCGCCCCGGGAATGTTCAATTCCTTGGCGATCTTGGCGAGGTCGGTGATGTTCTTTTCCTTCAGCTCGGCAAGGCTGATGCTCATCTGATTGCTTCCTTCAACGTTTGTTTCTTTTGGCATATATCCTTAGCTTTTATGGTGAAAATTGACCCTGGGAATCCGGATTGATTTGAGGTGGTGCACCAAACTGGCGGATTAGCGAATACCTGCCAGGATGGGGCAAACCAGACTTTCTACAACCGGTGCCAGCGCCGGGCCGCGGCCAACCTGAGAGTTCCCCAAGCGTATCTCCGCTCTGGTCGAAGTCAACTCGGGGGACAGGCCGGACCTGAAACCACGCTGCTTAGTTGGTCAAACTCTTGTCTTTCTCGGCGCCGGCTACGAAAGGTTCTGCTACGGGCGCAACTGCGGCATGCTCAAGCGGCACCGTCGGCCGCTCCAGCGCAATCTGCAGCACTTCATCCATGGTCTCGACAAAATGCATCGTAAGACTGGAGAGGATCTCCTGCGGGATTTCCGCCAAGTCCTTCTCATTGTCCTTCGGAAGCAGTACCGTACGCAAGCCCATTCGGTGGGCGGCCAGGAGTTTCTCCTTGACCCCGCCGATGGGGAGCACTTTGCCGCGCAAGGTAATTTCGCCGGTCATGGTCACGTCGCGGCGTACCGGATTCTTTGTCAGGGCGCTGACAATGGACGTGCAGATGGTGATTCCGGCGGAGGGACCGTCTTTCGGGATGGCGCCCTCCGGCACATGCACGTGAATGTCGATGGTGCGGTAGAAATCCCGGGGCAAGCCGAGCAGATTCGAACGCGAACGCACGTAACTCATCGCCGCTTGTGCGGACTCCTGCATCACGTCGCCGAGCTTGCCGGTGAGCGTCAGGCGCCCCTTGCCTTCCATCAATGTAGCTTCCGTGGCCAGCACGGAGCCTCCGACTTCGGTCCACGCCAGGCCGGTGGTCAGGCCGATTTCGTTGTGCTTCTCGAGCCACATTTCGCGGTACTTCAGCACACCCAGAAATTCATTGGCATTGGCGGGCGTGATTTCCACATTCGAACTCGCACCGTCTGTGACGACTTTGCGCGCCATCTTTCGCGCGATGTTCTGGATTTCGCGCTCCAGGCTGCGAACTCCCGCTTCGTGGGTGTAATGCCGGATCAAGTGCAGCAACCCTTCGTCGGTGAACTTGAGGTTCTTGTCGGTGAGGCCGGTTGCTTCGCGCGAGCGCTTCACCAGGAAGCGCTTGGCGATTTCCAGCTTTTCCTGTTCGGTATACCCAGGGAGCCGCAGGATTTCCATGCGGTCCTGCAGCGGCTGCGGAATGGTGTGCAGCACGTTGGCAGTGCACACGAACATGACTTTCGAAAGGTCGTATTCCACGTCCAGGTAATGGTCCGTAAAAGAATGATTCAATTCCGGGTCTAGAACTTCCATCAGCGCCGCCGACGGGTCCCCGCGAAAATCGGTGGACATTTTGTCCACTTCGTCGAGCACGAAGATGGGGTTTACCGTGCCGGCCTTCTTCATCATCTGGATGACTTGGCCGGGCAGCGCGCCGATATACGTGCGGCGATGGCCGCGGATTTCCGCTTCATCGCGAACTCCGCCCAGCGAAACCCGCACAAATTTGCGGCCTGTCGCATGGCCGATGGACATCGCCAGCGAAGTTTTGCCCACCCCCGGCGGCCCGACGAAACATAAAATCGAGCCCTTGGGGTTCTTCACCAGTTGCCGCACCGCTAAGAACTCCAAAATCCGTTCCTTGACCTTATCGAGGCCATAGTGCTCATCGTTCAAAATCTTTTCGGCGGCCTTGATGTCGCGGATTTCCTTCGATTTCTTTTTCCAGGGCACCGCTAGCAGCCAATCCAGGTAATTGCGGCTGACCGTGGATTCCGCGGACATCGGCGGCATCAGTTCCAGGCGCTTCAGTTCTTGAATGGCCTTCTCGTGGACTTCCTTGGACATTCCCGCGGTGTCAATCTTCTTTTTCAGCTCGTCGATTTCGCTCTTCTCGCCGCGGCCCAGCTCTTTCTGGATGGCTTTCAGCTTTTCGTTCAGGTAATACTCTTTTTGCGCGCGCTCCATCTGGCGCTTTACGCGCGTATTGATGTTGCGGTCGACGTTCAGCTTTTCCAGCTCGATTTCCAGGATGTCGCCGATGCGGTTCAGCCTCTCGACGGGATCCACGGTCTCCAGCAAGTCCTGTTTTTCATCCACCGGCAGTTGCAGGTTGGCCGCAATCGTGTCCGAAAGCCGCGCCGGATCATCGACCCGCGCCGCGGCGATCATGGTGTCGTAATTCAGGCTCTGCGAAAGCTTGATGAACTGTTCGTACAGCCCGGTGATCTTCTGCACCGTCTGATCGACTTGCGGCGAGGGCTCGACGCGCGCGCCCAGCAGCCGCACCGTGGCGCGGAAGAATCCCTCTTCCGTGGCGATCGACAATGCCCGCGCCCGCTCCACGCCTTCCACCAGAACTTTGATATTGCCGTCGGGAAGCTTGACGCTCTGCACGATGTTGGCCAGCGTTCCCACCGCATAAATTTCTTCCGGCTTAGGGTCGTCCACCGAAGCGTCATGTTGCGTGGAAAGAAAAATCTTCTTGTCGCCGGCCAGCGCTTCTTCGAGCGCCCGCACGCTGGCTTCACGGCCGACGATAAACGGCGTCATCTGCTGCGGAAAGATCACCATGTCGCGCACCGGCATCATGGGCACGCGCTTCATTTCCTGTTTTTCGCGAGTAAACATTGAGTCCCCTGGGTCCTGCCTGCGCGGCCCGGGCACGGCCGCACCGTAAGTTCGACGCCCGAGCGGCTTATCCGGCCTTCTCGAGCAAACTCCAATTGATTTCGCGGGTGCGGACCATGTCCGCCGTCACCACGAAATCGCGCACCTTCCGCTGCATGGGAAGGTGGTACATCAGTTCCAGCATGAGGTCTTCGAGGATCATGCGCAAGCCGCGCGCGCCGACTTTGCGCTGAAGCGCCAACTCCGCCACCGTCTCGAGGGCGTCGTCCGTGAACCGCAAGCGCACGTTTTCGAATTCGAACAGCCGCTGGTATTGCTTCAGCAGCGCGTTCTTTGGTTCCGTCAAAATTTTAACCAGCGCGCCCTTGTCCAAATCGTTCATTACGCCGGCCACTGGCAGCCGCCCCACAAATTCCGGGATAAGCCCGTAGCGAATCAAGTCGCCCGGCTGCACTTGCTCGAGCATCTCGGTGTTGCGCCGCTGCGGCGTCGTCGGCGTTGCGTCGGTGTGGAAACCCAGCGAACGCCGTCCCGCCCGCTTCTCGATGATTTTTTCAAGCCCCACAAACGCCCCGCCGCAAATAAAAAGGATGTTCGTCGTGTCCACGGGAGTAAATTCCTGGTGCGGATGCTTGCGCCCGCCTTGCGGCGGCACATTCGCCACCGTGCCTTCCAGTATTTTCAGCAACGCCTGCTGCACGCCTTCGCCTGACACGTCGCGGGTGATCGAAGGGTTTTCATCCTTCTTCGCAATCTTGTCGATCTCGTCGATATAAATGATGCCTTGCTGCGCCTTCTGCACATCCCCGTCCGCAGCCTGCAGCAGCTTCAAAATAATGTTCTCGACGTCTTCGCCCACGTAGCCGGCTTCCGTCAGCGTGGTGGCATCGACGATGGCAAACGGCACGTCCAGCATGCGCGAAAGCGTCTGTGCCAGCAAAGTTTTGCCCGTACCCGTGGGGCCGATCAGCAGAATATTTGATTTGCTCAGTTCGATGTCGCCCGGCTGCTTGTTCAGGAAAATCCGCTTGTAATGATTGTAAACCGCCACGGCCAGTTTCTTTTTCGTGCGGTCTTGCCCGATGACGTAGCCATCCAGGAATTGCTTGATCTCCGGCGGCCGCGGTAGCCGCTTCGCCGGCGAGGCGGTCTGTTCCCGCTTCTCATCCTCCAGAATCGTCTGGCATACGCCCACGCACTCATTGCAGATGTAGGCGCGCGGATAGTCCGAAGGTGAACTGATCAGCTTTTCCACCTGCTCCTGTGTTTTATGGCAGAAGGAGCAGCGCAGCGGCTCGTCTGGGTTGAATTTTTTCACTGGTATGAAGGCCTCGCCTCCGCTGGGCTGCGACGGAGTCTCTAACCACTATTCTAGGCCGATTATTCCCCCGAGCAAAAGAGAAAGTCGCAAGGTTGCTGACTGTTTGGAACCGCTGTGCATTTTTCGCTTCAAGCCGCAAAGCACTTCGCGGCGCGCCACGCTACCGGTGCTTGTAAATAATCTCGTCGATCATCCCGTATTCCTTGGCCTGCTCGGGATTCATGATGTAATCGCGCTCCACGTCCTTCTCAATCCGTTCCACCGGCTGCCCGCTGTGCTTGGACAGCAGCGAATTGATTGTCGTGCGCATGCGCAAAATCTCTTTCGCGTGCAGGTCGATGTCCGTTGCTTGCCCACCCAGCCCGGACATCCATGGCTGGTGTATCAAGATGCGCGCATTCGGCAGCGCAAACCGTTTTTTCGACGCTCCGCCCGCCAGCAGCACCGCGGCGATCGAAGCCGCCTGTCCCACGCAGGTGGTCACCACGTCCGGCTTCACGAACTGCATCGTGTCGTAAATCGCGAATCCCGCGGTGATCGATCCCCCCGGCGAATTGATATACAGCTGAATGTCTCTCTCCGGGTCTTCCGCCTGCAAAAACAGCATCTGCGCCGTCGCCAGGTTCGCCACGTGGTCGTCGATCGGCGTCCCGATGAAGATGATGTGCTCTTTGAGTAGCCGGGAATAGATGTCGTAGGCGCGTTCCCCGCGGCTGGTCTGCTCCACCACCATCGGTACGAGTGTCGTTGCGCGATACTCTGGTTCGTCGAAATTTTGCATTTGGGTAAGTGTTGCTGGCGCTAAGCCGGAGTGTTTCACTTTGCATCCGTCGCGGCATTCGCTGCCGCAACGGTCTTGATTTTGGCGTTCTGCGCGAGCCAGTCGAGAGTTTTATCGCTCCGCAGCTTAGCCTTCATCCTATCGAGCGTCCCTTGCTTTGTCAAACGCGCTCGCAGCGCTTCTGCCGATTCGTTACTATGCCCCGCCATGTGTTCCAGCTCGTGAGTGAGCTCTTCCTCCGTCGCGTCGATGTTTTCCGCCGTGGCGATGCGGTCCACGATGAGTTCCGCTTTCACGTCGTCCTTCGCGCGCTCTTCCTGGCGCTTCCGCAGTGTCACCCAGTCCACGTTCACCGCCCGCGGATCCACTCCTTGCGCCGCCAGGGAGCGCACCACACGCTCCAGCCGTACATCCATTTGATGCTCCACCAGCGCTTCCGGTACGGGGAAGTCGTGCTGCTTCACGATTTCCGCCAGCACCTTCTCGTGCAGCAATTCCTTGTGCTTGTGATCGCGCTGATGCTCCAGCCCTTCGCGTACCTTCTTCTTCAGCTCTTCTAGGGAGCCCGCGTCGCTCACGTCCTTTGCAAACTCGTCGTTCAATTCCGGCAGCTTCTTCGTTTTGATTCCCAGCACTTCCACCGCATAGTGATACTTCTTTCCTCCCAGCTTCGGATCCGGATAGTCCGCCGGATACTCCACGTCAAAATTCTTGTGTTCGCCCGCGTTTGCGCCCTTCAAGTTGGTGTTGAACGGCTCCATCGTTTCTTCCGCACCGATGTGGCAGAGCACGCTGTCGGCTTGCAGCGGATCGCCGCCGCCTTCCGGCGTGCCCAGCAGCTTCACCTGCGCAAAGTCCCCGTCCTGAATCGCCCGCCCTTCCACCGGCACAAACGCCGCTGCCCGCTCTCGCATCTCTTCGAGCGCTTTCGTCACGTCCTCGTCCGTAATGTCCATCGTGGGCATCTCGAACGACAGGTTCTTGTAATCGCCCAGATCGAACTCCGGCAGCACTTCGAAAACCGCCCGGAACTTCAGCGGCTGCCCCTCATTGAAGTCCAGCTTGTCCACTTGCGGCTGCGAAACCGGGGTCAGCTTCTGCTCCGCCACCGCTTTCTCGACGCGCTCCGGCACCAGCGATTGCAGCACTTCTCCCTTGATGTCCTCCGCGAACTTCCGCCGGATCAGCGAAACCGGGGCCTTGCCGCGCCGGAATCCCGGCACATTCGCCAGCCGCGCAAATTCCTTCGCCACGCTCTCGATTTTTTTCGTTACTTCTTCCGCGGGAATCTCCAACTCCAGCTCGCGGCGGCACGTTGCTTCAGCCATGCAAAAATCCTTTCCTGGATAACACTCGATGTGGTGACGGTTCGGTTGCCGGTCTCCACGGCATGCGGCCAGGTCTGGGGTACAGGCAAACCAGGCTTACGTTTCAGAAGAGGCCAGACAGGTGAGCATTCACCCTGCAAACTCGAATTCTCAGTATAGGCGACGCTTCCGAGTGCGTCAATTCCAGTGCGACGCGTAAGTCGCTCAATCGGCTGCCGCAGGCCGATTCAGCGCGCTTGTTAAGTCGGCATGAAGCAATCGATGGAAGAGATGCTCGCCGGCCTCGCGGCGGACGGACAGCCGTCCTGCCACGTATGCGCGTGACGCCAGGCCTCGCTGTACCACGTCGCAGATGGCCTCGTCTTCCTCTTGCACTTTTTCGCTTACCTTGATGCTCGCTTGATTCTTCTTTGACGCCTTCTTGCTGACGTCTGCAAAGTAGTAGTCAAACACGACAGCGCATTTGTCCACACCCAGCGGCAGAACAAGATTCGTGTCCATCACGCCTTCATAGGCGTTGATCATGAAGTTCGGATAGATCCACAGATAAAACGCGCGCCCTTGCCGCGTCGCCGCAACTCCTGACTTCGACTTTGAGTTCGCCGAAAGCGGGCTGGATTGCAGGCAAGCCCGCTCGAAATTCTCGATCGTATACTTCGTGTACTCGATCACACTGCTCAATCCCTTATGTGCGTGTGGAACGTGGTAGCCTCCATCCAGATAGTTATCCACATACACCTTCCAATTGCAGTTCAGCGTGTAAACCCGCCGGTCGAAGTATTTCAATTTCTTCGCGAGTTGCAGCGGCGCCGCCAACTCCGGAACCTTCCCAAGGAATTCCAGCAGCGGTGCCGCGCCCCCATCCAGATTAACGAAGACAAAATTCTCCCACGTATCCACTTTCACCGGCACCAGCCCGTTCTTCGCCCGATCGAAATTGCACACGCCCTCGAATTCGACCATCCCTTTCAGCGCCCCATCATTGCCATAAGTCCAGCCGTGATAAGGGCATCGAAACTGCTTCGCGCAACCTTCTGTCTCGGTCACCACCGCGGCCGCATGATGTCGGCAAACGTTGTAAAACGCGCGCAACAGCCCATCCTCGCCCCGCGCCACCACAAGAGGCTCGCCCGCGAGGTCAGCCGTAAAAAAGCCTCCTTTATCCCGCACCTGATCAACCCGCCCCACCGCCTGCCAGCTCTTCCCGAACACGCTTTGCTGCTCCAGTTCGTGAATACCTGCATCGAAATACCACGGCGAAGGAATCGTCCACGCCTGGTGCAGCGGATCATTTGGGTTGTACAAGTTTAGAAGGTCGCCAACGTTGCGCTCCACGGAACACTCCTTGCGCCGCCAGTCCTTCGGCTCATGCCAAAAGACTGCCGCGCTCTCTCGGGGCGAAATTCACTAGCCGGAAACTTTGGTGCGGAAGGAGGGATGTGAACCCCCACGGCCTTTCGGCCACAAGATCCTAAGTCTTGCGCGTCTGCCAGTTCCGCCACTCCCGCAGTGGTGCTTCTATTCTACAATCTTGAGTAATACCACTCCACTGGGATTTTGGAGGGCACATTCAACGGAATCGCCATCCGCGCGAAGACGCAAGCAAATGTACTGGATTCGAAGGTGGCGCGAGGGCATAATACCTCTGCCGAGAAAAAGACTGCTTGGCCAGTCTCCCGCCAGGCCGATGCGCCCGACCTATCGGTGTGCGTGCTTCAGCCGTCGCTGCTTATGAGGGCAGCGTCATGATCATTCAAGAGCAGGGCGATCATCTGATATTGATTCGCCAGACGGACCATGCTGTCCTGTCCGGCTATTTTGCGCGTGAATCCGGCAATGAAAACTTCGTCAGGCCTGAACCCCTCGAATCCTTCCAACTCGCTGCCACCGAGCATGACAACGGTTGGAACGAGTGGGAACTCCAGCCGCGCATCGACCCCGTCACGTTTCTGCCATACAGCTTCATGTCCCTGCTCACTCAGGAGCACATCGATCTCTACCAGCGCGGCATCGAGCGCGTCGTAAAAGTGGACCGCTACGCCGGCCTCCTCGTCAGCTTACACTGCGCCGGCCTTTATGATCGAACCCGCGCCACCATGCCGGGGTTTTCCGCCAAGTACGTGAAGGCCCACGAAGCTCCCCTCGTCAGTGATTTCCTGCAAAGGCTCCGTCTGCAGCAGTTACGGTTGAAAGTAGACCTTCGCGGAGATCCCGCGACAAAAGATTTCTCCGACGAAAAATGGTTGCAGGCCAACGCGCAGCGCCTGGAAGCGATGGATCGTCTCTCTCTTTACTTTTGCCTCGGTCCCCTGGTACCCGCCACCATCGACGCCGTACCGGCCGACTATAAGGGCACGGAAGTGGATTGGGATCTGCAGCCGGAGGAAAACGACGGAGCCACGCTCGAGCCCTATCCGTTCCGCCGCGACCCGCTCGAAATCAGCATTCTGGCGCGAAAAATTCCCAAACGGCGTTATGCGGACGACCTCGAACTTCAGAAAGTGCTGGCCCAAGCCCCCTATTTCGGCCAGAAATTCACTTTACGGGCCGGAGGCACTCGCCGGCAGGCGCGCGTCGTCGGCGTCTGACCTATGAACGGCAGTGCGGGCTTTTGTTCGGTTGGTTCGCAGCGTTCTGCGGGGTGTGGAGAGTACGTCAGTTTCCGGGGCGCGTAGCATGGTCTATGCCGTCCGCGATCCGCAAGACCAACAACGCCAGCTCCAGCAGCAATCGCACCACCAGAATGCCTACGAAAAGACCCACGATTCCTGCGACGAGATTGATTAGTCCGTCCGCGGGCGATTGCTGATAACCGAGCACCACGCGGGCGACCACAAAGATGCCCCCGCCAATAATGGCGACTACATACAGCAACTTGACAAGGCGGCGCAGCAGCGAATGATGGAAAGCGAAATCAAAAAGTCCCGCAAAGAAATTCTTTTCTTCGGGCATGCGGCCTCCTGGGCACACAAATCCTTTGGGATTGCTGGGATAATAGACTTAAGTAAAGCTATTCTGTCCCGGAAGTCAAGCACCGTGAAACACCCGCGCCGCAACAGTTGCGCTCCCAAAAGGAAAGCATCAAAATTCCAGGCCCACGGCCGCAACCATTTCCACTTGACAATCCCGCCGCCCACGTACATCTTGGTTGGCTTCGTCGCCATTTCGCTCTAGTGCCTGGGAGGCGAGGCGGCGAACTCGCTCCCTTATGACCAAGGTCCGGCTGTGTTTTCACGATCGCTGCTTCGATGGCACTGCTTCCGCCGCCCTCTTCTACCGTTTTTATCGCGAACGCTTCGACCCCGCCGCCGAATTCGGCTTCACCGGCATGACCCATCGCGCCGCGCAGCCCTGGGAGCCCGGCCTCTTCGATGGCGACGAGAACGCCATCGTCGATTTCAAATTTTCCAACTCCCCGAAAGTGACCTGGTGGTTCGACCATCACCAGAGCGCTTTTCTCACGCCCGCCGACGCCGAACAATTCCGCGAGCACCCCGGCCCGCGCATGTTTTACCAGCCAGAATACAAGTCCTGCACCAAGCTCATCGCCACCATCGCCAGCGAAAAGTTTGGCTTCGACACCAAGCCGCTCGCGGACTTGATCCACTGGGGCGACATTATCGACGGCGCGCAGTATCCCACGCCGCAGTCCGCCGTCGAGCTTGCCGAACCGGCCACGCAGCTCGCCTTGGTGATTGAAGCGGCGCCGGAAAACGGTCTGCCGGCGCGCATCATTCCGGAGCTCGCTTACCGCCCGCTGAATGAAATGGTGAGGCTGCCGCTGGTGGCTAAGCACCTCGGTCCGCTTCTCGAACGCCACCGCCGCTCCATCGAAATTCTGCGCGAACGCATCGATGCGCGCGACGGCGTTATTTTCTTCGACGTCGGGGATCTGGATCTCGAGGGCTACAACAAATTCATTCCCTATCTGCTGCACCCGGAAGGTGTTTATTCCGTCAGCGTCAGCGCATCCGCCACGCGCGCGAAAGTTTCGCTGGGAACCAACCCGTGGAATCAGGCGACCGCCGATCAGAACCTCGCGTCAATGGCGGAAAAATTCGGCGGCGGCGGCCATCCGCGCGTCTCTGCTATTTCGTTCGAACCGGGCGATCTGCCCCGTGCGCGCGAAGTGGCCCGCAGCCTGGCGGCAACGCTGCGCGAAAAATAGCGCGATTTGCAGTATCGCGCGGCCATTCCCGTGGTTCGACAAAATTCCTGGTCCCGTGTAAAATTCTAAAATCAACCTGTGGACCGGTAGCTCAATGGTAGAGCAGCTGACTCTTAATCAGCGGGTTGGAGGTTCGAGTCCTCCCCGGTTCACCAGACTTCCCGTTTTGTTCTTTCTTTTCAACTAATTAACTCCTGCCGTGCCTCAAGGTCCTTCCCGTCCGGGGGAACAGAAGGGAACAATAAGGCTGCGACGTTTGCTACAGCCCGTCGTTTCGAGTCTGACATTGAGTGCGTGTAGACTCGCAGCGTCGTCTCCATGTCAGATTGCCCCAGTATGTCCTGGGCGGCCCGTATGGTGGCTCCTGACTCGCTTAGCCAGGTTGCATGGGTATGACGCAGGACGTGCCAGCCAATCGGTCGCAAGCCCAATCGCACACACGTCGGCCGAAGAACACGATGGGCCATGTTCTTTGGGCTAATCGGCGTGCTTGCCCTACTGGCGAAAACAAAAGCATCTCCATCAGTGCGCGACCTTCGCGGGGTTCGGTTGGACGACCGGAACAACATATGAGAGCACGGTCAATTACACGACGTATGATGCCGGAAATCGCTTGAAACAGGTCGTGGACTCCATCTCAGGAACGATCAATCGAGGTTACGATGATTTGAATCGTTTGACCTCCGACGCCACGCCGCAGGGCACGGTTAGTTACACGTATGACAATGCTGGCCGAAGGACCAGCTTGACGGTGCCGGGTCAGACCGTAGTAAATTATACTTTCGATAACGCTAATCGCCTGACACAGATCACCCAGGGAACCACCACGGTGTCATTCGGCTACGACAAAGCGAATCGGCGAACGACGCTCACTTTGCCTAACAGCGTCGTGACTGGCTATAGCTACGACAGCGCGTCGCAGTTGGCCGGAATTACCTATCAGAACGGTTCAACGGCGCTGGGCAATTTGACGTATGCCTATGACAACGCCGGGCGGCGAAACAGTGTGGGCGGAAGCTTTGCGCGGACCGGGTTGCCGAACGCAATGACGCAGACGGCCTACAACGCGAACAATCAGCTCAGTACCTGGGGCACGGCGAGCCTCTTCTACGACTTGAACGGAAACATGACTAGCGACGGGACGCACAGCTACACGTGGGATGCGAGGAACCGTCTGAGCCAGATGGACCTGGGGAATACGGCGAGTTTTACGTATGACCCGTTCGGGCGGCGCGCGACAAAGAGCATCGTGGGAACCGGCACGACCTTTCTCTACGACGGCGCAAATGCTGTGCAGGAGGTCATCGGCGGCACAAACACCGCAAATTCGCTCAGTGGCGGCATCGACGAGGTTTTCCAGCGCACCGATTCGGTGGGAGCACGCAGCCTCCTCAGTGATGCCTTGGGCAGCACGCTAGCCCTGACGGATTCAACGGGCACGGCGCAGACTTCTTACACTTTCGAGCCCTTCGGTAACACGAGCGCATCGGGGAGCGCGACGACGAATAGCTTTGCCTACACGGGCCGCGAAACTCGACGCCGGCAACCTGTATTATTATCGCGCCAGATACTACAACCCGCAGCTTCAGAGGTTTATTAGCGAAGATCCAATCGGGTATGGAGGTGGCGGTCCAAACTTCTACGCCTACGTCCAGGATAATCCTCTCAATCTATCGGATCCGTTTGGACTGACGGACTATAACGAGCAGCAGACGCTGCAACTGTTTCTTCAGCCGGCTTACACAGATGCAACAGCCGGATTCTTCCAGGGACTCTCGAACATATTCAACCACAGTAAAGGGAATGGAGACTACGATTTCGGTTATAACCCCTACACGATGGACGACACATTCACCAGATGTGGGAAGAAAATGACTGCCGCAGAGTTCGGCAACTACATGGCGGGTTTTGAAACCGGGGCGTGGGACGACGCATTCTACGGTGACCGAGAAATCGGGTTCAGCCTTGACCACCTGTGGCAGCTTCGCTATGCAGAGGCGACGGCAAGAGCTTTTGGTGTTGGTTTCCACCTGGCAAATTACATTTTTCCAGGACAAACGCTTGCACAGAACGACCCGTGGGACAAAACAGGTTTCCCGTGGATTACCCTCGGCGCAGATGACGGGCGCGGTTTCAATAAGGGCAAGTGCGGATGCAACTGACCGTTGTGAGGATCTAATGGCGAGATTCTGGAGAGCGCCAATCAAGGCAGAGACTATTTTTAAGGCAGGGTCCTTTCTTTTGGCAGTATTCGTCGCAGCGCTGTGTGCTGTGTGGGCGTTCGTTTCTTTCAGTATGAAGCCGCCTAAGGAAAGGAAACTAATCGAGAACTTTCAGTCACACCGTGCTGTTTATGAACGGCTGCGAGATATGATTCTTGCGGATCAACAAATAGAAGCGGTATACGCCGGTTTTGGCGTGAAAACAACAAGCTCTGGCTTGCCACGTAAGCCATCGGAAGTGAGTTTCTCGGTGAATCGTTACAACGAGTATGTAGCGCTGCTCAAACAGGTTGGTAGCAACGCTGCATTCAAGACTAAAGGAAATCAACCTGACGCGGTTTGTGTTGGTGCGTGGGGCGCAGGTTGGGCTGGGGATACACGGCATGTGTGGGACTGCTGGGCGGCTCGCGAGCCTGCAAACCAGGTCGCTAATCTAGACGATTACTATCGGAATCCCATGCGACCGCGCAATGTTTTCAGGCACATCGACGGGGACTGGTATCTCAGAGCGGACTGGTAACCAGAACAAGCCTCGTGTAGGCAAAGCTATTCGTCGTCGCACTCCCCGATGCGCCCGTGTTACCGAAGGGCTCGAAGGTGTAAGAAGTCCGCGCCGTGCCCGTCGAATCCGTTAGCGCCAGGGTGCTTCCCAAAGCATCCGTCAAGGAGTTCCCCGCGTGCGCCGATTGCAAGGAGGTCCCGCCATTGTCAAGACCGATGATCAGGCTTTCGGGTTGGGCAGAGAGCTGCAAAGGTTATGTTGGTAATTGTTCCGGAATTGAGGCCCATGTTTCCATGGTTGCCGGCATCGAAAGTTCCTTCGAGCACAACGTAGTGAAGGTCGAACTTGTCCGCCTTCTCGTCGACCTTTAGATTGCGGACAACCATAAGGCCGTTCTTGGTGATCCCGTGTCTGTAGTCATCTTCGTGTAGGTAAATGGCATTACCCTCGAACTCAAGTCGAAGGAAACCAGTGACCTGAACCACTTTGCCGTCGTATTTTTCCGGATTTGCGATGAGTTGCACAATGCTGACGGCATTGTTTTGTGCGCGTGAAATCGGTGCGGCAGATAATGCTATAAGCACCATCATGGTCATTACTGTGAGAACCAGAGCTCGACGGTAAGTTCTGTTCATACCGGTCCCTCCCTGACATAAGAAAGAATCTCCAGAGCTATTGACCCTCTCATTTGTTACATCCGCAGTTTTTCCCATTTAATTGGAATGAAATACCGTGTTCCGGATTATCCGGACCGCTTGGAATGTACATTCTGACTTCGGGTTTGGGTGTGCCCAAGAACCCCGGTAATCCACGGAGACTGATGTCAGATATGTCCATGTCCTGTGGCGAAAAGTCTCTGTTAATGGGACTGAGCGGGCCCCCCGCATGCGTGTGATACCAACCTCCACGCTGTGTCCCGGTGGGAATTGGTATTTGCCAAAATCTAGGAATGGTCAGATCATTCCCTATGCCGGCGTCCCCATTTGCATGTGGATCGGTATACGAGAATGTTCCGTCTGAATTCTGATAAATGAAGCCGCCATACTCCTTGTTTTGTGCAATGGACGTGGGATTGTAATCGTTCACTGCGTTGTATCCAGCACATTTGGCGTTCGGATATTTGTCACCAGGACGCAAACCAAAGGGATCGATCAGGTTCGTTGGGTCGTTGCGAACGTAAGCGTACAAATTGACATCGCCGCCGCCAAATCTCAGTGGATCTTCCGAAATGAGTCTCTGGAGGGACGGGTTGTAGTATCTGGCGCGATAGTACGATGCCTGTGGATTTTCAGGGACCGTTTTCTCCGGCCAGGTGACTGGCCTTGAAACAGGGCAGGCTTCTCCGAGTGATCCTTGCTGGTCCGTTGTATGCATCACCGCTATTTTACGGTCTGGGTGACTAAGCCGCGCAGCAATGTCGGGGCAGTGTGCCTAGTCGACCCCTCCGACTGAATCTCCCTCAAATTTTGTTAGTTCTCGGATCCCACTTGCTGGTCGGAGTGGATATGTGCCTCTTTGACCTGGCTATTTGCTGACTCCAATCGCGCCCCTGGGTGCGTGGCCGTGTGGACTTGTTTCAGCACGCGGATCGAAACGTGCGTATAGATTTGCGTGGTATCAAGCCGTACGTGGCCCAGCATCGCCTGGATATAGCGAATGTCCGCGCCGCCTTCGAGCATCAGTGTTGCCATAGTGTGTCGGAAGATATGACACGCCCCGCCTTTGCCGATTCCAGCCAATTTCACATATCGGTGTGCTAGCAAACTAAAGTGGTTCGGCGTGAAGGGGACGCCGTTCGAAGTGAGAAATATATTACCGTTATCAGGCTTCTTTACAATTTTGGGCCTCAAACTATTCAGATACACGTCCAACCAAGCCAAAGCTCTTTCGCCGATCGGCACCACGCGGTCCCTTTTGCCTTTTCCTTCTCGAACAGTGACGAGGCCGTGTTTTTGATCCACGTCATAAAGCTTCAAGTTTAAGAGCTCCACGCGCCGCAGTCCGCTGGAATACAGAATCTCGAGCATGGCGCGGTCGCGGATGCCCAAAGGTTCTCCTACATTTGGCTGACTCAGGACGCGTTCAGCTTCATCTCTGTTCATCACGTTCGGTAGCTTGTAGCCGATACGCGGCAACTCCAACTCGGCCGCCGGATCTATCGGAATATACTTTCGATACGTCAACCACTTGGACCACACCTTTAGGGGTGCGAGCCGGGAATGCTGGCTGGCCACTGCCAACGGCTGTCCATTTTTCTTCCTGTAATTGAACAAATACCTCTGATAGCTTTCGAGAGATGTTCGCGTAACTTGGCTCGGAGCAGTGATTCGATTTCGCCTGCACCACGACAGAAACATTTCCATGTACACGCGTCGAACCCTGAGAGTGTTTTCGCTAAAGCCCTTCACAGCTAAATGTTGCAGATATTTGTCCAGAAGCAACGTAAGTGAGAGTCTGGGTGAGCGGCGTCGATTTAGGTGAGCCCGTGCGCCATCGCAGTTTTGTTTACCATTTCTAGTACCGTTTTTTTCATGAAGCCTCCTGAGCCTGCCATCTTGACACATTGAGGGAACGAGTTGGTGTGGGGTGCAGCGCGGGGAACAATAAGGGAACATTAAGCGCCGAACACCATCGAAAACCAGGTACTGAGACGCGAGAACAAGCTAGACGAATCAATAACTTAGCATTGGGAACGGTGACAGCGGGTTGGAGGTTCGAGTCCTCCCCGGTTCACCAAATTTCCTTTCTAATATTTTGAATCACAACCAATTGAGCTTCCCGGTCAAAATAAAACGATTGTCAATGAAAGACGCCCGCCGTCATCGGGGCGCAGCAAGGCTTGTACCTCATCGCCTGTCCCAGTAAAATGTTTCGTCATCGCTTCCCGCTACTGATTTTTCTCTTGAGCCATACCGGAGCCCTGCGCAATGGGTCAGCACTACGACGTTGTCGTCATCGGCGGCGGTCACAACGGCCTAGTCAACGCCGCCTATCTCGCCAAAGCCGGCAAGAAAGTCATCGTTCTCGAACGCCGCCATGTTCTAGGCGGCGCCGCGGTCACCGAAGAAATCTTCCCCGGCTTTCTTTTTTCCGAATGTTCTTACGTCGTCTCGCTCCTCCGTCCGGAAATCATCCGCGAACTCGATCTCCCGCGCCACGGCCTGGAAATCCTCCCACTCGACGGCACATTCTCTCCCATACCCAGCGGCGACTACCTCTGGCGGGTCAACGACCACGCCAAGTCCATCCGCGACATTCGCCGCCACTCCCGCCTCGACGCAGAAGCGTACGACGAATTCTCGAAGATGATGACGCCGATGTGCCGCTTCGTGAAGCCTCTGCTCTCGATGGTTCCACCGGATCCCACTACTCTCAATCCGCGTGATCTCAAGCAGCTCCATTTCCTGCTGCAACGCTTCCGCGAACTCTCTTCCGACGAGCGCTACACCCTCGTCCAGCTCATGACCATGAGCTCCGCCGATTTCCTAGACCAGTGGTTTGAAACCGACGTCCTCAAAGCCACCATGTCGGCCTCCGGCATCATCGGCACATTTCTCGGTATTCGCTCGCCCGGCACCGCTTACGTACTTCTCCATCACTACATGGGCGAAATCGATGGTGCATTTCGCTCTTGGGGCTTCAGCCGTGGCGGCACTGGAGCCATTTCGAACGCCATCGCCGATGCTGCTCGCGAAGCCGGCGTGGAAATCCGCATCAAAGCGCCTGTCGGCAAAATCCTCGTAAGACATGGCCGCGCCGCAGGCGTCGTTCTGCAAAGCGGAGAAGAGCTCACCGCCAACGTCGTCTCTTCCAGCGTCGACCCGCACCTCACCTTTGAAAAATTCCTCGAGCCCAACGAGCTTCCCGCCGATTTTCTCGAAGGCGTCCGCCGCTACAAATTTCGCGGCTCTTCCGGCAAAGTCAATCTCGCTCTCGACGCACTTCCCAATTTCAAGTGCCTCCCCGGCCCGGGCGCGCATCTTCGCGGCGCCATTTCCATCTCCCCCAGCATGGAATATATGGAGCGCGCTTACGATGACGCCAAATACGGCCGCTATTCGCGCAAACCCTACATCGACATGGTTATTCCCAGCCTTACCGATCCCAGCGTCGCGCCTGCCGGCAAACACGTGCTCTCCTGCTTCGTGCAGTACGCGCCCTACAAACTCGCCGAGGGCAACTGGGACGATCAGAAAGAAGCCTTCGGCGACAACGTCATCAACACCATCGCCGAGTACGTCCCCAACATCAGAGACATCATCATCGGCCGCCAGATCCTCACCCCGCTCGATCTCGAGCGCGAATTCGGCCTCACGCAGGGCAACATTTTTCAAGGCGAGCTTTCTCTCGAGCAGCTTTTCTTCCTCCGCCCCGTCGCTGGCTGGGCTTACTACCGCACTCCCATCCGCAACCTCTATATGTGCGGCTCCGCCACGCACCCCGGCGGCGGCATCATGGGCGCCAACGGGCGCATCGCCAGCCAGGTCATTTTGAAAGAGTGGAAATCCCGCGGGTCGCACGCGCGCGCCGCGAAATCGGGTGAGTCTCACGCGTCCGTTTCGAAAGCAGCCAACTGACCATGCCTCTTGGCCAGCGCGTAGTTCTCATCGGCGGCGGTCACAACGCTCTCATCACCGCTTTTTATCTCGCAAGAGGCGGCTTCAAGCCGCTCGTCCTCGAGCGCCGCGAAATCGTCGGCGGCGGCGCCATCACCGAGGAATTTCATCCCGGCTTCCGCGCCTCGACTCTAGCGCACACTCTGGGCCCGCTTCGCGCTGACATTGCCGCCGATCTGCAACTCGACAAATTTGGTTGCGAAATTCTTTCCCCGGACCCGCGCGTCTTTGCTCCCACGCCCGACGGCAAGGCACTTTTTTTCTACAACGACCACGCCAAAACCGCCGCATCCATCGGCGGCTTCTCTGCCAAAGACGCTTCGAAATATACGCCATTCGCTGCTTCGCTCGAAGCCACAGCCGGATTCTTCACGCAACTTTCTTCCATCACGCCTCCCGCCATCGACAAGCCCACTCCAGAAGATCTCTGGAATCTCCTAAAGACTGGCCGCGGCGTCCGCAGCCTCGGAAAAACCGGCATCTTCGATCTTCTCCGCTGGGGTCCCATGGCCGTAGCAGACTTCGTCGCTGAATTCTTCGAAACGGAACTTCTTCGCGCCGTCATCGCCGCTCGCGGCATTTTTGGCACGGCGCTCGGTCCCTGGTCCGCGGGCTCAACCGCTGTCCTTCTTCTCCGCGCCGCCGCCGATGCGCATCCTGTTGGCCCCGCCGCGTTTCCGCGTGGCGGCCTCGGCTCCTTCACGCGCGCCCTCGCCGAATCCGCCAAACAGGCCGGCGCCGAAATCCGCACCGACGCCGAAGTCCGCCACATCCTCGTCAAGGACGGCGCCGTCACCGGCATTGTTCTTGCTAGCGGCGAGGAAATCACCGTCGAAGCCATCGCCTCTGGAGTCGATCCAAAGCGCACCTTCTTCCATCTCCTCGATCCTTCGCAGCTCGACCCCACCTTCGCCAATCGCATCAAAAACTTCCGCGCGAACGGCACTGTAGTCAAAGTCAATCTCGCTCTCGGCGGCCTGCCCGTTTTCTCCGCGCTCGACCCCGCCGAGAGCTCTCTCAAATCCCTCTCTGGCCGCATTCACATTGGCCCCGAAATCGATTACCTCGAACGCGCCTTCGACGCCTCCAAGTACGGCGATTTCTCAAATGCCCCGTATCTCGACGTCACCATTCCCACCATTCTCGATCCCGCGCTGGCGCCCGACGGCAAACACGTCCTTTCCGCCTACGTCCAATTCGGGCCCTTCAAGCTGAAAGAAGGGAACTGGGACGCGCGGCGCCACGACCTGGGGCACACCGTCGTCAAAACTCTCGCCGCTTATGCGCCGAACTTGCCCGATCTTATCGAACACATGCAAGTCATCACGCCCAAGGATCTCGAATCATCGTACGGTTTCACCGGCGGCCACATTTTCCACGGCGAACTAGCCCTTGATCAACTTTTCACCATGCGCCCCATTCTCGATTGGGCTCGCTACAAAACCCCCATCCGCGGCCTTTTCCTCTGCGGCTCCGGCACCCATCCCGGCAACGGCCTCACTGGCGCCAGCGGCGCCAACGCCGCCCGCGAAATCATCCGCGACCTCCGCTGATTTTGGAGTGCGGGAGCTTGCTCCCGCTCTTCCGAACCTGCAACCAATCCCAATCGCGCGTAGGTCCGCAGCATGCTGCGCCCCAGCCAAATCCCGAGTGACGGATCGGAGGAGACGCGCATCGTACTTCGTAGCCTCCATAAGCGAGGCGCAGAAATAAGATGGCGAGGTGACCACCATGACTTTCTACGGCGGAAAAGAACTGGCCAGCGGTTTTCGCACGGTACGCAAGAACACCATTCAGGTCGCGGAAGACATTCCGGAGTCGAAGTACGGCCATGTGGCCGCGCCCGAGGTGCGCTCCGTCGCGCGCATGCTCGCCCACATTGCCATCGGTCCGCGTATATTTGAAGAAGTGCAGAAAAAGCGGCTGACCACTCTGGTGGGCTTCGACTTTTTCGGCGCGCTGGACCGGTACAACGCCGAGGAAGCCAAGACCAGATCCAAGGCCGAAATCCTCGAATTGCTGCGGACCGAGGGAGAGCAGTTTGCCGCCTGGATGGAAACGCTGACGCCGGAGTTCCTGGCGGAGATGGTGACCGAGCCCGACGGGAAGACGCAGAAGTCGCGTTTCGAGCGGCTGCTTGGCACCAAGGAGCACGAGATGCACCATCGTGCGCAATTGATGTTGATCCAACGGCAACTGGGCGTCGTGCCGCACCTGACGCGCCAGTTCAACGAGCGGGTCGCCCAGATGCGCGCCGCCCGCGCTTGAGAGGCCCCGCCTCAACATCGGCAAGCTGAACCTTAGTGTCTTCCTGCCCGCCGTTGCAACGGCATCGCCGTGCCTGGCTGTAAGGCTCTTGCCATTAAACTGGTCTAGAATCGGCGATCAGACGCCATGCCGCCAAAACCAACCTTCTTCCCGACGCCGTCCGGCTTCCGTGCTTGGCTCGAAGCCCATCACGACCAATTCCACGAACTATTCGTTGGCTTCCACAAGAAAAGTTCCGGAAAGCCCAGCATCACCTGGCCCGAATCTGTGGACGCAGCCCTGTGCTTCGGCTGGATCGACGGCGTTCGAAAGAGCCTCGACGAGACTAGCTATATGATTCGCTTCACCCCACGCAGGCCCACCAGCACCTGGAGCGCCGTTAACATCAAGCGCGCCCAGCAGCTCAAGAAAATGGGTCTGATGCGTCCAGAAGGTCTCCAGGCTTTCGCCGCGCGCAGCGCAAAGAAGTCTGCGATCTACTCTTACGAACAACGGAAGAGCGCGCAGTTCACTCGTAAACAAACCAAACAATTTCGCGCCAGCAAAGCCGCTTGGGAATTCTTCCGCTCTCAGGCTCCCTGGTACCAAAGGGTGTGCACTTATTGGGTCATCAGCGCAAAACGAGAAGAAACAAAATTCAAAAGGCTCTCCGAGCTCATCGGTCATTCGCAGAATCGGCGCACTCTTCCACAGGTTACACCTGCGAAGAAGAAGTGACTTGCTCGCGCGTCGTGTAGAATAGGTGCTTCAGACCACAGAGGTGAGCGCCGATGTCTTCAGACTATCTGCTCAAGACCGAACCTTCCGCATACTCGTTTTCCGATCTCCAGCGCGACAAGGAGACCATCTGGGATGGCGTCCACAATCCCGTGGCCTTACGAAATCTTTCCCAAATGGCGCCTGGCACCCGGCTAATCATTTACGAAACCGGCGACCACAAGTCCGCCGTCGGCACCGCCACGGTCCTTTCTGTTGACGTCTCCAACCCCAAGAATCCCGCCGTTAAGCTCAAGGCCGGCAAGCCGCTGGCCAAGACGATCTCTCTCGCGCAAATCAAATCCAACAAACTTTTCGCAGATTCTCCGCTTGTTCGCCAGGGCCGCCTCTCCGTCGTGCCGCTCACCGACGCTCAATACAGATTTCTAACGGGTGACTGATTCAAACACTTGCAGTTCGAGGGATCCGCCCGCCTTCAGTTGGTAAGTGGAGCCAGCTTATTTTTGGAACTCTTATAAGCATTTGCAAGCCGGACGCGAAACAACCAGAAAACTATTGTCGCCGCGATTAGAATCATCGGCGCATTGAATCAGGGGCGGCGGTAGAGGTCGAGGGCCCACTGGAGGGTGGCGTGGCGGGCGGCGCAGACGAAGCCGGCGGACTCGAGGATTGAGACCATGCGTTGTGGCGAGTGGACGAAGGCGCGGAAGGGGTTTTGACTTAGGCGATACCACGAGTTTTCCAGGGCGACGGCGGCGTGCAAGTACCAGCGATCGGGGTGATAGGTGAAAGCGACCATGCGTCGGGCACGGGCGGCGGCTCCGCGCAGCAACGCTTCCACATCGGGGTAACAGCAGACTACGCGGTCAAGCGTGACAATGTCGGCGTCGGGCAGGGAGGCGGCGGTCGCGGCAAAGTCGCCGAGGACGAATTGGGCTGGGCGGGAGGGTTCACGAGAGGCGAGGTGGCGGCGAGCGGCTTCAAGATAGGCGGGCGAGGCGTCCGCGAGCGTGACGCAGGCGAGACCGGCTGCGGCCAGTTCCAGGGGGATTACGCCGATACCGCTCCCGACGTCGAGCAGGTGGAGGCCTTGCAGGGGCCACCGCTGGAGTTCGGAGAGGAGAAGGCGAGTGCTTAGATCGGGACCGTGGCGTTGATAACGGCGCAGATCGCGGTCGGCGACGCGGGGATCGAAGTGGGCCGCGGCGGGGCAAGGGCCGGTGCAACAGGGCATGGTGTACACCTCGATGGGGCGAGGCCAACTCCGCCCCACGGAGCAAAGTGCCAGGATTAGAGTGGCGCGATGAAGCCGTCGTTACAAGAGGAAAGAAGAAATGGCAAGGTAAACTCGCCATTACACAGAGAAAATCTGGAATTGGGCTACGCTACGATGACTTCCGGGCTTAGGTAGACGTCTTGGATGGCGTTTAGGAGCTGGACGCCTTCCTTCATGGGGCGCTGGAACGCTTTGCGGCCGGAGATGAGGCCGGTGCCGCCGGCGCGCTTGTTGATGACGGCGGTGGCTACGGCTTCTTCGAAGTCGTTGGCGCCGGAGGCGCCGCCGCTGTTGATGAGGCCGGAGCGGCCCATGTAGCAGTTGGCAACCTGGTAGCGGGTCAGGTCGATGGGATGATCGCTAGCGAGGTCGGTGTAGATGCGCTTGTCGAACTTGCCGTAGCTGGAATCTCCCATGTTAAGCGCCAGATAGCCGCCGTTATTTTCGGGGAGTTTTTGTTTGATGATGTCGGCTTCGATGGTCACGCCGAGATGGTTGGCCTGGCCGGTGAGGTCGGCGGAGAGGTGGTAGTCCTTGTCCTTCTTGAAGGCGTTGTTGCGAAGATAGCACCACAGGACGGTGGCCATGCCGAGCTGATGGGCGTGCGCGAAGGCCTGGCTGATTTCGACGATTTGGCGGCTGCTCTGGTCAGAGCCGAAATAGATAGTGGCGCCGACGGCGGCAGCGCCCATGTCGTAAGCCTGTTGCACGGTGCCGAAGAGAATTTGATCGGCCTTGTTCGGGAAGGTGAGCAGCTCGTTGTGATTCATTTTCACGATGAAGGGGATTTTGTGGGCGTACTGGCGCGCGACGGAGCCGAGCACCCCGAAGGTGGAGGCCACGGCATTGCAGCCGCCTTCGATGGCGAGCTTGACGATGTTACCACCGTCGAAATAATCGGGATTTTTGGCGAAGCTGGCGCCGCCAGAGTGCTCGATGCCCTGGTCGACGGGCAGGATGGAGAGATAGCCGGTGCCGCTGAGGCGGCCATGGCCGAACATGCGCTGGAGATTGGTGAGCACACGTATGTTGCGGTCGGTCGAGGCGTAGACGCGGTCGATAAAATCGGGGCCGGGAAGATGGAGGCGCTCTTTGTCGATTTTCGGGGATTTGAATCCGAGCAGGGATTCGGCTTTTGCGCCGAGGTAGGATTCGATTTTTCCTGATGTTAAAGTTGTTGCCATTTCTCTCTCCTTGCTGCGTTCGGGAATTTGAAGGACACCATTGTACAGTGACTGCAAGGCCGTCAGCTAATCACGAATTCCCACTGTTAGCGTGCTGCCGGCGGCGGCGTCCACGAGCCAGAGCAATTTACCGTTTTGGGGCTGAAGCAACTGCGCCGGCAACTGCTCGGGTTCATAAGGGCCTTCCAGCACGCCTTTCAGCGCGAGGGCCTTGTCTGCCCCCGTCACCATAAAAATGATTTCGGCGGCATTGTTGGCGACTGCAGCGGTGAGAGTAATGCGCTCTGTATACAGTTTGCCGATCCAATTTGAAACCACGATACGCCCGTCAGGGTGCAACGCCTTGGTGCCGGGGAAAAGAGAGAGGGTGTGGCCCTCGTTGCCCATTCCCGCCAACAGGAGATCGAAGCGGGGATAGTCTCCGTCTTTCAGCTTGAAATATTCGCGCAGAGCTTTTTCGTATTCGAGAGCGGCCTTTTCCGCGTCGGGATACTCGGCTTTGATGCGCGTGACCTGCTCGGGTTTGAGCGGGGATTTGGAAATCATGGCTTCAGTGGCCATACGAAAATTGCTGTCGGGATGGTCGGGCGGGACATGGCGCTCGTCGCCGAAAAACAAATGAATTTTATCCCAGGGAACCTGCGAGCGTAGCGCCGGATCGCTGACCAGTAGGCTGTACAGCGCTTTCGGGGTCGAGCCGCCTGCCAGCGCCACGTTAAACGAGCCTCGCGCGCGTACTGCGGCAGCCGCGGCTTGAACGAATTCTTGCGCGGCGCGCTTCGCGATCGCTGCGCCGTCCGGCAGGATTCGAATTTCGCGCTCCACGCAGGCAGCTCCTAAGTGATGATTCCCGTTTTATCCGGCACAGCAATCCTGCCGCGCTTGTCGACTTCTTCTTCGCCGATGCGCCGCCAGGAGCGGCCGTCGCGTTCGAGCAAATCGTCGGCCTCAATAGGGCCCCACGAGCCTGCGGCATAATTGGGAAAACCGCGGGCGGGCAAAGCGTGCCAGACATCCAAAATCGGCTGAATCACATTCCACCCGGCTTCGACCATGTCAGAGCGCTGGAAGAGCGTAGCGTCGCCCGCCATGCAATCGCGCAGCAGCCGCTCGTAACCGGTGCTGTGCTCCAATCCGAAATAGGTGGTGTAATCGAAATCCATATTCACGAGGCCGAGTTTCATGACCGAGCCCGGGACTTTTGCGCCGAAGCTGAGGGAGATGCCTTCCTCGGGCTGAATATGGATAACGAGGCGGTTGGTCTCGAGATTCTTCACCGTGGTGTTGCGGAAGAGGACGAAAGGCGTGCGGCGGAACTGGATGACGATCTCCGTGGTGCGCTGTGCGAGGCGCTTGCCGGTGCGCAGGTAAAAAGGGACACCGGCCCAGCGCCAGTTGTCGATTTGCAATTTCAGAGCGACATACGTTTCGGTGTTCGAATCCGGCGCGACATCCGGCTCGCTGCGATAGCCTGCGACGCGCTGGCCGTCGATCGTGCCAGGGCCATACTCCCCGCGCACCATGTTTTTCAGCACGTCCTCGGGGCTGAGCGGCTGGATCGCATGCAGAACTTCCGCTTGCTTGTTGCGGACTTGATCGGCGTCGAAGGAGATGGGCGGCTCCATGGCGGTCATGGTCAAGAGTTGGAAGAGGTGATTCGGTACCATGTCGCGTAAAGCGCCCGCGGTCTCATAGAAACCGCCACGATGCTCGACGCCCACGGTTTCCGCGGCGGTGATCTGCACGTGGTCGACGTAATTGCGGTTCCACAGCGGCTCGATGATGTTGTTCGAAAAGCGGAAGACCATCACGTTTTGGACGGTCTCTTTGCCGAGATAGTGATCGATGCGGTAGATTTGGTTCTCGGTCAGAACCTCTCTCAATTCGTGATTGAGCTGCCTGGCGGATTCCAGGTCATGGCCGAAGGGCTTTTCGACGATGACACGGGCCCAATGGCCGCTTTCCTCCTTGGTCAGGCAGCAATCGCCCAGCATCTTGACGATCGGCGAGAAGAACCTCGGTGCGACCGCCAGGTAGAAAAATCTGTTTCCGAGCGTGTTATGAAGTTTGTCCGCCTGTTCAATCTGCTCCTTCAGCCGCTGGTAGGCTTGCGCGTCCTGAAAATCGCCGCGGACGTAATAGACGCGCTCGGCGATCTCGCGCCAGAACTTCAGGTCGAACGGCGCCGGAGCATACTTGGGAATCTCTTCCGTCAGCATCTTGCGAAAACTGTCCGTGGTGTAGTCGTTGGTCGCGAAACCGACGATAGCAAACTGCTGAGGAAGAAGATTGTCCTGAGCAAGATTGCAGATCGCGGGAAGCAATTTGCGCTTAGTCAGATCACCAGTTGCGCCAAAAATGACCATCACACACGGAGCGGCGGTGGGATTCGAATCTAGGTGGTTGGGGATCATATCTGGAAATTCCTGTCTTGGGATCGCAAACGTCTTTCGTAATTTCTAATGGCCGGACTTCTTTTCGATGTGCCCGCCGAATTGGAAACGCATCGCGGATAAGACTTTTGCGGCAAAGTCATCTTCGCCGCGCGATGTAAACCTCTGAAACAGAGAGGTGGTCAAGACGGGCGCGGGCGCTGTGGATTCGATGGCGGCGAGGATGGTCCAGCGGCCTTCGCCGGAATCAGAGACGCGGCCGGAGAAGCGTTCGAGAGTGGGCTGGTCGAGCAGGGAAATGGCGGTGAGGTCGAGCAGCCATGAGGCTACCACGCTCCCGCGGCGCCACACTTCGGTGATGTCCGCGAGATTGAAATCGTATTGATAATGTTCGGGATTGCGCAGCGGCGTGGTTTCTGCGTCGGCCTCGCGGTGGGACTTGCCCGCATTGGCATGCTTGAGGATGTTCAAGCCCTCGGCGTAGGCGGCCATCAAGCCGTATTCGATGCCGTTGTGAACCATCTTGACGAAGTGGCCGGCGCCGGAAGGACCGCAGTGAAGATAGCCCTCCTCGGCGGTACCGGGCACTTTGTCGCGGCCGGGCGTGCGATCGGCGTTGCCTCGTCCTGGGGCGAGCGTTTTGAAAATGGGATCGAGGCGCCTCACGACGTCGGTTTCGCCGCCGATCATCTGGCAATAGCCGCGCTCGAGGCCCCAGACGCCGCCGCTGGTGCCGACGTCGCAATAGTGGATGCCCTTTGCGGAAAGTTCTTTGGCGCGGCGGATGTCGTCGATGTAGTAGGAATTTCCGCCGTCGATGATGACGTCGTCCTTCTCGATCTTGCCCACTAAATCGCGCAGCGAAGCATCGACGACCGCGGCAGGTACCATCAGCCAGATCGCGCGAGGCTTTTGCAGTTTTTTGACGAAATCATCGAGTGACGTTGCTCCGGTTGCGCCTTCGCCTTCGAGTTGCTTCACGGAGTCGGCGCTGCGGTCATACACGACGCACTTGTGACCATTTTTTTGCAGGCGCCGGACCATGTTGGCGCCCATTCTTCCCAATCCGATCATCCCAAGCTGCATCGTCAGCGCTCCTCAGTATTTGGCAAAGTAGAATTTCTTGGCAACTTTATGCAATCGCTTTTTGCACGGCTTTGGTCAGGGCGGCGAGCCCTGACTTCAGATTCTTCCCCAGATGCACGCGCAAGGCGCGGCGGCCGCGTTCGGCGAGAACCGCAAAATCACCGCGGGCTTGCGCGGCTTTTACGATACCGAAAGTATATTTCTGCCCGGGCACAGCGAGATCCTTGGCATCGTCGCAAGTAATCTGGAGAAAAACGCCGCTATTGGGGCCGCCTTTGTAGGCTTGCCCAGTGGAGTGCAGGAAGCGCGGGCCGAAGCCGAGAACGGTGGCCACTTTTTTCTTGTCGCGCACGGCTTGGCGAATCGTTTGTAAGGATTTTTCATTCGCGGGATTCATGGTGATGTAGCCAAGGACGGCAAAATAGTCGCCTGCTCCTAGGCGCGAGAGATGCGCTCTCAACACATCGGCAAGCTTCGCGCCACCCTTCAATGCAGCGGCATTCTTTTCGTCGGCGAAAAGCTTGATGCCTTTCTCCTCGAAGAAGGGCGATTCGGGAGGAAGACTTCCGGTCGTTTCGTACTGGCTCGTCAGTTTTTTGGTTTCGATCTTGCTGGCTTCAACGTCAGGCTGGTTGAAGGCGTTGATGCCAATGATGGAGCCTGCGACGGCGGTGGCGATTTCCCAACGAAAAAATTCTTGCCCGAGATTATAAGTGTTCGGCAAGGTGATACGCACGACGGGATGCCCCGCTTTTTCGAGCGCAGCGACCGCCGCATCTTGCACCTTGTTGGGCTTCGTTGCCAGACGCAGATAAGCGAAGACGCGATCGTTACCATAGGTAGCTGGCTTGGCGAGGCGTTCGCGATCAACGGGAATAATGCCTTTTCCTATTTTCCCCGTGGATTCGGCGATCAACTGTTCGAGCCATGCGCCGAGATCGAAAATTCCCGGCGAAGCGACGATCGTAATTTTGTCCCGACCCTGCTTGGCGGCGACACCCAGGATGTTTCCGAGGATGACGCCAGGATTCGCATCGGCGGCAGATGATGCGCCGCAGGCCTTGACCATTTCTTCCGTGTTTTTCAGAAATTTGGCGACGTCCAGGCCCATGACGGCGGCAGGAACCATGCCGAAATTGGAGAGCGCCGAATAGCGGCCACCGATGCTCGGCACACCCATGAAAATCTTTCGAAACTTGTCGGCTTCGGCGACCTGCTGCATTTTGGAGCCTGGATCGGTGATGGCGATGAAGCGGTTGCCAGCTTCTTTTTCGCCCACCTTGGCTTTCACACGCTCGAAAAAGTACTGCTTGTAAATGTTGGGCTCGAGCGTGCTGCCGGATTTGCTCGAAACAATGCAGATGGTGCTCTTCAGGTCCACTTTCGCCTCGACGGCTTCGATCTGCGCGGGGTCGGTGGAATCGAGGACATGCAACTCGGGAAAGCCCTTGATTTTTCCAAAGGTCATGCGCAGAACTTCGGGACAAAGGCTGGAACCGCCCATGCCCAGCAACAGCGCGTGCTTGAAGCGCGCCTTTTTGGCGTCTTCGGCGGTTTGCTTCAGGGCGTCGATATGGGCGAGTTGCTCATCGGCGATGGTGAGCCAGCCGAGCCAGTTGCTCTCGTCGGTGCCGGTCCAAAGCGAAGCGTCCTTTTGCCAAAGACGCGCGACTTTGTTGTTCTGTTTCCAGTCTTGAAGCGATGAAGCAACCGCACTTGCAAGCGGGCCGGGTAACTTGTAGGTCTGGCGGTTTAGACTCACGCACGCACCCCTGCGTTTTTGCCCACGGCATCCAGCAGGGTCTTGAAGGCGTCGGCAAATAACTTGACGCCGTCCACCATCAGTTTGTCCGTCACTTCTTTCATGGAAATTCCGGCCTTGGCGAGATCCGCCATCGTTTTCGCGGCGCCTTCGACATTTTCGGTGAGGCTAGGGCGCAGCCTGCCGTGATCGCGGAAGGCATCGAAGGTTGCCGGAGGAATGGTGTCGACAGTGTCCGCGCCAATCAGTTCTTCGACGTAGAGCACATCGCGATACTTGGGATTCTTGGTGCTGGTGCTGGCCCAGAGGAGGCGCTGTGTCTGCGCGCCCTTGGCCGCGAGAGCCGTCCACCGCGGGCCACTGAAAAGTTCCTGATACTTCTTGTACGTTAGGCGGGCGTTGGCGATAGCCACCTTGCCGTGGAGGCTTTCGAGCAGCGCCTTCTGCCCGGCGTCTGTAGTGGTCTTGAGTCTTTCGTCGATCATGCCATCAATCAAGGTGTCGATGCGGCTGACGAAAAAGCTGGCTACGCTAGCGATGTGACTGATGTCCTGGCCTTTCGTCGCGCGAGCTTCGAGAGCGGAAAGATACGCTTCGGCAACTTTCTCGTAAGCAGACTGCGCGAAGAGGAGAGTGATGTTGATGTTGATGCCATCTTCGAGAGCCTGGCGTATGGCGGGGAGGCCTTCGGGCGTGCCGGGAATCTTGATCATGACATTCGGGCGGTCCACAGCCTTCCACAGGCGGCGAGCTTCCGCCAGCGAGGCTTTGGTATCGAAGCCAAGAAACGGCGAGACTTCCAAGCTGACGTAACCGTCACGGCGCTTCGACTCGTCATAGACCGGCTTGAAGATGTCGCAAGCGTCCTGCACATCGCGGAAGGCGATTTTTTCGAAAAGGCCATTGGCGTCGAGTTTTTTCGCCTCAGCGGAGTTGATGATGTCGTTGTATAGATTGCTTCCCACGATGGCTTTCTCGAAGATGGCGGGATTGGAAGTCATCCCGCGCAGGCCGTCGTTGTCGATGTATTTCTTCAATTGACCGCTGGTGAGCAGGTCCCTGCGGACGTAGTCCATCCAGGGAGATTGCGCGTAGGCGAGCAGCCCCTTCAGCGGATTGGTGCCCTCTCCAGTGGCCATTTTCGGAATCGTGGTTGTCGTTGTCATGATGGTTCTCCTTACATCAAACCTTTATTGTACGCTCCGGAGCGTGGGAGCGCTTAGCGCTGCAAATACCGGCAGCATCGCTCATGCCTTCCACTTTGCTTCCAACGCTTTCACTTTTCCGAGCCGCCGCACATGGCGTTCCTCGTTGGTGAATTTCGCGCCGAGGAAGGCTTTGACGAGATCCTCGGCTAGTTTCACGCCAATCACGCGCGAGCCGAGTACGAGCACGTTGATGTCGTCGTGCTCAACTCCTTGATGCGCCGAATACGTGTCGTGGCACATGCCGGCGCGAATGCCAGGCAGTTTGTTTGCCGCCACGCTCGCGCCGACGCCGCTGCCGCAAATGAGCACGCCACGCTCGGCCTTGTGGTCCAGCACGGCGCGGCCCACGGCTTCGGCAAAGTCCGGATAGTCGGAAGGATTTTCATTGAACGCGCCCACGTCCAGGACGTCGTGTCCCAGGGAGCGCAGCAAATCGCCCATGGCGACCTTCAATTGAAACCCAGCGTGGTCTGACCCAATCACCAGTTTCATTGCCGGCTCACTTTCCGAGAACTTCTTTGGCCGCCGCCACGACCTTGTCCGCTTCGATGCCGAATTTTTTCAACAGGTCTTTCAACGGTGCAGAAGCGCCGAAACTGCGCATCCCGATCATCTTGCCCTTGAGGCCGACGTAGCGCTCCCAGCCAAACGTGGAAGCCATCTCCACGGAAACACGCGCGCTTACGCTCGCGGGGAGGACACTCTCCTTATACGCGGCGTCCTGGCGTTCGAACAATTCCCATGACGGCATGCTGACGACGCGAGCCTTGATGCCGGCGGCATTCAATTTTTCGCCGGCTTCCACGCAAAGAGAGACTTCGCTGCCGCTGCCCATGAGAATTACATCGGGCTTCCCGCCCGGAGCCTCCGCGAGCACGTAAGCGCCCTTGGCAACTCCCGAAGCGGGAGCAAGTTTCGTGCGATCGAACGTGGGCATGGCTTGACGCGTGAGCACGAGGGTCGAGGGTCCGTGAGTATGTTGCAGGATGATTTTATAGGCTTCCACCACCTCATTGGCATCGCCGGGCCGGAGAACCAGCATGTTGGGCATGGCGCGCAAGGACGCCAGTTGCTCGATGGGCTGGTGCGTAGGCCCGTCTTCGCCAACGCCAATCGAGTCGTGCGTGAAAATGTACATCGAAGGAATTTCCATCAAAGCGCCGAGCCGCATGCTCGCCCGCATGTAGTCGCTGAAATTGAAAAACGTGGCGCTGAAGGCTCGGAGTTTTGTCAGCGTCATGCCGTTCACGATCGCACCCATGGCGTGTTCCCGCACGCCGAAGTGAACGTTGCGCCCGCGATACTGATTGGGATAGAAATCGCCCGCACCGTCAAACGTCAGGTTGGTCTTGTTGGATTTGGCCAGGTCCGCCGAGCCGCCAACCAGCCAGGGGATATTCTTCGCCAGCGCGTTCAGCGTTTTTCCGGAAGACTCGCGCGTCGCTATGCCCTTCGCATCGGCGGGGAAGCTCGGCAAATCCTTGTCCCATCCGTCCGGCAATTGGCCGCTCTGCATTCGATTCAGTTGATCGGCTTGCTGCGGAAACTGTTTCTTATATTCCTCGAATTTCGCTTTCCAGGCGGTGCGAGCCTCGGCTCCGCGCTTTCCAACACCGCTCTTGAACTGTTCGTAGACTCCGTCGGGGACCAGAAACTTGGCATCTTCGGGCCACCCGTAATTTTTCTTCACGAGTTTAACTTCCGCTTCGCCCAGCGGCTCGCCATGCGCTTCGTAGGAATCCTGTTTGTGGGGCGAACCGTAGCCGATGTGGCTGTCCACCACGACCAGCGTTGGCCGGTCTTTGGACTTGAGAAAATTATCATAGCCGCGCGCTAGCATTTCCAAATCGTTGGCGTCCGTGACGTGCGTGACGTTCCAGCCGTAGCCCTTGAAACGCGAGATCACGTCCTCGCTGAAGGACCACTCCGCCGGACCGTCCAGCGTTACGCGGTTGTTGTCGTAAATCCAGCAGAGATTTGACAGTTTCAGATGGCCGGCGAGCGAAGCCGCTTCGGAGGCCACGCCTTCCATCAGATCACCATCTCCGCAGATGGCGTAAACATTGAAATCAAAAATGTCGAAGCCGGGACGGTTGAAATTTTCCGCCAGCCATTTGCCGGCAAGAGCCATCCCAACGCTGTTGCCCGCGCCCTGGCCCAGCGGCCCGGTGGTGGTTTCCACACCAGTCGTTAAGTGCGACTCCGGATGTCCCGGAGTTTTGCTGCCGATTTGGCGGAAGCGCTTGATCTCCTCCATCGAAACGGCGAGATCGTTTGTAACTTCCCCCTTGGCGTTGACCAAACGCACGCCCGCGAGGTGCAGCGTGGCATAAAGCAGCATCGAGGCATGACCGGCGGACAAAACAAAGCGATCGCGGTTCGGCCAGGTGGGATCCGCCGGATCGTAGCGCAGGAAGCGCTGCCACAGAGAATACACCACCGGAGCAAGCCCCATCGGCGCGCCGGGATGACCCGAATTTGCCTGCTGCACCGCGTCGATCGCCAGAGTTCGAATGGTGTTGATGCACACCTGGTCGCTGGCCGCGAGTCGGTTGGGGTCACCTAGAGCAAGGTTCGGCTGGCTCACATTCGCTCCTGCTGCGGGCAGGAGAACTCCCGCAGATCGTGTTCAGATTTTAGATGCACCGTCGCACAGAACGGAACAATAGATTTTACGCCAAAATGAAGCGGCCTGCTCGTTTGGCCTTGGAAGGGGCTTGAGGGAATCACCGGGGATCAGAAAGACTCCCAAGGCCTATATTTTTACGCGGGCCAGCATCCCTTATGCCATGAGGAAAGGCAAGAGCCTTGCAGAATGGCGGAAGACTCGCGCGTAGCGTGGTGGGTCAAGTGCGCGGCAAAGTCATTATCCCTGGCTGCACGGCGCAATAACTGGCGGAAGGGAGAATGTCGATGAGAATGGGGATAGTTGTGGGGTTGATTGTCGCTGCTACGCTCAATGCCGAGGCGAAAGACGCGCCGGCGTATGAAAAGGGCGTGCTAGTGCAAATGGATTCATCTGCCTGCGGTTACGCCGAAAAGGATGGCAAGACCATCGCCGGCGAAATTTTCGGAACCGATGGCCAGCATAAGAACACCAAGCAGCTGTTGTGTCAGGAGTACGTGCTGCAGACCGAACGCGTCACCTATCGCATCCAGCCGAAAGATGACAAGCACCCCGTGCTTCTGCCGGTGGGCGAGACGGCGCAATTCCGCATTCACAAGGATAAAATGCTGCTTCGTGTTCCCGAAGCCGACAGCAAGGAGCGCGAATACGTTGTTCTTTCGATGACTCCCCGAACGGACGCGAGCGCGGCCGGCAAGGTGGCGGCGCACGGAGAAAATCGCTAACGACTAAGGCTGGGCGCGAGCCCGCCATAGGCAAACGCTTCGTTGTATTGCCGGCGTTGGGCACAAGCGCGGGATTGCGGCGATTCCCTTGGGGGTCCTGCAATCCCGCCTTGGATTTGCTTCCGGCGGCGAGATCTCCCTTTTTTTCATGCTTTCTACGGGCTTTCCCACTCCACTCCCTCCGCCACGAAGTTCGGCGCTCCTTTTCCACGGCCCTCAGAGAATTACCTTTGGTGCGCGAGCGGCCACGTTTGTCTTGTCCGCGCCCCCATCCTGCCCCAACATGAATCGGAGTGGGAGATGGGCCAAAACAGGCCCGGCGCATGGCATCCGTTCTTGAAATCCAGGACCTGCACGTCTCATATCGGTCGCGCGAGGGCGCCTTTCACCCGGCGCTTGCCGGCGTAAGTTTTGGTCTCATGCCCGCCGAGATTTTGGGCGTCCTCGGCGAGTCCGGATCCGGCAAGAGCACGCTCGCCGTGTCGCTCCTGCGGCTCCTGCCCGGGAACGGGAAGATCCTTCACGGGACCGTCCAATTTGAAGGGCAAGATCTTCTCCAAGCCAGGACCGAAGAACTGCAACAAATCCGTGGCCGGGGCATTTCGCTGATTTTCCAGGAGCCGTCCCTCGCGCTTCATCCCACCATGCGCGCGGGCGAACAAGTTCGCCAGGTGCTGGCCGCGCACAGCGCCACCGGGAAAAACGCGCTGAGAGAACGGACGCGGCAAGTCTTCGCGGAAGTTTTTCCGGAAGACGCGGACCGCATGGTGCGCTCCTATCCACACCAGCTGAGTGGAGGACAACGCCAACGCGTGCTGATCGCGCAAGCCATCGCCTGCGGCCCGGCCGTGGTGATTGCCGATGAGCCCACGGCTTCGCTCGATCCCGGAACGCAAATGGAAATTCTCGGAGTGTTTCGCACGCTCCGGGAAAAGCTGGGTCTGGCGATGATTTTCATCACGCACAACCCCGCTCTGCTCTCCGGCTTTGCCGATCGCGTGCTGGTCCTCTATGGCGGTCGCGTCGCCGAGTTGGGCCCAGCCGTCGCGGTGCTGGCCTCACCACGTCATCCTTACACTAAGGCGCTGTTTGCATCTCTTCCGCCGGTTTTCGACGAGAGAGGAAGCGTTCGAGGGAAGCGGCTCTTGGTGATACCCGGCGACTCATCGCCATCGTCTCTTCCTCGGCAGGGGTGTTGTTTCGAACCGCGGTGCACGGAAAGAATGGACATTTGCAAAGAGCGTGAACCCAGCCTAGTGAACTTGAACGGCTCTCACACTGTTTCTTGTTTCAAGTATGAAGGTTGAAGCATCCAGCAGCGGCCACGACATGCAGCCACTCTTGAAAGTAGAAAATCTCGTGAAGCGCTATGCCAAGCGGACCCTCGCCGATGGCCGTGCAGATATGCCCGCCTTAAACGGCGTCTCGTTCTCCATTCTTCCGGGGACCACGCTGGCGGTGGTGGGAGAGTCGGGATCAGGCAAGAGCACCCTGGCCGCGTGTCTTGCCTGCCTGGAATCTCCCACAACAGGGAGCATTTGGTATGCAGGAAAAGACCTCGTCAATCTCGAGGAGCGCGCGCGACGCGAAGTGCGCCCGCAACTCCAGCTCATTTTTCAAGATCCCGCAAGCTCTTTAAACCCAAGATGGAGCGTTTTCAAGGTCCTCGTCGAGCCTTTGATGTTGCACCGCAAGTTCACCCGCGAAGAAATGCGCCAACGCGCGAATTCCTTGCTCGAACGAGTGGGTCTTTCCCCGGACATCGTGGAGCGCCCTCCCACGGAGTTGAGCGGTGGCCAACGCCAGAGGCTGGCCATCGCTCGCGCCTTGGCGCTCGAGCCCAGGCTTCTGATTCTGGACGAGGCGCTCTCGGCTCTCGATTGTTCTGTGCAAGCGCAAATCGCCAATCTCCTGATGGAGCTGCAAGGCTCTCTCGGAATGACGTATTTGTTCATCACGCATGACCTGGCCATGGCCGCTTACCTCGCTGACGAGATCGCGGTGATGGACGGCGGCCGCATCGTCGAGCAGGGCCCGGCGGATAAAATCGTGAAGCACCCGCAGCATGAAGCCACATGCCAACTGCTCGCGGCGGTTCCCAGAATCGCCCGCCCCGCGCTGCCCGCGGTGGAGCAATAATGCGCTACCTGCTGCGCCGCATCGGGCACGCTTTTTTTCTGCTGGCCGGAGTTTCCCTTCTTGCCTTCCTCTTCACGGCACTGGCCCCAGGAACGTACTTGGACGAAATGCGATTGAATCCGCAAATTGCGCCGGAAACGGTGCTCGCGCTGCGTGCCCAATACGGTTTAGACAAGCCTCTGCCCGTCCGTTACGTGTCTTGGCTAAATTCCGTAGTTCACGGCGAGATGGGATTCTCATTCGCCTATAATAGTCCCGTCGCGCCGCTTCTGCTGGTGCGCGCGCGGAATACTCTGCTGCTGACGATTACCGCCACGCTTCTTGCCTGGGCCATCGCTCTGCCACTCGGTGTCTGGAGCGCGGAGCGCCTCGGTCGGCTGCCGGAACGCCTGCTTTCGTGGGGAACCGCGGCGCTCCTTGTCGTCCCTGACCTGGCCCTGGCGTTGGGACTCCTGTTATTTGCGGTGAAGAGCGGCTGGTTTCCCTCGGGAGGGCTGGCTTCTCTCGATATCGAAATTCTTTCACCGCTCAACAAGTTGCGCGATCTCGCGTGGCACATGGTGCTGCCCGTGACGGCGCTAGTGCTCACAGCTCTGCCGTTGCTCGTTCGTCATGTCCGTGCCGCCGTCGCGGATGTACTCCACACGCCGTTTCTGCTTGCTGCCGTCGGACATGGCATCCCAAGACGCACGCTTCTCTATCGCTATGCGCTTCCGGCAGCGGCAAATCCCCTGATCTCCCTTTTTGGTTTCAGCATCGGCGGCTTGCTGAGCGGATCGTTGCTGATCGAAGTGGTGATGAGCTGGCCGGGGCTCGGGCCGCTGTTATTGGAAGCCATCCTGTCTCGCGATCTGTACGTCGTCGTGGGAGGAATTCTGTTCTCGACGATTTTCCTGGTAGGAGGAAATTTTTTGGCTGACCTGCTCCTTTACTGGGCCGACCCACGAATCAGAACGGAGAGCGGCCCACGGTGAGAGCGCGGCGCACCTTTGCGAAATGGTTGGTTGTCCTTGCCGTGCTGCATGGGATCGTGGTTTGTGCCGGTTTCTTCGCGCCTTACGATCCTGTCGAACAGGACCGCAAAAGCCCATACCTGCCGCCCGTGCGGCTTCATCTCGTGGATGCGCAGGGACATCTCCACTTCCGGCCCTTTGTGTTTTCGCTGAAGTCGCGCGAAGGCTCGTTCGACCAATATGAGGAAGACACCTCGGAGCCCCACCCCGTTACGTTTTTCCAGAGCGGGGCACGCTACCGCTTGGTGGGATTTCTGCCGTGCAGAAGACATTTATTCGGCGCCGCGAACGCGCGGATCTACCTTCTTGGCACCGACGCCTATGGCCGCGACCAGTTTTCGAGATTTCTCTTCGGAGGGCAGGTATCGCTCCTCGCCGGCCTTTTAGGAGCAGGACTTACTTTGCTGATCGGCTTAGGCATTGGTGCGGCAGCGGGCTACTACGGCGGTTGGACAGATGGCCTGCTCATGCGCCTCGCCGAGCTTTTTCTGGCGTTGCCATGGCTCTACCTTCTTTTCGCCCTCCGCGCTTTCCTGCCACTGGCAGTCAGCCCGGTCGAAGCCTTTTTTCTGGTCATCGGGGTGATTGGAATGGTGGGGTGGGCACGTCCGGCGCGATTGGTTCGCGGTGTTGTGCTGAGCGCCAAGGAACGCGATTACGTTCGCGCCGCCCGGGGCTTCGGCGCATCCCCCGGATACTTGCTTCGACACCACATCCTGCCGGAAACTTACAGTGTGCTTTTGACTCAGGCGGCGATTCTCATCCCTCAATATGTGTTGGCGGAGATGGCCCTTTCGTTTCTCGGGTTGGGGGTCCCCGAGCCGGTGCCAACCTGGGGCAACCTGCTCTCCAGCCTGCAGCACTACAGCGTGCTGGTCTCTTACTGGTGGATGTATTTGCCGGCCTTGCTCATAGTGCCGTTCTTTCTAGGATACCTGGGACTCGCCAGTTCATTGCAGGAGCGCGAGGAGGCGTACAAGATAGAAAGCTGGAGTCCCGGGAGCCTGACGTGAAGAACGGAACAGTGAGCCACTCTTGCTGCCGGATGCTCTTGTTTCCGCTCCTTGTCTATGCTGTTCTTTTCACCCACCCTGCCCTGGCACGTCCCCAACAGCAAAACACGAAAGAAGAATTGCTTGCCGTCCCGGGAGAAATAGGCCGTTCGGGAGGGCGCCTCGTCGTAGCGCTTCGAGGCGAACCAAAGACCCTGAACCCTCTGATTGCCGTTGACACGCGCTCTCGCGAGGTCATCGGCGTCATGCAAGCCGATCTGGTCCACATCAATCGCGCAACTCAAATGACGGAACTGGCGCTCGCCAAATCCTGGAAGGTTTCTCCGAACGGCCTCGAGTACACCGTCGTGCTGCGGAAGGGAATCAAATTTTCGGACGGCCAACCGCTGGATGCGGATGATGTGCTCTTCACTTTCCGTGTGTATCTCGACGAAAACGTCCACGCCTCGCAGCGGGATTTTCTGGTAGTCGGCGGGAAACCGATTGTCGTCCGGAAGCTGGACCAGCAAACCATCGTTTTTCAATTGGCGAAAACGTACGGAGCGGGCGAAAGGCTTTTCGATGGTATGGCCATCCTGCCCAGGCATCTGCTGGAAAAGCCCTACCAAGAGGGAAAGCTCGCGCAGATGGGAACCTTGGCTACGGCGGCGAATCAATGGGGTGGCCTGGGCCCGTTCCGGTTAAAAGAATATGTTGCCGGGCAGCGGCTGGTCCTGGAGCGCAATCCCTACTACTGGAAAACGGATGCGAAAGGGAATCGCCTGCCCTATCTCGACGAGCTTGTCTATCTTTTCGTGCAGAACGCGGACGCCCAAGTGCTGAAGTTTCAATCGGGCGAGACCGACGTCATCAGCCAGACCGGTGCGGAAAATTTCGCGGCGCTCTCTCGCCAGCAACATGGCTACACCATGACGGATGCTGGGCCGGGACTCGAATACTACTTTCTCTTTTTCAATCTGAGCGAACCCGGTGAGAAAACCTCGGCGGAAATGCGGCAGAAACAGAAGTGGTTCCGCGAAGTCAAGTTCCGCCAGGCGGTTTCCGCAGCGGTGGACCGCGACGCCATCGTGCGGCTCGTCTATCAAGGACACGGCGCTCCTCTTTGGGGATTGGTCGCGCCGGGCAACCGGCGATGGGGCGATGAAAAGCTCGCTCGTCCGCCGCGTTCGCTCGACCGCGCCCGCGCTCTCCTGAAGGAAGCCGGATTTTCCTGGAGCGACGGGCCCAACGGGGAATCCACGCTCCTCGATGCCGATGGGAAGCCTGTGGAATTCTCCATTGTCACGAGCTCCTCCAACGCAAACTTCTCCAAGATAGCAGCGCTCATTCAGGACGACTTGAAGCAACTTGGCATGCGCGTCCAGGTGGTGCCGCTCGAGTTTCGTTCCCTGCTTGATCGCGTCACGCAGTCGAAAGAATACGAAGCCTGCGTGATGGGACTGGCAAGCTATGACGCCGACCCCAATTCCGACATGAACGTCTGGTTATCCAGCGGCGGAACACACTTCTGGAACCCTTCGCAAGCGCACCCCGCCACCACGTGGGAGGCGGAAATCGACCATCTCATGGAAGAGCAGATGTGGGCGGGCACCTTCGAGCAGCGCAAGAAACTCTATGACCGCGCGCAGGAGATTCTGGCCCAGGAGCAGCCGATCATTTTTCTTGCCAGCCCGCACATCCTGGTGGGCGCAAAGAACGTCGTCGGCAATTTCCACCCTGCCGTCCTGGAACCCTACGTCCTGTGGAATGTAGAGCAACTCTATTTCAAGGCTGGCCCGGTGAATGCCACGCGATGAGCCCGTTACTGAGCAAGGCCAGGAAGAAGCCGCCAGCCGCCTGGGACGACAAGCGGCTCGTCAGAGCTTGCCTCGCAGGCGATGAAGAAGCGTGGTCGCTGCTCATCGATAAGTACAAGGCGCTGATTTACTCGATACCCGTCAAGTACGGTTTGTCGCGGCAGGAAGCCTCGGATGTTTTTCAGGCCACCTGCACCGAACTTCTCCTGCGCCTGCCGCAACTGCGCGAACCACGCGCCCTGCCCAAATGGCTGATGCAGGTGGCGCACCACGAATGTTACCGCTGGAAGCGCCAAAATCAGCGCATGGTGAGCCGTGATGGGGAGACGGAAGTCCCGGAGCCGGCAACGCCGGCCATCGCCGACGGTCTCGTTCAGCAGACGCAGGAAGAGCAGATGTTGCGGGAAGCCCTGGCCAAGCTGACGCCGCAATGCCGCCGCCTGGTGGAACTGCTGTTCTTTGAAACGCCTTCGCGGGCGTACACCGAAGTCGCTGCCGAGCTGGGCCTGGCCGTGGGCTCCATCGGATTCACCCGCCAGAAATGCCTCGAGCGGCTGCGTGGGCAACTCGAGGATCTGGGTTTCCACTGATGCCCGCGACTCTCCAGAAATCTTCGAGCGATACGCTGATCGCCAAGCTGGGGCGCCTATCCGGCGAAACGGCCCGCCGCAAATTCCTTGCACAGCACAAAAAGTTGATTCGCCAGGAGATTGTCGACCAGCTCGCGCAAATGGTCGTCCACCAAGTCCGGGTGAGCACGCAAGAAGCGCTCCACCTCGCTGAGGCCGCTGTGCTCATCGCCAAACGCCTGCGCCGGAAAGAATCTTTGGCGCTGGCCCTGCGCGCAAAGGCCAACGCTCTCTATTCTTCCGGCGACAACCGGGCCGCCCTCGAGCACCATCAACAATCTTTCCGCCTGTATGAATCCTTGGGCATGTGGAACGAAGCCGCTCGCACGCTGAGCAGTTCCATCCAGCCGATGATTCTTCTCGGTGAATACGACCAGGCCTTTCAGGCTGCCGACCGCGCCCGCGAGATTTTCACGCATCTCAACGATCCCAGGCGCCTGGCCCGCTTGGAAATCAACGTTGGCAACATCTATCACCGCCAGGACCGCTTCGAAGAAGCCATCGCCCATTACGAGCACGCCTATGCCAGTTTGATGCCCTACAAGGACGTGGAAGGAATGGCGGCGATCTTCAGCAACCTGGCTATGTGCCTGATCAATTTGAACGATTTCCCCAGGTCGCTGGACTGCTACAAGAAGGCTCGCGAGCTGTGCAAGCAAAACGACATGCCCCTGCTCGTCGCACAAGCCGATTACAACATCGCTTACCTCTATTATTTCCGCGGCGAATATAGCCGCGCGATCGAGATGCTCTATGCCGCGCGGCGTGCCTGCTTGGCCACCGGTGACGACTACCACTTCGCTCTTTGTCACCTGGATCTCTCCGACATCTACCTTGAGCTGAACTTGAGCGAAGAAGCCCGCGAGATGGCGCATGAAGGCTTCCTGCGGTTCGAAAAGCTCGGGATGGGCTACGAAGCCGCGAAAACACTCGCAAACGAAGCGATGGCCTACGGCCAGCAAGGGAAGACCGTTCAGGCTCTGGAGTGCTTTGCCAAAGCGCGCGACATGTTTGGACGCGAAAAAAATCTCGTCTGGCCCTCGCTCATCGATTTGTACCAGGGCTTGTTGCTTTTTCATGAAGGACGCTATTTTGAAGCGCGGCGGCTCTGCGTTGCCGCCGCTGCTTTTTTCGATCAGTCGGCGCTCTCCGGGAAAGCCGTGCTCGCGCACCTGCTGCTCGCGCGCATCGCCCTGCAAGTGGGAGACTCAGCGGAGGCGCGGAAGGAAACAGGAGAATCTCTCGCGCGGCTGAAAGGTCTTCAGACGCCGGTTCTTGCTTATCAGGCCCACTTGCTCGCCGGACAGCTCGCCCACGCTCGCAACGACCGCCCTGCCGCGCTCCAGGCCTACCTGGAAGCCAGGAAGTCGCTGGAAGCTCTGCGCAGCCGGTTGAAAGGCGAGGAGCTGAAAATTTCTTTTGTCAAAAACAGAATGCAGGTCTACGAAGCTCTCGTCGATTTGTATATCGCCGGCGAAAAAACAGAAACCTCCGATGAAGAAGCGCTCTCCTGCATGGAAGCGGCGAAATCCCGCAGCATGATCGAAATGATTTTTCAAAGCGGCCAAAGTCTTCCTCTGGGTGAAGCCGGTCAAAGCGATCTGGTGCGCCGAATCAGGGACTTGCGCGAGGAACTCAATTGGTACTACCACCGCATCGAGCTCGAACAGCTTCGTCCCGAAGAGAAATCCACCGAAAGGCTGGGCACTTTGCAGGAAAAAGCCCAATCGCAGGAGAAAGAGCTGATGCGCACGCTGCGCGAGCTCCCTGCGCACGAGCGCGAAAACGCCACGCTGGAAGCCTCCGCCGATTTTTCCCTTGCTGCTCTGCAAGCCCATATTCCCGCGGACACCGCTATGGTGGAATACTTTTCGGCTGGCGACCGCCTAATCGCCGCCGTCATCACTCGCAAGGACATCCACATTCTCCCAGTGACTTTGCTCTCTCGGGTCGCCCATATCCTCCAATTGCTGCGATTTCAGCTCTCCAAGTTCCGCATGGGCAGCGAATACGTCCAGCGCTTTGAAGAACCGCTTCTGCGCGCCACGCAAAGTCATTTGGAATCTCTTTATGCCGAACTCATCGCGCCCCTTCGCCCATTCTTCCAAGCCAAGCACCTTATCATCGTGCCCCACGGTCCGCTCCATTTCCTGCCATTCCACGCGCTCCGCAATGGGGAAGAATACCTCTGCGACGCCTTCACGGTTTCTTACGCTCCGAGTGCCACGGTGTTCTCCTGGTGCCAGGAGAGACCGGCGAGCACCAGCCCGAGCTCTCTCGTCTTTGGCATCGCCGATGAGCGCGCCCCTCAAATCCTGCACGAAGCAAAATCCGTGGCCGCCCTCCTGCCACATTCTTCGCTCCATCTCGGTGACCGTGCCACCGCCTCTGTGCTTCGCGAGAACGGTCCGCGCAGCGGGCTTCTTCATCTCGCCACTCACGGCATCTACCGCCAGGACAACCCCATGTTTTCCGGCATCCGCCTCGGCGATGGCTATTTGAATCTCTATGACCTCTACCAGATGCGCTTCGACGCCCGGCTGGTGACCCTGAGCGGCTGCGCCACCGGAATGAATTTCGTCGCCGCCGGCGATGAGTTGCTCGGCCTCCAGCGAGGCTTATTCTGTGCCGGCGCCACTACCTTGCTCCTCTCTTTGTGGGATGTGCACGATCAAAGCACCGCGCACTTGATGCAGCATTTTTATCGAGACTACCTGCAAACCGGTAAGATGGCCGGCGCCCTCCAAGCCGCCATGCAGGAAGTTCGTCGCCAGAATCCCCACCCCTACTTCTGGGCCCCCTTCGTTCTAGTGGGCAAAGTCACTGATTCCGCAAGACTTATCTAAATCTCTACCCCCTTATATTTATTCGAGCTGAACCGCCCCTTATCCCACGAGGGTCATGCATCGTTCCATCCACTGGGGAGTGTCTGGGACGCGAAAGGAATCTGGGGGGAATCAATGGATCACTTTACGACGGAGAATTGGATTGATTTCGTGAATCAGGCGGTCGATGCCAACGAGCAACAGTTGATGGAGCGCCACCTGAAGCAAGGCTGCAAACGTTGTACGAAAACAGTTTCTATATGGCAGAAGGTTCAGCAATCGGTGGCTTCGGAAGCAAACTACCAGCCTCCCGAGCACGCCGTCAGGATCGCCAAGGCCACATTTGCAGGAGCCGCTTTGGCGGGCCAAGGACAAGGAGCAGGCGGCCGCATCAAAGTTCTCTTCGACAGCTTTCTGCACCCGGTTTTCGAAGGAGCTCGATCGGCAAGCGCTGGCACAAGACAGATGCTCTATCGCGCGGACCCATTTCAGATCGACATTCAGGTCGAGCCCAAGCCCGGCGCCAACCGCATCGTGGTCACCGGCCAGCTCCTGGACTTGAGCAATCCTGGCATCATCGGGCGCGACGCCCGCATTGTCCTCTCCAACATGCGCGGACAGGTCGTGCATGCTGTGACCAATCAGTTTGGCGAGTTCAGCGGAGAGATCGAGAACAGCGGAGATCTGCAGATGACCTTCGCAGCACCCGGCAGCCAGCCCATCGTGATTTCGCTCCGGGATGCGCTCGGTACTCTGCCCGAGGACGTGCAATGAACGCCGCTCCGTTCCTGCAGTCCTCGCTTACGGCCGCCCTGGTACGGGAGTACCAAGACCGCTGGCAATTTTGTTTAGACAGGAAGACACGCTCGTACTATTGGCTCGGAAGATTCGCTTCGCAAGACTAGCGGGGCCATCAACTGCGCCTATGGCGAGCAATTCATTTGTAGGAGAACCCGAAAGGGACAGAACCCATGAAACGCTCAGCACTCGTTGTTGCCTTACTCGTCCTAATGCTCGGCGCTGCAAAACCCGCTGCAGCTCAAAACCGTTACATCGTGCGCAGCACAGGCGGCTTGTCCTCCGTCCTGAATCTTTGCAATCTCCTCGGATGTCAAGTCCAGGGCGGCCTGGACGGCCCCCTCGGCCAGAACTTTCTCGTGACTTCGTCCAACAACCTCCTTGCCAACCTGTTGAATGGCACCCTCACGTTTGTGGAATCCTTGCTCGGGATCGTCAGCGTTGAAGCCGACCGTCTCTTGCCCATCCCGCATGCGGGGCCCGGTAGCATTCCCTCGGGTCTCTACGACACGGCCCCGATGAACTACTACGGCACCACCGTTTGGCATGGTTATGCGGCTCAGCCTGCGGCCCAGATTATCCGGCTTCAGGATACGCAAAACGGCTTTCGCATCGCCGGCTCAGGCATTGTGGCTGTGATTGACACCGGCGTGGATATCAACCATCCCGTCCTTTCGCCCGTGCTGCTCCCTGGCTATGATTTTACCCGCAACCAGCCCGGCGCTTCGGAATGGCTCGATGCCCCGCAACTGCAGGACTCCATCGCGGACTCCCAGAATAACCAGCAGCCCGCTTACGTCCAGCAGTCCAGCGTCGCCGTTCTCGATCAATCTTCAGTCGCCGTCCTTGACGGCGGTCCTTACGCCGCTTTCGGCCACGGCACCATGACTTCTGGAGTCGTTCACCTGGTGGCTCCGAAGGCCAGCATCCTCCCTCTCAAGGCCTTCACTTCCGATGGCACCGGCTACCTTTCCAACATCGTTGCCGCTCTCTACTATGCCGTCCAGCACAAGGCCAACGTCGTGAACATGAGCTTCGACCTGAGCTCTTCTTCGCCGGCGCTCACTGATGCAGTGGCTCGCGCCAGTAAAGCGGGCGTCGTTCTCGTCGCTGCCGCCGGAAATGAAAACACCAGCGCCGCCGTTTACCCTGCGGCCTTCAACAACTACGTCGTCGGCATCGCCTCCACGACCGATTGGGACAGCCGCTCCTCTTTCTCCAACTATGGCTCCAAGGACGTCTGGATTGCCGCCCCGGGCGAGAACATCATCACCACTTTCCCTGGCAGTACGTATGCCAGCGTTTCCGGCACATCGTTCAGCTCACCGATGGGCGCCGGCACAGTGGCTCTGATGCTCAGCGCCAAGGCCCAGTCCATCAACCAATCCCAGGCTGCCAGTGCCCTGTCTCATGGACGGCCTCTCACCTCCGACCTCAATCATGGTCGTCTCGACGTTTATCAGGCGGTTTCCGCCTGGGTGAATAACTCCGGTTCCACTTCCGGCTCCGGCGGCGGTTCCGGCTCCTGCTTCTTGCTTTGCTTGTAACGGCAATGTCCAACGGCCAGATTCCAGCGCCCTCGGAGGGCTCCCCGACTTTCGGGGCGCTGGAGTCTCTCCGCATCAAGCAGCTTGAAGAACAAGCCGCCGCACTTCGCACCTCCGTCATCTGCGCCTTTAATCAGCTCCTCGACCTGAAGGATCTCAATACCGGCGTCCACAGCACCCGGCTAGCGGAATGGGGTATGCGCGTCGGCCAGGAACTGGGCCTCGAAGAAGCCGAGCTTCAAAATCTGGAAGTTGCCGCGCTCCTGCACGACATCGGTAAAGTGGGTGTCCCGGATTCCATCCTGCGCAAGCCGGGGCGTCTCGACCCCGATGAATACGCCCTCATGAAAAAGCACTCCGAGTACGGCTGGGCGGTGCTGCGCATGCTCCCCGGTTTCGAGCGCGCGGCCCTCGATATTCTCCATCATCACGAATCCTTCGATGGCAAGGGATATCCTGCGGGACTAAAGGGCGCTGAAATTCCCGTCGTTTCCCGCATCGTCTGCGTCATCGACGCCTTCGATGCCATGGTTTCGTCCCGTCCCTATCGCAAAGGCCTGCCCTACGAAGAGGCCGTCCGCCGGCTCAACGAAGCCAGCGGCACCCAGTTTGACCCCGTAGTCGTCAAGTCCTTCCTCTCCTTCGCGCAAGCAGAAATGTCCCCCGTCTTCGCCGCCGCCGGCACCTCCGTCTCTTCAGCCCTCTAGGCGCATTGCTCTTCGGCACGATCCTCGGCAGAAATTCCGAACCAGCAAAAATCGACTCTGCTCTTACCTAAAACTGAGACCTAAGAATGAACGACTCATAGGCACCCGCCACTCCCTCTGATTTGATTTGAGCCCTTCCCCCGCCCATGCTACTTTTTCTTATCTGCCCTGCCCGGGTGGCGGAATGGCAGACGCTGAGGACTTAAAATCCTCCGGGGATTTTTCCTCATGTGGGTTCGACTCCCACCCCGGGCACCAGTTTTTCTGATGGAAGTTGAAGGAGTTATCAGGCCGCGCGTTTCCGCGCACCGCTGGTGTACCCTATTTTGCAAGACCGAGTGGATGGCGGCTCCAGGTGGTGGCCAAATTCGGGTTCCTTTCCCGACGCCCACGACGCCTACAATCCTCCGGGATGCGAATCGCTGCTCCGGACTCGAAGACTCCGCGGAGGAATGTGTGACCTCGAACGACATGTTCGATCTGATCGTGATCGGCTGCGGCCCTGCCGGTGAAAAGGGCGCAGCGCAGGCCGCCTACTTTGGCAAACGCGTTGCCGTCATTGAGCGCGCCGAGCACATGGGTGGCAGTTGTATCAACACCGGCACGGTTCCAAGCAAAACGCTCCGTGAGTCGGCGCTCTACTTTTCCGGCCTCAAGCAGCGCGGCCTGTACGGCATCGACTACTCCCTCAAGGAGAATCTTACCGTCCACGATTTCATGCACCACGAACGCGAAGTTGTCGACATGGAGCGCCGGCGCATTCTGAAAAATCTATCGCTCCACGGCATCGAACTCGTGCGCGGCCAGGCTGCCTTCCTGGACCCTCATGCTGTGGCCGTTTCGGGAGCTCAGGGCACGCGCCAATTGACGGGAGAAATCATCCTCATCTCCACAGGCTCCAAGCCCCACCGGCCCTCGGAGATTGCCTTCGACGACATTCATACTTTCGACTCCGACACTTTTCTGCAGATGGAGCGCATCCCCACGAGCCTGGCCGTCATCGGCGGCGGCGTAATCGGCTGCGAATATGCTTCCATCTTCAAAGCCCTCGGCGTGGACGTCACTCTCGTCGATGGGCGCGACCGCCTTCTCCCCTTTCTCGACAACGAAATCTCCGATCGTCTCCGCGATCGCCTCGCCGCCCTGGGCATGCACTTCTTGTTCAACGAGCGCCCCGTCAAAACCGAAAATTCCTCTGAAGGCGTGCGCCTAACGATGAAAAGTGGCAAGACGCTCGAAACGGATGCCGCCCTTTTTGCCGCCGGCCGCCGCGCCGCCGTCGATGGCCTCGCTCTCGAAAAAACGGGCCTGGCCATCAACGACCGCGGCTACATTCCCGTCGACGAACACTACCGCACGGCCGTCCCGCATATTTACGCCGCCGGCGACGTCATCGGTTTTCCCGCGCTGGCCTCCACTTCCATGGAGCAGGGCCGCGTCGCCGTCTGTCACGCCTTCGGTTTGAAGTACAAGGAGCGTGTCGCCTCTCTGCTGCCCATGGGCATCTACACTATTCCGGAAATCTCCGCCGCCGGTGAAACCGAAGAATCCTGCAAGGAAAAGAAAATCGACTGCGTCGTCGGCCGCGCGCTCTACGCCAACAACGCCCGGGGCCACATCGCCGGCGATACCGCCGGCATGCTCAAGCTTATCTTCGCCCGCTCCGATAAGAAGCTTCTCGGCGTCAGCATCATCGGCGAAAACGCCACCGAACTCATCCACATCGGCATGATGGTCCTCGACAACGGCCTCACCATCGACGAATTCATCGAACAGGTCTTCAATTACCCCACGCTGAGCGAGCTCTACAAATACGCCGCGTACGACGGCCTCGGCAATCTCGCCGGCCACAAACTCCGCGAAGGTTAGCCATGACGATCTTTCCTGCTCCTTTCCCTGTGCTCCGTGAACTCTGCGCGCTCCGTGTTCTCCGTGCTAAATCCCTTACTTTTTTCGCCCGCTGCGTAGTCCTTGTCCTTCTAGCTCTCCTAATTGCCATTCCGACGCCAGCTCCGCAGGGCGCCGCTGCACGCTCCTACCTTGGTTTCGACCGCAACCTCTATCCCGGTGATGACGCGCTGCCGATTCTGCGCAAAACATTCTCATTCTCAAGTTACTGGCTCAGTCCGCCGCCAGGCGAACGGACGAACACATGGAAAGGGAAGCGCGAGCTCCTGCTCTCTCACGGCTTTGGTTTTTTGATTTTGTATCGCGGGCCCCAGAGCCGCGAGCTCCCGAATGAAGCGGCGGCAAAACGAATCGGAATTCAGGATGCGAAGAACGGCGCCGCTGCGGCGAAGGCCGAAGGCTTCGCGTCCGGTGCCATCATTTTTCTCGATATAGAAGAAGGCGGCCGTCTGCCCGCCAGCTACCACGCGTATCTCGCCGTTTGGTCCGAAGAACTCACACGCGGCGGTTATCGTCCGGGTGTTTATTGCTCCGGCATGCCGGTGCAGGAGAGCTCTGCTGTCACGATCACCACAGCCGACGACATTCACAACGACGGCGCAGCACACGACATCAGCATCTGGGCCTACAACGATTTCTGCCCGCCTTCGCCGGGCTGCGCTTTCCCGCAAGATTCGCTACCGCCTTCTTCAAGCGGCATCGGCTACGCAGCCGTCTGGCAATTCGCGCAATCGCCGCGCCGCAAAGAATTCACCGCGCGTTGCCCCGCGAAGTATGCGCCCGACGGCAACTGTTATGCGCCCCGCGACACCACGCACAAGTGGTTCCTTGACGTGAACTCGGCGATCTCTCCCGATCCGTCCGGCGGCGCCAAATGACAGGCTTCTCAAGAAACAAAAAGAGGCGGGCCTTCGCCCGCCTCTTTCTCTTTATTCTGCCGGAGCCAGCGTTTAGACCTGCCCAAGCCCGCCATCCACGTTGAGCTCCACGCCCGTGATGTACGACGCATCCGAAGAAGCCAGGAACGCCACCGCTCCGGCTACTTCCTCCGGTTGTCCAAGCCGCTTCAACGGCACTTTTGCAACAATTTCCTTTGCGAATTCATCGATGGCTTCTTTCGGAAGCCCGGTCCTCCCAAAGATGGGCGTGACAATCGGCCCCGGGCTTATCACATTCACGCGAATTCCGCGCCCGGCCAATTCCGCGGCTGTGGTCCTCGCAAAGGAGCGCAACGCGGCCTTCGTAGCCGAATAGGCGCTCGTTCCGGGATTCCCTGTGGAGCCCGCCACGCTCGCATTCAAGATGATGGAGGCGCCGTCATTCAAGTAAGGAAGCGCTTTTTGGATGGTGAAGAAAGCCCCTTTCGTGTTGATCGAAAAGTTTTCGTCGTAAAGGCTCTCCGGGGTCTGCTCGAATGGCGCGAACTTCGCGACTCCCGCGTTCACGAACAACACATCAATCTTGCCGAACTTCTTCGAAACCTCGGCATACAGCTTGTCGATGTCCGCGAGCTTCGCTACATCCGCCTGCACTGCCAGCACGCCGTTGCCGAGACTCTTCACCGCCTCGTCCAGCGTCTTCTTGCTGCGGCCCGCAATGGCCACGCGCGCGCCTTCTTCCTGCAAGCGCTTTGCCGAGGCCAGCCCGATGCCGCTGTTGCCCCCGGTTACAACCGCTACTTTTCCTTCGAGTCTCTTCATGTTGATCTCCTTCTTCCATCTGAACTTGAGCGAAAGCGCTTCGCCGGCGGGGATCGCCCCGCCCCTCCTGCGTTTTGCTTTCGATACTTAGATGAGTATCGAAGTAATCGGTTGCATCGTGCCCGGAGGTATGTTCCGGGGCTTGAGTCCCGGTGGCGGAAGCGGCCGCAAGTCCGTTACACTTCGGATAGGCCCATGGACCGCTCCCGGATTGAAAAGATCTCGAAAGCCCTGGCCGACCGGAATCGCCTCAGGATTTTCGAGGCCATCTCCAAATCCGGCCACATGAACTGCGGCGAAATCGTCTCCATGCGCGGCGTCACGCCGGCGACCGTTTCCCATCACTTGAAGATTTTGAGCGAAGCCGCATTGATTGCCTGCCGCCGCGAAGGGCAGTTTGTTTATAGCCAGGCAGTTCCTGAAACGATCAAAGCGTACACACGCGCACTCGCAAGAATCACTAACGGAAAGAAATCGTCGCATCGCCGGTGATTTGCAGGATTTAGTTGGTGGGATTTCTCGGAAACTTGAAATACGGCAAGCGGACGCCCTGGACCATGATTTGATCCGCCCGGATATTTGTGGGCGCCTCGAATCCGGCTGTGCCGCCGTTCGTTACATAATCGTCTTGATCCACGCCGTCGCCGCTCACGCCCAATCCGCCGACCAATGCACCGCTTCGAAATAAACCGGCACTGCCCGGAAAGAAAACGATTCCACTCTTATTCGCATTAGCCGAGCCGCTCTGAAATCCCTGCGTGCAGGGATTCGCCAAATCCATCGTGTACAAGTTGAAGAATGGTCCGGCGCTCGAGCCATCGATTCCCGGGGGATAGAGCGGCTGGGCGCCAAAACTAATCGTCCGATTCGTCACCGCCGTTCCCGCGGGCACGCCGTTCAGGTCCGCTGGCGTCCGCGAAGCGCCGTTGAAGTACATCATATTCCGCGCTTTCGAGGCCGCCACGTCGATGCTGAACACGGTGGCATCTTGCATGCGCCGCAATCCGATCATCGTTCCATCCAGATCCGCCACGGCAATTACCATTTTTGCCTTCGAGCCCAGCGGCAATCGAATCGCCGCGCGCGTGGTGTTCGCCGTCGCTTCCGCGTTATCCAAGATTTGTTTTACATCCGCCGCGCTCAAACCGCCCAGCGGTCCTGCAGCGGGCGCAATCAAATCGCCCTCCGGCGGCTGCCCCTGACTGTTCGCCGCCGCCACCACATAAGTTCCCGTTCCCGCGATAGGCCCCGCTGAAGAGCCGGCGGGCCGCGAGGTTTGACTCACGAAGGGTAGCGCAATGCCGGCGATAACAACCACTCCTGGGGCCGCAGGCGTTGGCCCAAACGTGTCCGTCGGTCCGCCGCGCGCAGCGGTGGCTCCGGTGAACGCGGCAAACTCTGCAACATTCAGGTTGCTCGACGCAGTGACTACGCCGATTCCGCCAAGCACGACATTTTTGTAAAAAATCGGCACGCCGCCCGGATTCACCGCCGTCGCATTCGAATCCATGACGTCGGCCTTGCCAGTCAGCACTCCGAGCCCGAAGCCGCTACCCAAAGCCAGCGAAGGAGGAATCTTGGATTGGAAGTTTGGATCATTCACGAGCGTGCAGCCGCGATTGGTATTCTCGATCCCGTATAAGTCGGCCGGAGGCTGATTCATCACGCCCGGAGGAAAATGAATCCCGCTGATGAACCGCACGGTTCGTGACGAGAGCGGGGCCTGATCGTTGCTGAAAAACGCGGCTGTACGCGCCAGGGCAACGGCCAGGTCGTTGGCGTTCTGCACCTGTCCAAAATTTCCAACCGCCGTGGCCGGAGCATTCTGCGTTCGAAACACGCCCAGCACGAATCCGGCGCGGTCCACCACTGCCACGGCCATATCCACGTTCACCGAATTCACCGCGGCCTGTACGATATTCTGGACGTCGGCTGCTTGCAAAGCCTGCACCGCAGGAACCGGCGGCGCGACGGGCGCGCTGCTTCCACTCCCGCAGCCAATCAGCAGCATCACGAGCGCTCCGGCAATTCCCAAAGCCAGAAAAATACCCAGCGCGAGAGTTTTTTGCCGGTGCTGCAACGCGCGGCGAGATTCCACCGCCTTCCGCAGTGCTTGAGTTGTTTCCATGGAGAGAGTCTCTTCGTTGGTACCACATTCATTTACGGCCCCTCAACGCCTTTGCCGGGACTTTGCGCGTACTGGTGAATGGCCGCGTGTGTTCGCCGTGTTATCGAATGTCTCCATCGGTGCGTGAAAAGTGTTGCCCGTGCCCTCTCGATATTGTTAGCTAGTACGCGATTCCTTTTTTCATGGCTCCGATCAGGCAGAACGCATGATCCATTTCATTCCGCGGCACGTTCGACGCGCGTCCTGCGCGGCTTGCTGCTTTGCATGCCTCGGATTTGTGCCGCGCGCCGCTGCGAACTCCTTGCTTCAATCGACACCGCCGGCGCAAGACCCCGCAAAACAATCCAGCGAGCAAGGGCCGCCGTTGCGCATCCCCCGCCAGCAGGCGCAGAGCACAGCTGCGCTCGATGGCCTCGTCCGCGACGCGGGATCTTCGAAAGGGGCAATTCCGGTTCCCGCGGCAATTGTCACTCTACGCCAAGCGCAATCCGGCCAAATCTTCAGCGCCAGCGCTTCCGCAGAAGGCGTATTCCGAATTTTTCCTCTGCCCCCAGGGAATTACGAACTTCGTGTCGAAGCCAAGGACTATGCGCCATTCGTTCTTACCGATATTGCATTGCAATCGAACGAGGTTTTGACCCTTGAAGTTTCTCTTGTCGCCGTGGCCGCGATGGAAGCGCGCTCGCGCTTGCCGCGTCTCCCCGAGCTTGGTCCGGCGCTTTCCGCCGGAGCGCAAACCTCTTTTGGAACCTATCGCCAATTTCGCCATCGACTCGATGCTGATCCAAACTACATCGAAAATATTTCACCGGTCACGCTTCCGCCGTTAGCGGATGTCTACAACACGGTTCCCAATCGCTGGGCGCTCGAGCAGCCCGATTATCGGCGCTACTCACAGCGCGGCGAGTATATCTATACTAAGCCGCATTGGTACGATCCCTTCAACCGCAATCGTTTCAAAGGTGACGAACCCATCTGGCCCGAGCTTCTCGGGCAGCAAACGTTTCTGAACATCACCGCTAGTTCCGAAACTTTTTTCGATGGCCGCCGCGTTCCTTCACCCAGCAATGTCAGCAGCGCGCGACCTGGCAGTTCCGGTTTTTTCGGTAAAGGGGAACAAGCTTTCTTCGATCAAACGCTTCGTCTCACTTTTGACTTATTCCACGGCGACGCTTCCTTCAAGCCTGTGGACTGGCGCATCCGCGTTACGCCGGAAGTCAGCATTAACGATCTGAATGTGCGCGAGCTCGGCCTCGTGGGACCTGATCCGCGCAGCGGGACCAACCGCTTTGACGACCATCTTGGTTTGCAGGAGGCCTTCGTCGAGGTGAAGGTGCACGACCTGGGCCCCAATTACGATTTCATTTCGGCGCGCGCCGGTATCCAGCAATTCAACGCGGATTTTCGGGGTTTTCTTTTTGTGGATGAACAACCAGCCCTGCGCATCTTCGGCAACCTCCACAGCGATCGCATCGAATACAATCTTGCCTACTTTCACTTCCTGGAAAAAAACACCAACAGCGGACTCAATACATTCGACCGCCGCCACCAGCAGGTGCTTCTCGGCAACATCTATCTCCAGGACTTCTTTTTTCCTGGCTACACCGCGGAGTTCGTCGCAGCGTGGAACAAAGACGATCCCAGCCTGCATTATGACGACAACGGCTTCCTTGTTCGTCCCGCACCAATTGGCAACGTCATCATTCAGAATCCCGGTGGCGGGCCGATCCTCCACGGCATTCGCGTTGGTTATTTCGGCTGGCTTGGGAGCGGCCACATCCACCGCCTGAATCTCACGCACGCTTTCTATCAGGCCATCGGAGAGGACACTTTCAATCCCATCGCCGGCCGCCGCGTCACCGTCAATGCGCAGATGGCCGCCGCTGAAATTTCCTACGACAAGGATTGGATTCGTTACCGCGTTTCCGCTTTCTACACTTCGGGCGACGCCCATCCCCGCGATTCACGGACCGGTGGTTTTGATTCCATCGTGGACTTGCCCAATTTCGCCGGCGGGCTGTTCAGCTTTTGGAATCGTGAAGGTATCCGGCTGCTCGGATCCGGCGTTCTGCTAACCACGCCCGGGAGCCTCATTCCCTCGCTGCGTTCGAGCAAAGAAGAAGGCCAGGCCAATTTCGTCAACCCAGGCATTTTTCTGGCGAACGCCGGCGCGGACTTCGAAATCACTCCCAAGTTGAGAGGTTTCGCGAATTTCAATTTTCTCCGCTTCCAGCGCACCGAGGCACTCGAATTTCTTCTTTTTCAGTCGCCGATTCATCACACCATCGGAGAAGACTTCGGCATCGGCGTCGAGTATCGTCCTCCCCTCAGTGAGAATATTGTCCTCACCGGTGGTGCCTCAGCCCTGCAGCCCGGGCAGGGTTTCAAAGATATCTACAGCGGCCGCACGCTCTTCTCGCTTTTCGGCTCAGTGAAGTTTATTTTCTGAGATGCGCCGACCATGAACAGCAAACGCCAAACCGATTCGTCTTCTCTGCGAACGCGCTGCGTTCTCTGCGTCTCCGCGTTGTCTTTCTTTTTTGCTCTTCATGCAAGCCCAAGGCCTGCCCCACGCGCGCCTCGAGAGTCGGCTCCGTTCCGCGGCCAATCGCGGGAAGAAGCGGATCGCAAATCCTTCGGCTGTGTTTCTTGCCACAACTCGACCGATGAACCCACCATGCATCCGACGAAGACCGTCGCTCTCGGTTGCAGCGATTGTCATGGCGGGAACTCTTCCGTTTCGGTGGCATCCGGCGTCGCGCCGAATTCTCTTGAGTACAATTCCGCAAAGGAAAAAGCCCACGTCCAGCCGCGCGATCCTTTCTTCAAGAACCGCTCGGCGCTTCCCGAGCGCGCCTACACGAAGTGGCTTGCGGAGTCCGCCGAATACATAAGATTTGTGAACCCCGGCGATCTTCGCGTCGCTCCGGAAACGTGCGGCGCTGCCGGTTGTCATGCGGCGGAGGCGCGCGCCGTTTCCACCAGCATGATGACGCACGCGGGGATGCTTTGGGGCGCGGCGCTCTACAACAATGGCGCGTATCCCACAAAAAACACGCGCTTCGGCGAGAGTTACAATCGCGACGGCGTGCCGCAATCGATCAGGACGTCTCCGAAGCCCACGCCCGAAGTGACCCGCGCGAAAGGCGTGATTCCCGAGCTCGATCCGCTGTTCCGCTGGGAAACTTCCCACCCTGGCAATGTGCTTCGCGTATTCGAACGTGGCGGCCGCAAGAAAGCTGAAATTGGCAATCCAAATCGCGAAGAGGAGCCGGGCAAGCCTGACGACAAGCTCAGCGACCGCGGCTTTGGAACCGGGCTTCGCACCGACCCCGTTTTTCTCGGTTTGCAAAAAACGCGCTTGCTTGACCCGATCCTGTCGCTCCCCGGTACCAACGATCATCCCGGCGACTATCGCGGCAGCGGTTGCACCGCATGTCATGTTATTTACGCTAACGACCGCGATCCTTTGCACTCCGGTGCTTACGCGACGTTCGGCCACGCGGGTTTCAGCGCGACCTCCGATCCGACAATTTCCAAGAATGAGTCCGGACATCCCATCAAGCACGCGTTTACGCGCTCGATTCCTTCGAGCCAGTGCATGATTTGCCATATCCATCCCGGAACGAACATGGTCACGACGTATTTTGGGCTTACCTGGTGGGACAACGAAATTGATGGCGAAAAAATGTATCCGAAGGAGCAGCGCAATCCCAGCGAGGAGCAGCGCTATCGGTCATTCGAACGCAATCCAGAGGGCGCGGCGGTTCGCGGACTCTGGAACGATGAAACATTTTTGGAAAAAGTAGGCAGCGCCGAATTCAACAAGCAGTTGAAGACTACGCAGTTCGCTGATTTTCACGGGCATGGCTGGGTCTTCCGGGCGGTTTTCAGTCACGACCGCAAAGGAAACTGGCTCGACCAGGACGGTAAGCAGATCGCTTTCAATGACCCCGAACGCTTCGGGAAAGCTGTGCACTTGGCGGACATTCATCTCGAAAAAGGAATGCAGTGCAATGATTGCCACTTCGCGCAGGACAATCACGGCAACGGGAAAATCTACGGGGAGCCGCGAGCTGCCGTGGAAATCGATTGTACCGATTGCCATGGCACGATTCGAAAGAAGGCTACGCTCGTTACGTCCGGCCCGGCAGCTCCAGAAGGTGGGCGCCACCTCGATGCGCTGCGGACTCCGTGGGGATTGCGGCGGTTCGAATGGAGCGATGGAAAATTATTACAGCGTTCGATGTCAGAAGAGAACAAGGAATGGGAGGTCGTGCAGACGATCGACACCATCACGCCCGGCAACGCGCATTTCAGCGAGAAGTCTCTTCGCGCGAAGCTTATGAACAAAGATGGCGCGGTGTCTTCGCAAATGCCGGGCGACGACGCTTCTCTCGCCCACGCCAACAGCAGCATGACCTGCTACTCCTGCCATACTTCGTGGACGCCCACTTGCTTCGGCTGCCATCTGCAGATGACCGCTAACGCGCGCAAGCCGATGTTGCACAACGAAGGCTTGGTCACGAAAAACTACACCAGCTACAACTTCCAAGTTCTGCGCGACGACATTTATATGCTCGGCGCGGATGGGACGGTCACCGGCCATCGCATCGCACCGGCGCGTTCTTCCTGCGCGGTGCTGGTCAGCTCGCAGAATGCCAACCGCGATTGGCTTTATTACACGCAGCAAACCATTTCCACGCCCGGGTTCTCCGGCCAGGCTTTCTCCACGTTCGTGCCGCACACGGTGCGCGCCAAGGAAACCAAGCAGTGCAGCGATTGCCACGTCTCCGCGCAGAATGACAACAATGGCTGGATGGCGCAGTTGTTGCTGCAAGGCACCAACTTCATGAATTTCATGGGCCGCTACGTTTATGTGGCCACCGGCAAGGGTGGACTCGAAGCCATCGCCGTCGCCGAACATGACGAACCTGAAGCTATCTACGGCAGCGACCTTCAGCGCATCGCTTATCCCGATAATTTCAGGAAATTTGTGGAGCACCATCGCGAACTCAGTGCCGCGGCTGAGCATTCCGGCAATGTGCTCGATATCCAGGCGCGCGGTGAATACGCCTATGCCGCGGTTGGCCCCGGCGGGCTGCGCGTCTATGACATCGCCAACATTGACAACAAAAGTTTTTCCGAGAAAGTCACGACTGCGCCGGTCTCCCCGATCGGCCAAAGGTTTTTCGTGGCTACGAAAAACGCTCTCGCTGTGGCTTCGCCCACTACGCTTGGCGTCGATCCGTTGCGCCGGCAATCGCCGGAAAACGAGGAGCAGCCGATTCATCCTCTCTACGGTTTTCTTTACGTTGCCGACAAGGAAGAAGGCCTCGTCGTCATTGGCGATCCAAATCAAAAATCAAAAAGTCCCGGTGTCCGCACGCTGCTCGACGGCAATCCCGCCAACAATTTTCTGAAGCGCGCTTTGGCGTTCAATCCGGGCGGCGCCCTGACTGGCGCGCGCCGTATCACCATCGCAGGAACGTTTGCTTACGTCCTTACCGATAAAGCTCTCGTTGTGGTCGACCTCGACGATCCGCTGGCCCCGCGCATCACGGCTAGTATCGGCTCACCGGTGCTCAACGATCCCCGCGGCATCGCCGTGCAATTCCGCTACGCATTCGTTGTCGATCGCGACGGCTTGAAAGTTTTCAACGTGACTGATCTCGCGCAGCCAAACCCCGTGAGCAACGCCTTGGTTCCGCTCGAAGACGCGCGCAACGTTTATGTGGCGCGCACCTACGCTTACGTTTCGGCAGGGAAGCAGGGCCTTGCGATTGTGGATGTCGAAAAACCGGAGGCGCCCAAGCTGGATCAAATCTTCACCGCCGATGGCCAGCTCAACGACGTAAACGACGTGAAAATCGGCATGGTCGCTGCGAGCGCCTTTGCCTTCGTCGCGGACGGCAAGAATGGCCTCCGTGTCCTGCAAATCCTTTCGCCTTGGGACGATCCCGCGCACTTCTCCGGCTTTAGCCCGCGCCCAACTCCCAAACTCATCGCCACGGCCCGCACGCGCGGCCCCGCGCTAGCCATTTCGAAGGGCATCGATCGCGACCGCGCCGTCGACGAGTCCGGCAACCAGCTCGCCGTCTTCGGCCGCCGGGGCGCCCGGCCCCTCAACCGCGCTGAAATGCGCGGCCTCTACATCCATTCAAATACGGGCCAGCCTTACGGCGTTACAGATGATGCCGCAGAATTGCCTGGCGCCGTATCGCGACCCTCATCGGAAACGCCATTTCTTTCCTTCTTAACGCGTGCTCGAGCTTGGATGAATTCTCCTCATTGAGGTCAACGCCATGAATCGACGTAATTTCCTTTCTCACGCAGTAAAAACCGCTTCGGCTGCAGTGTGTTCCCAGCTCCTTCCTCCTGGCCTGCGAGCCTTTCCACTTGCGCAAGACGTCGGGCCAAAACCCTCTCCCAGCAATTCCGCGCGGCCCCAGCTTGCCCTCACGATCGACGATCCGACGCTCTCCCTCGGCTCCATTCTGAAATGGCAGGAAGCCAACAGCCGCATATTGAAAGCGATTTCCGAGAAGAATGTACGTGCCGCGCTGTTTGTCTGCGGGATGCGCGTGGATGAAGCTGACGGCGCCAAGCTGCTTACCACCTGGGATCAAGCTGGTCACCTTATCTGCAATCATTCTTACTCGCATAAATTTTATGGCGAGCAAACAAGTTACGCCGACTTCGCTGTCGATTTTCTGAAAAATGAAAAGGTGATCGCTCCGTATCGCAATCGCAAGGCGCTATTCCGCTATCCTTTCCTGAAGGAAGGCGACACTGCGGACAAGCGCGATCGTTTTCGCGCTCTGCTCAAGGAGCGCGGCTACCGCGTCGGCCATGTGACCATTGACGCTTCCGACTGGTACGTCAGCCAGCGCTTCGTCGACCGGCTTAGCAAGCAGCCCAAAGCCGCCGCCGCTCCCTATCGCGATTACCTGGTTGCCCATCTACTGGACCGCGCCGCGTTCTACCGCCAGCTCTCTCTCGACGTTCTAGGCCGCGACATTCGTCATACGCTGCTGATGCATTTCAACCCCCTGAACGCCTTTGTCCTTCCCGACGTCATGAATGCCTTCGAGGCGGCCGGTTGGCAATGGATTGACGCCGCGCTTGCTTTTGAAGACCCAGTCTTCCGCAGCCAGCCTCAGACGCTTCCCGCCGGAGAAAGTCTGGTCTGGGCCCTAGCCAAGGAAACAGGGCGATTCGAGGATCGCCTCCGGTATCCGGGGGAGGATGATGTCTATGAGAGGCCGAAAATGGACGCCCTGAGCCTGTAATTGACTCCCGAAACTCTGGACGGGCCAACCCCTTCCTCCGGCCAAGAATCGTTTCGCGGCCCCATTTTCTCCTTTGATTCGCCCGAGCTATCTCTTTCAAGGCACGGAATTTGCGGCATCCTGTTGCTTTCTGGAACACCCATCTCCTTTCCTTTTAACCGTTTATAGCCAGGGAACATCTAATCGAGGTATAATGAATTGTTCACATCTTTAACGCATAGCACCCATCAAAATAATTCGTGGGGCAGTGTGGAGGGAACGCAGTTAAGGTGTATTCAGAGAGGGTGAGGAGGCTTCCCAGAGCAGGCCCACCAAGAAAGGCAGCGAGGAGTACTAGTACATGACCAAACAATTTCTACTGGCCAGCGATTTCGACCAGACGCTCAGCTTCAACGACTCAGGAGTGGTTCTAAGCGAGCTGATCGGGTTTCACGGCTTCCATGACAAAGTGAAGGGACTTGCTGAGATGAACCTTGTCCAGCAGGGCGCGGAACTCAGCTATCTCATTCTGCATGATCCGGATTTCCGCAAGGTTCGCCGCGAGCATCTCGTGGAAACCGGCAAGCAAATTCGCCTGAAGCACGACGTCGCGCTTTTTGCGCGCGCGCTGGAAAATCTTGCCGACGGATACAAGTTTCATTTCAACGTCATCTCCGCCGCGCCGCAGGAGATCATTCAGTCGGCGCTCGAAGGCATCGTTCCGCCGGACCACATTTTCGGCACGCGGTTTCGGTACAACGAAGCCACCGGCGAAGTGGATTCGATTATTCGCGCTTCGGCGGGCTGGGGCAAAATCACCGTGCTCGAGGAGTTGCGCGCGAGCCTGGGCATCAGCCACGACCACATCATCTACATGGGCGACGGCAGTTCGGATATTCCTGTGATGATGCACGTCAATCAGTATGACGGCCTGACGATCGCGGTGAGCGAAGCCAAGTTCATCACCCGCGTCGCCAAGCGCACCGTGCTCAGCGACAACGCCATGAGCGTGCTGGTTCCCGTGCTCGAAAAAGTTCTGCGCTGGGACTCCGCGCGCATCCGCCGCCTTTTCGCTTCTTACGGCTTGACGTTGCTCGAATGGGACAAGATGCGCACCGACCGCCTCACCATCCAGGATTCCACCACCGAGCACGTGTCCGTGGCGGCCACGCCCCAGATCGACGCTCATTAACGGCAGGCCCAAGGCCTTCACTTGCAGGGGCGGCCCGATCGGATCGGGCCGCTCTTTTTCTTGCCTAGCTTGTAGCGCTCTCGCCCACAAGGGCATCCTAATGTTTGCTATTCTTTTCGACTTTCGGAGGTGGAACATGTCCAGGAAATCCATTCTCATGCTCGTCGGCGATTACGTGGAGGACTACGAAGTCATGGTCCCCTTCCAGGCGCTCCTGATGGTCGGCCACACCGTGCACGCCGTCTGCCCCGGCAAAAAATCCGGCGAGCACGTGCGCACCGCCATCCACGATTTCGAGGGCGACCAGACCTACTCCGAAAAGCGCGGCCACAATTTCGCGCTCAACGCCACCTTTGACCAAATCAAGCCCGAAGACTACGACGCCCTGGTCATCCCTGGCGGCCGCGCTCCCGAATACATTCGCCTCATTCCGCGCGTCATCGAAATCGTTCACCACTTCGCGAAAACCGGCAAGCCTATCGCGGCTATCTGCCACGCCGCGCAAATCCTCGCCGCCGCTGGTGTTCTGCAGGGGAAAAAATGCAGCGCCTATCCCGCCGTCGGCCCCGACGTCACCCAGGCCGGCGGCACTTACGTCACTCTCGGCATGACCGAAGCCATCGCCGACGGCAATCTCGTCACCGCTCCTGCCTGGCCCGCGCATCCCGCGTGGCTCGCCAAATTACTGGGCGTTCTCGGAACCAGGATCGAACTTTAATTTCCAAACTGATTATTTGAATCCATTCATTCTAAAATACGAATCTCGCCTTCGCTCTTCCTAAAAACTCCCCTAAAGGAGATAATTTCTTGTTCAACAACTCATAAAGGGGCGATTCTAGACTCATGGCTAACGTCAACACCAAGAAGGGCGTCATCGGCATCCTAACCGGAGGCGGCGATGTTCCCGGTCTCAACCCTGCCATTCGCGGCGTCACTCTTCGCGCCATCCGCGAAGGTTACCAGGTCATCGGCATTCGCCACGGCTGGGCTGGCCTCGTCGATATGGTTCGCGAGAAGGATTACGACAACTCCGACAACTTTTTTCTCCTCGACGAAGAAATCGTCGATCGCGCCGGCCGCACCGGCGGCACCTTTCTCCATTCTTCGCGCACCAATCCCGGCCGCGTCGCCAAATCCAATGTCCCCGTGCATCTCAAGGACAAATTCACCGCCGAGAAAAACGACCTTACGCCCGAAGTTCTCAAGAATCTCGACTGGCTCGGCATCAACACGCTCATCCCCATTGGCGGTGATGATACGCTCAGCTACGGCGTTCGACTCCACAAAGAAGGCTTCAAGGTCATTGGCATTCCCAAGACCATGGACAATGATGTCCCCGGCACCGACTACTGCATCGGCTTCAGCACCTGTGTCACGCGCACCATCCAAATGGTCAACAGCTTGCGCACCTCCGCCGGCTCCCACGAGCGCTTCATGGTCCTCGAAGTCTTCGGCCGCTACGCCGGCTTCACCGCCATGCTTCCGACCATGGCCGGAGCCGCCAATCGCTGCGTCATTCCCGAATACAAATTTAACATCGAGCATCTTACCGAACTGCTCGTCGCCGACCGCCGCAAGAATCCTAGCCGCTACTCGATCGTTCTGGTCTCCGAAGGCGCCATGTTCGAGGGCGGCGAAATGGTTTTTGAAGGGGAAGCCACCGACGCTTACGGGCACAAAAAGCTCGGCGGCATAGGTGAAATCGTTGGCGACAGGATTCGGGACCTCTCCGCCAAATTCAACAACGGCCGGAAAATCGATGTCATCAACCAAAAGCTCGGCTATCTCGTCCGCTGCGGCGATCCCGATGCCATTGACTCCATCGCTCCCATGGCCTACGGCAATCTCGCTCTTGATCTCCTCTTGAAAAACATCAGCGGCCGCCTAGTCGTCTTGAAGAACGGCCACTACGACAACATTCCCCTCGAAACCGTCACCGCTATCAAGAAGGTCGTCAACGTCAAGGAACAATACAATACCGACCGCCTGCGCCCGCAATACGCCAGCTTCGAAATGCGTCCCCTCTTCCTGATGACAAACGAAGTGCGATAGTCTCTCTTCCAATATTTTGCGCCAGTAAAGCCATCTGTCGAGGAGGCTGTATCTACGCGCTGGGCATTGACGTTGGCACTGGGAGGAACGCGCGCCGTGGTCATCGATGGCCAGTGCCGCGTCCTTTCTTTAACTAGTCCTGCAACGATTCGGAGTCGGGCGGCACTATATGTGGGAGTCTTCCCCTGAAAGTTCCGGCTAGCATTTGACCGAACGATAAGGCGAAGTTGCACTGAAGGACCCTGCGTCGAGTCGCAAAGAAACAGCACACCCAGCCATATGGACGTCTTCAAACTAGCATTCGAGACGATAGTCGTGGGCCTCCTGGCCTTTGTCTGGCTGGGCGTTGCGAGCTATCTTTTTTCCCCCGATTTTATGGCGGACCTTCTTTGTCGCCGCCTCCCCGCATATGCAAAGGACAATCAAACCTTTTTAAGTGTGGGCGTCCTGACCGTGGCCTACTGCCTTGGTTCAGCCATTCTCCCCATAGCCACGCAATTGTTGAATGACGAACACTGGCCGCTTCCAGAAAACGCCATCCGTTGTCAGGTTTTCACGCAGCAGCAAATTCTGTTGGAGAATGTTGCCTTCACCGCCGTCCCAAAGCACCTGTCGCCGGCCGACTTGAAACCCGTCCACTGTTCCTACTGGGCGCCAGTGGTCGAAGACGGCGTCGCACACGGAATCTGGACATTTGTGCTGCTTTGGGCCCCTTCTCCCTTGGTAAAACAAGACCATTCCGCGACAGGCGATGAGGCCAAGAAAGACCGGATATTAACGCTCTTTCAATTACAGGAGAGCCAGCTGCTGAACCAGGGTACGGATAGGGCGGAGCTACTCCGGCAATTGCATGAACGGATCGTTGTGTTGCGCGGCGCGGTCTTCAGCGGGTTCCTTCTTTCCTTGATCAGCCTCTTTGCCTTCTTTGCCCCGGTGTTCGGCCACCCCGCCCATCGGGTTAGGACGGTTTGCGGAACCCTGTTGGCCATCGGCTTCGCCGTACCCGCGCTTCTCAATGGCTACCAGGATCTCTTGAAGGGGAATATTTTCGACATGCCGGTGCTGGAAGGCTTGGTGTTCGCGGTCGTGCTCTTTGGGGCAATTCTGGTGGTTAGGGGCGTTAAGACTCAACTGTTCTTAAAGAAGCGCTACCTCTTGGCCGTGTTTTTCCTTGCTCTCCTCGCTTACGGCGGATGGATGAGCTCCGAAATTCTCTACGACCAGCAGGTCATAAGTTCGCTCGCCACCCTAAAAGCCGACAGCGCATCTCCAAGGCACTGAGTCGCCCCGCATCTTCCGGCTGTGCTTTCCCAAGTTGCTTCGGATCATGCGCTCTTCGCCTCCGGATCTGCCAAGGCTCTGCTTCCCCGCTTCCCTCGGTGTCTTGTGCTAGGCTAAATGTGGGAACACTGATGAACCGCGGCTCCGGCTTACGCATCGGCAAAATTCTCGGCATCCCCATCTATCTCCACTCGACTTGGGTCTTTATCTTTGCCGCCATCACGTACATGATAGCCTCGCAGTACAAGCAGGAACATCCGGCTTGGACGGAGACGCAGCATTGGGCCGTCGGCGTCCTGACAAGCTTGCTCTTCTTCGCCTCGGTTCTCTTCCATGAACTCTCCCACAGCGTGGTGGCTCAGCATTACAAGATTCGCGTCGTTTCCATCACCCTTTTTCTCTTCGGAGGCTTGGCGCGCATCGAGCGCGAGCCTTCCAATGCCATTCAGGAATTCAACATTGCCATCGCCGGACCGCTGGCCAGCGGCTTCCTCGCGGGCTCTTTTTGGGGCTTAACGCGGCTCTTCCCTTATAGCCAGACGGTGGGAGCATTGGCCACTTGGCTGTGGCAGACCAATTCCGCGCTGGCCGTTTTCAATCTCTTGCCGGGATTTCCTCTCGACGGCGGACGAATTTTCCGCGCCATCGTTTGGGGAGCGACCAAAAGTTTTGACAGGGCGACTCGCGTCGCGGGAGCCAGCGGCAAGATAATCGCCTACGCCATGATTCTTCTGGGCGCCTATGGTGTGTTAAATGGTTCCGTTCGACAAGGAATCTGGATTGCTTTCATCGGTTGGTTCATTTTGAACGCTGCGCAGGAAAGCGTCGCTCAAGTGGCTATCCGGGAAACCCTCGCTGGCCTCAGTGCCGCCGACGTGATGAGCAAGGAAGTCCCTGCCGTTCCCGGACACATAACGCTCGAAGAATACAGCGGCGAAGTGCGCCGCACCGGCCACCGCTGCCATCTCGTCGTCAGCGACGGCCGCCTCCTGGGCATGATGAACGTTCACACTCTCAATTCTATCCCTCGCGAGGAGTGGGCCCACAACTCCGTACAAGCCGCCATGATTCCGCGCGAGAAAATTCTCTGGACCTCGCCGGAGGAGCCCTTGTTGCGCTTGCTCGAGCGGCTCCTGAGTGCCGACGTCAATCAGATGCCGGTGGTGAGCGGTACCATCGACGACGCGCCACAAATCGTGGGCATGGTCACGCGCGATTCCATACTGCGTGTGATGAAGACGCGCTCCGAACTCGGCCCGCTACCCGCAAGCAGGTAGCCGGCCCGGTTCGCGCCGAAATTCCGTTGTAATTTTTTCTCGGGGAACAATTTAATCTGCGACAGCCGATTGTCTCCCGGCGAACGGCGCTCCGGTTTCGTTTTTCTGCCGCGCTTCCAGGATGACACGCACGCCATGCCGCGGCCGCAAGGTGATCGAAGCCAGCGGCGTCACGGAATGCTTCGCCACTAGCCGCAAGCGGAACTTTCGCGCAATCGTCGCCAGAATCAGCGTCGCTTCCATCACCGCAAATGTATTTCCAATGCACTGGCGCGGCCCGCCGCCGAACGGAAAGTAGGCGAACCGCGGCAGTCTTTTTATTAAATCATCTTCCCATCGCCCCGGCCGGAATTCTTTCGGCGCGTCATACCATCGCGGGTCGCGGTGCACCACCCATTGCGCCATGGCCACGCCCATTCCCTTGGTCACGGGATACCCTGCAATTTCATGTTCTTCGACGGTCAGCCGCGCCAATCCCCAGGCCGCGGGATAAAGCCGCAGCGATTCCGTGATGACGTGTCCGGTGTAAATAAGTTTTGGAAGATCGTCAAGCATCGGAGCGCGATCGCCAAGAACGGCGTCCAATTCCGCGTGTAGCTTCGCTTCCACGGCGGGATTCTGCGCCAGCAACCACCACGTCCAGGAAAGCGTGCTGGCGGTGGTCTCGTGGCCCGCTAAGAACAAGGTGATGGTCTCATCCCGAAGTTGCCGGTCCGTCATCCGCGAACCGTCTTCGTCTTGAGCCGTGAGCAGCATCGACAGCAGATCGCCGGCATCCCGCCCGGACCTGCGGCGCTCACCGATAATTCGATAGAGTATTTTCTCGATCTGCGCAATTTCTCTTTTCATTCGAAAGTTAGCGGCCGTCGGCAGCCAATGCGGCACAAAGATGGCGCGCCGGAAATTAGCGCCGATTTCCAGCAGCAGTTCCAGGGATTTTCCCACTTCTTGCGCGTCGCGCTCGACGTCGGCGTCAAACAGCGTTTTCCCCACGATCTGCAACGTCAGCCGCATCATTTCTTGGTGCGCGTCGCGCTCTTCCCCGTCGCGCCAGCTCTCCAACAATCTCTTGGTGTACTCCACCATCGTCGCTGCATACGAAGCGATTCGAACGCGGTGAAACGCCGGTTGCGCCAGCCGCCGCTGCCGTAGCCAGAATTCTCCCTCGCTGGTCAGCAAACCCTCGCCAAAGACGTGGCGGTTCGCCCGCAGCACCCGGCCTTTCGAATATTTGCGCGCGTTGGTGACCAGCACTTCTTCGATCAAATCGGGGTGATTAACGAATATTGTTTTGAAATTCAGAACGCGCAGCCCCGCGATGTCGCCATACTCATGCGCGACTCTTGTGAAATATTCCAGTGGATTGTTATTCAGCGGACCGAGCGACCATCGTTTGAGCCCCTCGGAGGGACCGTCGGGAAATTTCTTGCGGGTCGCGCGCCACATCACTTGATGCTATGCCCGCGTCCACGCGGCGTCAACGCGGCGTGCGCATGCAGCCGCTCGGGTTTCTCGCTAGCGCATCGCCCGGATTCGAAAGCCGCCACGCTTCATATCGACGGTCACGTTTGAAAATCCGGCGGCCGTTAATCTTGGCAAAGCAGGCGCCGGCGCCACGGGAACAAACGTGCTGCGAATGTGCGCCACACGGTGCAGCCACCCATCCTGAATCTCAAACGCCAGGAACGCTCCGCCAGGCCGCAGCACGCGCCAAATTTCCGCAAAAGCGCGATCCTGCAACCCGGTCGAACGCAAATGATGCAGCATCAGGATCGCGATAGCCGAAGAAAAAGTCCGATCGGCAAACGGCAGCGCCGCCCCATCTCCCTGAACCACGCTGACGTTCGAATGCTTGATCCGCGCGCCCAGCTTCGCCGCAAACGCGTGGTCGTACTCCAGACTCGTCACGCGAACTGCCAGCCGACCTAATTCCTCCGTCGCCGCTCCCGGTCCCGCGCCGACTTCCAACACATGCTCACCCAACTCCGAGCCTTGCAGAACCCACGGCAGAAGCTGCCGCCGCGTCACCCATCGCCACAGCCGCGTTCCACAAAACCACGTTTCATACGCGTTCATTCGTCAGGGCTGCCTATTGGGAGTTTTCGAATTCGGACTCTTCGTGGTTCGATCACAATGATGCAGCATTCACGTAGAGAATCTTCTAAGCCTGCCAGTATTTTGCGGAGGAGTTCAATCTGCACATCCGGCTCTCCCGAAGTTCTGCGAAACAGGATTACCGATGGTTTGGCAGAACCGCTTTCGGCTAGCAGGTCTCCAAAATCAGTGTCCTTGGTGATCAGGATGCGTTCTTCAAGAGCCGCTCGCGACAGCACGATTTCGTCGGCCGCAGCGTGCAATTGGTAGTCACGAACGTGGACAGCATCGTGTCCCAAATTGCGAAGATGGAAAGCGAGGATCGGTGATAACGCGTTGTCGACCAGAAACCTCAAGGTAATTCAGAGACAGGCAGTTCGCGCTCCCGCACCGCCGCAGCTGCATACCGGAGCGCCTCGCGGATATCCTCCTCTTCCAGATCGGGATAGGCTTCAAGAATCCGCTCGTGGCTCATCCCTTCGGCAACCATTCCGACCACAGTCGCTACCGGGATGCGCAGGCCACGAATACAGGGCAAGCCAGTCATCTGTTTGGGGTTCACGGTTATTCGCGGAAATGCCTTCATAAAGTTCCTCTAAACCATTCTCTGTCTTGCATAAGTATACCGCTAACGAATGCAAAAGTCTGAGACGGTAAAGGCACCCGAGCCTCACTGAATCAGCGGGCGAATTCGACGAAGTGCTGCCGCAAATTGATCGGCGTTGTAAGACGAAGGGTTTTCGAGTTGCTGGAAGAGGCCGTTGATTGCGGCGCGAACTTCGGCGGCGTTTGCCGGCTTCACATCCTTACTGTACGCGATGTACAGCGAATCCATCGCCATGGCCGCTTGCTCCGCGGCACGCTCATCGGCGAGCGCGATATTTTCTGCGTCATCGGGAATGCGCTGCAACATGCGCAGCGCGATCGCTTGATCGTATTGCATCGTCGCCAGACGTTCCGCAATCCGTTGCGCCAATGGTGCTGCCGCGGATGCCGCCGCCGCCGCCGCGTTGCGATCCGGATTGAGCTTGGTCATCTCGTCGGAGACAGCGAGCAGTTGACGGTCCAACTCTTGCGCACTCGCCGAATCAATCTGCTTGGCCAGCAATCGAAACACAGCATAACGCGAGCTATTCCATGCCGGATCGCCCGGACGCCGCCCGATAAAACCATGCTCCTGCCTCCAACTGTCTTTCGCCGACCCCAGCGCATGATGACACGCAAAGCAAGAAAGCTCGGAATACTCCGGCCAAACATCCTTTTTGTCAAAGCGTTCATTCTTCGCTCGCCAAGTCAGCCGTTCCATCGCCGCCCTCAATTGCACCGCCTGTCCCGTGCTCCACTCGCGCACCCCCACCCAGGCGGCGTCCTCAACCGTTTTCCCCGGTTCGGACTCGCGCGGCGCGTTCCAATGCCTCGGCATCACCGCCGAAAACGAATCCAGCTCAAAAAAAAGATCCGGGTGTCCCGCCGCGATCATTTCGTGATCCACAAATTTATTTTTCGTTCCCAGATGGCACTCCAGGCATTTCTCCGTGCGATGGATCACGTTTCGCGTGTCGTACATTCCCAGCGCCACGGATTTGTCATGGGCCCACGATCTTGTGGTGTGCGGCCCCAGCCAGCCCGAGGCCGGCCCGTGGCAGTTTTCGCACGATACGCCTTCCGAGATTTCAAACGCCCGCCCGCGTTGCTCCGGCGGAGGATTCAGCGCGTGGCACGCCAGGCACTTCGGCGCTTCTTCCGCCTTGGCGCCCAGCTTCAAGATGCGCGCCATGCGCTCACCAACGTCTCCGGTCAACGCCTGGTATGCGCGGCTGTGCTTATCCTGGATAATCCACGTGGAATATTCGTTCTGCAAAATCCGGCTGCCGGCAATGGGCTTCACGCTTCCGTGACAGCTGGTCGCCGCGCAAGAACCCGGCCCGATGTATTTGACCGGCTCCTTCTGCGCCGAAACCGCCGCGAGCGGCGTCAAGAAGCAGGCGCAAAAAACCACGAGCAATCTGCAGGAGTTGGACGAGTCGCGCATTCAGTGTGCCGATGAGTCTGTTTGCTTATATCGTTTGGGCCGCGCGGAAGTCAACGGCCCGCGTTGTCTTTTTCGCGCCGCGCCGCGAAAAGCCAAACGCCCTCTATTTACAGCGAACTTCCCTGCCAGTAGTATGCAGGGGATTCAGCACGCCACTTCGCGCCGCGCATCTCCAGGGAGAAATGCCCGGCGCATTTCGCGCGAGACAGGGCGACGTGATCTTCGACGACCTTCGGGCCATCCAGCTTCGCCACGGCTTCCTGCCCAAAGCGGAGCTCGAGGGCTTATCCCAGCGCACGCAGACGCCGCTCTACCAAATCCATAGCGTCGCGAGTTTTTATCCCCATTTTCATCTGGCGCCACCGCCGAAAGCGGAGATTCGCGTATGCGCCGACATGAGCTGCCGTCTCAACGGCGCTTGCGAATTGCGCGCCGATCTCGAGCGCCGCTTCGCCAATTCGCGGCCTGAAGATGTGCAGATTCGCGACGTTTCCTGTCTCGGCCGCTGCGATCATGCTCCTGCGATTTCCATCAACGACCACATTTTCACTCATGCCACCGCGGAGCATGTCGAGCAGCGCGCCCGCGGCGCCATCCGCGGGGATGACATTCACGAGCCGCATCCCCAGCAGGCGCGCATCGCCTGCCAAGCCGATCCCTATGCCGCGGGCGAACAGTACGGCGTCGCGCGCAAACTCGTTTCCTCGCGTGCCTGGGACGATGTCCTCGCACAACTCAAGGCCGCCGAATTGAAAGGCATGGGCGGCGCCGGATTTCCCACCAGCATGAAGTGGGACCTGGTTCGCAAGCAGCCCGATGCGGTGAAATACATCGTCTGCAACGCCGACGAAAGCGAGCCCGGCACCATTAAAGACCGCTTCATCATGACCAACCTGCCGCATCTGGTTATCGAAGGCATGATCATCGCCGGCCTGGTCACCGGCGCGAAGCGCGGCATCCTCTATATCCGCCACGAATACCACCTTCAGGAAGAAATCCTCGACGAAGAGATTCGCCGCTGCTATCGAGCCGGCCTTCTCGGTAAAAAAATCCTCGGCAGTGACTCCGATTTCGATCTCGAAGTTTTTGTCAGCCCCGGCGGCTACATCTGCGGCGAAGAAAGCGCGCTCATCGAAGCCATCGAAGGCCATCGCGCCGAACCGCGCAACAAGCCTCCGTTCCCCGGCCAAGTCGGCTTGTGGCAAAAACCTACCGTCATCAACAACGTCGAAACCTTCATCAACGTCCCGCAAATTCTTGCCCGCGGGATCGATTGGTTCGTCGCTCAAGGCGCGAATGGCTCGCGCGGCTTGAAGTTTGTCGGCGTAAGCGGCCACGTTGCCCGGTCGGGCATTTTTGAAGTTCCCATGGGCACACCCATGCGCGAAGTCATTTTCAGCCATGCGGGCGGTGTTCGCGGAGGCCATCAGCTCAAAGCTTTCGCGCCCTCCGGCCCGTCTTCCGGCTTTCTTCCCGCTTCGATGGTGGATGTCCGTCTGGATTTCAAAGCGCTGGCCGAAGCCGGCTCCATGCTCGGTTCCGGCGCCATCGTCGTCTGCGACGACACCACCTGCATGTTGGATATGGCTCTGAACGCCGTGCGCTTTTATCGCAACGAATCCTGCGGTAAGTGTGTCCCCTGCCGCGTCGGTTCGCAAAAAATGGCGGACCTGCTCGCTCGATGGACGCAGGGAGGCGTAGCCGAATCGCAATATCGCGCCGACCTCGCGCTCCTCGACGAACTCTCGCAGGCCATGAGCCTCACCTCAATCTGCGGCCTCGGCCAAATTGCGCCCGCTCCGATTCAATCCGTGCTGAAACATTTTCGCCCTGAAATCGAGGCGCACGTTTTGCAAAGCCAATGCCCCAGCGGAATTTGCTTCACGCCCGCCGCCCGCGCCGGGGAAGCCCAGCGCTTAGGTATCCGTCCATAAAATGACAACTGCCGCCACACCTTCGGGCCTCGTCGATATCACTCTTGACGGCCAACTTGTCCGCGTGCCCGCCGGCACCAGCGTCTTCGATGCCGCGCGCATGAATGGCATTAACATCCCCACGCTTTGCCATTTGCAAAACCAGACTCCCGTTGGCGTCTGCCGCCTCTGCGTCGTGGACACTGGCGTGCGCGTTCTCGCCGCGTCCTGCGTTCGCCCGGTGGAAGCCGGCATGAAGGTCGTCACCAATTCCGAAAAAGTTTTGGCCGCGCGCAAAACCCTTCTCGAACTCATGATGTCCGATCATCCTTCCCCTTGCGCGCGCCAGCAAAATTCCGGCGACTGCGAATTGGAAACGCTCGCGAAAGCTGCCGGCGCATCCCAGCCACGATTTGCAAAACGCACCGTCGCTCGCGGCAAGGACGATTCTTCCCTGGCCATCGCCGTGGACCATGACGCTTGTATTCTCTGCGACCGCTGCATCCGCGGCTGCGATGAAATCAAGAGCAATTTCGTTCTCGGGCGCATGGGCAAAGGTTATTCCGCGGGCATCGCTTTCGATCTCAATTCCCCAATGGGCGATTCCACGTGCATTTCCTGCGGCGAGTGCATGGTTTCCTGCCCCACCGGCGCACTCACCAACAAAAGCGTCGTGGGCACGGCGATTGCTGCCGGCGCGGACGCGCAAGGATTCGAAGCCGAAGACCTGCTGCAAATTCCTGTTTTCAAAGGTGTCTCCGGAACCTTCCTGGAGCTCAACCGCGGTGCCATCGTCAAGCGCCGCTTCCGCAAAGGCGAAATCATTTGCCGCGAGGGCGAATTCGGTTCTACCGCTTTCTACATTCTCGAGGGCCAGGCCCAAGTTTCCATTTCCACTCCTATCGCCCACGTCAAGACGCAAGGCGGTGCCAAAGGATTCTTCAAGCGGCTAACCAGCACGCTGGTCGCGCGCGGGGAAGACAAGCGCGACGAAGAAACGCGCGACAGAACCATTCCCATCGATGCCTCGGTCGATCTCGCTTACGGCAATCCCGTAGCCGAGCTCGGCCCCGGGGATCTTTTCGGCGAAATGACCTGCATGAATTTCTATCCGCGCTCCGCCACGGTGATCGCCGAGTCCGATGTCGTGGCGTTTGAGATGCTGCGCAACGTTCTCGACATCATGCTCAAGAACAAAACGTTCCGCGCGCAGCTCGACCAGACCTATCGCCGCCGCGCCCTCGAAAATCACCTTCGCGGCGTTCCCATGTTCGCGGACCTTTCACCGGAATTCATCGAGCACCTCAAGGAAAGCGTCGAGCTCCAACGCTTCGCTCCCGGCCAAGTCATCGTTCAGCAGGGTGCGCCTGCGGACAGCTTCTATCTCGTGCGCATCGGCTTTGTGAAGGTTTCAGAGAAATATCCCGGCGGGGAATTGGTGCTCGCCTATCTTTCTCGCGGCGACTACTTCGGCGAAATCGGTTTGCTCGGCGGCGGCGTTCGAACCGCCACGTGCACCGCCCTCGATCACGTCGAGCTCGTTTGCATCTCCGGCGAGGATTTCCGCGATATGGTGGCGCGTTTCCCCGGCGTGCGAACGGGCCTCGAAGCCGTTGCCGCCGAGCGCCATGCCGCCAACCAGCAGCGCATGCGGATGGTCCATAACGTCCCCATCGATCAATTCCTCTCGCAAGGATTGATGGAAGCGCAGAGCCTCCTGATTCTGGATTTGGAAAATTGCACGCGCTGCGATGCTTGCGTGAATGCTTGCGCCGACGCGCACGACGGGATCACCCGGCTCGTCCGCGATGGCTTGCGCTTCGACCAATATCTGGTCGCCACCAGTTGCCGGCAGTGCCGCGACCCGCTGTGTATGGTCGGTTGCCCGGTCGGTTCGATTCGCAGGCGCAATTCACTCGAAGTCATCATCGAGGATTGGTGCATCGGCTGCGGGTTGTGCGCGCAGAATTGCCCTTACGGCAACATTAATTTGCACCCCTTCGAAGTGATGGTTGACGATCCGGAGCGGACTGGCCGAAAAAAAGCCGCCATCAAGCAAAAGGCCACTTCGTGCGACCTCTGCACGCACTTGAAAGAACCGAGCTGCGTCTACGCCTGCCCGCACGACGCCGCGCATCGCGTCGACCCGCGCACATTTTTTGCCGACATACTCGGCCGGGACTCCGCGAAATGAGAATGGATAAGACGCAACGCGGCTGGGCTCTCGCATCGCTGGCGATCCTGGCCATTTCTTCCACAGTCTACGCCCTCTACGCGTTCGAATCGCCGCAAGGTCCGCGCTGCGGAAGCTTGGCTGGACTGTCGTTCGGCGTCATCGGTTTTGCTTTCATGCTTTTTGCGGCGCTCCTCGGCGCGCGGAAGCGCGTTCCCACCTGGCGAATCGGCCGCGCGCAAGCATGGATGCGTGGCCATCTTTGGCTCGGCTTTCTCGCGCTGCCGATAATTCTTTTTCACGGCGGATTTCATTTCGGCGGCACGCTCACGCGCGTGCTGATGTGGCTGCTCATCATCACCGTGTTCAGCGGCGTTTTCGGCGCGGCCCTGCAACACTACATTCCGCGCGTGATGACCTCGGACGTGCCACTCGAAACGATTTACGACGAAGTCGGGCGCGTCCGCGCGCTGCTGTGCGAAGAAGCCGACCGCGCGATCGAGCTTCTTTGCGGTAATTTGGGGCTTTCCAAGTATTCGAGCGGTGAAGGCTTGCGCGCCGGCGGCTTCACTGCGTTGCGGACCATTGCGCCATCCGCCGTTCCGCTGCGCACGTCTGCCGCGGTTAGCGCGGGAGCTAGCGCTGCCGTGGCTGCGGCTCCCGAAATTATTTTGCTGAGTGAAGAAGAGAGCGCGCCGCTCCGCCGGTTTTACTTGGACGAGATGCGCCCGTTTCTGGGGCGCCCGAAACAGCGTGGCCTGCGCCTCGCCGATGCCGCGAAGGCGAGCAGCGCGTTTGCCGGGCTCCGTACGCTTTTGCCTGCGGCGGCGCATGTCACGCTTGCGGACTTGGAAGACATTTGCGACGAAGCGCGCCAGTTGACGCGCCAGGAACGCTTGCACCACTGGCTGCATGGCTGGTTGCTCCTGCACATCCCGCTTTCGCTGGCATTAATTTTGCTCGGCGCAGTGCATGCGGTTATGGCTCTGCGATATTGAAGAAGTGGTGAGTGACCCTCGGCTAGGCTTAGGGTGAGCGAGTGGCGAGAACACGCACGACAAAAAAGCTCGCGCAACGCATCGACCTGAATTATTTCAAAAGGCCGACGCCGCTGAAGCGCGCCAAATTCTCGCTTTGCCTCTTGCTGCCTTTGCTTGCCTTGGTTTGGATCACATGGCGCGGTTTTTCGGGAGATCGTCGCGTGTACTCCAGCGGGCGTATGTCGAAAGCCCACGCCATTCTCGAAAAAGAATGTGCCGCCTGTCATATGCAAAAGGCCGGCGCATTTTCCGCAAAAGCTTCGGATACAGCTTGCCTCGACTGCCACGACGGCCCCATCCATCACGAGCTCAGCCTCATTGGCAAAAAGGAACTCGCTTGCGCCGAGTGCCACGCCGAACATCGCGGCCGGGTGAACCTCAGCGCCCCCAGCAATCAAGCTTGCGCCGAATGCCACTCCGATTTGAAAACTCAGGGCAACTCCGCGAAGTTCGCGCCCCGCATTCGCAGCCTCGAAGACGGTCATCCGGAATTTGCCGTGTTGCGTTCCGTTGCGGGCATCACCGTGACTGATTCCGGCACCATCAAACTGAATCATGCAATTCACATGAAACCGATCCGCCGGGGCCCGAGTAGCCCCAATGTTCAATTGGAATGTGGCAACTGCCACCGGGCGACTGTCACCAACCCCGATTTAACATATGGCGACCCGAAGTATCGCGCAGCCACCGTCAGCTACAAAGATGCCGACGAATTTCTTTCTGCTCACGCTGAAACTCTAAAGCCTCTTCGTCCAGCAACCGGCCGCGAGTTGATGGCGCCAGTGAAATTTGCGAATGCGTGCGCCGCTTGCCACTTGCTCACATTCGACAAGCGGTTCGACTATGGTGTTCCGCACGACAAGCCGGAAGTCGTTCGCGCATTTTTGGTCGGGGCATTCCGTGAATACATTGCCGCGCACCCAAGCGAGGTGCGCGTCCAGCGCGATCCAAGTCGCGACCTGACGGGCAAACCACTGCCCCCAGCCGTGCGGATTTTGACTCCCGCGCAGTGGGTGACCGAGCGCACCGCCGAAGCCGAAGACTTGCTCTGGCGAAAAACGTGCAAGCAGTGCCACACGTTCAAGGGCCCAGCGAAAACCTCGCGTCGAAAAATCGAGCTTTCAGCCACGCAACTGAGTGACACCGGCAAATTCTCCGGTGCCTCGGCCGAATTGCCTGATGTGGCGCCGGCAAACACAACATTGCAGTGGATGCCGCACGCGAAATTCGATCACGGCAAACATGACGGATTCACTTGCGTGAGCTGCCATGCGAAGGCGCTGACGAGCACGGAATCGAGCGACATCCTGCTGCCAGGAATTGCAACTTGCAAGACGTGCCACGCGCTTGGGCCGGAGCACGCGGAGTCGCGGTGCTTCGAGTGTCACACTTACCACAACTGGTCGAAGCGCAAGGAGGTGACACCGAAATTCACGCTGCCGGCGTTGCAAACCGGCGGCCGCTAGACCTCTCTTGTGATTCGCAATTGACCTTTGCTCGCGAATAAGCGCAAGCCTCATGCCTCAGTTGGGCCAGGCCCGCGATGGCGGCCGCCCTGCACGCAACTTCGATTAGCGACGCTTATGCGTGATGCACGAGGGCCATCATATCGGGCGCGTAGCGTTCGCCGAATACATCCATCTGCGCGAAGCGGGCGTAGATCTCTTTCAAGTCGCTTTCGGTGAGCTTCACCTTGAGCGCTCCCATGTTCTCCTCAAGATAGCGGACACGCTTCGTTCCGGGGATGGGGACGAGGTCATCGCCCTGAGCCAGAACCCAGGCGAGCGCCAACTGTGCCGGGGTCGAGGCTTTCTTGCCGGCGAGCTCTTTCACAGTGTCCACCAGTTTGAGGTTCGCTTGCAGCGCTTTCTCTCCGAATCGCGGATTCGTCCGGCGCCAGTCACTGGCATCCAGATCCTCGAACTTTTGGATCGCGCCTGTTAAGAAGCCGCGCCCGAGCGGGCTGTACGGCACAAACGTGATACCCAGCTCGCGGCAAGTGGCCAGGACGCCGTTTGTTTCCACGTCGCGGGACCAAAGCGAATACTCGCTTTGCAGCGCGGCGATGGGATGAACCTTGGCGGCGCGCCGCAACGTCTCCGGCCCAGCTTCGGAGAGTCCGAGGGCGCGTACTTTGCCGGCGGAAACCAGCTCGGCCATGACGCCGACGACCTCTTCAATGGGAACTTTTGGATCGACACGGTGCTGATAGAAGAGATCGATTGTTTCGATGCCCAGCCGTTTCAGACTGGCGTCGCAAGCGCGCCGTATATTTTCCGGTGAACTGTCGACGCCCCGAACGCCCTTGGCATTGAGGAACCCGAACTTGGTGGCGACGACCACGCTATCGCGGGGCACCTCGCGCAGAAACCGGCCGAGCAGTTCTTCATTGGTGTAGGGCCCGTAGACCTCGGCCGTATCCAGAAAATTCCCGCCGAGCTCCAGATAACGGCGAAGAACGCGGAGCGACTCCGCTTCATCGGCCGGCCCGTAAGCAAAGGACATGCCCATGCACCCGAGCCCTAACACGGAAACCAGAGGACCGTTCTTTCCAAGTTGACGCTGCGGCATAAGTTTCTCCTCTCAGGCAAGGACTGAATTCGGTTGGATGAAAGGTGCGTGCGTACCGGTACAACATACGTCGGGGGAAGTTGGAGGGCAAGGGACGAATCCCAAATCAGAAATTAGTTAGTAGATGATGATTCGGTCTACAGTTTGCTGTCCGTGGGCGCGTCCAGCGCAACACGACGTGTGCCTGTCACCACAGGCTTTTGGGCGCCTCTTCCACGTAAGTCCTTCTATATCAACAGATTGAGATTGGACATGGCCGTGCGATTCCCCAAAGTGCACGACGGGAGGCAGGCACTTCATGGACGCCATGCTGCAATTTGCAACGCTTGTTATCACCACAATGGTTGCGGCCGCTGCTGCGGTTGGGCTGCATTGGCTGTGCCTTGAGGCGGCATTCTTGATGATGCGGCCGGCGACGGCGCGAAGGATTCCAGCGCGCGCTGAGCTGGCTCGCGGGACGGCACAACTGGTGCGTGCTTATTCGGCGCAGCGCTGAAATGACTCAAGCGGAAGAGCACAGGCTCCCGACCGAGTCGGGACAGGTTTCGCCTGTGCCACTGGATTTCCCCGGCCCGAGGCGAGCGGCGGAGACGGCGGTGTCAGCTCCGCCACAGCACACCGGGGAGCGGAAGAAGAAAGGGGTACTTCGATGGTGGCTTTGAAATGGTTGTTGATGCTGGTGGGCGCGGGGCTCTTTGGAAGCGCGGGGGCTCTGGTGGCTTACGACATTTTTCTCTCGGAACAATTGCGGCGTTTGCTTTCGCGTGGCAAGACGGACGAATCTGGCGGGGAGGTGGGGGCTTTGGCTCGCCGCCCTTTACGGCCGGTGCGGTGGCGGCTGGCGCTGCAACTGACGACGGCGGGCGCGCTGACACTATTGTTCACGGAAAGCTTTGTGGTGATTCCCGACGGAGCGGCGGGCGTACGCGTGAGCGAAATCTGGGGCGCGCGCCCCGGTACGTTGTATCCCGGCATTCACTTCGTGACGCCGCTGGTGGACTCCATTGCGATTTACGATACGCGCGAGCAAGTGTATTCGACAGTGGCGGCCGAAAATTCCAAGCAAAAGGGTGACGTGCTGACGGTGCAGGCGCGGGAAGGACTGAACATCGGGCTGGCGGTTTCGGTGCGGTACCGGCTGGATCCCAAGCGGCTGGAGGCGATTCACGGGAATTTGCCGCAGCCCGTTGGTGAACAAGTTGTGGCGCCGGTGATTTCCACGATTTACAGGCAGCTTGCGCCCAACTTCATCACGCGCGAGATTTTCGCCACACGGCGTGAAGAACTGCGCAGTACGGCAGCCGAATTGATCACTTTGCGGCTGGCGAGCGACGGAATCATCGTGAGGGAAGTGCTGCTGAGGGATCTGCAACTTCCCGTTGAATACGCCAAGGGGCTCGAAGGGCTACTGCTGAAGGAGCAGGAGAACGAGCGACTCGGCACCGAGCAGGAAATCAAGCAGAAGGAAGTGAAGATCGCGGAGCTGGAGGCCGAGGCGCAAAAGTCGCGTGACGTGAAAGGAGCGGAAGCGCAGGCGCAAGTGCGCGTGCTGCAAGCGAAGGCGGAAGCCGACGCCATGCAGTACACGCTGCCGCTGAAACAGAAGCAGATCGAGCAGACCAAGCTGGAAGCCCAGGCCCGCAAGGAGTCGACGCTGCAAAACGCGGAAGCCGCGGCGCAGGCGAAAATCATCGACAGCAAAGCGGAGTTGGAGAGGCAGAGAAATCTGTCCGATGCCGAAGCGAACCGCATCCGGGTGACGGCCGCGGCGGACTCCGAACGCATGAAATTCGAGGCCGCGGTGTTGAAATCCAATCCCATGCTGATTCAAAAGATCGTCGCCGAGCGGCTCTCGGACAAATTGCAAATCATGATGGTGCCGATCGACGGGAAAAATTTCTTTGCGAACGACGTGATGCGGTCAGCCTTTTCGGGAGTGACCGGAGGCAGGGACAGCGAGTCATCGGACGACAATCCGGATGATCCGGCGCCAAAGTCAACAGCAACGGCAGCCGCGCAGCGCAAGCAGGCGCGCCGGCCGTAATGCAGAGAAAAAAGATGCGCACAGTCTGCTTGTGAATCGGGGCAAGCACAACGGCTGTGCCAACGGGCTCCGCTAGCCAATACCCTGTGGGTGGCCCTGGGCGCAACGCAGGAACGGAGGAGCGATCATGAGCACAAAGGCAAGCACCGCCGCGCTTGACCGATTCGGCCAGAGGTTGCTCCTCCCCCGGCAATGCGTTCCGCGCCACCCGGCTAGCGGCCGCTAATCCTCGGCAAACAAAAGGAGCTCCGGCAGAATCGGAGCTCCTCTGGTTTTCCTGGATGGTTTTTTCTCGACGCCGCAACTATTCCTTCTTGACCACGGGATACTTTGGCCGCGGGGGAAGGCCTTTGTAGTCTTTCAGCGCGTCCTTGGCCAGTTCGATTGCTTTTTCGAGTTGCGGGTCGTGCCCGGCGACAACGAGATCGGGCCGCTGCGGCACAACGAAGTCCGGATCGACTCCGTGGTTTTCCACGATCCATTCGCCGCCGTTGTCCGTCGACCAGAACGCAGCTTCCGGTGCGGTGACGTTGCCGCCATCGTGCAAAGGAATTCCGCGGAAGATGCCGACGAGTCCGCCCCAGGTGCGCGTGCCGACGATGGGGCCGATTTTCTGCCGATGGAAAAACCACGGGAAGGCGTCGCCGCCGGAACCCGCGAGTTCGTTGACGATCATGACTTTGGGACCGTAAATCGCGACGGGTGGCCACGGCAGATCTTTTCCTTCGCGCGGCGCGACCGCGGAGAGGAGTTCGCGGCGTAGTTTCTCGGTGTAGAAATCTGGAATCTGCCCGCCGGCGTTATAACGTTCATCGACGATGATGCCGTCCTTATCGAGCTGCCCGGTAAATTGTTTGTCGAACGCGATGATTCCCGGAAACGTGGTGTCCGGTACATGCATGTAGCCGATGCGGCCGGCGGTCGCTTCCGCAACTTTGCGTCGATTTTCATCCATCCAATCGAGATAGCGCGGGCCCGCTTCGCCGTTCGCCGGCTTCACGCTGATTTCCCATGCGCCCTCCGCGCTGGGCTTCGAATTGATTTTCAAGGTGACAAGTTTTCCGGCGAGTTCCTGAAAGTAAGCGTAGACGTCCTGATTCGAACGCGCTTCCTGGCCGTCGACGGCGATCAGGCAGTCGCCCGCTTTCACCTTCAATCCCGGTTCGGTCAGCGGCGAGCGCGAGGAATCATTCCAATTTTCGCCGGGATAAATTTTCGTGATGCGGAAGTAGTCGCCGTCGGGCTCGAAATCCGCGCCCAGCATCCCGACGCTCACATGGGGCTTCGCCGGCTGATCGCCGCCGCCCACGTACGTGTGCGAAGTGCTCAGCTCTGCGATCATTTCGCCGATGATGTAATTCAAGTCGCTGCGATGCGCGACCCAGGGAAGAAGCGCTTCGTAGCGCTCGCCAATTTTTTTCCAATTGTGGCCGGTCATGTTGGGGTCCCAATAAAAGTCGCGCTCGACGCGCCAGGCTTCGTGGAACACCTCGCGCCACTCTTCGCGAGGATCGATCTGCACCTGCAGTTCGCTGAGATTCAGCTTGCCTTCGCCGACTTTGGCTTTGCCGGGAGTGGCCTCGACGATGCCGTAGACCGGTCCGGCCTTGTAAATCACTTTTTTGCCTTCCTTGTCCAGGTCGTAGCCGTCGATTCCTTCGAGCAGCACTTTGTCTTCGCGTTTGGTCACGTCGTAAACGTGGAGAACATTTTTCGACCCGCGGTCGCCGGCGCCGAACTGCCGCGCTTCCTGCGGAGTGGAAAGGTAGAAGAATTTGTCCTTGCGCGCCGCCAGATTGCTGAGGATTCCGGCGCTGATAGGTGCGGGAGCGACACGCGAACGGATGCCCTCCAGATCGATTTGAATGGGCTTGACAGCTTCAGGCTTCTTTTCGTCCTTCTTTTCCTCTTTCTGTTCATCCGGTTTCTTGTCGCCGGGTTTCGTATCGCTCGCCTTCTTTTCGTCTTTCTTCTCTTCTTTCTTTTCGTCCGCCGCTTTTTCCTCGTCGCTTTGCGGCTTGAAAGGCGAAGCTTCATCGGCCTTCAGCGTGACGGCAAAGACCCCGTCGGTGGAGTAGTAGTTGAAGCGCTGGTCGAGCTGGCCGATGCTCGGATAAAAGTAGCGCGTGGAAATGAAATAAAGATACTTCCCGTTGTCGTCGAACACCGGATTGTTGTCGCTATAAAAGCCGTCGGAAACCATCGTGATTTTCTTGGCGCCGAGCGAGTACAGGAAAACGTCGCTCGCCCCGCGGCGGTGGCCCTTGGAGTAGGTGATCCACAGGCTATCGGGCGACCAACTGCCATCCGAAATGGTGCCGAAGTCAGACTTGTCGACGAGCACAGGCTTCTTGTCATCCAGGCTGACGTACCAGAGCCGGAGCACTTTGTCCCAATAAAGAAGCTTCTTGTTGTCCGGCGACCACACCGGGCCATAACGATAAACGCCGCCATCGGTGGTGATGCGCGTTTCCTCGCCGCCCATTTGCGGCCGCGTGTACAGCTCAAACTCGCCGGTTTTGTCGGAGAGATACGCAATCGACTTTCCATCGGGCGACCAGGCGGGATTCAGTTCGTGAACGCCGGAATGATTCGTGCTCAGCGTACGAATGCTGCCGTGCTCGGCGGGCACCGTGAAGACGTTGCCGCGGGCTTCCACTAGGGCGCGAGCCGCCGAAGGCGAGAGCGAGTAGCTGCCAATGGATTGCGCCACGCTCTTGAATTCCGGGCGCGTTTCGAGGTCTTCGGCGCGCACCACGATCGGCAGATTCCGTGTTTTTCCGCTGCCGAGATTGAATTCGTAGAGCACGCCGCCGTTTTCGTACACGATGGCGTCGGGGCCCAGGCTCGGCCACTTGATGTCGTATTCCGTGTGGTCGGTGAGCTTTTTCGTTTGCTTCGAGCCGAGGTCGTAGCTGAAGAGGTTCATCACGCCGTCGCGGTCGCTGATGAAATAGATGGTGCTGCCGTGCCACATGGGGAAGAGGTCCATGCCGGCGGTCTTTGGCAATTCTTCGTACGAATTCTTTTTGAGGTCGAAGATGCCGATAGCGGGACTCCAGCCGCCGCGGTAGCGCTTCCAGGTGCGGAATTCCTGCGAAGTTTCGAGATAAGCGATCTTGGCGCCGTCGGGTGAAAAGCTGGTTAAGCTGGCGCGAGGAACCTGGAGCGCCTTGGCAGGGCCGCCTTGCGGCGAGACGAGAAAGAGCTTGGTGTAGCGGCCCGGTGGCGCGCTAAAACGGTCCGAGCGGAAGAGAATATTTTTCCCGTCGGGGGTCCAGCCGAGCACGATGTCGTTCCCCGGATGAAACGTCAGGCGCTTGGGCTCGCCGCCTTCGGCAGAGATGACGTAGACGTCCGGGTTGCCGTCATATTCGCCGGTGAAGGCGATCCACTTGCCGTCGGGCGAAAATTTGGGAAAGAGTTCGTCGCCCACATGGGAAGTCAGCCGCCGCGCCGCACCGCCTTCGCGCGAGGCGATCCACAGGTCGCCCGCGTAGGCAAAAACCACTTTATCCTTGGAAATGTCGGCGAAACGGAGGAGCTTCGTGGGCCCTTCCGGCACCTGGTCTGCGGCGGCCTGCGCGGGGGTCCTTGAGGGAATGGCCGCCAGTCCAGCGGCAAGCACAACGCTCAGGCACAACAGCAGACTACGGCGAACAGACTTGGGCTTCATTACTCGCTCCTGTAAATGGATTTTTGCCTGGAACAACGGACCTCTTCTATGGACGGCTCGCCAGGGCAATTCGTTTCTAACTAATCCAATACTCTCTTCGGCGGAAATCTATTCCTCTGCGGGGCCGCCTCAGGGATGCTGCACTTTCAGCCGATAAGTGGCATCCGCAATCCATTCCCTGCAGCCGTGATATCATCAACCCGTAACCCCGTGTACGCCAAGCAAAAACTGTCCCTGCTGCGCTCGCGCGGCTCACTTTTCCTGTGTCTTCTGCTGGCGACGATTCTCGTCGAAGCCATGTCGCTTTCGCTCGACCGGCAGACCATGGCCAACGTGTTGCTTCAAAAGCAAGCCGAACCCGCATCCGCTCTTCTGCCACAGTGGCTCTCGGGATATGCTTTCCTATTCACCATGGAGACGAACATCGACCGCGCAAAAGAGATTCGCGCTACGCTTCCCGCAAACCTGGCCGCCGGCGCCGAGCCGTTGCGGCTGCGCGTGGACCTGCCGGGGGGTGACCTCGCCAAGTTGTTGGGCGAACGCGTGGCCGTAAACGCGCGTCAGGCGGCGATTCTGGTGCAAGTGGTGAATCGCTCCGGGACCCGCAACCTGAACAGCGCGGCCGGCGCATCGAACGATCCTGTCGGCGGCGTGCATCTTTTTTCTTGGCACTATTCCTCGCTTTCGCCTAGGGTGGAACTGGAATCAATGATGACCACATTCAACTTCGGCGATCCGAACGAAGGCGCCGTCTCTTCGAGCGATCCGGAGCAGCTCTACGCGCGCGAAAAGAAATTGCTCGAGGAACGGCGCGTGCTCCCTTTGGTCGCGCTGCCCGAATATATCGGACTCGGCCAGAAGGTTCGCGACTGGATGCCCGCGCGATGGGGCGAATGGCATCTAGCCGACGTGTGGCTCGATCTTCCTGAATCCAGCGCTTCCCAGCCCGCCAATTCGAATGGCACGGCCACTTCAGCCACTCCACCAGCCACCGTGTCCCCTGGAGCCAAGCCATGAGCTTCCGCACGAAACTGTTATTGGTCGTGCTGCTCACTATTTTCGCGTCCGTTTCAGTGGTTGCTTATGCCGTGACCCATTACACGCAAGCGGCGTTCGAGGCCATGGATGCGGAGCGCACCGAAGCCCTCGTCGCGCAATTCAAGAAGGAGTTCGTCCAGCGCGGTGTGGAAATCGCCCAGCAGGCAAAAAATATAGCGGAGGCCACCGCGACTGAGCGCATGGCGATTGACATGTCCCGCCCCAATGCCGATTTGTCTCTCTGGGTGCGCGATGCGACCGGTTCTGCGCAGGAACATGGACTGGATTACGTGGAGTTTGTGAATTACGACGGTGTGCTGATTTCGTCCGCGCAGTTTCCCGCGCGGGTGGGTTACAAAAACGAATGGGTTACCGCCGTGAAGGACTGGAATGACACACCGGCATTCTTGAAAAAAGAAGAACTTCCCGACGGCGTGTCGCTATCCCTTACCGTCGTTCGAGCGAACAACACCGTGGCGGACAAGAGTTTGTACATCATCGGGGGACACCGGCTGGACAAAAATTTCCTTGCCTCGCTCGTCTTGCCGGCAGGCATGAGGGCGCTCATCTATACCAATCTCGATCCCAGCTTCGTAGCTTCATCGTTGCTGGCAGAGAAAATCGATGCGGAGCAAGCGGACCGGTTCGCTCCCCTCGTGGAGCAACTGCAGAAACAGCCGCAGCCCGTTGTTCGAACCATTGATTGGACCAGGGATCCGGCCGATGCGGAAACGTTTCATGCCATTCCTCTGACGGGCCGCAACAACGAACTTCTGGGCATCTTCTTCGTCGGCAGCTCGCGCAAAGAGCTGGTGATGCTGACCCGCCAAATCCTGAAAATCGCGGGCGCCGTTGCGGCTGCCGCGCTACTGATGGGATTGCTGGTCAGTTTCTGGGTTTCCGCGCGCATCACAAAGCCGGTCGAGGAACTTGCCGAAGGCGCGCGCGAAGTAGCCAGCGGAAGGTGGGATACGCGCATCGATGTTCGCGGGCGCGATGAAATCGGCCAGCTCGCCCAAGCCTTCAATCACATGACGCAGACGCTGGCAGCGCAGAAGGAGCGCCTGGTGCAAACCGAGCGCGTGGCCGCGTGGCGCGAACTGGCCCGGCGCCTCGCCCACGAATTGCGCAATCCGCTTTTTCCCATGCAGATTACTGTTGAAAATTTGCAGAAAGCCCGCCAACTCGACGCCAAGCAGTTCTTGGAAGTCTTCAATGAATCGACGGCCACTTTGAAAACGGAACTTGCGAATCTCAATACTATCGTCGGCCGTTTCAGCGATTTTTCCAAGATGCCTGCGCCGCAGTTTGTGCGCGTGAACGCGAATGAAGCGCTGCGCAATGCCGTGCGCCTGTTCGAACCGCAATTCAACGAAGTCGGCAAGCCCACCATCACGCCGGAATTGTTCCTGACCGAGCCGCTGCCTGATATCGACGCCGACCCGGACTTGCTGCACCGCGCGTTTCAAAATCTTGTGCTGAACGCGCTGGATGCCATGCCCGCCGGTGGGACGCTGACGCTGAGAACCTCGGAACAGAATGGGAACGTTCGAATCGAAGTGGCCGACACCGGAAAAGGCCTGACGCAAGAAGAGTGCGCGCGCCTGTTCACTCCGTATTACACGACAAAGTTGCAAGGAACGGGGCTGGGCCTTGCCATCGTGCAGTCCGTCGTTAGCGATCATCACGGCACGATTTCGGTGAAGAGCGACGAGGGCCGCGGCACGGCATTTCGAATCGATCTGCCGCAGCGCCAAGCCGGCCACGCCGCGAAACCGCGCGAGCAGGGGGAATCCAAGAGCAGTGTGGCGCCTTCCACTCTGGCTGCTGCTTCCGACTAACGTTCGAAAAGGACCCACGTTTGGCGCGCAAAGCTCATCTCCTCCTCGTTGACGACGATCCGAACACACTGGCCTCGCTTTCCCGCGCCTTCCGGCTGGCCGGGCACGAAGCCACCGTTTGCGACAACGCCGCGCGCGCCGTCGAACTCATTCGAACGGAATCCTTCGACGTGATTCTTTCCGACGTCGTAATGCCCGGAAAAAGTGGAGTCGAGCTGCTCGAGGATTTGAAAAAGGCGGGCGTGAAAACGCCGATTGTTCTTATTTCCGGACAAGCGAATATCGAAATGGCGGTGAAAGCCACGAAGCTCGGCGCGCTGGATTTTCTGGAGAAGCCGATTTCCACCGATAAGCTGCTGGTGACGGTGGAAAATGCGCTGCGCCTGTCGCGGCTCGAAGACGAGAATCGCGAGCTGCGTCATCGTTTCGGAAAACATGAACTAGTTGGCGCTGGCCCGGCGATGAAAAAATTAATTACGCAAATCGAACGCGTCGCCGCGAGCGAGACGCGGGTCTGCATTCTTGGCGAGACCGGCACCGGCAAGGAATTGGTCGCGCGCGCGATCCACGAAAAATCGCCGCGCCGCGAGCACCCGTTCATCACCCTAAATTGCGCGGCGGTGCCCGCGGAATTGATCGAGTCCGAACTTTTCGGCCACGAAAAAGGCGCGTTCACCGGCGCTGCCGTCAAGCATCTCGGCAAATTTGAGCAAGCCGACGGCGGCACACTTTTTCTGGATGAAATTGGCGACATGCCCGTGGCGATGCAGGCAAAATTGCTCCGCGTGCTGGAAGAAGGCGAAGTCGAGCGCGTCGGCGGCGACAGGCCCGTCAAAGTGAATGTGCGCGTGGTCGTCGCCACGCATCGCAACCTGGAAGACCTTGTGAAGCAGAACGCCTTCCGCCGCGATCTTTTTCACCGTGTTTATGTTTTTCCGCTGACGCTGCCGCCGCTGCGCGAGCGCCCGGAAGATTTTCCCGATTTAATCGCGCACTTCGCGCGCCAGGTGGCGGCGCAAAACGGCTGGAAAGAAAAAATCTTCACCGAAGAAGCCATCGGCGAACTGCGCAAATACGGCTGGCCCGGAAATGTCCGCGAATTGCGCAACATCGTGGAACGCTTGATCCTGCTTGCTTCGGATGAAAATGTGGGCGCTGCGGAGGTGCGCCTGATTCTTCCCACTTCCGACTCCGTTTCGAACAGTTCTTCTTCATCAACGGGAAATGCAACGGGCACGCTGGCCGAACGCACCGAAGCATTCGAAAAGGAAACGATGCTGGCGGAGATTCGGCGTCACAACTTTCACATGACGAATGTAGCCCGGGCGCTGGGCCTGGAGCGTAGCCATCTGTATAAGAAATGCCAGCAACTGGGAATCGATCTGCAATCGTTGCGAAAGCCGGAATAACTTTGGTTTGCGTTGCAAACTAGTCTTGGGGCTCTGCTTCCACCCGCCAGTTCACTAAACAATTTAGATTGAATGAGATGCAGAAAATGGCGCGAGGGCACCGATTTCGCTTGACAAATTACGGATTGCAATATAGAGTTTGCATATTGCAATAGTCGGAGGTCCTCCATGAAACTCGGCGACAAACTCCGCTCTCTCCGCTCCGTCGAAGGTTCGCTTCGCGGCCTGGGGCGTTCGATGACCCAGCAAGAACTGGCCGCCGCGATGAAGCACGAGATCGGCCGCGGTTTGAGCCAGGCGTATCTCTCGCAAATCGAGAATGGCGCCCGGCCTCATCTCACGCACACCACACGCGAACTTCTGGCGCGATTTTTCCGCGTCTACCCGGGTTTTCTGGTAGACGATCCGGAGGGCTACACGCCGGGCCTGCAATCCGAATTGCGCGCCATCGACGCGAAAGTCGATTCCTGGCTTTATGCCGGCGCCGAGCAATTCACGGCCGATCCGCAGCTTCAGCGCGCGCTTCTGGTCGTTGCGGAACACGAAGATTCTCGCCGCGCGATTTTGCTTCTGGCGGAAATCCTCCGGACGCCGGATTTAGCCGAGCGCCTCGGGGAAGTTTTGCACCACGGCAGTCATCAGAACGGGGGGCAACAGAAGGGCAGCGGGCATCCGCCGCCGTCTGCTTCCCTCCGCAACTAAGCGGCAACGGCCCCGCGAGGGCCGAGGCAGCGCTTAGCAGGGCCCGCGTCTCGAATTCCAGCTCGCGCACCGCAACGGCAGGTTGCGCTCGAGGTGCCGTATGACCTGGTCTGATTTTTATCTTCTCTGTTTCTTCGTGGGATTTATCTTCAGCGTGCTGTCGTTCCTCGGCGGTGCGACGCACATCCATCTTCCCGCCCGCTGGCACCTGCCGTTTCATGGCGCGCATCACGCCGGCGGAATGGCGGGGCGCGGATCGATGCATGCCCGGGGCGGCCTTTCGTGGTTCAACGCCATGACGATCATGACGTTTCTGGCCTGGTTTGGCGGGATTGGCTACCTGCTCTCGACGCATTCGCGGCTGGTGGCGATGGTGGCCCTGGGCATCGCCGTTGTCTCGGGAGTGATTGCCGCAAGCATGGTCTTCAAGTTCATGGCGCGAATTGTGAAGGTAACCGAGTCGCAGATGCTGGATTGGGACTACCGGATAGAAGGGACCGTCGGCGCAATCAGCTCACCCATCCGTCAAGACGGCACGGGAGAAATGATTTTCGAGCAGCGCGGCGTGCGCAAGAGCGTTGCCGTGCGGAGCGAGGATGGCAAGCCGCTTCCGAATGGCACGGAAGTGGCGATCACCCGCTACGAGAACGGCATCGCCTACGTGAAGAAATGGGAAGAGTTCACGAGCTGAGTTTTAGGAAAAGTTTCCCGGGCTGGTGAACGATGCAAACAGTCCGGGGCAGAGTGGAAAAGGGAGGTCTTTATGTTTGGTCTTTCGGTTCCCGTCATGGCCGGGCTGCTGGTACTCGCAATTCTCTTTGCGATGGCCGGTTTCGCCACGTTGTTGCGCAAAGTCGGGCCGCACGAAGCGCTCATCGTTTATGGCATACGCGGTCCAAGAACCGTCACAAATGGCGGCACCATTGTCATTCCGATGCTGGAGCAATGCCGCGAGCTCTCGCTGGAGCTGATGTCTTTCGACGTTGCTCCGCAGCAGAGCCTTTACACCAACCAGGGAGTTGCCGTAACCGTGGAGGCGGTGGCGCAGTTGAAAGTGAAGTCCGACCCCGTCTCAATTCGCACCGCCGCCGAGCAATTCCTGACCAAGAGGCCGGAGCAGCGCGAAGGCTTGATCCGCCTGGTGATGGAAGGCCACCTGCGCGGGATCATCGGGCAGCTTACGGTCGAGCAGATCGTCAAGGAGCCGGAGATGGTCGGCGAGCGCATGCGTTCAACCTGCGCGGCGGACATGAACAAAATGGGGCTCGACGTCGTGAGCTTCACGCTCAAGGAAGTGCGCGACAAGAACGAATACATCACCAACATGGGCCGGCCCGACATCGCGCGCATTAAGCGCGATGCGGAAGTGGCCGCCGCGGAAGCAGACCGTGACATCGCCATCAAGCGGGCTGAGTCCCAGCGCGCCGCGGCTGTCGCCAAGGCGCAAGCGGACCAGGAGCGCGTCGCCGCCGAAACGGCTTCGCTCGCCAAGCAAGCCGAAGCGGAGCGCGACCTGGACATTAAGAAAGCCAGCTATTTGGAGATGACCAAGAAAGCGCAAGCCACCGCCGACAAGGCGTACGAAATCGAAACCAACGTCATGCAGCAGAAAGTAATTGAAGAATCCGTGAGGGTGCAGCAAGTGGAGCGCGAAGCCCAGGTGAAAGTGCAGGAAGCGGAAATCGAGCGCCGCGAACGCGAGCTCATCGCCACTGTATTGAAACCCGCCGAGGTCGAGCGCCAGCGCATCGAAACGCTGGCCAGCGCCGAGCGTCAACGCTCGATAACTGAAGCCGAAGGCCGCGCCTCCGCGATTCGCGCGCAGGGTGAAGCCGAAGCCGAAATCATCTTCAAAAAAGGCGAAGCCGAAGCCAAGGCCATGAACGTCAAGGCGGAGGCCTTCCAGGAATACAACCAGGCCGCCGTGCTCGACAAACTCATCACCGGACTGCCTGAAGTGGTGCGCGCTCTCAGCGAGCCGCTCAGCAAGGTGGACAAGGTAACCATCGTCTCCACGGGCAACGGCGATGCCGCCGGCGCTTACAAGCTGACCGGCGACATCACCAAAATTGCCGCGCAAGTGCCCGCGCTTTTTGAAGCGCTCTCCGGCATGCAGATGTCGGAACTGCTCAGCAAAGTGCGCCTGATCGGCGACAAAGCGCCGAAGCCAGAGCCGCCGCAAGCGCCGATCAAGAAGGCGTAACGTTCGCTTCCGTCCCGGCAGGTCCCCGCGGACCTGCCGAGGACGCCAATGGTCTCGGGGGATGGCCATGAGCATATATGAAAAGTTTCTTTTCGTTTGGCTTCTCGTCGTGGTGGGATTCGGTTTTGTCTTCCGCCACTTTTGGCTGAGCACGGTCTATGCGCTCAACAAGGTCGTTGCGCTGAACCTCGTTTTTATGGCGGCGCTTGCCAAGTTGGCAGCAGGTCTATTCGGCGCGCACTTCTTCTCCTGATTCCGTTCGCCGCGCCGGGAGGCACGCTCAATAGTCTTTGAAAGTCTTGAGTGGTTGGTATCAATCTGTTATCGAAAGGAGATTTACCATGGGACTTTTAGAACGAGTAAGCACTTTGATTCGCGCGAATATCAACGACATGGTCGACCGCGCGGAAGATCCGGAAAAAATGATCAAGCAGGTGATTCTCGACATGGAGAATCAGTATCTCCAGGTCAAAACGCAAGTGGCCGTTTCCATCGCCGACCAGCACATGCTGGAAAAGAAATGGCGCGAGAACGAGGACTCCGGGAAAGAGTGGATGCGCAAGGCCGAAACCGCCGTGGACAAGAGCCAGGACGATTTGGCCCGCGCCGCGCTGGACCGCTTCCAGACCTCGCAGCAACTTGCGCTAAGTTACCGCGAACAGGTGGACGACCAGAAATTGCAGGTCGAGACGCTGAAGGGGGCGCTCGTGAAACTCGAACAAAAACTCGACGAAGCCAAGTCCAAGCGCGATTTGTTTCTAGCGCGGCACCGTCGCGGCATCGCCTTGGGCAAAGCGGCGCGCGCGCAAACCGTAATGGGCGACAACTCGAAGAGCGCCGCGTTCGAACGGCTCAAGGACCGCGTGCATCACACAGAAGCGGTCGCCACCGCCGAAGTCGATCTCCTCACCGACGATGTCGGCGAGAAACTGAATCGTTTGGATCGCGATGTTGAGGTGGACCGGCTGCTGGCGGATCTAAAGGCTCGGCGCGGGTTGCCGGAGAAAATTAGTTGAGGCGGTCTGCTTCACGGCAGAAGTTGTTTGCGTAGCGGCAAGAGCGGCCCGACGCGGCTGGCGCCCCTACAACTCCGTTGCGGGGCATGCGAGAATAGGCGCGTGAATCCCTGGCTCATTGCGGCGCCTGCGACGATGGCGGTGGCTTCAGCGGCTGCCGTTTACGGGGCGGTGCATCCGCGCGCGCAGATTTTTGGGCGGACGATTTGCCGGACAAACTCCGCGCGCAAGCTGGCGATTACGTTTGACGATGGGCCGAATCCCGCGATTACGCCGAAACTGCTTGATTTGCTCGAGCGCTACAATGCCAAGGCGACATTTTTCTTGATTGGGCGATACGTGCGCGAGTGTCCGGAACTGGTTCAACAAACCGTCGCGCGCGGCCACGAGGTTGGCAATCACACGGAACTGCATCCGAATCTTTTGTGGTTGAATCCGACCAAGGTGCGCGTGGAATTGCGTCTATGCCACGACGCCATCCGCGGTGCGATTGGAACGCCGCCAAAATGGTTTCGGCCGCCTTACGGGATGCGAAATCCGTGGGTCATTCCGGCGGCGCGCGAACTTGGCTATCGCACGGTCATGTGGACGCTGCTTCCCGGCGACTGGCTGGAGAAACCCGAGGAATGGCTGATTCAGCGGATGCAGCCCATCGCCGACCGTGCGAAGCGAAGCGTGGGAGACGGCGCCGGCGCTGCCGCTGGCGGCACGGGCGACTTGCTCTGCCTGCACGACGGCGCGCATCGCGAACTGAATGGCGACCGCTCCCGCACGCTCGCCGCACTCGAGCACTGGCTGCCGCGCTGGCGTGACCTCGGCCTCGAATTTGTTACAATCGGGCAAGCGGTGAGCGTACCCGCTCCCTAACTATGGATGAGCGCCAGTTTTATACAGAAAAAGAAGAAGTCCGGAAAGTGAAGCTGGTCTGCCCGAGCTGCCGCGGCGAGTTCGAGGCGCCCGTGCGCTGGAAAGTCTGCCGCAAGAAAAAGGAATTGCCGCGCGGCATCGGCGAGGAGGACCGCCGCAAGTTCGCGAAAGCCAGTTCCTACATGGTGCGGCTTGATGATTTGGTCGCTTGCTACAAGTGCCGCAAGCGCTTCGAATTGACCGGCCAGTCGACCGTACTCATCAACGACAATCTCGGCGACCCTAGCGCCGATCCCGAAAACTTCGGCAACCGCTGAAAGAGTCCCTGAAAGTCTCCCTTACCCCTACTAAGATATTCGGGTCGCTAAGTCGGACAGGGCCGCTCCGATCCTGAGTTAGGTGCCGCGCCTGCGGCGCTCGCGATTCTTTTTTGCTATCTTTCCCAGCCCTTACGGGCTGGGCTAACGTCTGTCGCGCCTCCGGTGCTGGGGAGATAGATTCTCGTCAAATTTCCGGATACATTTCAAAGAATGCTTCGATGGACTGGCGAAAGGTGTTTTCGATCTCTTCCTTGCTGCCCTCAATTAAGTGCATGGTCACGCGCGCGGTGCGGCCATTCTTCAGCACCACCGTCGCGTCCTTCACTTCGCCAAGCTCTTCCTCGGGCAGCAGCCTCATCCCATAAATCAGCGCCAGCTTCGCCATGCGATTCTCCTTACTCTGCGTAAAGCGTAGCCCTCGCTCCTTCGCCCGTCAAACCGTCGCCAAACGCCGCCACATGACAGGGTTCCCCAGCGGGAGTTTCGATCGAAGCTCGTGCCATTCGCGTTGCATCAATCGTCGTGCCAAGCTTTCCGTTCCCGAGATGCTTCTCTTTCAACGAGTTAGGAAATCGCAGGGTGAATCCCGCCGCCTGCCGGAATTGGCGAACGATCTGCATTCGTCTCTCGGAGGCATTTGCAAGATTCACATGAAGGAGGTTTCCATGCGTTGGCCTAACAGGTTCCGCGCTCTTCTCTTGATCTCAGGGTTCTTCCTGGCGGCAGCTGCCCGTGCGCAATCGCAGGCAGATGAAATCGGCGCTCTCCCGACAACACTCTCGCCTGAGCAGCTTCAATCGTTGGCACAGCTAAGCCCCGTCGTTGTGTCAGAGCCCCCGCAACCCCGCGCACGCCGCCGTCTGCCTAGACCGCCTTTGCTATTAAGCCCCGAGGAACTCTCTTATCGCGAAACCGTTCGAACCCTCGGCGTCAATACTCATCGCTTCGTGCATTGTGACCTTCCCAATGGAAAAGTGCGCACGGGCGTAATTACGTCAATTCGCGACGAAGGCTTCATGCTCAAAGATGGAATCCTCATGTCTCAATGGATTCGTTATACGGATCTTAAGGCCGCGCCGCGTCCCGTGGCCGCAGTGGGGACTCGAATCGGCCAAGGTTTCAAGTGGACTGGGGTTGTTGTCGGCTGCATTGCGGTAGCGCCCTTAGCTATAGTCCTCTATCCGCTGATAGCCGCTGGCGTCATCCAAGACTAAGTCGCGCAGCCAGCAGGCCGACTCCACCGAAACGCGCAAATTGTTGCTTGACCGCAACGCCCTGGCAGAGCATCTTTACTTCACAAGGATGCATCGCACCTCTAAGCCAGGGAGCCATCGATGAAACAGAAATCGTCCGTCGAGCGAATCCTCCGAGTGTTGGCCTGCCTGATCCCGTTGTCGCTGCCAATGACGCTGTCCGCGCAGCAGCCGGATGGTCCTCAAAGTGATGCTCCGCCCGCTGTTGCACCGAAGCCTGCCGCGCAGCCGGCCGGTTCCGGCGAAAAAATCATCGTTCCTTCCGGAACGCGAGTCGGCGTCGTGCTCCAGAACGGCATCTCCACGCGCAGCGCCAAAGCCGGCGACTCCGTTTATCTGCAAACTTCTTTTCCGATTACTCAGAACAACCGCATCGTCATTCCAGTCGGCTCTTATCTTCGCGGCGAATTGCTGGAAGCCAAACGCCCCGGCCGTATCAAAGGCCGCGGCGAATTTCGCATGCGCCTCGATACGCTGATCCTGCCAACCGGCTACACCGTCAATTTGCGCGCCGCCCCGCGCAGCGCCGATTCCGGCGGCAATGAGACCATGGATTCGGAAGGCAAAGTCACCGGCGGCGGGAATAAAGGCAAGAAAGTGGAGACGGTCGCAACAACAACTACTGCTGGAGCTGGGATAGGCGCCATCGCTACCCGCACCGCCAGAGGCGCCGGCATAGGCGGGGGAATCGGTGCCGCAGCGGGTCTCGCTGCCGTTTTGCTCACACGCGGACCGGAGGCCGAGCTCCCGCGCGGCTCGACCATGGACGTCGTCTTTGAGCGCGAGTTTGTGCTGGACGGCAGCCAGATTCAATTCAATAATCCTGGACAATTTCAGCCCATCGTTCAGCCGCCCGTGCGACAAGAGCGGCCCCAGCCGTAACTCCGCGCTGCGGGTTCGGCGTTCTCCGGCTGAGAGGAAAGCTGTGGGGACCTGCTGCTTCTCGCTGACACCGGTGCCTGCCGCCGACAAGTATCACCATCCTGTGTGTGCAGTGCCGTCAAATGGCGGTTCCGCCTGAATCTGGCGCAATAATCCGTAACTGCCTGTATTGAAAGACTTTAGGTGGTCAGGAACGGACTGCCCGCAGCCCACCCCATCTCCAAGGCGTCTGGAGTCAGCCGTGCATTCCATTCAAGGGGCCAGGTCAAACCCTTTGAGGTGATTCCATGTTCCCCCGGCTGCCAGGACTCTTTGCCGTCTTCGCTATTCTTATTTCTTTGCCTGTAGCGACGAGCCTGCTTGCCCAGGAACCGCCCGCCGGTTCGTTGACAAGCGCACCGCCTCCCGCTCCAGCAACCGCCGGTCCCACGAGTCCCACTCCAGCTAACAGCCAGATTGCAGTGCCCACCGGCACGCGACTCCCGTTGCTGCTTCGCAACGGCATCAACACGCGCACGGCCAAAGCCGGCGACTCCGTCTATTTCGAGACCGCCTACCCGATCGCCGTCAACAACAAAATCGCCATCCCCATGGGCACCTTTGTACGCGGCCAGATTCTGGAAGCGAAGCGGCCCGGCCGCATCAAGGGCCGCGGCGAGTTTCGCATCGCTCTCCAGCAGATGACCTATCCGAATGGCTACACGATTGAGCTGCGCGCCACGCCCAGCAGCGTGGACCGCGACGGGCAAGAAGGCGTCGACAGCGAAGGCAAAATCAAAGGGCCTTCGAGCGCGGGGAAAGACACCGCCACGGTGTTGTTGGCCACGGGAGGTGGCGCTTATATCGGGGCTATCACAGGCGCAATCGTCAATGACGCCCCCGGTCGCGGAGCTTTGATCGGAGGCGGCATCGCGGGAGCCGGTGCGCTCATCGCCATCCTGGCGACCCGCGGGCCCGAAGCAGAACTCCCGCGCGGCACCGCAATGGATGTGACCTTCGACCGGCCTTTGATCCTCGATGCTGCTTTGCTTTCGGGGAACGGCGGAGCCGGCCATGATCCTCTGGCGCACCTCGCTCCACCCGCTGCTGACCCACGCAAGCAAATAAAGGATTTGCAAGCCCAGCGCATTCGCCAGTCGCTCCTTCGTTCCATTCTCTTGACTCGATTTTGAGAAAAAACTCAGGCGATCGAGCATCGAAATCCCGATTGCGATTTGGAGTGCGGCGGCTTGACGCCGCTTTTCTTCCCAACTCGCATGACCCTATATTTAGCGATGCCCACTAGGACGTCAGTCGTCCTTTGCGTCCTCGCTGTGCATCGCCGGCCGGAGCTTTCCCGCCGCAAGCGCTTTGACCGCCCGCAGCCGCCCAGTGAATTCGCCGGCCGTCAAACGCCCGTCTCGGAACAGTTTCCGCAGAAAATTCCCGGCCTCTTCTTCTCCCTTCTGCGCATTGCAGTCACCGCACGAGGAGACCAGGTTGCGGTACGAGCTCGACCCACAGCGCACCTGTGGCACCACGTGGTCGATGCATCGTAGTCGTGCCTTGACTCGCCGCAGGCAATAGAAGCACGCGCCGCCTTCGCGCCGATGGATGGCGCTGCGCAGCGCCTTGTCTTTCCAGAAGTTGCCCTTTTCGAGGCCCCAGTTCCGGGCGAATGTCCCGCGGGACGAGCTTGCCACCGCAAGCTTCGTCCGCACCCCGCGCATCTCTTCCGGCAGCCGCACCTCGATCACGTGTCCCGCCTTGCTGCGTTCCACCACCCGCAGCGCGCCTTTCGCCACCAGGCGCCGCACCGCATGCCGGGCGCCCGCGGCGGAGAGACGTGTGCCGCGCCCCAGCTTGTACATCGAAAGGTGTAGCTGGCGCTTCCCTTCGAGCCGGCTGTGCCGCAGCAGGTGCGAATACACCGCGTGATCCACCACGGAGAGCTTCAGTTGCGGCACGACCAGATCCTCGAACTGTTTCCACACCAGTTCGGCATTAGGTTTTTCGTTTTTCATGGTACGGTCCTTCAAGTCAAGAGTCTCGTCAGGGCAGAGTTTCGCAAGGACAGAGTTTCGTCGGAAGTGGTGCAGAGGAAGGGGGTGCCCGGATTCCTCACCCCTAAAAAGAAAAAGCCCCGACTTAGTCGGGGCGCACTTCTTTACAGCAAGAGTCCTACCAGAGCAGTAACCGCCTTGTCAATAACTAAATTAGTTCGCCATTAAGCGCCGTAGGCGCGGTTTGTGTCCCGGACGAGGCAGGAGCCCTCTTCCCACACGAATCGGTACAGTCAGAAGCCGGCGTCAAGGTCGGCTGCTTATGCGTACTCGTCCGGCCTCTATTACAGTAAACGCATCATGCAGCCGCGAGCCCAGCTTCGCCACGGCCTCAAGCACGGTCGGTGGCTTAGCGCGACGCGCGCGGCTATCAAACCTGACCAGAATCACTCCGGCCGACGACCGGCCGCGCGCATACACCAATTCGCCAAAGTCCCGATCCTCCGTGATGAGTACGCGCTTCTCATTCAGGGCGCGCTCCAGTACCTGCTCGTCTGTCGCGCCTCTCGCCACTTCGGCAATCGCAACCACATGATGGCCCGCTTCGCGCAGCGCTCGGACGACAGGCCCGGCGCAACTTTCGTCGGCTAGGAAGTTCATGCTTCAGGATTTGCCAGGATTCGGCGCGTCGGGCAGCAGCACCACTTCCTCGTGTGCCACGCTGGCCGCGCCGTAGGCCACTGCCGCACGGATGTCCTCCGTTGTGAGGTGCGGGTAGTCTTCCAGCAATTCACCCTCGCTCGCGCCTTCCGCGAGCTTGCGCAGGATGAGCTCCACCGTGATTCGCGTCCCCCGAATCACGGGTTTCCCCATCATAATCGCCGGGTTAATCTCGATTCGCTCAGTCGTCATCGCCATCCCTTTCCCTCATCATAGCGCCCCCGCCCGAGTCGCACAATCGTCACTCGCCACTTCATCTAAACAAAATCGCAGGAGAAATCCCGTCTGTCCCTGGCTTCCGAGCAGGACAACCTTCAGCTCGGCACCCTTCTTTTCTAGAGTCGTAAAAACAAAAAGGGCGAAACCACGGTCCACCCGCAGTTTCACCCAGGTCAGTATATCAAAACCAATACACTTTACAAGTATTATAAAAAGAATCCATATACAGAACCTGTCTCATAAATAGCCTTTATGAGCGCCCGGCGGAAACCTGGCGCACTAAAGCGCGCCCCTGCAACAACTTGGGGGCAACTGCGGGTGGCAAGGACGAGGAATCCTCTTCTTTGCTGAGGCGTCACTCCATCTGCTGAACCCATTCCCTCCGCCAAGCCGGCGCCTCGAAGGGATCCGCGAAATACTGTGTTTCGTGGACGACCTTGCCTTTGCGGAACTCCATAATGCTCACCGTGTATGCTGCTCGCTCCTGGTACGTGATGGTGTATTCCGTGATCCACAGATCCCCGTTTCCGAGAATCCGCTTGACCTGGAAGCCGGACGGCTTGCCGGGATGATGACTCCGCAAGGCCTGCAAATTGCTCCTCCCCAGGATTCGCTCGCCCGACTGCGGATAGTCACAAATGGCATCGTCATCATAAATATCGTGTTCCGCGTTGGCATCGCCGGCTGCTGACGCCTGCCAGTGCCTGTTCAGGGCCACACGGATTTGCTCCTCTTGCACGGACTGCTCTGGCTGTGGTTTCGCATTCATGTTCATCTACCTTGTTGCGGGTGGCAGGACCTTAGCCGCCGTCAAAGGCCTCGTAACCCTCTTCCTAGATACCTTCGTATAACTGGGGCAACGGTCTGCCTGCTGATATTCTTCTTCCTGCAGTATGCGGAATCAAACCACTCCGCTAGCCCTTTACGTCCTCTGCTGGTATTGCAACGGCCGCAACAGAGAGCGACGTTCCGCACTTTTGGATGCTTGATGGAGTAATCGTCCATATGCTCCCAACTCGCCAGATTGTTACGGCTCTGCGCTCCAATCCTAAATCTCAGTTTACAGTACACACAGGACTTGTCTCTCCGCGCTACATGTCTCGCAACTAGGTCCGGAATGTCGTACCTCGTCGCATTTCTCAGGACCCGGGACGGAATTCCCCACTTGTTTGTCATCGCTAGTCCTCATGCTCCACTTTTCTAATTTCTGTTTTCTAGTTTCTAGTTTCTAGTTTTCCTTTGGAGGATGCTTGTTAAGATGCCCCACCCGCCAACCCATCCCCGAGGCCTGTGAACGCATCTAATCCACATGCCCGACGAAGAATTGAAAGGCTGCGGCACCGACAGCCGTGAGACCGTCGGGCGTGATCCAGTTTCCGGGGATTGGATTAAGGAGGAAGTACCTGCCTGCTGCGGGGATTTTATATCCCGCTTTCCTTTCAAGTACAACCAACGTTTCTGCCCGGACTGTGCTCTTCGGATAGGATTGTTGTGGTAGGCGTGTCAGCTTGAGGTAGGCAATGACGAACACCGATGAAATGGTATTTGGCTTTCCTGAATTTGCCGCAACTGTCTTCGCGGCACACGGTCCCGAGCTTCGATTGGCTTACGCCCACTCTCAGCTAGCAAATAAAATGTTCGCGGCACTACCGACAAGGATGAAAAAGCAGCAGATCGTCATCTACATGCTCGTTCGAATGACAACGACAGGCTGGGTGGAACTGCTGACCTTGGTGGGGCACGGTGCAGGTCTTGGCGCGATGAAGATTGCTCGCGGGATGTTTGAGTCCGCAGTTATGGCGGAATATCTGCGGCAGTTCCCTGCGGAGATGGAAGACTACGTTGAGTATGGTCACGTCATTTTTTACAAGCGGTTGAAACAACACCCCGGCGCTGCATCGCCGGGTATGGCTGCAAAAATGGAGAAGGAATACAACCGAGTGAAACACCGCTTTGAAAAGAATGGCCGGATACGAAACCAATGGAACAAGCATCCGATTTCCTATATGGCCGAGAAGGTCGGGCGGGCGGCGCAATACGAAGCAAGCTACAGCCTCGCGGCTTCAATTCATCACGGGAATTTTGAAGCGATGACCGCCCATCTCTCCGGCGACAAGGCCAAACTGGACATTGAACAACCACCCTCACTGCAATGGCTGAACCAGGCTTTGGCAAGCGGGCATGTCTATTTGTTGCAGGCTCTCGACACCCTAAACGAACATTTCAAGCTCGGACACGACTCACAGTTAAAGGAAGCGGGCGAGGTCTTCACAAAGGTCTGGAGCGAGAAACGACCGGGGAAGAAATGAACGGATGCGGGAAAAGTTTGACGCGGCTATTCGTATGCGACGAGCAAGGAATGTGCGTTTGCCGCGAGCCAGCACACAAGTGCGAGTCCGATTGCGCAATGGATTTGGATTCCTGGGTGCAATGCGGTTCTCTCGCCCCTTACGCCGGCACCTTCTACCTTTGTGAAGAGTGCTGCGTGTGGGGCGGAGTCATTTGGTAGCCGGGATTTTAGCTACGGGCTAGGCCGCGGGCGGGTGGCCGGGTGCCGCAGCCTTCGGTTTTAAGGCTGCGGGTTCTGACTTGTTGCGCGCCAAGCCCTTCTCCAAGCGTGCCCGTTGCCGAACAGTTTTCTCGTGCCGGGTGCCCTACACGCAGCGGTTGCGTGGGGTGAACACTTCTCAAGGCGTGGTTTTAGCCACGAAGCGTCATGGGAAACGCCATCCGCCCGCCTGTTCGGGGAGTTGTTTGTGCGACTATTTTTTCGGCGGTGCCGCCGGAGCCGGTTCGCTCGTCGGGGGAACAATGTTCTTGAGCCGCATGTAGGTGACAAGATTGCCGTAGTGTTCCATGTCGTGCGCGTTGTTAATGTTCAACACGCCGAATTTGGGCATGTCCATGCCGAACAGCTTCACTGTTTGTGTGCCGGACGCATCCGTCATACCGTCATAGGCCTTGTCACAGTAGGCGAGCGCACCTTTGAGCGCGGCAACGAGATCGGCTTTCGTGGTCTTGGTCTCCTCGATTTTGAGGCCGGGATTCGTTTCCCCAAGTGCCATCGAGCAAAAATTATATTGGGCGTCCGCTAGATGCCCCACAATCTGGCCGTAGCTGCGGACGGCGTCCGTGGGCTTGAAATTGTAGTTCTCTTCGGGCATTTTTTCGGCGGAACCGACGAGGATGGTTTTCATCCTGGTGTAGAAGATTTTATTGTATGTGCTGAACGGATTGGGATTGGCTTGTGAAGCCTGTTCTGCCTTGCTGTTCGAGGACGCCTGCTGAGTTTTGGAGTCCTGTGCGAAAGCCGCCGCGGATACCAGGAACAGCACCACTACCGACGCCATAACATGCGATTTCATTTCATTCTCCTGATTGTGCAGATTTGGCACCGACACCTCGGGCCTTGGTCTTATATACGCTGATGGGTCCCGTTTCATTTCAGGGCGGGTGGCCGCGCCTTAATTCCGAAAAACGCCTTTGGCTGACCCACTCAAACAGTCCCGAACTGCTCAGCAAGCTAGTGCGGAGCGTCTGGCTTTGCAGGTTGCCACAATTCGATCGGATTCCCCTCAGGGTCGTGCAGGCGAGCGAACCGGCCGTAGGGATAAGACTCCGGGTCAATCTTGACGGCAATTCCCGCAGCTTGTAGCTGGGCCGCCATTTTGTCGAGATCCCGCACTCGAAAGTTCAGCATCCAAACCTTCTGAGGATCCCCGAAATATTTGCTCGTCTCAGGGAAGGGAGCGAAAGCGGTTGATCCTGCCTCTTGCTGCCACGCGGTTTCCCCGTCGGACGTTGGTATCGTCAAAATCCCCAGGTGTTGCTGGTACCAAAGCGCCAACGCTTTCGGGTCCTTGGCTCGAAAGAAGAATCCTCCGATTCCGGTCACTTTTTCCATTTCCGTTCCTCCAGTGATCCCATCACGAACAGCGGCTCCCGCAGGGGGAGGGGAAACCTTTGGCTGTTTGGGTTCCTGCGCAGCGATGCCGAGTTGGTCCCGGCTCCAGAGGAAGCCCGACCCGAAGGCAAATGACAGGGTTTGAAGCAGTTGGCGTCTTTGAAAACGCATTCCATCCTCCTTTCGAGAGAGCGCGACCCGAGCTACGATACCTGCGCAAAGGAGGTCTGGGAAGCGTAAAAATAAGGTTCTGGGAGAATTGTCGGCGGGTTACAAACGGTCGGGCCGGCTTCTAGCTGTTAACTGTCAACTGTCGACTGTTAACCTCGTTTCGCCGTGGTCAGCTAGGAGCACGCTGCGCAGAGTTCGCCGCCGCTGCTCGAAAGCGCATTGGGCTGAAGCGGTCCCAATCCACGCTCACGCGCTGTTCCGTAATCCACTCGCGAATCAGCCGTGCCGTGATGGGCGCAAGCAGAATTCCGCTGCGGAAGTGTCCCGTGGCCATCAGCAAGCCGTCGATGTCGGTCGGGCCGAGTACCGGAAGGTGATCGGGAGAGTCCGGCCTCAAGCCCGCCCACGTTTCTTCGATGCGCGCATCGGCGAGGCCTGGGGCCAGATCGATAGCGGCCGAAAGAACTTTCTCGATCCCACCGGCCGTGGTCCGCTTGTCAAAACCGGCGTACTCAACCGTTGCCCCCGCAAGGATTCGACCGTCGTTCCGCGGCACGAGATAAATCTTCTCTGACCAGAGCACGCGTTCCATCTTCAAATCATCCGCGCGCAATGCCACCATCTGTCCTTTCGCGGGACGCACCGGCGCATACGGCGCAATCCCTTCGATCGTCGCCGAAAAACAGCCCGCCGCTATGATCGTCCATTTGGCCTCTACCCGCTCGTTCTGCAGAACCAATCCCGCGCAACGGTTCCCCTCGCGCCAAATCGCTTTCGTGCCATTGCCGGAAAAAATTTCCGCGCCGCTGCGTTGCGCCGCTTCCAGAACAGCGGCCGTCAGTGCGCGGTTATCCACTGACGCCTCTTCCGGCCGCAGCACCGCCGCTTCCACCTCTTCACTCAGCGCCGGTTCGAGTTCACGCGCATCTTCTGCGCGCAACGGCTCAGCTTTCAATCCCAGCCCATGATGCAGCGCGATAATGGTGCTGAGTTCCGCCTTGGTATCGTGCGAAAACAGCGCCTCCACCGTCCCCTTCGCGCGGAATCCCACGCTTCTCCCGGAAATCTCTTCCACTTGCGCCACGAACTCCGGATACAGCGATGCACTCGCCTTGGCCAGCGGAACCGTCACGATCATCGCCGGGCTTTCGGGAGCGGGAGAAATAATGCCCGCGCTGGCCCACGACGCTTCCTGGCCCGGTTGCTGCCGGTCAAACACCGCCACGCGCAGACCGGCGCGCGCCAGCTCCAGCGCGATGGCCCCGCCAATCACTCCGCCGCCCGCAATGGCCGCGTCGAATTTCTTCATGAACTCATCTTATCGCATCCCGCCGCGTGCTTCTTTCGCGCCGGCAAGTTGCGCGCCAGCGAAGCGCCCACCTGTCGGAAATACATAGAACCTGTCTCATAAACGGTTCTTAGGAGGGCACGGCTTCAGCCGTGCCGAAAACGCCTTGGAAAAAGCGGGCTTTAGCCCCTGAAGAATCCTGATTTCTCTGGGTTCTGATTTATGAGATGACTTTTAGTATGTAAGTGAAACACTATCGCGAATTTCTCACCAGCAGTAGACGCAGTCAGAATGCTGCTCTGCAAATAGAAGCGCGCGGAATGGCGCGCTGCTCGGTTGTAGGGGCGCAGCAATGCTGCGCCCTACTCGGCGAGATCGTGCCATCAGAAGAGAATTTGTCGGGTGGCGTACGCTTTGCAGTCTTGGCAAAGGGTGGTGTGGGCTCTGCGTCTTGCGCTGAATAAGCGCCGGAGGCGCGACAGACGTTAGCCCAGCCCGCTCGCCCTGAGTGGAGTCGAAGGGTAAGGGCTGGGAAAGATAGCAAAAAGAATCACGAGCGCCGTAGGCGCGGCACCTAACTACAATGAATCGGCGAGTTCTTCGGAGAGCACTTGCGCTTTCTTGGCTAAACTCCGCGCGCGGCTCCAATCCGCGCTCTGCGCGGCTTCGCGCGCGTCCTTGATAAAGCTACTGATCTTGGAAACCAGGTCCGTCTGCACCGCATTCAAGTTTCTCCCGCGCGCCACCGCCAGGTTTTTCTCCGCAATGCCCAGACTTTGGTTGGCCTGCTGCCGCGCTACCGCCGATTCCTGCGGAGTAAGCGGCGGGGCAAGCACCGGCGATTCCAACTTTTCAGCGTTGTTTCCCGTGCCCGCGGACGGCGGCGCATTCACGCGCGGACGCGGAGGCGGTGGCGCGCTCCGCACGATGATCAAATGGTTGAGAGAAGCAGGCAATTCGAGCCGTAGCTCCGGCAGCGCATCCTCAGGCACATTGTTCGCTTCCGGCGCCTGCGCAGGTGCCACAGGCCGCACCTGCACCGCCGTGGCCCACGGAATACTCGGCCGTTTCCTCACGGTGCACCCGCCAGACACCACGGTGGCGCAACACACTAGAAAAATAACAGAGCGGGCAGAACATCGCGGCAATACCATAAGGGGCCGGACTGGGTTTTCCGTCATGATTTAGGCCGCGAGTGGCAGTTCGATTCGGAACGTCGTGCCCCGGCCGACCTCCGATGTAAAGTCTATCGAACCGTTCAGAAGCTGCACAATTCGAAACCGGACAGGGTTTTTTGTCATGTTCAGGCCGCGAGTGGCAGTTCGATTCGGAACGTCGTGCCCCGGCCGACCTCCGATGTAAAGTCTATCGAACCGTTCAAAAGCTGCACGATTCGAAACCGGACAGGGTTTTCCATCATGTTCAGGCCGCGAGTGGCAGTTCGATTCGGAACGTCGTGCCCCGACCGACCTCCGATGTAAAGCCTATCGAACCGTTCAGAAGCTGCACGATTCGAAAGGTGCTCGCAAGTCCGATTCCGCTGCCTCCCGGACGCGTGGTGAAAAACAATTGGAAAATCTTCTGCCGGTTTTCCAGCGGAATTCCCTTGCCCGTATCGCCCACCGCAATTTCCGCCATTTCGCCGCGCCGGCTAAGCACCAGCCGCAGTTGCCCCCCGCCCGGCATGGCTTCCGCGGCATTCAGCACCAGATTCAACACCGCCTGCTTCAGCAGCGCGCGATCCACGTAAACCTCGGGCACATCGATCGGCAAAAGCTGAGCTAGTTGGATGTTGGACTTCACCAATTGGGGTTGAGCGACTTCCAGCACTTCCTTTAAGAGCTCCGCCAGTTGCGTCGCTTCCAGGCGGATATCCATCGGCCGCGTGAAATCCAGGAAGCGCTTCACCACCGCGTCCAGCCGGTCGATTTCCTTGTCCAGCACTTGAACGGCCTGCTGCGACGCCCCGTCTTGCTCCGCTGGCAGCGATTCCTTCAGGTTCTCCAGCCACAGCCGCATCGAATTCAGCGGATTCTTCACTTCGTGCGCCACTCCCGCGGTGATGCGGCCCAGCGCCGCCAGCCGTTCGCTCACTTGCAACTGAGTATTGATGCTTTCCAGCGAATCCAGGTCGCGCAGCGTCACCAGCGCCCCCATGCGTTCGCCGTCTTCCTGGATGGCCTGCACGCTGACGCTCACGCGCCTCGGCCCCTCGGTTGTCTCGATCTCCGTTTCCGCCGCCACTTCACTCAGTTCATCGCTTTCCACGTGCAGCGCTTCGTGCAGGGGATGGCCGGGAGGAAAAATCTCCGTCACGCGCCGCCCCAGGAATTGTCCCGCCGGCGCGCCCAGAAACTTTTCCGCTGCCGGACTGATCATCACCGCGCGCGAGTCCCGCGTGAACAGCAGCAAGCCGTCTTCCAGCCCGGCCATCACCGAATTCATGTTTTCGCGCATAGTGCTGAAGATTTCATGTACGCCGCGCAGTTGCTGTCCCACCTGGCTGATCTTGCGGCTCACCAGTCCCAATTCATCCCCGCTTCCGCCGATGCCTTTCAACTCCGGAGACGGCACGTCGTATTGCCCTGCCGAGATACGGTCCAGCTGCGCGGAGATATCTTGCAAGGGCGCCAGCGTCGCCCGGCTCACGATAGCCGCCAGGAGCGTGGAAACCACCACCGCCAGCAGCGCGATCGTTCCGGAAGTCCAAAGGCTCGGGGAAATTTCGTTCAGCAGCAAGCCCACGTTGAGCACCACTCGTACTTCTCCGAAGGGCTGCTTCCCCTTGTTGAACGGATAATCCAGTTCAAAAACTCGCGAGGGCCCCGCCAGCGCCTTCACCTTTTGCAGGAAATTTTTCTGCAGCAATTGCGAAAGCGGCGGTCTCCGCGCCAGATACCTTCCCGGCAGGTTTTCGTCCGTGGAAACCATCGCCATGCCGTCTTGATCCGTGATCGACACTTCGTAAATCAGGGGGTTCTCTTTGGCCGCTCGCAGTTGCGTGTGCAGGCCTTCGTCGATTTCGAAAGCGTGCCGCACGTAGTCGTGGATTTCCTGCGGTGAGTCCGACGCCGGCCGCAATCCCTGCTGGCTGGCGTCCGTCAGCGAGTGCTGCGCTTGCAGGAATACCTGCCCGGCGAGATCGCTTGCGCGGTCCCTAGTGGCTTGCAGCAATTGATCGAGGAGTTGCGCCGCGAATACGCCAGACAAGACTGCCGCGACGAGCAGCACCAGGCTCGTCATCACCAGCGTTAGTTTTGTCCGCAGCCGCAGCTGCATTCGGCGTCCCTACTCCGTTTCGGCACGCTCGCTGCCGTATTCCTTGAGCTTGTTGTGAAGGGTTTTCAGGCTGATGCCCAGCAGTTCCGCGGCGCGCGTTTTGTTGTTGCCGGTCGCGCCCAGCGTTTGCAGAATCAGTTCGCGCTCCATCGTGTCCACCGTTGTACCTACGGGAAACTTGATCGCGGAAAGGTCGCTCGGCCCTTTTCCCGCCGTCTTCCCGAATTCTCCCGGCAGGCACGCGCGCGTGATCAAATCTTTTTCGCACATGATCGCCGCGCGCTCCAGTATATTGCGCAGCTCGCGGATATTTCCCGGCCAGGTGTGCCCCATGAAAATGTCCAGCACTTCCGCGCCAATCCCGCGCACGTGCTTGGCATGTTTGGCGTTGACGTCCCGCAGAATATGTTCGACCAACAGCGGAATGTCGTCCTTGTGCTCGCGCAGCGGCGGCAGGTGGATGTGAAACACATTCAGCCGGAAGTACAAATCCTGCCGCATCTGGCCGCTGCTGACCGCTTGCTCCGGCTCTTTGTTCGTCGCCGCCAGAACGCGCACGTCCACCGGCGTCTCGCTCTTGCTCCCAAGCCGCCGCACGGTGCGGTCTTCCAGCACGCGCAACAGCTTCGCCTGCGTCGGCGCCGGCATTTCGCCGATTTCATCCAGCAGCAGCGTTCCCGCATCCGCCAGCTCGAAGCAGCCGATGCGCCGCTCGGCCGCGCCCGTGAAGGCCCCGCGCTCGTGGCCGAAAATTTCGCTCTCCATCAACGTCTCGGGGATGGCTGAACAATTGATCGCTACAAACGGTCCGTTGGCTCTCGGCGACAGCTTGTGCAGGGTCCGCGCCACGATTTCCTTGCCCGAGCCCGTCTCTCCCGTGATCAGCACCGACGCCGAGCTCGGCGCGGCCATCTCCACGATGCGCATCACTTCCTGCATCGGCTTCGAGCCGCCAACGAGGTCCCCCAGCCGTCCCGTCTCGCGCAGTTGCCGTTGCAGCACCGCCAATTGCCGCGCATCGCGCGCCTTGCCCAGCGCCCGGTCCAGCAGCGCGCGCAGCACCGGCCCCTTCAGCGGCTTTTCGATGTACCAGAACGCGCCCGCCTCGATCGCCGCCACCGCGCGTTCTTCGCTGCCCTTACCCGTAATGATGATGGCCGGCACGCCATAAAGTTCCGGCCCAAGCTGCCGCAGCAAATCCAACCCATTCATCCCCGGCAATTCCACGTCCGCGATCAGCGTGTCCGGCTGGTAGCTCGCAAATTTCGCCAGCGCCTCTTCCGCCGTCGCCACGCCCACAACGTCGCAACCCCAGCGCTGCAAGAGCTGTTCGTAGCCCTTTCGCGCATTGTCTTCATCTTCGACAATCAGCACACGGTCCTTCCGCTCCACCATTTCGATGGCCCGCACCGCCGCCCGTGTTTCTTCACCCATACGTCTCAGCCTCTCTCCGGCCCGCCGCTTGGAGCGCCGTAGTTCACCCTGTCGGGGCCTAGCTGCCACTTTTCCCAACGCCTCAGGCGCCAATTTGCTGGACACCTCGACTCTAACAAGCCAGTGGAGCCTTGCCAAGTTTTCCGAGGGTGCTAAGCCTGCGCCGGGGAATCTAAGCGGTGCGAATTTCGGGAGAGCCGGGAAATTGCGACTTGTCCGGTTAGCGCGTTAATCAGGCACTTACTTTCGGGTTTTGCTTCCGACGTGCCGTCCGGTTGCCGCCGCCACCGAAGAAGCATGCCAAGCCGAAAAGGTAGCCGAAGTTGTACCAAGCTCCATTGTTGTGGACCTCGTAGATATTAAGATTGTTTTTGAACAGCGAGACCACAAAGACGAATGGCGCAATAAAACCCTGCCAGAGCCCAAGCCAGAAGCCCGCGACCGCGCTGTGTTCGCTCGCCGTTCCTTTGGACACGTTAGGTCCCGGAGCACATCCAGCCGGAATGTTCACCAAGAGCAGGACAATCACAAATAAGGCCACAGAGGATTTCATCGGAACTCCTCCTTTACCTATGGATACGAAGCAGGGACATGAAAAGTCTCAGAATGACCGTCCGATAGCGCCCATCCCTCCAAACTGCGCGGCTCGGCGGAATGCGTATTTGGGCTCCAATGTCCGGTTAGCGCGTTAATCAGGCCTTAGATTCAAAATGCAGTAGAGCCGATTTGAAACCACGGGCGCAGTGTCGAGCCGCTGAAGCGAAGGCTCTCGAAGCGGAGAGGACGCGGCTAGGTTAGCGAACGGCCAGCGATCGTTCAGCGCGGCCAAAGCAACAAGTTGGTAATCCTCAACGCGGAGCGGCGGCGACGGAACTTTGGGATACTCTAAGCTGCTGCCGATTCGGAATGCTATGATGGCTGGCGCGTCATGGAAAGATTATGGGACGAGAAATCTTGCGTGTTCCTCCAGGCTTCAGACATCCCACCAATGCGAGTGGGGATCCAGTTCCGGGCGCACACCTTGAACTTCTGTACGGGATTGATACCCGCAATCGTACCTGCTACCAGATATACGAGAATGTTACAGAGGGTAGCCCAGTAAGTCCCGTGTTCAACTCATTGTTAGAACTGGTTTCCTGGCTAATCGCGCAGGGCGTTTCTCGCCAATCGGCAGAGGCATTTGTTGAAAGGGGTTCTGCTCCATCTTTTGCAGTGCAGCTGCCAAAACGAAAATAACTACGTCTTGCACCATCTATGCAACACCCACTGGTGCAGTTGATGAAACCGGGCGATTGCACCTGGAACATATCACGGAAATGGCGCAGCCGTCCGAGATGTTCGTGCAACCGCCTGATTAGTCGGCTTGCCGGACAAGTTCGTACCGTTAACTTCACTTGTCCGGTTAGTGTGTTTACCAGGACCTTGGCCATAATTTCCCGGATTGCCGACAGCTCGCCAACTGGCCGACTCTGGGATTGTGAGTGCAATGGTGATATCTAGCCAACTATGCATCGCGTCGAGCCCGAAGCCAAAAACGAAAAGTCTCGATTGCCCTCTGCTCTTGTTCGGAAGAGCCTTGCGAGCCCAGCATATCCAGCGCCTGTAGGACAGCCTCACGACCGATGGCTGCCTCAAAATACATAGGCAGTTGCTCAACACTGAGGTCCCATGTCGGTAAAGTGCGCTTGATTACCGCTTGTACGTCGGGCGGGCTTGGCGGATTGAGAGACAAGAGCAATCGACCAGCGTACTCTTGGTCAAGGTAACGGCTATCGGGTCGGCTCGCGTTACAAAACACCCCGACCAGGGCCTCAAACGCTTCAACTGCTGGGCGGCGTCGAAGGACGCCGAGCCACTGCTCAAGCCGCTGCGCATCGAGCCGCCCGGTGGAATCGACTGTTTCATACAGCTTCGACACGACCATCTCACTGTTCATCAGGTTGCGGTCATGCGACATATGCGCAGTTTACATCAGGACGTTGAACTGGCAAGTCAGGATACTGGTCGAGTGACGGTAACTCGGAAGTTGCGCCCGGTAATAGAGTCTCGGTATAGATAATGTTTGACATTCTTCACCCTCAGCGTCTCCACTCACACCCTCCAAGGAAGGCGTGGATTGAGCTACTCGTCTGGTGTGGGGAATCCAGTGATCGTAAAGGATACCGACCAGTCCGGTGTATTGCCTGCGTCGCTTGCAAGCGATAGGAAGAAGTTATTGTAGGCATACCCGTAAGGGCTAGCTGTGCTGATGATCGTAGACGGGTCAAAGCTGACTGTTATTGAGCAAGTCGTCCCAGGAGTTACCGGGGCAGCTAGGCAATCGCCTGGTTGAGCCACATAGGCTGCTGTGCCTGTGCCGTTCGTGTAGCTGCCGCTAACTGTCACCTGTATAACAGTGCTTGTTATATTTAGTGGGAGGTCGCCATCGCTCGTGAGCGAAACGGAAAACACAAAAGGCGGAGTGCGCGGGATCACGAAATGCCCTGGAGTATACTCTGGAGGATTCGTGCAGCTAACGGAGTATCCTCCGCAGTTTGTTCAAGTTAAGTGACTCTGAACTGTGTCCACGTATCCGTAGCGGAAAAGGGTGTCTTGACCAGTCGAGATCGTGTTGCCGTTCGGCAGAACACTCTGAGCATAAATCGCTTCGTTATTCGTTTCGGCCAGCGGCGTAGTTGAAGACCCTTTACCGATGGGCTGCTGCGGCGCCCAAGCAACCTGCACAACTGAAAGCAAATTGCCGTCAAGGTCCCAAGTTCCGGTCCAGTCATGGCTTGTCCTCGGGCAGTTATAGCGGCATCCGTTCGGGCCGGTAACGAAGTGTATTAACCCAGTCACACCATTAATCTGGCCGTTCGCGTCCATGGTGAATTGCTCACCGATGACGACAAGGCTGTTTGGCACAACAAAGTTGTACGGGATATATGGCGTGAACTGCAGTTTATGCTCGTACCCAAATGCGCGACTTGCAGCCAAAAGAATCCAGAGCCCCACTGCGATCATCCGTTTCATGGAATCCTCCTAAGAGTTACTTTCCAAGACTGGCCCTGTCTTATATACCGAGAAAAACTTTGCAACCAATTGCTCATGACGCTGGTGGAAGTCCTTCGCGGAAACCACGGCCTCGACGTGGAACTTGGCATACGCTTTGTCAAGACCGTTGCGAACCTTCGACGCATGATTTTACGCCAAGTCTTGGCAAGACGGACATCTCCGATCCAGTACCCAGGCCGTGGTTCGATGATGAGTATAAGCTGAGTTTGAATGTTCCCTGCACTCGATGCCTTTCAAGTGCCTGGTAAGTCGGCTTACCGGAGATGTGAAGTGAAACTTCACTTGGACGATTAGCCCGTTTATTAGGAGTTTGAGCTAAACTAAAGGCCCATTGAAGCTACATCGGAGGAGTTATTCACGATGAGCCGCCGCGCAAAGTGCTGGGTCTCACTGTGCTCTTCACTACTCTTACTGGTCTGTCCTAAAGGCATGCTGGGCCAAGCGACACCCTGCAACCCAGAAGAACTAAAAGTCTCGTTGCCATCAAACGCTCAGTCGCACCCTGACGCAATCGAACTATCTGGGATTTTGGAAAGGAATAAGATTTCGGTGAGATGCATTCTCTTGTCAAAGATGGATGGCACATTTGACGGTCAGGAAGGTGCCGCACTATATCGAACCGACCACGGTGATTTCGAGGCTCTCTTTCTGCCGCGTCCACAGAATTTTGAACGATTGAAGGTGATTGAACGCCAGGAAGGTAGCCGATATTCCTATAGCTTTGTCGGTCCCCCTCGGCCATGGCCCGCCAATCGAATTGACGCTGCTTTCCGCATGTATTTCGTGAAATATCAGAGTGTCTTATTTGTAGTCACGGACAAGGCGTTGGCCGCAACGCTTGAAAGGTTGCCTCGCTCCCACTGAGCTACTCAACAGTGCAGAGTCGACCAGACGAACCGAATGTTTTAATGTGCGAGCCACTTCGTTCCTGGTAAGTCGCCTAACCGGACAAGTGCCGAGGTCCAGGATTTCACTTGTCCGATTGGCGCGTTTATCAGGTACTGACCGGCTTCGGGCTGCGGTCTAGGTACATGCTCTCGAGAGGTTACAGTTTGCGCTGGGCGCCCAGCAGGGTGACGGCGATCAAGCAGTTGACGGAGGACCGGTTGTGCCAGGCATGGCGAGTCCCGTTCTGAATCACGCAATCACCGGCCTTGAGAAGTACCTCAGCTCCATCATCCAACTCCAGATACACCTCGCCCGAGACAACCACGTCGAAATCCACGGTGTCGGTCGTGTGCATGCCCGGATGATCGCGTTCCAAAACATCCAGCATCCCCGGCAACTTTTGCTGAACCTCTTCGACAGCAGAAGCTGTGTTGATGCGATCGAGGCTCCTCCGTGTTTCCGGCGGTATCGTGAAGAAGCCGAAGCGGAAACCATTCTTTGGGGGAAAGTAGTTAGGTTGCTGCGGCGTGGTGCCGTCACACGGAAGTTCAGGCACGGAATCGTTTCCCCATATTCGATGAAACTCGTACCCCGGAAATAGAGCGAGGCATACCGGCGGAATGGGCGTGTCGCGCACAATCACCGACTTGCCGGATTCGTTCTGACGGGTCACGACGCAGCGGATGTCCATAAACGCTCCTCAGTCGCCACGGATTATATACGACGGGCATCTGCAAGGAACTGGAAGCCCGGGTAGTGGGTCAGTTTGAATTTTGACCACTATTGTCACGATTAATAAAATTCAAACTGACCCACTACCGAAGCCCGCCGCACGGTGGTTTCCGGAGAATTTCAGCATGGAATCTTCTTATTGACAGTAACAAAATAATGATATAGACACTCACAATTCCGTCCCTGCCGGCGCGCCCGAACGCGGGTCGACGGAAATTGGGGAACTCCTTGCACGCTCCCGACGGTTCCCCCGCTCAGAGAGGAAACCATGAAGCCTCGTCATACGCAGCAACTCGCCCTGCTCCCAGGAGTTCTCTCCGCCGCCGCCATTTTTTGCCTGATGCCCCTGGCCGCACATGCACACGAACGCGACGCGCTGGTTTTCACGTTGAGCGGTGCTGTCCGAGGCACGGTCAGTCCCGCAGGAGTACGTGAATTCCTGGGCATTCCCTATGCCGCACCTCCCGTGGGCAATCTGCGGTGGCGTCCGCCGCTTCCTCACGCTCCGTGGTTCGCGCCGCTGGAGGCCACGCAGTTTGCCAATCACTGTCCGCAGCCGCCCTCGCCCTTCGGGATCGCGTCCGTCACGGAGGATTGTCTCTTCCTCAACGTATTCACTCCCGGGTCGGGCGATTTTTTCCGCCCCCACCCGGTGATGGTTTGGATCCACGGCGGCGCCCTCGTCTTTGGCGAAAGCAACGACTATGACCCGACGGCGCTCGTTCGGGACGGGGTCATCGTCGTGACCATCAATTACCGTCTCGGCGCTCTCGGCTTTCTCGCTCATTCGGCTTTTGCCGGGGAAAAGACGGATCCGGATCGCGACCGCGACAGCGATCCCAATGCCGCTGGTGATTATGGCCTCATGGATCAGCAACTCGCTCTCCGCTGGGTTCGGGACAACATCCGGTTCTTCGGCGGTGATCCGCGGAACGTGACCATCTTCGGCGAATCCGCGGGGGGCCTCAGCGTCTTCTCGCAGCTCGCCTCGCCTTCCTCGGAGGGCCTCTTTCACAAAGCCATCGTCGAAAGCGGCGCCTATGCGCTGAACACCCAGAGCCTTGCGGCCGCTGAAGCTGCCGGCACGGCGTTCGCTACAGCGGCCGGATGCAGTGCTCAGACGGCGGCCTGCCTCCGCGCGCTCCCGGTCACCACCATCCTGGCCAACGAAAATTTTGCCGGATATACACCAAATGTCGATGGAGAGTTCTTGCCTCTGTCTCTGGGCACCGCGCTCGCCACCGGCCAATTCCACCATGTACCGGTGATGCAGGGCAGCAATCACGATGAATGGCGGCTCTTCACGGCGCTCGATTTCGATCTCACTGCGGCACCCATACCCAACAACGAGGCTGCGTACGAGGCAGCCCTGGCCACGCTGGTCGGGCCGGCGGCCCCGCTGGTGGCTGCACAGTATCCTCTGGCCAGTTTTCCTTCTGCGGATATTGCCTTCGCCGCGGCAGGTACGGATGTCGTTTTTGCCTGCCCGGCTTTGGGCGCCGACCTCTCGATGTCTCAGTTCGTGCCGCTCTCTGCGTATGAGTTCAGCGACGAGAACGCGCCGCAGGATTTTCTGCCTCCGGTTTCATTCCCGTACGCCGCAGCCCACGCTTCCGAACTTCAATATCTCTTCGCTCTGCCCGTCACTGTGCCGCGGCCGCCGCTCAACGCCCAACAAGTGCAACTCTCGAGCGCCATGCAGCACTATTGGACCAACTTCGCGAAATTTGGAAACCCCAATGGTCGAGGCGTGCCCGCCTGGCAGGAATTCAACCCGATGGCCGGCAATTTTCAATCGCTGATTCCGCCATCGCCGGCGCAGGAAACCGATTTCGCCGCGTCACATCACTGCGCGTTCTGGGCCGCCTTGCTTTCTGCCCACTAGGAACGGTCTCTTCGGCCCGCGCTTAGGAGCGCGGCCGCTGCCGGCGATGAGCGCAAAGATACCTATTACTGAGCTAGCCGTACTCCAAGTCTATCAAGATTCTTCCGGGAGGCGCTTCGCAACGATTGACGGCGGGTGGCCGCGCCTTGGAGCTGTGGGACAGACGGAACGTTTTCTCTGCTACAATTCCTAACCAGGGAAGCGCAAATGGCCAGAGAATACGTGGAACTACGCGACGGCGGCTATTACATCGCAGGTTCGCGAGTGTCGCTGGACTCCATTGTGTATGAGTTCCTTAGCGGAAGCTCCCCCGAAGCAATCCAACAAGCATTCTCGACCGTCAGCCTGGAAGATGTTTATGGCGCGATCGCATTTTATCTAGCGAACCGCTCGAAGGTTGACGAATACTTGGCGCAAGGCGGGCCGGAGTACGAGCAAATGCGCTTGGCGGCGCGAGAGAAAAATCCGCTGCTGTATCGGAAGCTCGAAGAGGCCCGTCGTAGTGCCCAGTTGCAAAAGAAATGAAAGTCAAGTTTCTGGCGGACGCGGACCTCAACAGCCGAGTTATCAAAGGTCTGCGGCGCCGGGAACCGCTTGTGGATTTCCAATCTGCTGAGGAAGCAGGCCTGCCCGGGAAGTCTGATATGGAAGTTTTGGAAATCGCCTCGAGTCTGCAGCGAGTGTTGGTGACGCACGACCGCAAGACGATGCCTGCCGCATTTGGCGCCTTCGCAGCGCAGCGGCAAAGTGCCGGTGTGCTAATTGTCCCGCAGAGTCTCCCGGTAGTCATCGCAATTGAGGAATTGCTATTGGTCTGGGCCGCATCTGACGCTGCAGACTGGATCAATATGATTTCACCAATCCCGCTGTAACTTCTGAAGGTTGTACGACGACCTTGGGCCGGTGGCCGACGTTCGATCCAGCAAAACGCTTTTGGGTGGACGCTCCCGCTTTTCGAACGCCACAGGCCCCAATTTGCCGGACACTTCAGCTCCACCTCAGCGTGGTGAGCGAATTCGCGGTCAGTGCTACTTTCGTGGTTTGGCCGCCGCACGCGACTGTCACTTCCCGCGCGTCGCCCGGATTCGTCAACACCAGCACCATCGAGCCGTCCGAGTTTTTCGCCGCAGTGTGATACACGCGCGAAGTTACAGCGCTATTCGGGGTCGCTGTTACAGTTGATGATGACGCTGGCTGGCCGATGAGTGCGCCATTCGCCGCCGGAGCATCGCCGTTGGCGTCGTGCGAAGCGACAATCACAGCTCCGCGGCGAAACGCGCGGGCGTGCTGCACCAAGGCCCAATACAATCCCGTTAGCGTGATTTCTTTCGTCACCGAATGAATCTGCACCAGCCCGCCGCAATCGAACGGACCGATGTTGGGCCGCCCCCGCTCATCGAGAGCCAAATTCCACATCGTGATGCTCTGCGGTCCGTTCGCCAGAATGCCGCTGAAAGTCGCGCCCCACTTGCTCCAGTTGGTCAGATAATCGGGAAACTTGTAATCGTCTCCGCCTTCGGTCCAGTGCATTTCCACGTCCGGAAATCTCTGCTTCACGTTACCCATCATCTCCGGGCTTCCCACGTAGCCGTGCCATGCCACGGTGTTCACGTATTTCTTGAGCCGGGGCCTTGAGAGCTGATCAAGGGCGCGGCCAAACAAATTGTAATTGTGGTCGAGCGTCCAGATTTTCGTGCCGCTGGCTTCGAGCAGCGGGCCAAGCTCCGCCACGAGGCGCTCCTCGTCCTCTTCCGGCCAGGGACACGCCGGCATCCGCCCGCCCTGGTCCGCGTCGAGCTCGTTTTGGGTCGTTAGCGCGCGCACGTTCACGCCTTCCGCTGCGTAGGCCGCCACAAATTTCTGCAAGTACCGCGCGTAGGCGGGAATATTTTCCGGCCGGATGTTTCCGCCGAGCATCGAGTTGCTGTACTTCATCCATCCGGGAGGGCTCCACGGCGAGCCGAACAAGAATAGGTCCGGATTCGCGCGGAGCGCCGCGCGCAATGTCGGCAAAATGTAGTCGCGGTCGTGGTCGATGCTGAAGCGCTTCATCTCCGGATCGGCCGGACCATCGTCGTAGCTGTATGCGGCGGTGCTGTAGTCGCTTGCGCCAATCGGAATGCGTCCCATGCTCAGGGCATGCTGATCCTGCCCGAACATCCTATGCAGGAGGTTCGCGCGATCGTTGTCGCTCAGGCGCGAGAACGTGTAGCACGCAGCATCGGTAAACGCCGCGCCAAATCCCAGGATCGTCTGCGCCGGTTTCGTGGGGTCCACCGTCACGTCCGCTGCCGCGGCCTTCTTCGCAACCTTGGTCCACGCAATCTCCGGCCCCGTTGCCAGCCGCTTGCCACTCTTGTCGGTGACTTCTGTCTGCGCGGGCTTCGCCGGCGCCTGCGCCTCATTCGCTTCGGCGTTAGCGTTTACCGTCACTCCTAACATTGAAGCCGCCGCCGCACCCATGCCCAGCCCCGCATACTTCAAAACTTCTCGCCGTGTTGTCATGCTCGGCTCCTGGTTATCCCTGAATAGTTCACGCAGCCTCCCGCCAAGGCGGTTTGCTTCGCCAGACAGCATACTGCAAAACTTATTATCCGGGCACCCAGCTAAGTCATGATGCGTCGCGTTATCGGGCAAATGAATCTGCTGCTTTGGCTACCCAGGGATTAACCCCAATCTACTCTCCTTGACGCGCCTATGCTTCCAACCTAACATGCGCCCAAATGGCAGGCCTCAATGCACTCCGTTCTCCTCTGAGCTTTTTGCAGAGCAGGCTTCAGGAACTCCCGCACCGCGATGTGCTCGCCGCCGAGGGAGCATGGTGGAAGAGCGAAGGCGTCGCCATTTCGGGCGCCATCGACCGCGCCGGAACCCCCTGGTTGCGTATGTTCGACCGTCTAGGAAGACGCGTCGATGAAATTCTCTACCCTCGCGAGTATCAAACTATTTTGAAGCGAGGTTACCGCTCCGGAGTTGTTTGGCGCGCTCTGGAGGAAAAATCGCTGATCCCCACATATTCGCTGATCTACAACATTTCCTTCCACGATCCCGGCATTTGCTGTCCTTACACCGTGTCACTCGGCACGGCGGTTCCTCTTGCGAAATATGGCAGCGCCGAATTGCAGGCTCGCTTTCTGCCGCAACTCTCGCGGAAAGACGATTCCGTGTGGCAGGGCGCCACGTGGATGACGGAAATCAAAGGCGGCTCGGATTTGGGAGCCGCTGTCGAGACTGTCGCCCGGCCAGGCGGCGATAGCTGGCTGCTCACTGGTGAGAAATATTTTACGAGCAACGCCGGCGCGGAGTTGGCTGTTGTGGCCGCGCGCCCGGAAGGAGCCGCGGCTGGCGTGCGCGGGCTGGCCCTATTTCTTGTGCCGCGATTCCGCCAGAATGGCGCGCTCAACTATGTCGTCCGGCGACTGAAGGACAAGATTGCCACCCGTTCTGTTCCTACCGGAGAAGTGGAGCTGAAAAATAGCGAAGGCTACCTGCTTGGCTCGGCGGACTCCGGAATTTATCTGATCCTCGAAGTGTTGAACCTTTCGCGCGTAGCGAACAGCGTGGTGAGTGTCGCGTTGGCACAGCGCGCGATGGCCGATGCGCTTTCCTATGCCGAACAGCGCGTCACATTCGGCAAGCGCATTCTCGATCATCCGCTGCTCCGTCATCAATTTGAAAGTCGGGTGACTTCGCTTCAATCGGCGTTCGCTCTCGCGTGGGAGTCGGTTCAGCTCTTGAACGAAGTCTGGATGGAGCGGCCGCCGTACTCCGACCGCTATCATCTCTTCCGGCTGGTGGCCCATCTCGCGAAATACTGGACCGCCGAGTTTGCGGTGGATACCGCAAAGTGGGCCATGGAGGTCCACGGCGGCCTGGGCGTGCTGGCCGAGTATGGGGCGGAACGCTGGCTGCGCGAAGCCATGATTCTCGCCATCTGGGAGGGAACTTCGCATCGCCAGATATTGGATGGACTGGAAGTGATGGAACGGAAGCAAGCGCACAAGTTGCTATTCCGGCGGCTCGCCGAAATCGCACCCTCAAAAGAACTTCAGGATCAGGAGTCCGAAGTCGAGCAGCACTTGAAGCTTCCACCCGAACAAAGGGAAGCGTTAGCCGAACCCCTCTTCCGAAAGCTTGCGGCCCTCACCGCCGAAAGGCTCGCTCGTAACTCGAAATAGGCCCGCAAGACTTTTGAGCGGCCTCTCACTCTTTCACAAGGTACAGCGCCCGCTCCAGTTCCAGCTCCAACTTCGCGCCTTTAGGCAGGTTCAACTCGTGGCCGCGCCCGGACTCCATCAGGTACGCCGTTAGCGCTCCCAACGCGGCGCCTTCGGCGGTTTCTTTCTTGTTTTTGTCCTTCACGCCTTTCACGGCGCCGATGGCCGCGCCCGCAGCCGCTGCTTGCGCCGCGTCCTGTTGCGTGCTGCTCCGGCCCTCAATGAGCCCCTCTTGCCGCACGCCCGATTTCACGCTGTGGTCTCCGGGGACATCCACGACTTCGGCCACGATGGGCAGGCTGCCAAATTTGGTGTGAATCTCGTCGAACGTCAGCCACAGCTTCGCTCGTCCGGCCACTCCCGCCGGCTCCACGTGGCTGATGTGCCCGTGAATCTCCGCTCCCGGTGGCAGATAAATCCCGCTGCCCGCCTCCAGCGGCTCGAGCGTCTTCACTTTGAACTTTGCGTTTTCCTGTGTGCCCTTTGTGCCCAGTTCCTCTTCAAGCCGCACCAGAAACTTCGTCCCCGGCGCCACAGCGTAGGTTTCCATCGGCAACCCGTGCCGCTCGCCGTCCGCCTTCTGCCGCTGCTGTTCCGGCGCTTGTGTTGGGGTTTCCCTTGACGGTTCTTGGGTCTGCTCCTGCGCCCTGCTAGTGACTCCCAGAGCAAGCACCATCGTCAAAATCACAATGCTGGCTGGCACACTGCTGCTTTTCGTTCGTTCCATGGTCTCCTCCGGCGAATTGCTGGGGATACTCCTGGATGCACATACAGAGCCACGACCGCTCCCCAGGCGGCGTTGCAAATCATTGAAAAAGAATGGCTTAGAGGTGCAATCAAGCAGGCGAATTCAAGGCCAAGGGAACTGTCGGCCATTCCCACCACTGCCCCGCAAGCGGATTCTGACACCCTCGCAGCATAGCTCGGCTTCCACGCGAGAATTCGGCACCCTTGTGTGCGCCCGTAGGGCCGCCTTCTGAGGCGGGCCGCTTTTCTAGTCTTGGTCGAGAAATCGGCGGATGCGGCGCAACACGACGGCGTACATCGCCGCTGTGACGCGGCCCGTCTGAGTGTTCTGCTGACTCGGATGATAGACGCCGAATAATCTGGGAGCGTCAGCCGCCACTTCCGCTTCCGCGCCATGGGCGAATTTGTACAAGGCACGCGAAGCAATCAGCCCGCGCAATTTCAGAATTTCGAGATAGCTATCCCAGGCGATTTTGCCCAGCGCCAAAATCGCTTTCGGTCTCAAAATCTCGAGTTCGCGCTCCAAGTAGCTGCGGCAATTGGCGATCTCCTTTGGCAAAGGCTTGTTGTCTGGCGGCGCGCACCGGCACGTCGCGCTGATGTACACATCGTTCAGCTGCAATCCATCATCGCGGTGCAGGGAAGTGGCCTGGTTCGCGAAGCCCGCTTTGTGCAGCGCCGCGTACAGAAAATCGCCGGAGCGGTCGCCCGTGAACATTCGTCCCGTGCGATTCGCTCCATGCGCCGCGGGTGCCAGCCCCAAAATGAGCAGTTGTGCTTGAGCGTCGCCGAATCCCGGAACCGGCTTGCCCCAGTAGGTCCATTCGCGATACGCCCGCCGCTTTTCCCGCGCCACTTTTTCGCGGTAGCGCACGAGCCGTGGACACTTCGTGCAAGCCACGATCTCTTGGTTCAAGACGACAAGTTGCGAGTTTTCTTCCGGCATGTGCCTATGATGGCTGGCGTGTCATCAAGCGTTGCAGTTCGACGTAGGGCATCGCTCCCGCGAACATCGTCTCGCAAGAGCGCGCTTCCAGCATTTCTTGTCCGACTCGCTGCACGGCTCCCATCGCAACGCGCATAATACCCGATCCCGCGCTTACTCGGGCCACGCCGATTTTTTCCAGCTCGGCGAGCGGCGGACATGCCGGGTTTGCAAGAATGTTGAGGGGAGCTTCGACGGCCTTCACTAGCTTGGCGATCGTTTCGTGGTCGTAGAGCCCAGGCACAAACAGACAATCTGCTCCGGCGTCGCGGTAGGCGCGCAAACGCTCGACGGTTCGCTCGAACCGCGTGGCCTTTGGACCGATCGGCATCAAGTAAACGTCCGTTCGGGCGTTTAACACGAAAGGAATACCGAGGGATTTTGCCGTCTCGCGGATGGCGCCAATCTTTTCCACTTGCAGCGGCAAAGCCACATGGGAACTCTCGTCATCTCCAGTCACGTCTTCCAGATTCATTCCGATGGCACCTACATTGATCGCCGCTTTCACGGTTTCCGCCATGTCCTTCACAGTGGTGCCGTAGCCTGCTTCCAGATCGGCAGTCACCGGAATGCGAACGGCGCGCGCGATGCGGCCCACGACCTCGAGCATCTCGCCACGCGAAATGCGCTGGCCGTCTGGATAGCCCAAAGAATAAGCGACGGCAGCGCTGCTCGTAGCAATTGCCGGATGCCCGCATTCTTCAAGAATTCGCGCGCTGGCTGCATCCCAGGCATTGGGCAGCAGCAGGAGATGCTTTCCGTGATGCAGCTTGCGGAATTTTTCGGCCTTCTCGGCTTGCACGCGCATGTCCATTGCAGAACCTCCAGGAGAAAGACGCAAGGATCATCCCAGAATCAAAGATTAAGGATTGTCCTCATTTGGAGAAACGGCCAATTTGGAGAGCGATTCCTTCGTCCTCTGATCCGAACGATCCTGCGCATCAGCGCAAGATCGCCAACACTTCGTCGTGGATTTTTCCGTTGGTACTTATGAGTTGACCGGTGTAAATCGTTCGCTCGCCGCGCACGTTTGTCGAACGGCCGCCGGCTTCTTCGACCATGATTCCCAGCGACGCGAGGTCCCACGGTTTGGAAGTCCAATCGAGCGCCGCATCGATCGCGCCCTCCGCGACCAGCATGTGTTGCCAGAATCCGCCGAACGAGCGGCTGTTGCGCGCCGCGTCCAGCAGCGCACGGATTTTTGCCTGGTCGTGCGCGTTCTTGCTCGGGCCGGTTCCCGTCGTAAACACCATCGCCTTACTCAGCGTGGTCACATTGGAAACATGAAGTCGCTTGCCATCTCGGAACGCGCCCTCGCCGCGATACGCCCACCAGCGCGAATGCAGCCCCGGCGCGCTCACCATCGCGGCAACGATTTCGCCATCCGACTCAATTCCCATCAGCGTGCCGAACGTTGGAATCCCGCGCGAAAATTCTTCCGTGCCGTCGATCGGATCGATGATCATTCGCGCTCGCCCGGAAGCGCTCGCCGACTTCGCATCGCCGCCGCCCATCTCCTCGCCGAGAACGTCCAGCGGCAATCCGCTCGCCGCCACTTTTGTGCGCGCCATCTCTTCCACCGCGCGGTCCGCCTGCGTCACAGCCGTCCCATCCCCCTTCCTCTCGATGCGCAATTCCTCCGCGCGGAAATATCGCATCGCAATCGCGTCCGCCTCCTTCGCGATCGCCTCCAGCAATGCAGCATATGTTTCTCCGTATCCCATCACCATCATCTCTCCCGCGAATTTTTTTGGCTCAAAAAGCCAACGACTCTGAGACCGAGCTTTCGACTTTCAACTGTCGATCGAAGATCCCGACAATGTCGGGACTGTCAACTTCCCCCGATTTGACACGCTCTGCCTGCACCCCTAGCATACAAAGTTACGCGAATGTCTGCTCACGCCAACACCGGAACCGTTCTGGACCGCATCCTGGAAGCGCGGCGCGCCGAAGTTGAGCACCGCAAACGCGTGTTGCCGGAGACCGCGCTCAAGTATGGCGTGAAAGCAGCCACGCCGCTGCGCGATTTTTCCGCGGCGCTCTGCCGCGACGGCTTGAACGTTCTCGCGGAGTTGAAGCCGGCCTCCCCGTCGCGGGGCGTGATCCGTGAGCCATTCGAACCGGTGGAACTTGCCCAAAGTCTGGAATCCGCCGGCGCTTGCGCTCTTTCCGTGCTTACAGAGGGAGAATTTTTTCGAGGTTCGCTGAAAAATCTGCGCGATGCCCGCAAGGCCATCCAACTCCCCGTGCTGCGCAAGGATTTTATTTTCGATTCCTGGCAAGTCTGGGAAACGCGCGCCAACGACGCGGATAGTTTTCTACTGATAGTCGCCACGCTAGGCGACGGTTTGCTTCGCGATCTGATCGGACTTGGTCGCGAATTGGGCATGGAACCGCTTGTGGAAGTGCACACCGGCGAAGAACTTGACCGCGCGCTCACCGCCGGCGCGCGCATCCTCGGCGTAAACAATCGTGATTTGAAGACGCTGGCCGTCGACGTCAATACTTCCTTCGAATTGATCGGCCGCATCCCGGACGACTGCGTCGCCGTCAGCGAATCAGGACTGCGCAGCCACGACGATCTTAGGAAACTTCGTGCTGCGGGCTTCGATGCCTTTCTCGTTGGCACGCATCTCATGCTTTCGCCCGATCCCGCAGCGGCCCTTTCCGCGCTTCTCCTCGCTCCGCCAGGGACGACGTAGTCAGCCATGGTCCGCGTCAAAATCTGCGGCATCACCAATGCGGCCGACGCCCTTGCCGCCATCGACGCCGGCGCCAATCTCCTCGGTTTCAATTTCTACGCGAAAAGCCCCCGTTATATCAGCGAGGCTGACGCCGCAGAAATCCGTTCGCAGCTTCCGAAAAAAGCCAAAGCCGTCGGCATTTTCGTCAATACCGCTCCGGCAGAGGTCGCCGCTCTCTGCAAGTCGCTGAAGCTCCATGCCGCGCAGCTCCACGGTGATGAAACGCCGGAAGAAGTTGCCGAACTGGCCAGCAGCCTTCCGGTCTACAAGGCTTTCCGCGTCGAGCCTGATTTTCCGCTGGTCACTCTCGATGAATACCCCGATGCGTATGCCTTTCTGTTTGACGCCGCGCATACAGGCCAATATGGTGGTACGGGGCACACGACGGATTGGGACGTGGCTCGCCGCGCGGCTGTTGGCCGCCGTATCATTTTGGCAGGCGGATTGAAAGTCGAAAACGTGGCTGCGGCAGTGCGCATTGTTCGCCCCTACGGAATTGACGTCGCCAGCGGCGTGGAATCGAAGCCCGGAAAGAAAGATCACGGCCTTCTCCGGGAATTCGTTGAGGAAGTTCGCCGCGCCGAACGAAAGTAAATATTGCCGCGGAAGATTGAAAATAAATGATGAGCTCCATACTTCAGTCGCCGACCACCGCGCCGGGCCGCTTTGGGCCTTACGGCGGCCGCTACGTTCCCGAAACGCTGATGGTGCCGCTCTTCGAGCTCGAACGCGCTTATGAACTCGCGAAATCGGATCCATCGTTTCAAGCGCGGTTTCAGGATCTTCTGAAGAATTTTGCCGGCCGCCCGACGCCGCTGCAGTTCGCTTCGCGATTGACGGAAAAACTCGGCGGCCCGCGCATCTATCTCAAGCGCGAAGATTTGCTGCACACCGGCGCACACAAAATCAACAACGCCATCGGCCAGGGCCTGCTCGCCGTGAAAATGGGCAAGCCGCGCATCATCGCGGAAACGGGCGCAGGCCAGCACGGAGTCGCCACCGCGGCGGTTGCCGCGCATCTCGGTCTGGAATGCGTCGTCTATATGGGTACGGAAGACATGGCGCGGCAAGCGCCCAACGTCGCACGAATGAGGATGCTGGGCACACAAGTTGTTGGCGTGGAGTCCGGCAGCCGCACGCTTAAGGACGCCATCAACGAAGCCATGCGCGATTGGGTGACCAATGTGCGAAGCACGCACTATCTTCTCGGCTCCGTTCTTGGCGCGCATCCCTATCCCACGATGGTGCGGGATTTTCAGGCGGTCATCGGACGCGAAGCCCGCGAGCAAATGCTCGCTGCGGAAAAGCGCTTGCCCACGCATCTTTTCGCCTGCGTCGGTGGCGGTTCGAATTCCATCGGGCTCTTTCACCAATTTCTGCGCGACGTGGACGTGAAAATGATCGGCATTGAAGCCGGCGGGCGCGGCGGCGAGCTTGGCGAACACGCCGCGCGCCTCGCCGCACATCAAGGTTTTTCTGGCGCGCGTCCCGGAGTGCTGCAGGGTACTTACACTTACGTTCTGCAGAATGAAGACGGCCAAATCGCCACTACGCATTCGATTTCCGCGGGCCTCGACTATCCCGCCATCGGCCCGGAGCACGCCTGGCTCGCCGACCAGCGCCGTGCCGAGTACTCCGCCGTTTCCGATCAAGCCGCGCTGGATGCCGCGCGCTTGCTATCGCTCACCGAAGGCATCATCCCCGCGCTCGAATCGGCTCATGCCATCGCCGGTCTTATCGAGCGCGTCCCCAAGATGAGCAAAGACGATCTCGTCATCCTCAATCTCTCCGGCCGCGGCGACAAGGACATGGACACTTACTCCCGCCTGCTCTAATCTTTACTCATTCCCAAAATCCCATGTCCTCGGTATCGTCCAATTCGAGCCGCATCTCCAAACGCTTCGCCGAATTGCGCGCGTCCGGTGAACTCGGCATCGTCGCGTACATTGTGGCGGGCGATCCTTCTCTCGACGCCTCATTGAAATATGTCCTCGCTCTTGCCGAAGCCGGCGCCGACGTCATCGAACTCGGCGTGCCTTTCAGCGACCCGCTCGCCGATGGGCCTACGATTCAACGCGGGGCGGAGCGCGCGCTCAAAGCGGGCGCAACGCTGGCGGGCGTTCTCGATCTGGTTCGCCGCGTCCGCAGATGGTCGCAAGTTTCCATCGTTGTTTTCAGCTACTACAATCCGATTTTGCAAATGGGGCTCGAAAAATTCGCTTCCGCCGCCGCATCCGCCGGCGCCGACGGCGTCCTCGTCACGGATCTCACGCCGGAAGAATCGGAGGAATATCGCCGCATTCTCGGCGCTCACCATCTCGACACGATTTTTCTTGGCGCGCCGACTTCCACGGACGAGCGACTTGCGAAAATCGCCGCCTGCTCGTCCGGGTTTCTCTATTTAATTTCGCGCACGGGCGTCACTGGAGCGAAGGATACTTTGCCCGAGGATCTCCCGGCGCTCTTGCGACGGGCTCGCGCCGTCACGCGGCTTCCTATTGCCGTCGGCTTCGGGATTTCGCTGCCCGGCCATGTTTCCGTTCTCGGCGGACTGGCCGACGCCGCCGTTGTCGGCTCCGCGCTCGTCACTGAGATCGAAAAAGCGAAGTCGGTTGATGCAGCTACCGCGGCGCTTGCGGAACGTGTTCGCTCGTTCAAGGAAGCTGCACGTCACGGGCTTTCGCGGCGCGAGGTGGCGCCGTGAATCTTGCCGATTGGCGACGCCGGATCGATGAAATTGACAAGAAGCTCGTGGAGCTATTGAACGAGCGCTCGCGATGTGCTCTGGAAATCGGCAAGCTCAAACAAGCGGCGAAAATTCCGTTGTACCAGCCGGACCGGGAAAACGAAGTGCTGGCAAACGCGGAGAGCAACAATTCCGGCCCGCTGACCGACGCCGCGATCCGCCGCTTGTTCGAGCGCATCATTGACGAAGCCCGCGCGGCGGAACGCGACGCCATGCATTCCGGCGACGGCAGGGGCAAAGCCGGGAATGAATGAGGCGGTTTTACGGTCTTTGTCTAAAAGGTATTTGTCGAGGCCGGCTTCGGCGCGGCGTATCCAGATTGAGCCATTAGAAGCGAAAAGCACGGGACTAAAGTCCCGCCACTACGTCGCTTGGAGAAGGAAACGGGAAACTCTTATGGTCATCGTGATGCAAGAAGGGGCCACTGACGTCCAAATCCAGCATGTTATCGACCGGCTGGTCGCCAGCGGCTTCAACGTTCATCGCTCCACGGGGGAGTCGCACACGGTGCTCGGGGCCGTCGGCGTACACCGCGACTTCGATCATCGCGACTTTGAATTGCTGGAGGGCGTGCGCGAAGTTATGCGCATCACCCAGCCGTTTAAATTAGCCAGCCGCCAGTTCAAGCCCGAGGGCACCATCGTCGATCTCGGCCGAGGTGTGCGCATCGGCGGGGCGGAAGTAGCCGTCGCCGCCGGACCATGCTCGGTGGAATCCCGCGAACAAATTTTTTCTGTGGCAGAAAGCGTCGCCAAGGCTGGCGCAAAGATCCTGCGCGGCGGGGCTTTCAAGCCGCGCACCTCTCCTTATGCGTTTCAGGGCATGGGCGAACCGGGCCTGCAGCTCATGCGCGAAGCCGCAGACAAATTCGGGCTTTTCACCATCAGCGAAGTGATGGACGCTTCGCAGATTCAGATGATGATGGGTTACGTGGACATCTTCCAGGTCGGCGCGCGCAACATGCAGAATTACTACCTGCTTCGCGCGCTCGGCGAAATTCGCAAGCCCGTGCTGCTGAAGCGCGGCATGTCGGCCACTATGGAAGAATTGCTGATGAGTGCCGAATACATCCTCGCGGGCGGCAACTACAACGTCATTCTGTGTGAGCGCGGCATCCGCACGTTCGAAACGTACACGCGTAACACTTTTGATATTGCCGCGATTCCCGTCATCAAGAAACTTTCGCATTTGCCCATGCTCGCCGACCCTTCGCACGGCACCGGCCGCCGCGACAAAGTGCCGCCGATGGCGCGCGCCGCCGTCGCTGCTGGCGCAGATGGTTTACTCATCGAAGTTCACAACGATCCGGACCACGCGCTCTCCGACGGCGCGCAGTCTCTCGAGCCCGGCCAATTTGCGCAATTGATGGGCGAACTCCGCATCATCGCGCCAGCGATCGGCCGCCGCATCGCGTAGACCATGACGGCTGGTCACATCATCTCGCGCGTCACCATTCTTGGCACCGGCCTGATCGGCGGGTCGTTTGCCCTCGCGCTGCGAAAATACACGACCGCCATGCACATCTGCGGATGGGACCGCGCTGTTGTGGTTCGTGAAGCACAGGGGTGCGGCGCCGTCGACGACTGTTTTTCCGGCGAGCTGGCGCCGGCGCTACAAAACTCCGATTTGATTTACATCGCACTGCCCATCGCCGCGACCATCGATCTTCTTCCGGAAATCGCGCGCCACGCTCCTACTCACGCGCTGGTCACCGACGCTTGCAGCACAAAGGTTCGCATCGCCCAAGCCGCCGCCGAACTTTTTCCTGGCGAAAAAGGCCCACTTTTTCTCGGCGGGCATCCCATGGCCGGCAGGGAACTCCCCGGCATCGCGAACGCGAACGCCGATCTGTTCCGCGAAAACACCTATGCCCTGATCGCCAACTCTAGCGAACCTGTGGTGGCGGGTCTTCAGACCCGTTCTGTTCCTACCGCGAATGTACTCGCTCCCTCTCACGATCCGCGGATTTCCGCGTTCATCAAGATTCTGGAAAAAATTGGCGCCCGCCCGCTCTGGCTTGGTGCTCCGCAGCACGACTACGCCGTTGGCCTGGCATCGCATCTCCCGCAACTCGCTGCCGTGGCGCTCGCAGGCTTTCTCTACGACCGCCTCGACGAAAATGGCCTCCCCATCACGCTCGCTGGCCCCGGCCTCCGTGATTCACTGCGCCTCGCGGGCAGCCCGTATTCCACCTGGCGCGACATCGTCCTCACCAACCAGGAAGTCCTTTCCGCCGCGCTCGACCTTTTCGCGCGGCGCCTCGACGACCTGCGCGAAAAACTCGCTTCGCGCGAACTCGAAGCCGACTTCGACGCCGCCAACGAACTTTACAAGCTGCTCCGCTCGCTCTAAGGACCGGTTTTTGCTCGAACTTCCGGCAACGCCTTTTTACTCGTTGCTTGAAGGGAATTGGTCGCGTAGCATACCGCGCATGGCGCGTGTCCGTGGAATCGGCGGAGTCTTTTTCAAATCTGAGAATCCGGAAGCTCTTCGCGCCTGGTACGCCAGGCATCTTGGCATTGTCAGCGAGGGCGACACCGGGATGGCGTTCCAGTGGAACCAGCCGGACAATCCTTCCAAAGACAACTGCACGGCTTGGTGTATTTTTCCTTCCACGACGGCGTACTTTGGCGAGACTAAAGCGAGCTTGATGGTGAACTACGTCGTGGACGATCTTCACGCGACGCTGAGGGCTTTGCGCGAGGAAGGTGTGTGGGTCGACCCGAAGGTCGAGGAATACGAGTACGGAAGATTCGGCTGGATCATGGACCTGGATGGCAACCGCATCGAGCTGTGGGAACCGCTGCCCAAGAAGTCGCTGCCCTGAACACTTCGGAACACCTTATGGATAAACGCATCGCCTCTGCCGACGCTGCCATCGAGAAATTGACGGACGGTTGCACCATCCTGATGGGCGGCTTTGGGCTTTGCGGCGTTCCGGAGAACCTGATTGCGGCGGTCCAGCGCAAAGGCACGAAAGACTTGACCATCGTCAGCAATAATGCGGGCGTGGATGGGTTCGGCATCGGGGTGCTGCTGCAGCGGCGGCAGGTAAAGAAAATGATCTCCACCTATGTAGGCGAAAATAAGCTTTTCGAGCAACTGGTACTGAGCGGAGAGCTGCAAGTGGAATTGAATCCCCAGGGCACGATGAGCGAACGCCTGCGCGCTGGAGGCGCGGGCATCCCCGCGTTCTACACGCCGACGGGATACGGCACGATGGTCGCGGAAGGAAAGGAGATGCGCGAATTCGATGGCCGCACTTACGTGATGGAGCGCTGTCTGCGCGGCGATTTCGCGTTCATTAAAGCGTGGAAGGGCGACCGCTGGGGCAATCTCATCTATCGTAAGACGGCGCGCAACTTCAATCCAATGATGGCAACGGCAGCGGATTACGTCATTGCCGAGGTCGAAGAACTTGTCGAACTGGGCCAGCTCGATGCCAATCAAGTTCATACGCCCGGGATTTTCATCGATGCTATCTTCCAGGGCCCGCGCTACGAAAAGCGCATCGAGCGGCGGACTACTCGGAAGGGGTGAAGATGGTGCCAGTCGTATTCATGGGTTTCTTCGTCGCTCTTTTTGTGGGCGAAATTGTCTATGAACTAAGTTCTGGCAAATTGCTTGCCCGTGGTTGGAAGGTTTACGCGAGGCGCCAGGACAATCCGATGTTGTATTGGTCAAGCATAGTGTTACAGACCTTCGTGGCGTTGTTTCTGATTTGCATGTTTGTTTTGGCTGTATTGGGGAGAAAAGGTTGAAGGGCTGTGACCACAAACTGTCGCGTGAGAACTGACTTATGCCACTAACCGACGAGCAAAAACGCGAGCGCATCGCACGGCGAATTGCACTCGAGTTGCGTGACGGCTACTACGTCAATCTCGGCATTGGCATGCCGACGCTCGTCGCCAATTACGTTCCCAAAGGCATGGACGTGATTTTGCAATCCGAAAACGGCATGCTCGGCGTCGGCCCGTATCCGTTGGAATCCGAAGTTGACCCCGACCTCATCAACGCCGGCAAGGAAACGGTCACCGAGCTTCCAGGCAGCGCCTATTTTTCTTCCGCCGATTCTTTCGCGATGATTCGCGGCGGCCACGTCGATCTGACCGTTCTCGGCGCTTTGCAGGTGGATGAAAAGGGGAATCTCGCGAATTGGGCCATCCCGGGGAAAATGCTGAAAGGCATGGGCGGGGCGATGGACCTCGTCGCCGGCGCCAAGCGCGTTTTTATAGCGATGGAGCACGCTACTCGCGACAACAAACCGAAGATCTTGAAAAAGTGTTCGCTGCCGCTCACTGGCGTCGAAGTCGTCGACCACATCGTCACCGAGCTTGCCCTTATCGACGTCACCCCGGATGGCCTCTTGCTTCGCGAGATTTCTCCTGACGCCACGCTCGAACAAGTCCAGTCCCTCACCGAGCCCAAGCTTGTGCTGCCTCCTGGCGGTCCCAAACCCATGTCCACCTGAGCATGCAGGTTATGGGCGCGAAGAAAACAAAACGGGATAGGCCGGCCAAGCGGAAACCGCTTGCGATGCGCGAGCGACCAAAAATGCCGCCAGTGTCGGAAGAAATGAAACAATGGTCGGCGATGCTAAAAACAGAACTGATTGGCTGGCCGCAGGTCACGACCAAGCCGATGTTTGGCATGTCCGGCATGTATCGACGCAAGAAAATCTTTGCCGCATTGCCGGTCACGAGGGGATTCGACACTCCCAGCTCCATCATATTCAGATTCGATCCCATGCCGGCGGAGTTGAATCAGCGCGCGCTCAAGGAGCGGCGCATCACTCCGGGAACGCGCTGGTTTTCCTTCGAGATCCAGTCCACGGAAGATCTACGCGACGCCCTGTGGTGGCTCAACCAAGCCTACGAAGCCGCCAAGAAATAGCCGGGGTCCTCGCTGCCCGTTTGGATTTCTACTTCTCTTCAGGAGTTGGACCACTGAGGTGCCGTGCAGTGGTAAATGAATAGTGAAAGCCGGATCCGATACTTAGCGCCGTAACCGCATAGATGAGGACGTGGTTAAGACCAGCCAAGTGGTAAGCGGGATAAGCAGCGCTCAAAATGACGAGGAAAACCAGGATGATCTCGGCGGCAGTGGTGAGTTTACCGTAAATGCTGGGCGGAAATGGCCGGTAGCCGGAGGTCAAGAGAATCACTACGGCGACAATGAGGATCAACACGTCGCGGCTGAGAACCAAGATGGTGAGCCACCAAGCAAGTTGCTTTTTAAAGGCCAGGAGAACAAATGAAGAAGATAACAAGAGTTTATCGGCGATGGGATCGAGATACGCGCCGAGAGCGGAGCGCTGATTCAGGCTGCGCGCGAGCAAGCCGTCAATACCATCGGAAAGGCCGGAGACGATGAGAACTAGAAGCGCCCAACGGTAACGATCGTAGGCGATGAGCATCAGAAAGACCGGCAGAAAGCCGAGACGGAGAAAGGTAATTTGATTGGGAACCGTCCAGATGCGGCCTTTCATTGAGATTCAGGATAACGCAATTCAGGCGAATTGCGCGAGATAGTCGGAGAGCGAACGGCCCACCTTGCGCGCGAAGAGCTCGTTCATCGAGGGGATGGAGCCGGAGGGTTCGTCAAGAGAGATGCGCTCGACACGGTTCATGGGAAAGAAGATGGTGGGGAGGCCCATGCGCTCGCCGTCGGGTTCATTGAGCTGGCGGATGAAGTGGTCGAAGGAATTGAGATCGATGCCGCGGAGCGTGATTCCCGAAGGCGTGATGGCGAGCAGTTCGCCCCACACTTTTTCCTTGGGCGTGTGCAGGCTGACGACGACGATGGAATGTGGATCCACGGGTGACGCCTCTTGTGACGAATAGAGTATCGCACTTTTTCCCGCTGCGTCGGCGGAAACTGTTTATCGCAACGGCAGCGGGTCGTGAAAATGAATTAGCATCAGCACGAAACTCGCCATGATAAGGAGTCCCGCAAGCCAGCCCAATGCGTAGGCCTTCTGCTTTTCGCGCGCGTTCATCGGCTGGCGATCGTCGTAAATCTTGCCGATGACAAATCCGACGGCAAAACCACCAATGTGGGCGGAATTGTCGATGCCGAGACCGCCCCAAAATCCGATCATGAACAGAATCGCTACCGAGGTGATGAGCCGGGAGCGCAATTCGCGCATGAACGAGCCGCCGCGCTTCGCGGTCACCGCCAGCATCGCGCCAATCAGCCCCAGCAGGGCGCCACTGGCGCCGACGGAGAAATGCCCCGTCAACGCGCTGGCTAGGAAGCCAAGCGCTCCCGTGACCACGTAGAGAAACAGATAGCGCGCGGACCCATAAAGTTCTTCCAGCGCAGGACCGAATTGCATCAGGTTCATCATGTTGAAGCCGATGTGAATCAAACCGCCGTGCAGGAACATCGCCGTAACCAGCCGCCACCATTGATGTTCTTGCAGCAAATAAGGAAACGGGAGGCTCATCCCCAATTGATAGGAAGCGGCACCGCTCATCCCAAAGAGCGTGCGCAGGCCGCCGGCTTCGCCTGCTTGCGCTGTCAAAACCCAACTCACGCCGAACATCAGAAAGTTTGCGACCAGCATCGCCGAGGTCACGGGGGTTTCCTGCTCGCCGAAGAGTCCGGAAAATTTCTTGCTCAGAGCTGCAAGGGAAAACCGCAAGCTAGCGCCGCATTCGTGGCAGCGCGTGGCGCTGATTCCCACCAGCGCACCGCACGCCGGGCAGATTTTCGGCCGCGGCTGTTGCTCGCCGCCGAAAAATCCACGCATCGCGTTTTTCCATTTTTCCACGCGCCACTGCCACCGGTAGGGAAGCGCCAATGCTCCTCCTTGCGACCCGCGAACCGCGTTCCTATAATACCCAAGTCGCCGCGCTTCTTCTCTTTACGGCGAATTTTCAGAGGACTTGGCGCATATGGACAAATTCGAGGAGTTCGGCAAGCGCATCGACGAAGAGTTCGCGCGGCTCAAGAGCATCAAGAACTTCGAGGACTTTGGCAAGCGCGTCGACGAAGAACTCGATCGCGTCAAGAGTTTCGTGAAGGAAGAAGTCGCGCCGGAAACGGAAAAACGCACCGCGCAGTTTTTGCGCGAGGTTTCGGAAAAGCTCACCGAAGCAGCGGCGTGGATCGAAGCGCGCAACGCCGCGCGCAACGCGCAAAACGGCCAGCGCCCTCCCGCCGCGCCCCCTCCGCGGAATCCGCCAACTACATGACGCAGGCCGCGCATTGAATAGTCCAATGGAAACAGCTTCCGCCCTTGCGGATCCGCGCCAACACGTTCCCCGGAGTCGATTTGGTTGGCTCTCGCGTACTTCTCGTTCTCCGCTCTGCGGTCTCTGTGCTCTCTGCGCCCTCTGCGTTAGTTTTCCCGGGTGCGCGTCGCGCAGACCGATCGCCGACCGCCGCCAGCCGCCGCCTACGCAGCCCGCCGAAATACCGCCGGCAAGAGAAGAGGCCGCGAAGCGCTCGACGGATTTGCCGGAGACTCCGTTGCCTGCGGCGACGCCCACTCCGAGGCGAAGCAAGCCCGCTCCCGCGCCTGCCCCCTCCGGCTACACCGAGGAAGGGAACGCTTCCTGGTACGGTGTTCCGTTTCACGGGCGGCGCGCCTCGAACGGCGAGATTTACGACATGTATAAATTAACCGCCGCGCATCGCACGCTACCGTTCGAGACCATGGTTCGCGTCACCAATTTGAGCAACGGCAAGTCCACGGTGGTGCGCATCACGGACCGCGGCCCGTTCGTCGACAACCGCATCATCGATCTGTCCCTGGCCGCCGCGCGCGAAGTGGATTCGGTTGTCGCGGGCGTCGTGCCGGTGCGCGTGGAAGTTCTTGGCGGCGTCGATCCCACCGCCGGTTTTTTTACCGTGCAGGTTGGCGCTTTCCGCGACCGCGCCAATGCCGAACGCCTGCGCGACCGCCTCAACGCGTCTTACTTGCCCATTTTCATCCAAGAATATGATTCTCCCGACGGCGTGTTTTATCGTGTGCGCGTCGGCAGGATTTCCGGGGAAGACGCCGCGCACCAATTCGGCGAGCAGCTCCGGGCGCGAGAAAACTTTACGCCGTTTGTCACGCGTCTCGATGAAAGCTCGCCGACGGGAGGGAACCGATGAGCGCTGACTGTTTGTTCTGCAAAATCGCCGCGAAGAAGATTCCATCGAAGATCGTCTACGAAGATCCTGATCTCTTCGCCTTCGAGGACCTCAGCCCGCAAGCGCCCACACACATCCTGATTTGCCCGCGGAAGCATTTCGAATCGCTAAATGACGCCGCGCCCGAAGATCAAGCCGTCCTCGGCAAGCTGCAGCTCATCGCGGCCCAGCTTGCGCGCGAACGAAACCTTCTCGCAGGCTACCGCACCGTCTTAAACAACGGCGCCGGCGCGGGCCAGTCGGTGTTTCATCTCCATTTGCATTTGCTCGGCGGTCGTACGTTTCGTTGGCCTCCAGGTTAGTGTTTGCCCAGGGATTTTGTTCTTCCCCCGACTCCAGCATAAACTAGCGTCCGTTCTCAGGAGGATTACATGTCCTTGCGGTGCCGCTTTTCCTGCTCTTCCGTCGTTTTTGCAACCTTGCTCTTCTCTGCATTCCTTGCGCCTTTTTCGACTGCCCAGCAACCCACAGGCGCTGGGAAAACTCTTACGGTGGAGCGCATTTATTCGCAGCCGAGCTTGAGCGGGCGTTTGACGCGGGGCTTGGCATGGACTCCCGATGGCAAGCGACTCAGCTATTTCGAAGCAAAAGGCTCCGGCAGGGAGGCGAAGACGGAACTTTGGGTTATGGACGCCACATCGGGGGAACGACGGCTTCTCGTTGCGGCTGACAAACTCGAATCCATTTTGCCGGTGGATACTTCGAGACCCACGCAAGCTACTGGACTTGGGCGCCGCGCTCCCTCTCAATATCAATGGGCGCCGGATGGAGCGGGCATTTTGCTTGAAGGTCCGACGGCGCTTGCTTGGCTAGATATGAAGTCACAATCGGGGCGCACGCTGGTCTCCGGCGCAGCAGGGATCGCGGACCCCAAAATTTCTCCTGATGGCCGTTATGTCAGTTTCGTCCGCGATCACAACCTTTGGCTGGTGAATCTTGCCGACGGCAAAGAACGCGCGATCACGCAAGGCGGCACGGAAGAGATCCGCAAGGGCGAACTCGACTGGGTCTACCCGGAAGAGCTGGACATTAAAACGGCGTATTGGTGGGCGCCGGATTCGTCGGCGATTGCTTATCTCGAACTGGACGAGCGCAAGGTTTCGCGGTATCCGTTGGTCGATTTTTCTTCGCCGAGCGGGGAAGCGGAGATGGAACGCTATCCCGCGGCTGGCGGCGCGAATCCCATCGTCCGCGTTTTTGTGGCCGTGCTCAGCGGCGGGGAACCTCGCGCAATGGACACCGGTGCGGAAACCGACGTTTACATACCGCGCGTGAATTGGCTCACGGACTCCAGGCACCTCGGCATTCAGCGGCTCAATCGCACGCAAACTACACTGGATCTACTAATTGCGAACATCGCTACGGGCAAGTCGCACGCCGCTCTCAGTGAAAATGACCCCAACTGGATTAACCTGAGCGACGATCTTTTTTTTCTCAAGGATGGCAAGCGCTTTTTGTGGTCCAGCGAGCGCAGCGGCTACCGCCACTTGTATCTGTACGATGTTGGCGGCAAGCAGCTTGCGCAGCTCACCAAAGGTGATTGGGAAGTCGCCGCCGTCGATGGCGTTGACGAAGAAAACGGTCTCGTTTACTTCGCCGCGACGGAAAAATCTCCCCTTGAGCGGCAGATCTATCGAGTCGCTCTCGATGGTTCGGCCTTTGCACGCCTGACCAAGGAAGACGGCACGCACGCAGCGGTCCTCGCTCCCAACGCTTCGGCTTTCCTTGATACTTCTTCCAGCGCCGGTGGCCCGCCGCGACAGGATCTTTACCGCGCTGACGGATCGCGCATCGCTGCGATCAACGAAAACAAAGTCTCCGAGCTTGTGGACTACCATCTTTCGCCGGTGGAATTTGTTAGCGTGAAAACCCGCGACGGCGTGCAGCTCAACGCCAGCATCCTCAAGCCTCCGGACTTCCAACCGCAGAAGAAATATCCCGTGCTGGTTTACACCTATGGAGGACCGCACTCTCAGGTCGTTCGAAACGCGTGGGGCGGCGCCACTTTTCTTTGGCACGAGCTTATGGCGCAAAAGGGCTTCATCATTTTTTCGGTGGACAATCGCGGTTCGGCGGGGCGCGGCCATGCCTTCGAAACGCCGCTGCATTTCCGCCTGGGCGCACAAGAACTCTCCGACCAGCGCGACGGCGTGCACTACCTCAAGTCGCTTCCGTACGTCGACGCGAATCGCATCGGTATCTGGGGCTGGAGCTACGGCGGCCACATGACTTTGCACGCCATGTTTGAAGCTGGCGATGATTTCAAAGCGGGATTTGCCGGCGGCCCGGTCACCGACTGGCGCTATTACGACTCGATTTACACCGAGCGCTACCTGGGCTTGCCGCAGAAAAACGAGAAAGGCTACCAGGATTCCTCACCAGTGAAATATGCCGCACAGCTTAAGGGAAAATTGCTCATCGCGCATGGCACCGGCGATGACAACGTGCATTTCGCGAACACGCTCTCTGTGATCAATGACCTCATCGAGGCGGGGAAGTACGTCGAGGTTCTGGCCTTCCCGGGGCGAGGCCACGGCGTGAGCGACCCGTCTGCCCGGCGCGTTTTGATGCAAAGAGTTACGCAGTTTTTTCTAGATAACTTATAGATTTTGTTAGAGATAGCATGAGTTGAAGCACGGGTTGAGATTCTCCTTGACACCGACTTGGAATTTGGGAATTCAGTTCATCGTGTCGCTGGATCGCGTGCCCATATAGCGCGTCATTCGCAAAACCCTGTCACCAAAAACGCCGGACGAAGCACTTGCTTCGTCCGGCGGATTCATTTCTGAAGCTAGCGCGGCAGGCGCCGTGCATTTTAGTGCAAGCCAGAATACTCGACGTGCACGTAGCGGCCAAGGCGGGCGTTAAACAGCAAGTACCAGCCGGGATGATGATCGTCGTCGTAGACATAAACGCGGTCGCGGTCCCATTCCCAATCGCGGCAGCGGTCGAGGTCGTAAGACGCGACCACCCAACTCGAATTGTCATAGAGCTCCACACGCCGGGTCCGGTAATCGATTCGGCGCGCGACATATACTTCCCTTACGTGCTCGTAGCGGCCGTGCGGATAAGCCCGCCCCGGCTGGATACGGTCGTGTTCGGAATCCCAGTTCGCATGGGGGTTGTGCGGATTGTCCCAACCCTTGTGTTTCCCGTTGTCGTGGCGGTCACCGTCGTCGCCGCGATCGTGCTTGTCCTGCCCTTTATGTTTCCCGTTGTCATGGTGCTCGTCGTGGTCTTGGGGCGGAGCGGCGATGGACAGCGTTCCAGCCAAGGCGGTGAAAAGTAGGCCCAATAAAAATTTGCGCATTTGTCATCTCTCCCAAAAGGCGTTGCCGGCCGATCCTGCTTTTCCTTAGCGTTCCTTCTCGATCAGAGCGGCGTCACGCAGGTGGATGGGTGCCTGTTTCTATTGTCGTCCTTACAGAATGCACCTTCAATAGCCAGGGCATTCGCGTTTCCCAGCAGGCAAGCCCCGTCATGCGGCGCTCCGGCGTCTCAGCCCAACCCATTCGCCTTCGCCAAAGTTGAAAATTATGGGCAAGGCTTTTCTTTGTACGCGCCCATTCGGCCTTATAATCCCGCTGACCCGGAGGTCACCTTGCTGAAACCGCTTTTCCTTTCCGCTTTGTTCGGTGCTTTGATTTGGGCTCCAATGCCATCGCTCGCACAACAGGCTCCTCAAGAAAAAATGTCTCAGGAGAAAGACCAAGTACTGTGGCAGAAGCTGGAGGCCACCATCACCGAAGTCGACCGCAATCTGGACGGGGTTCTCGGCGTCGCCATCCTCGATCTCACGACCGGGCAAAAATATCTGCTCCACGCCGACGAGGTGCTCCCCACGGCCAGCTCGATCAAGATCGCCATTCTCGCGGAGCTTTATCGCCAGGCGCAGCAGGGGAAACTGAAGCTAGGTGACCTCTACACGCTGCAATCGTCCGACTTGGTCGGCGGGAGCGGCATCGCCAACGCGCTGACTCCAGGAGTGACGCGGCTAACGCTGCGGGACGTTGCCGCGTTGATGATTTCTGTGAGCGACAACTCCGCCACCAATATCATTATCGACCGCGTCGGCATGGAAAGCGTAAACGCGCTTCTCGATTCCCTGGGCCTGACGCACACGCGCCTGCGGCGGAAGATGATGGACGTGAAGGCCGCGGCGGAAGGCCGCGAAAACATCGCCACGCCGCGCGAGATGGCGGCGCTGCTGGAAGACTTGTACCGCGGAAAAGTTTTGAACAAGCAGTGGACCGACGATTTTTTCGCGCTTCTCAGCGTGCACAAGGAAAGCTATATCCCCCGGGAATTGCCCGAAGATTTGCGGATCGCCAATAAACCCGGGGAGCTGGAGGGCGTGCGCAACGACTCTGGCATCGTATTCACGGGCAACCGGCCGTTCGTCATCAGCGTAATGACCGCGTATCTGCGCCGGGAAAAAGACGGCGGGGACGCCATCGTGCGGATCGCCACGGCCGCGTACCAAATGTTCGACCGCCTCAACCGCGCTTCGCAATACGGCCGCGTCGTTTCCCCGCACGACACAGGAAATCCGTGAGAAGATTCTTATCTGATAAGAACTGCTCCATGACGGCACAGAGTGAAGCAGAGTGAAACACCCCTAACGATTTCTCAGTTGGCTTCTTGAAACGAAGATCTCCCACCCAGGCGAGCGTTCGTAACACCCACAACAAGAGCGAAACAGAGGACTTCCCCAAATGCGGCGACAGAAGTCGCTGGGAAAAGTGTGTGCCAATGCAGTGGACCAGCGATTGCCCGAGTAAACGGGAGGCCAATTGAGCCGATAGAGCGAGAACTTATGAACTATCGAAGAATCCTCGGCGCCGCGATTCTAACAGCTGTTTTCTTCGCAGCCGAAAGCAAGGGGCAAAGCTACGTAGCCGAATCTGTGCCACGGCCAGCACTTCTTGCACCTGCAGTCAAAATTCCCGAGATCAAGACCGGACCCATGGCGCCGATCGCGATCAAGAAAAGTAATGTCGCAATAAAGGTTTCGGCGGTGCGCTTCCACAAAACGCAATTCTTGATTTTGAGCGCGGCGGTTTATGGAGCGAGCCTGGCGGACATGCATCAAACGCTCAGCGAAAGAAATTATTCCTGGTGGTATGAAACCGATCCGCTGGCAAAGCCTTTTGTGAGGCTGCCCACGCCCGCCTATTACCTCACCGGGCTGGCGATGGCCACTGGCCTGAATTGGATCAGCTGGAAAATGGGGCATTCGAGAAAATGGCACCGGCTGGCGGCCATTCCGCAATTGCTGGCGATTGCCGGCAACACCTACGGCTACGAGACCAATCGTTTCCAGTGAGGGAAAACAAGAAACGGATTGGCAGTTAGCCGAAATATTTTGGGGACAGGAATCACAACAAGGCCGGCAACTTCGCCGCGGCCATTTATCTTTAGGACCAACTTCCTCACGGGGCAACGACATCTTTCAATTTGGATTTCACCTGCACTGCAGAAAGGCTGGAAGCATCCCAGCCGCCGCCCAGCGCTTTTATAAGGAGCACGCTGGTCACCAGCCGCTGCCCGTGAATCACGGCGAGTTCCTGTTCGTTGTTCAGCAGATTCTGCTGTGCGTTTACGACGTCCAGGTAACTCACGAGGCCGCCGGTGTAGCGGCTGCTGGCGATGTCCAGGGTGCGTCGCGCGGCATCGACGGCCTGCAGTTGCGATTGGTTTGCCTGGTCCAGCACGGTCAAGCCGGTTACATCATCCTGCACTTCGCGAAAAGCATTCAAAACGCTGTCACGATACGCAGCCACGCTGGCGTCGTAGCCGGCATTGGCAAATTGCACTTGCGCGCGTCGCGACCCGCCGGTGAAGATGCTTTCCGCGACGCCGGCGCCGACTGCCCAGAAAGTGCTCTGCACGTTCACGAGCTTGGCGATATCGGCGGCCTGCCAGCCGCCATTGGCAAAAAGATTGAGAGACGGATAGTACGCAGCCCGCGCAATTCCAATTTGCGCGTTGGCGATGGCCATTTGCCGCTCGGCTTCCGCAATGTCCGGACGGCGCTCCAGCAAATCGGAGGGCAGCCCGGCATCCAGCGCCAGCGGCACGTCTTTTAACTCTCCGATCGAGAGATGAAAGTCCGGCGCCGGCTTTCCGACCAGCACGGCGATGGCGTCTTCAAACTGTTTCCTTTGTTGTTGCAGCAGGATGGCCTGGGTCCGTGTGGTGTCCAGGAGCGTCTCTTCCTGCGCAACGTCCAGGCCGGAGGCCACGCCGCCTTTATGCCGGGAATCCACCAGTTGCAGGCCCTTTTGCAGTGTCTCCACGGTGCGATTCAGAATTCCGATCTCCGTATCGAGCTGCCGCAGCGTGAAATAATCTCCCGCCAATTCCGCTGTAATCACCAGCCGCACGTTTTCGAGATCCGCCGCGCTGGCCTGATAGGACGCCTGCGCTGCTTCGATGCTTCGCCGGCGGCGTCCGAACAGGTCCACTTCATACCCGGCCGTGAACGGCAGTGAATAGGAGTTCTGCGTGACCGCGGAGATTACGGGAAACGAGCTGTTTGGTGGGCGGTTTCCGGAGATGCGTTGCCGTTCTACTTGCGGCGCCACGGCGAGATTGGGGAATTGCGTGGCGATCTGCACCGCCGCGGATGCTCGCGCCTGCTCCAGCCGCGCCGCGGAAACTTTGATGGTCTGGTTTGCAATGAGCGCTTGCTTTTCCAGGGCGCTCAACTCGTCATCGTGAAAAACGCTCCACCATTCTCCCTTGGCAACGCCGTCTTTTGGAGCGCTCTCACGCCATGGCTCGGAGACGTCCCACTTTGCGGGCACGGGCGCCGTGGCGCGCTGGTACTTCGGCCCCACGGTGCAACCGCCGAGGAGAACGCAAACACCGAGCCCAATCAGGGCGGGGAATGGCAGGAGGCGTTTCATTATTGCTTTTTGGGCCCTGGCGTGGCGTTTGGCTGGGGAGAGGGCTGTTTCGGCGCTTGGTTCAGGGCAATTTCCTTGACGTGGACTTCCTGTCCTTCCTCGAGGGAGTCCGCGGGATTCAGCACGATCCAGTCATTGGGATCGAGTCCCTGCAAGACCTCGAGAGTGGTGCCGTAGTCACGGCCAATGGTGAGCGATTTGAGGTGCGTTTTATGATTGGCATCCACCACCACAGCGCGCAGTCCTTCGGAACGAAATAGCAGCGCGTTCACGGGCACGGCCAGTCGCGCTCCAGTCACCTTCACTTGCAAGTGCGCTTGGGAGTAGCCGCCAGGGAGCAGTGCAGCGGCGTGGTTCGGCACGTCCACTTCGGTGAGCAGCGTCCGAGTACCGGGGTCGATCGACTCCGCCGTGCGCACCACCTTGCCTTCGAATCTTTGGCCGGGATACTGCGTTAGCTCTAGGAAGGCGCCCAGCCCCGCGCGAATCGAGGGCGCGTAGGCTTCCGGAACGCTGACATAAACGCGAATCGGATCGGTTTGCGCGAGGACAAAGAGCTGCTCCGATGCGCCGCCGTTCCCGGCGTTGATCAACGTCCCGGTATCCACATTGCGCCGGGTGATGACGCCGCTGAAGGGCGCAAAAACATGCTTGAAGGATTCCAAGTCCTCGAGCCGCCGCACGTTGGCTTCCGAGGATTTCATGATGGCGACTTTGGCCTCCAGGTCGCCGACGGCATTGTCGACCTCCTGCTTGGAGACGCCATCGGTCTTGATGAGTTCCTGGTAACGCACGGCGGTGATTTTGGAAAGGTTGGCGTTGGCCTGCGCGGTATTGAGATCGGCGCGCGCCTGCGACAACTGCTGATCCACTTCCGGAGTGTCGATGTCCGCAAGCAAATCTCCTTGACGGACGCGGCTGCCGATATCGTGATACCACTTTTTCAGATAGCCGTTGGTGCGCGCATAGATAGGCGACTCGACATACGCTTGCATCGCGCCGGGAAGGACGAGGTCCTCCTGCGTCGATTCCACCGCGGCGTGTACCACCGCCACTGTTGGAATCGCCAGCGTTTCCGTTTCCTTGGCGAGCGCCTGATATTGTGCGCGGCGCTGGAACAGCGTTACCGCTCCCAGGACCACTAGGGCGATCACGATGAAGAAAAGAATCGTGAAGACCCGGCTGCCCTTTCCGCGTGGTCGCTCTTGGCCTGCATCGTCCATCGGAACTCCGTCTCCCATCATTACCCCATCCCTGCTTTCATTTCCAGAACGAAAAATTTCATGCCGCCTCCGGCGATAGCGATCCCTGTAGCACGGATTTCCGCTCGCGGCGTCCGTGGATCATCGAGAAAACGCACGGCACAAAGAAGAGCGTGGCGAAGGTGGCAAAGACCAGCCCGCCGATGACCGCGCGGCCCAGTGGGGCGTTTTGCTCGCCGCCCTCGCCGAGTCCCACGGCCATGGGCACCATGCCGATGATCATTGCCAACGCGGTCATCAGCACCGGCCGGATGCGTACAAAACCGGCTTCGACGGCCGCATCCCGGGCGCTCTTGCCCTCGTCCATCTGCTCGCGCGCGAAGGAAACCATCAGGATGCTGTTCGCCGTGGCCACGCCCATGCACATGATCGCGCCGGTCAGCGAAGGAACATTGAGCGTGGTATGCGTCAGCAGCAAGGTCCAGCAGATGCCGGCGAGCGCGCCAGGCAGCGCGGTAATGATAATGAAGGGATCGAGCCAGGACTGAAAATTGACGACGATCAGAAGATAAGCAAGCACGATCGCGCCAATCAAGCCAAACCCCAGCCCGGTGAACGAACTCTTCATGGTCTGGACCTGGCCGCGAATGACGATGTGGCTGCCCTTCGGCAAATCTTTTTCGATGGCGTGAACGTCCTGCTCCACTTGGTCCGATACGCCGCCCAGGTCGCGGCCATCCACCGACGCGTAGACGTTGATCATCGGCTGGGTGGTGTAGTGCGATATTTCCGCGGGCCGGGCGGTCGTCGAGGTGGTGACCAGATTTCCTAGAATCTGGGGCCGCGAACCCGGCATGCTGCCGCTGATGGGAGTATTTTGCAGCGCCTGGTAGGAGTCCACGCGATATTGCGGCTCCTGCACCGCCACGTTGTACTCCACGCCGTTTTTCGGATCCAGCCAGAAAGCCGGAGCGGTCTGGAAGCTGGAGCTTAGCGAAACAAGAACGTTTTGCGCCACGTCGCGCGACTGCATTCCCACGGATTGCGCGCGCGCGCGGTCGATTTCCATGTAGAGCGTGGGGTTATCAAAGGCCTGCTGAACGTGGACATCCACAGCGCCTGGAATGTGCCGGAACTCGCTGGCGAGTTTTTCCCCGATTAGATAATTTGCGCGCTGGTTCATGCCGGTGACTTCCACGTCGATAGGCGCGGGAGTGCCGAAATTCAAGATTTGCGTGACGATGTCCGCCGGCTGAAAGAAGAACTGCACTCCGGGGAAACGCTGCGGGAGCTTTTCGCGCAAATCGCTGATGTACATGCTGGTGGGCTTTCCGCGGACCTCTTTCAATTGGATAAGAAATTCGGCGTCGGAACTCCCGATAGTGCCGGCGTTGCTGTAAGTGAGGTTGATGCCGCTGTACGGCAAGCCGATATTATCGAGGACCGTGGTCAGCTCGTCCTTCGGGATGGTTTCGCGGATGACGCCGTTCACTTGGTCGGCGAGGCGCGCGGTTTCCTCGATGCGCAGGCCGGTGCGCGCGCGCATGTGCAGGCGAATCTGTCCGGCGTCGACCTTCGGAAAGAAATCGCGGCCGAGAACGCCGACCAGCAAAACGGACAAACCGCAAAATGCCAGAAAGAATATGGAAAAGAGCGCCGGCGATCGCAGAGCGGCGCCCAGGGCTCCCCGGTAGCCTGTCCGGAAATTTTCAAAACTCCGCTCGAAGCCCTGTTGATAGCGGCGGAAAAAGCCCATCTTTTCTCCGGCGTGCTCCTCGGCGTGATATTCGTCCTCCGAGCTGAGGAGATACATGGCCAGAGTCGGCACGATGGTGCGCGACCACATGTAGGAAGCCAGCATGGCGAAGCTCACGGCTTCAGCCAGCGGCACGAACAGGAACTTGGCCACGCCGGAAAGAAAAAACATGGGAATGAAGACGATGCAAATGCAAAGCGTGGAAACAAAAGCGGGCACGGCAATCTGCTGCGCGCCGTCGAGGATGGCTTGGACGGTCTCCTTGCCCATGGCCAGGTTGCGGTTGATGTTTTCGATTTCCACGGTGGCGTCGTCGACGAGGATGCCGACGGCGAGCGCCAATCCTCCCAGCGTCATGATGTTAATGGTCTGGCCGAGGGCGCTGAGACAGAGAATGCTGACGAGAATCGACAAGGGAATCGAAACGGCAATGATCAGCGTGCTTTTCCAGTTTCCGAGAAAGAGCAGAATCATGAAGGCCGTGAGGCAGGCGGCGATGATCGCTTCGCGAATGACACCCTGGATGGAAGCGCGGACATAAAGCGATTGGTCGAAAAAGGTGGAAATATGCAGGCCTTCCGGAATCGCGCCTTTGTTGTATTCCAGCATCTGCTTGACGCGGTCGACAATGGCCAGTGTCGACGCGCTGCCGGTTTTGTAGATGCTCATGAGCACGCCGCGCTGGCCGTTGGACAGCACAATGTTGGTCTGTGGGGAAAAGCCGTCGCGCACGTGAGCGACGTCCTTCATGTAGATCGTCGCGCCGTTGACGGTTTTGACGGGGAGGTCGTTGAGTTCCTGGACGGTTTGCGGGCTGCCGTTCATCTCCACGTTATATTCAAGCGTGCCGAGCTTCGCCGTGCCCGTGGGGAGAATCAGGTTTTGCGCGTTGACCGCGTTTACGATATCCACCGCGGAAAGCCCCTTGGCCTGCAGCGAAGTCGGGTCAATATCTACGCTCACGACGCGCTGCTTCCCGCCGTACGGGAACGGCGTGGCCGCACCCGGCACGGTCGCAAGCTGCGTACGGATAAAATTGTTGCCGTAATCGAAAAGTTGCTGCTCGCTGAGCGTGTCGCTGGTCAGGCCGATCTGGATGACCGGCACGGTCGACGCCGAATAGATAATTACCAGGGGCGGCGTGGTTCCGGGCGGCAGGAATCGCAAAAAGGTTTGCGAAATCGCCGCGGTCTGCGCCAGCGCCGTTTGAATATTGGCGCCCGGTTGAAAGTACACTTTGATGACGGCGATGCCGTTCAGCGATTGTGACTCGATATGTTCAACGTCGCTCACCAGAGTGGTGACGCCGCGCTCGACGTTGGTAGTGATGCGCTGCTCCATCTCTTGCGGTTGCAGGCCGTTGTAGGTCCAAACCAAAGAGATGACCGGAATGTTGATGTCGGGAAAAATGTCGACCGGCGTGCGCATGAGAACCACCGGAGTCAGCAGGATGATGGCGAGCGCCATCACCACAAACGTGTATGGCCTTCGCAGCGCTAATCGGACAATCCACATAAATTCTTAGTTCGCTCTTTCACACCGGCGGCGCCCACAGGTACCTTCGGACGGCTCCGCCATCGCTAATTCAAGTTAGATTCCTGGGAGCATTTGTTTGGGTACGCCTCATATCGGAACGCGGCCCATTTCAGCGGCTTTCTGCTTCGCGGCGATCCGCGTGCGAGCGAATGAAGTCGCACACTTTGGCCATTGAAATAGGATATAGCACGGAGTAAGTCTCACTCCTCGTATCAGTTAGAAACATCGAAAGGCGTCGCTCCTACTCTCTAAGTCCATTCGATGCGGACATTCTGACACAGGGCACAAGGACGGCTCCATCCAAATTGGACGGTAAACTCTAAGAAAAGGGAAGCCTGAATGAGGAAGAGTTGGCGAGGCAGCAGGCGTTATTTGTGGGTCATGGTGAAGACGCCATCCCAGCCGGAAGGCGGCTCGTCGAAAAGATATTCCTGGCAGCGCTTCCAATAGATGCGGGAGGGGCCGTCTTCGGGCCACTTGTCCAGAATGGCTTGGAAAGAGTTCTGCGCGTCCTGCCAACGGCGCTGGCGGTAGAGCTCGTGGGCGCAGTGAAAGAGGTCAACGCGCTCATGCGCTTCGTCCGGCGTGCCGTAAACCGAATTTTCAGAGGCACGGCCGATGAGTTCGTAGATGGTGACCGGTTGGAGCTTGCCCTTTACGCGAATGAGATCGAGCTGGCGAAAGACGAAGCCGTCGTCCTTGGCAGCGGCGTAGGTGGTTTCGTTGACCACAATGTGCGTGCCGTAGTCTTTATTCAGCCCCTCGAGGCGCGAGGAGAGATTCACGGTGTCGCCAAGGGCGGTGTACCCGCGCCGCAGCGCGGAGCCCATGGTACCGACGCTGGCCACGCCGGTGTTCAAGCCGATGCCGATGTCCAGACACGGCTTGCCTTCGGCTGCCCATTGCTTTTGCATCTCGCGGACACGCTCCATCATTTTTAGCGCGGTGTTGCAGGCTGCGGCGGCATGACCAGGTTCTTCGAAGGGCGCGCCCCAGAAGGCCATTACGGCGTCGCCAATGTATTTGTCGAGAGTGCCATGATGGTCGAAAACGAGGCTGGTCATGTCCGAAAGATACTGGTTCAGGAATTTGGCGAGATCCTGGGCGTCCAATTTCTCGGAAATGGTAGTAAAGCCACGAATATCGCTGAACATGACGGTGATGTCGGTTTTCTTCGGTTCGACAAGGCGCGGGTTGACGAGCAGGCGGCGAATGACTTCGGGGCTGAGGTATTGGCCGAAAGCCGTGCGCACGCGGCGCTTCTCTTTTTCCTCGAACAGTGAACGGTACAATGAAACGAGCAAGACGTTGGCGCTGAGGGTCAAAGTGGGAATCGTGAAGTTGAGCCACCAGCCGCGTAGAAACGAGTAGTAGTCTACGACCACAAGCGGTACGAATAGGGCGATTCCGAACCACATCCAGCGTGGAGCAACGAGAGCCATCCAGATTCCCAGCGGAAGGCCGAGAAACACAATCAGAATTGCATCACACAACTGCTGCTTCACGCCGCGCACCAGGAAGCTCTGGTGCAGCATGTTGTCAATCACGTTGGCGTGAACCTCCACGCCCGGGTAGTCGATTTCGCCGTAGGGTGGCGTGCGCAGGTCCGCGATGCCCGTTGCCGAGGCGCCAACTAGGACAATCTTGTCTTTGAAAGTGCCGGGCGCAAATCTGTGCTGAACAACATCAGCGATGGAGTAGTAAGGGTAGGTTCCCCGGGGACCATGGTAGTTGATGGACAAGTGCCCGGTGGAATCGGGCTTGATGAGCAGGGCGTCGGCGAAATCGATTCGGACAACTCCCGTCGGATCGTAATGCACGGTAACCTGGTCTGAGCGAAGTCCCAGGTAGAGCCGCGTGGTTTGCACTTCGAGGGAGCCGAAGAGCTGCCACTCCTGGATATCCTTGGAACGGCCAAACGGGAGCACCAAAAGGGTCCGGCGTAGGACGCCGTCGGCGTCCGAAGAAACATTGAAGAAGCCGATGGTAGTTTTTTCAATCTTGTCGGGGTTTGCGAGGGCGGGGATGTTTGCAACATTGGCAGCATAAAGGTCTCCGTCTCTCCTGTAGCGGTCAACGAGCTCGAGAAAATCTTGTTTTCCTGTCTCCGGATGCAGAGCGTTCCGCCCGAGGGCATACCATTCAATCAACTCGTCGTATTGGTCTAAAATTGCAGGATCGATCCCTTTCAGTTCGTCAGGTTTGAGAAAGAAGTTGCCGAGCACGACAGGGCCGAATCGGTCGATGGCCTTGCCGAATTGGGAATCGGCGTCGAACTCGGCGGCCAGAGCGCGGACCTCCGACTCAAGTTTTGGGTCTACATTCTCGCCACGTTTTTTTCGTTGTTCTAGCTTGGACCAGAGAGCGCGCACGGGGTCAGCGGTGCGGTCCGGTTTGTCAAACGTAACGTCGAACGAGACTACTTTGGCGCCGTCGCTGCGCAGCGCGTCGAGCATGCTAGCGAAATGCGTCCGGGAGAAGGGCCACTTGCCCAGCGCTTCTTGAGATTGCTGGTCGATCTGCACGATGACAATGCGAGGGTCGGGTGGAGTCGCGCTTGCCGGTCGATAGCGAAAGCGTGTGTCCAGAGAGTTGTATTCAAAGCGCTGGAGAAAAGCAAAGATGGGCGTAGTTTTCTCACCGAAGAAGGTGAAATAGTACAACGTCATCGCGGCGAGCGTGATGGCGACGGAAATGAGAAACGAGACGCGGTGGCGCCACCACGTCAGAAGCAATTCGTAGAGGCCGAGTACGCCCCGCCGCTGCCAGAATCCCTCTGACGGAGCTGCCATCGCGTGCCGGGCGCTACTCGCGGAAGATGAAGTTCAAGCGCACGCCGGAAACTTCGACGAGATCGCCGTCGTTGAGGCGCACCGGGCCGGAGATGGGAGCGCCATTGATGTTGGGCACCTTGTCGCCGGGACCAAGGTAGTATCCGTCGTCGCGCTGATTGATTTGCGCGGCCATATGAGGCTTGAACCAGCCCTTGAGGCGCACCGTAGCCATGGCGGATTTTCCGATCACCGTGAGCCTGTTGGTCAGCACATACTCTTTCTGGTCGGTTTTGCCGTTGAGAACAACGAGCGTGGGGACTTTCATGCGCGTGCCAGCGAATTGCATGGATTCGCCCATGGCGGCGGCCTGCTGGAGCATCTGGCGGCGCTCCTTGGTGTCCAGAACCATGGTTTCATCAATGCGCGGGGCGGCGGCTTTGCGGCCGGTGTCCCAGGCCAGCGGGGCATCGCCGCTGGTATCGACTTTGATCTTGTGCTTGCCGATGTGGATGTTATCGCCGTCGTGCAGGGTGGCGCGCTCGACCCGCAGATCGTTCACAAAGGTGCCGTTCAGGCTGTCGAGGTCTTCCACGACCATGCGGCCGGCTTCAAAATAGACTTTCGCGTGATAGTTGGACACCGCGAGATTGTCCACGGGGATATCGTTGTCCGGGGAGCGGCCGATGGTAACGGGTCGGCTGCCAACGGGAACCTCCTTCACGATTTTGTTGTCAAACATGAGGCTGAGCTTGGGCATCTCAATTTCCTCCGGCGGTACCATTCGAATCTGATTTCTTGCGTTGTCCGCGGCGCAACCAGGAAAACCATCCCTTGGATTCCTTGTCGAGCCGCGCAATCACCACGGTGATGTTGTCCGGGCCGCCGCGTTCATTGGCCAGCGCCACGAGTTTTTCCGCTGCCCGAGTGGGATCCGTCTCGGACTGAAGCGTTCCGGCGATTTCCGGGTCAGTGACCATGCGCGTCAGTCCATCGGAGCAGATCAGCAGCACATCCCGGGGAAAAAGGGTGTGCTCCTCGGCGTCCACTTCGATTTCCTGTTGCGCGCCAAGCGCGCGCAGCAGGACGCTTTGCATGTCGCTTTCTTCCGCTTCGGCGGCGGTCAGGATGCCGCGCCGAACCTGTTCGGCTACGAGAGAATGATCGCGCGTAAGCTGAAGCAAGTCGCCACCGCGGAGCAAATACGCGCGGCTGTCGCCGACGTGCGCAACGCTAAGTTTTTCGCCGTCGATCCACACCGCGGTAAGAGTGGCGCCCATGCCGTGCTGCTCGGGATTTTCTTCGGCGGACTTGAAAATGTTTCTGTTGGCCAGATGCACGGCGGTCGCAAGGCGTTTTGTCCGCTCGCTCAAATGGGGATCGATCTCCCCGACGACCTCATCGCCAGATCCGCTTTCGGCGTCGAGGCAATGTTTCACCACCGTTTCCACGGCCAGGGCGCTGGCGATTTCGCCGTGGGCTTCGCCCCCCATGCCGTCGGAAAGCACAAAGAGGTTCAGCGGCGCAACGATCTTGAAGCAATCTTCGTTGTTGGTCCGCACGCGACCAAGATCGGTCACGCCGCGGCTTGCGATTCGCACACGAACTCCCATTGCCGCCCAGAGATTACACCCGTGCCCACACCTGTAGCCAGCGACTCTGCTCCCACGCTAACAGAGGCCCAAGGACTGTGAAAGGCTGTGAACCCTACTGATTACTCGCTCTTTCGCCACACAGGGAGCCGGTGCGCGCTGCGCTTTCATCGGGATCAGGTTCTCCACTACAATTCACCCATGAACTTGCGCCGTTCCGGCACAGCGTTTTGTTTTGCCTTTTTTATCGGTAGTGTTTTCGTACCGTATTCCCAGGCCCAGCACCCTGCGCCAAAGGCTTCCGGGGCGCGGATCCTGCTGCTGCCTCGGCGAATCGTTTCGGGTGAGCGAGCCACGCTGGCGGTGCTGGACGTGAACGGGCGGCTCACGCCGGGCGTTACGGTGAATTTCTCGAACGGGGACCGGCTCACGACGGATGCGACGGGTCGGGCACTTTTCGTCGCACCGCTGAATGCGGGCGTGATTTTTGGCTCGATTGCGGGGCGCATGGGGCGCGTGACCACCGCCATTGTTTCGCCCAGCGAGGCGGCGTCAGCATCAATGGAAGTTTCATCCGTGCCGCGAGTGGCTTCGCTGAGCGACCACTTCGAAATCCTTGGCAGAGGATTCTGCGGCGACGCTGACGCCAATCAGGTAAGCATCGCAGGCCAGCCGGCGATCGTGCTCGCCTCTTCGCCGGCTGCCCTGATGGTGCTTCCTCCAACGGAGCTGCAACCCGGCGCCGCGGCGGTGGAAGTTACCTGCGCGAAACGGCAGTCGCCGCCATTCTCCGTTACCTTTGTTGGACTCGAACTCGAAGCTGACTCATCGGTGCTGAGACCGGGGGAGCATCGAGTGCTCACCGTGCGCGCGCGCGGAACCACTGCGAAGATTGCGCTGGAGGCGCGGAATCTGGCGCCGGATATCGCGGAGCTTTCCGGAGGCAATCCGGTGCGAGCCTCGAGCAGCGGGGACGCAGAGAATCTCGCCAAGTTTGAAGTGGTTGGCCGGAAGAACGGCAGCTTCCTGATTGCAATCCGGCTGGTGCCGTCACTAGGGCTGCCCCAGTCGGCAAATCAGCCGAAGTGAGGTCAAGAAAAGGTTGCGGAAGGCTTTTGTGCGGGGCTGGGCAAGCGGAGAAATTCGGGAAGCGGTATCAGGCGCTTTTCTTGGCGCTGGCTTCGGGCGGGAAGGGGAGGGCCGCCGGGGGATTCTCGAAAGGGAGCTCAGGAACACCTGCGCCGAGCATGGTTTGAAGATTGTTCTGCGCTTTCTCAAACAACTTGTCGGACTCGCTGTAGCTTTGCTGGGCGTTTTTCAAATGGGTGCCCAGAGTTGCAAATTTGTCCGCGAACTTTTCCAGTTGCTTCTCCATTCCGGAAAGGCTTGCCAGCAGTTGCTTGGCGTTTTCTTCCATCTGCATGCCACGAAGGCCCAGAGCGATCACGTGAAGATGGGCGTAGAGAGTATTGGGCGAAACGGCGATGACGTGTTGATCGCGGCAGTAGGCGTCGAGGGGCTGGCCCTTATTGTCCGACGTTTGCAGGAGTTCGTAGTAGACGCTTTCCGAAGGGACAAACATCAAAGCCACATCGAGCGTGCTCTCGTCGGGCACGATGTATTTTTTGCTGATGGCGTCGGCGTGGCCCTTTACAGCGGTGGCGAACGCTCGCCTGGCTTCCTCGCCCTCGGTAGCGATTCTGCGATAGGCATCGAGCGGGAACTTGGAATCGATGGCCATCAATTTTTTGTCGCGCAATTTGATCACGGTGTCCGCAGTTTCTCCGCTCGAGAAGCGGTACTGCATCACATACTGCGCGGAGGCAAGGGAATCATTGAGCAGGCCCTCCAGCGTTACTTCCCCGAGCGAACCTCGCGACTTGGCGCCGCCCAAAATACCTTCAAGGGTCTGAGCGGTTTGAGACATTTGCTTCCCGGCTTCCTGGACTTCACCTAGCTGCCGTTGAATCTGGCTGATCTGCTCGCGGGTGCTTTTGAGCTCGTCGGCCATCTTGGTTTGCGCGTCGGAAGTCATCTGGCCGGTGATTTGGGCGGAGTTCTTGATGGCGTCCTGCAAGGCGGGGGCGACGCTATCGAGGCGCTGCGCGACGCTCTTGGCGATGGTTTCGAGTTGCCCGGTGCTTCGGGCTTGCGAGGTGGCAATGGTTTGCAAGTCGCGGCGCAGTTCGTTCATCTGCGATTCGATGGCGCCGCTCTTCTGACGGCCCTGTAAGCTCTGCAAAGCCAGCCAGATCACCAGGATAGCCACAAGAATCACGCTGGCAATCAAGAATGCATTCATTCGCTCTCCGAGACGAATACGGGAAACGGTTCTCTTACTTTACGCCGAATCGGCGAAGGCGCAAACCGGCCATGCCAAGGCATGAATCCCAAGGCGGGACGGACGGAGAGTCGGGGAAGCGACCGCTGAAGCTGAATCTAGGGGGGCGCCCGCTGCGGCGGGCGTCCCCACAATCAGGAATTGAACTAATTGGAGTGTTACCAGCTCAGCTTGAGGGCGAACTGGAACTGGCGTGCATCGTAAGAAGCAGTCGGCTGGCCCGCGCTGCAGGTTGAGCCGGCCAGCGGATCGCAAAGCTGGTTGACGGCCGCAATGTTGGTGCGGTTGAGGAGGTTGAAGGCGTCGGCGATGACGTCGAACTTGAAACGCTCGCCGAGGGGGATGCGCCGGGAGAGGCGCATATCCACTTGGAAGAAGTTTGGTGAAGTGAAGGCGTTGCGGCCTAGATTTCCGTCGCAGCCCGCGGGCGGAGCAACGAGAGGCACTGTGAACTTCGAGCCATCGCTGTTGAGACAAACGCTGGGTGGACCGAAGGTCACGCCACGAATAAAGGGCGAAGAGGTGGCTCCGCCAACCGAGGGGCGTGCCGTCGAGGTACTGAAGTCGAGACGCGTGTTTTCACCGGTGATGACGTTGAAAGGCCTGCCGGAGGAGTACTCGACGATGGGGGAAAAAGTGAAATCAGCAATGAGATGCTTGAAAAAACCTTCACCGGATTTGGCGCCAGTCGATTGGAAGACGGCGCTGGTAACCCAGCGGTGGCGCTGGTCGTTCACGGAATTGGAGCGCTCCAGGTTGAAAAAACGGCTGTCCTGAGGCTCGAGAGGCGATTGCAGGTCGGTGGCGTCGTCAATCGAATGGGACCATGTGTAGCTGGAGAGCAGCTCAAAGCTCTTTGAAAAGCGCTTTGTGAGGTTAAAGGTAAAAGCGTTGTACCAGGAATTGGCGTTGGAGAGTTGCGCGTCGACGCTGTTGAAAGGAACGGGAACGCCGAAACCCTTGGGGAAGCCAGCCAGATTCGCCAGAAAGACTTGAGTTGCGTATCCGACGGCGAGGGGCTGTCCCGGCGCGACAAGACCGGCGAATGACGGATTGGGGCCGGAAGGCCGGAAGAAGTTGAAGAAGGCCGACGTGCCAACGAATCCGACACTCGCAGCCATGGGACAGTTCGGCGCAGCGAAACCCTGGCCCAGAGCGCTGGGAGCAATCAGGAAGATACTGCCGGAACCCTGATTGACACAAGTATTCTGTGTGCCGCTTGGCACGACGACGGCCAGCGGGTTGCTGACGCTAATCCCCGAAGCTACAGCGTTGAACATGTTCTGGGCGAGCAGATGGGGATCCGTGCTGTTCACATCCTGCGCATGGTTCAAGTGCAACCCGCGGGACCGCTGGTATCCGAGGCTGAATTTCCAGGAGCCCGCGATTTCACGCTCGACGGTGAGATTGAACTGATTGGCGTAACCGTAGACAAAGTTTTTCGCCAGCGGAAGCGTAAAGGGCAGAATCGGAAGCGGGAATCCCGCGGCCAAATAATTTTGATTGGCAAAGAGCGAACCGGGAGCAACAGGATCGAAACGCTGCTGATTGGGAAGGTAGAACATGTTCAAAAATGAGGGCGCGTTCAGTACGCCCTGGAAAATGGAAGAGCCGTTGAGGTTCGCGGGAGAGTCCAGGTTGTTGCCGCAGTCTGGGGTGACAAGCCCGCAAGCGGATGGCGTGCTGCCAATAGAGAGCAACTGCACAGAGCGGCCACCGTCGGCAGTCACCGCGTCGAAAGCGGTAGCCAGCAGCGGATGGTCGTAGAAAATCCCGTAGCCGGCGCGGATAACGGTCTTGCCATCGCCGGCGGGATCCCAAGCCAATCCTATACGAGGGGCGACATTGTTGTAATCCCGCGGAATGCCTTCGACAACGCCCAGAGCCTTCTCTGCGGCGGCATTCAGGGGTGTTGCGGCCGCAAAGAGCGGGCTGATTTCCACGTCATAGCGCACACCGTAGTTGACGGTCAGGTTCCGATTCAGACGCCAGTTGTCCTGTGCGAAGAAACCCATGGGGATATTATCAAAGGGACTGTTGGAAGTTCCGATTCCCTGGATGTAAGACTGCGGGAGTCCAAGGCCATAGGCTTGCAGGCCGGTCAGACCCGGCACTTGGGCTGCGGCTGGGCAAGGGCTTCCGGGAGCGACGGCCACGAGGCAGTCCGGCAGGCCGAAGGTAGAAGCCGGGAGCCCGCCAAAGTTGACGTCGCCGCCGAAATCAAGTTCAAAAATCTGCGCTTTCTTGGAGCGCAACTGAATAAGATTGAAGTCTCCGCCCATTTTGAAAGTGTGCTTGCCGCGCACGAGCGTGACGTTGTCGGTGAATTCGAAGCGGCGCTCGATGCGGTCAACTGGGGAGTATGGTTCGCGCCCGAAGTAAGCGTATCCGGGAATATTGACGGCGATATTGGAACCGCCGGGAAGTTGAGAAAAACCAAAGTGAACCCCGCGGCGGGCGATTTGCATGCGGAACTCGTTGAAAGCCTTCTCGCTGACGATGGTGTCATGCTGAAACGTGAAGTTGAGGTCGCGCGTTTGACTCAGGCCCGCGCGTGAACCGGAGTTCTGGCCGAAGACCTGATTCTGCGAAGTGGAGGGAAGCCCGGTAATGAGAGAGGGAGAAACGCCCACGCGAAGGAAAGAATTGTTGTGCTCGTTCCAATGATGATCGATGCGAGCTGACCATAAGCTGGTTTTCTCCATGGCCGGGAAATTTCCACGGATCCCGGCAAGCGCCACGTAAGAGCCGGGAAGAGGTGCGACGCCAGCCGCGACGACGGACTGATTGGGCCCAACGGCGGCTGATCCGTTGCAATTAACTCCCGGATAGCCTCCGGCCTGATTAATGATCTGGCCCGCCGGACAAGATACAGGCAGGGGAAATTGGGCTCCCGGTCCGGGATTCAGACATCCCGGAGATCCCAGCGCGCACCCGGACAGTGCAGGCGCCACAAGTCCCAAATCTCTGCCGAGGATCGCCACACTGGAACTCGATGCGAGGATGGCTTGGTACAATTGCCCCGCAGATCCCAGTGCCGCGCCCGCGCCCTTGAAAAACTGCTCCTGAGCCGGAGTGAGTCCGGTTAAAGGGTCAACCCCGAACGGTCCGCCCCCGCCAGTCGCAGTTCCGATGCTGGAGAAACCGGATTCTTCGCGTTGGGTATATTCGTAGGAAAAAAAAGCAAAGGTCTTGTCTTTCTTGATGGGGCCGCCGAAAGTGAGCCCGCTCTGCGTGCGCGTGTAGGCTTGCTTGACGGGATTGAGATTTCCCGTGACGGGATCGACTTGCCCGGAAAAGGGATTGCGCGCCTGAAAGGACTTGTTGCGAAAGTACCCGAAGGCGTCGCCGTGAAATTCGTTGCCGCCGCTCTTGCTGACGATGTTGATGACGCCGCCGCTAGCGCGGCCGTACTCCGCGTTGTAGTTGCTCAGAATGAGCTGAAACTCCTGTATGCCCTCCTGAGAGAGCGTCGAGCGAATGGCGTTGATGGAGTTGTCGACGGCATCCGCGCCATCAACACTGACCGCGGTTCCGCGGGCGCGTGCGCCGCCGATGCTTAACCCGCTGTTGGGAGCCGGGCCGATGGTGGGAGAAACGTCGCGGGTAGTCTGCGAATTGATAAGCGTGAAATTGATGTAACTTCGGCCGTTTATGGGGAGGTTGTCGATGCGGCGCTGCTCGACGGTTTGGGAGACGTCGGATTTGGTCGTTTCGATGGGGGCCGTTTCAGTCGAAACGGTTACCGTCTGCACCATGCCTTTGAGGTCCAGTCGCGGATCAAATGTTGCGCTCTCGCCGACGGTGAGAACGATGGAAGTGTTCTCATACACCGCAAAGCTGGCGCCGCCGTCCACGGCCATCTTGTACTGGCCGGGGGGAAGTCCAACGAGATTGTAGCGGCCGGCATCATCGGTGACGGCGGTGCGCTGGGCGCCGGTGCCGGCATTGGTCATGGTAACCTTTGCGCCCTTGACCGGTAATCCTTGGGGATCGGATACCGTTCCCGAGAATGTCGCGGTATTGACCTGCGCCGAGGCCATCGCCGCCCAACCAAATAACAGCAGGGACAGAATCGTCGCAGCCCTCAGTGATCTAAAAACGGTCCAGACACATCGCGACGGCAAAGCGGTCAATCTGCCTGGCGACAGCAAAGCGGTCGACGGAAGGCGCGAGCCCGTCCGAATCGAGTCTGACACACACACACACGGCGTGCTTTGCATGAGGCCTCCTGTTGTGGCACCGACGGATCTTCCGCTTCCCCAAGCGGTGGCAGGTTGTCCCGCCAATTTGCACATGCACCAGATGAAACAATTGAATACACGGCTTTTACTGCAATACACCGCCGCAAGCAACTGAAAACTTCCAAGCCTTCGCGCAGAATGTACTAAGAGGGGCGTCCCAGCCCCTCTCACTTCGAAGGCAGGCTTGCAAGTATCGCGAGCGCCAAGCACCGGGGCAGCTTCGCTGAGAACGAGCGGAGTGGCAAGAGACAAGGTACGAAACGGCGGCGGAAGAAAGGAATGTCGCTACTTGTCGCCATCTCTGCGGCGATATCCGCCGCAGGACGTTGGAGCGGCTCCAAAATACGGCAAGAGAGCAGGATGTTTACAACGGGACCGGCTAGAGGTGGAGATGGCGCTGCACGAGCTTGCGGAGTTTTTCGCGGTCTTCGTCGCGCATGTGCACGAATTCGACGCCGCTGCCGTCCGGGCCGATGTTGCGGACCACGGCTGTAAAATTGATCTTGCGAAGGCCGGCGCGGACTTCGAGCTTGATCGAGTCGCCCACGCTGAGTCTGCGCGGGGATTCCAGATAGGCCCCGCCCAGGCTAATGGTCCTCACCCGAGTCAAGCCCGCCGGCGCGCCCTCGATCTGCGCGCGAAGCGGCGAGTCCAGAGGAACTCGAGTATACCGGCGTGGGATGACGTAGCCGGAGCTGGATTGGGCCGGCGCTCCGAACGCGGCCGCGGCTTGCTTGAACGAGGGGCGATTCTCCATCAGTGCCAGCGCGTCTTCCGCGGCGGCTCGCAGGCCGGCAGGTTCCGCATAGGCGAGGCCCTCGCGGCTCTCCGCCAGCCTACGAAGGAGTTCGGCGGCCTCGGTGGCGCGCATGCGACCGAGCGCTTCGATGGCCTTGATGCGCACAAACTGATCGCGCAAAGTTTCATGCTCACCGGCGGCGATTTCCATAAGTTGCGGCACGGCGGTAGTTTCCTGCGCGAGGCCGAGCTGGTCGACCATCATAGGCACGACCATGGGATGGGCGTCGGCCAAGATGGCGGAGAAGACGAAAGCGGTGCTCAACGCCGACGCGGAATTATTGGGCCGCATGAGTTCGCTGACCGCCAAATCCTGCAGGTTCCATTCCCAACTGGCCATGGCGCGCGCGAGGCCGCGCAACAGCCGCTCGGGGTCGGCGGCGGCCAGGAGCTTGATGGCCGCGGTGACGCGCTGCCGGCGGGCTTCGTACAGCCGTGTTTCAAGCAAGTTGAGCACGGGCACGCCGATGGTCCGCAGGAGCCGCGCCATGGCGGGCACCATTTCCGCGCCGCGTGGTTCGGTAAGGAGCAAAGTCAGGCGATCGAGCAGCCGCTCGGGATCGCGCTGCAAAAGCCGGGGCAGGACGGGGTCCAGGGCCCGGTTAGCCAGCGCCGCATCCACCAGCAACAGCCAGCGATCTTGCGCCACTAGGCGGTTGGCTAGCGCGGTCATGTGATCGTGCTCTTTATCCTGAGGAACGCGCTCCAGGCCAGTCAGGATGGTCTCGAAACCGGCGTAATCACCACGAGTGACAGCAATGCGCCCGAGGGCTTCAACGAAGGCCGCCAGCAGCGCTGCCGTTTCCGGAGCCTTCTCCGAGTCCAGGGCCTTCATAGCGCCGCGGCTGAGGTCTTCCGGCAACTGGTTCGGCCAGAGGGATTCGATGATCGGGGAGAGTTCGTTTAGCCCGGCGGCTACGGAGCGCCTTGCCGAAGCATCTGCTTGTTCGATACGGCGGGCATAATTCAAGACGATATTGCGCGCTTCGCGGCGCGGAGCATCTGCGCCGGCGTCGGCGAGTTGCCCGAGCGTATGACGCAAGGCCGCAACCGGAACGCACCAGACATCGGAGCCGCGCAAGACCGCCGATTTTTCGCGCGGCGAAAGCTCCAGCCAGAATCGATCGATCAACTGTTCGCGGTGCGTTTCCGTGGCCCACGCGACCGCCAGCGACGAGAGGTGCTGGGAAGAATGCGGGCCGGCATAGCCGCCGGATTCCACGATGACGTCGCTCAAGCGCTGGAATGTCGGCCTTACCGACGAGGCCGTAAGCGATCCACTGGAAAACTCGGCAGTGAGGAATTCGAAAATGAGGTGCTCCGAGAGGCGCAACAAATAGGGTTGCGGCCGTTCGCCTTCGCGAGGACCATATTGGGAAACGGAGCTGAGCAGCATGGTTACGCTGTCGCGGCTGGCTTCTTCCATCGCTCCGTGGATCGCCCGCGCCGCTTCTTCCGGGGAAAGACCGCGCGCGGTTTCGAGAGGCGGGGTCAGCCGCGCCAGGAGCCTCAGGCTAGCCACCAAATCATCAAAGTTAGGCGCCTGTATGGGTGAATCGGCCGTTTCTCGCGGGGAATGTCCGCCGTACGCTACCAGCGCGCCGATCAGGCTTGCCAGCACCGTGTCCACCCGGCGTTCCGTTTGCGTATTGATGGAAATGCCTTCCACGCGGTTCTCCAGAAGTCGCGCCGGCCACCACGCGTTGCCTCCACCGTTCGCCGGCTCTTCCGATCTTAGCAGCGACTCCTTGACGAGTCGCGCCAGCGTGTCCAGTTCGCCTACATGGAATTTCTTCGAAAACGCCAGCGCCTGAATCCCCGCCCGCTGCAGGTCCATCGCCAGCGCCTGCATTTCTCCCCGAGCGTCCGGCAGGTGGGCGTCACCGATCCTCGGCGCTACCAGTCCGCCGCGCTCCACGCGAATCTCCAGGCCGCCCATCATTTCGTTGGCGTCGCGGAGGCTATCGTAAGCGCTGTCCAAGCTGTCGAGCCTCAGCGGATGATCCTTCTGGTAAAGACGTTCCGAGCGCAGCAGCAAGTGCAGGTGGCGAAGCGCACGTTGGACTTCGACGGCCCTGTGGTCCATTGTGCCTAGAGGAACGCGAGCGACGGCATTGGCAAGCTGGCGCAACGACGTCCGCGGCGTGACGTCCGGGCTCGCTTGGGGCGACGGCGCGTCGTGCTTTACTTCCTGCTTCGGTAGTCTGGCCGTGAGTGCCAAAAAGGTCTCCGTTTGCTTCTTGCAGTCCGTTAACGCCGCTCCCGCGCGGGGTGGGTATTGCCTTCTGCCTCGCGACGCGAGTTCGCGCGAAGGCAGGTGGCCCCCACCCATATAGCAAGCACGCCTCCGGCCTGGAGCCTGTGGCTCTAAGTCCTTTGTTTGTAACAAATACTATCGAAGTTCTAGGACTCAAGTTGGCAGCTTGTAACAAAATGTTACGTTTTGGGTAGGGCTTCCGAGCCTTGGTAGGGGGCACTCTCCGGGCTAAATTGCGGCGTTCTAGGCAGTTATACCGTTCAATTTTGGTGCAAGACTTCCTCAATGGGGACCGTTCCACCTTCGCTCACTTGCACGGTCCGCTTCGCCTGCTGAAATCCGCTCAGCCGCAGCGTCACGGTGTGCAATCCGGAAGGTATCTGTACGCGAGCCGGCGTGAACTGTCCGGTCGAGGTCCCGTCTACGATGATTTCGGCGCCTTTCGGAGTGGAATTCACCTGCGCCCAGGCAACGCGGCTTGTCGATTTTTGGTTGAGCGGTACGTTGAACTGCGTCTGGATATTGTCCTTGACCTGAATACCACCGGCGTACGGCTCATACCCCGCCAGCCGCAAGACCAGGTTGTACTGCCCGGGCGCTAGGGGCAACGTTACGGGCGTCTGGCCCGATTGCTTCGCTCCGTTGATGAAGACATCCGCACCCGGCGGCTGGGTGCTGATGAAAATGCCTTTAGCCAGTGATTCGAGTTTGATCCTTTGGTCCTGAGCGTCGCCGGTCTTTACTTGTAGGGCGGTCTGCACGGGTTGATAACCGTCCTTCTGCACTTCCAGGCTGTACCGCGCGGGATTCAAGTTGTTAAAGCTGCAGGGCGTTTGGCACTTGTTGAGCACGTGGCCGGCGGGCCCGCGAAGCACCGCGGTGGCGCCGATCACGTCGGTAACGACATGAATCGCTCCATACCCCGCCGCTGGAACTGGGTGACTGCCCTCGTCCGGGCTGGCGGTGACAGCCGCGGGGGTGTCGTCATATTCAAGGTGATCGATTACACGAACGTCCGAAGGCGCGTTCCGCAATAACTTCAAAAGCGCGCCGTGTTCGGCCGGGCGGAGCTTTCCCGCGAGCGTCAGCGTGTTGCCGGTGGCTTGAACTTTCACGTGGCTGCTCAATCCCTTTTCGGAAATGGCTTCTTCAATGCGGCCCTTGTATTCCGCCACCTTGGGGCTGAGCGAATTTTCCGGTTTTCTGGGCGACGCTTTTTCCGTGGCAACTGCTGCCGGCTTGGTCTCCGCCGGTTTTGGCTCCGCAACTGCTCCCGCTGCTTCTTCCTTCGACGGAGGAGCAGTCTCGCTCCCCGCTGAGCCGTTCTGGGTGGTTTCGGTTGCCGCGGGCGCTGCGGCGTGCACGCTGCTTTCTTTCTTCTGTTCATCATGAAGTTCGCGCGCGGCTTCGAAGACCGGTTTGATCTTGTTTGCTCCGTAGGCAATCACGCCCAGGAGGAGCAACGCGGCAAAAATGGTCCCGACGACGCTCTTCTTTTTCGGTGGTTCCGGGGCCGGAACGATGGCTCCCGTCCGCCGCACCAGGGGAGTCTGGCCGGGAGTCGATGCCCGCGCATTCAGGGAACGCGCCGTGGCCATCACGGCTTGCTCTTCGCGCAGGAGACCGCGTCCGGCCGCATTGCCGGAAACTACCGTCGCGGCGGGTGAGCCTCCGCCCAACACCATCGTCGATTGCGGGTTCCCACCGGCTGCCGCAAGCGTGCGGTAGGTTCGCAATTCTTCCAGCATTTCGCGGCAACTCTGGTATCTCTGGTCGGGGTCCTTTTCCAGCGCCTTCATGACCACCGCGCTGATCCCGGGATGAATCGAGGGATTAATCTGCCTCGGCGGGACCGGTTCTTCGTTGACGATCTTATAGATCACCGTGGTAATGTTCTGGCCCGGGAAAGGTTTTTCTCCGGTCACCATTTCATACAGCATCACGCCCAGCGAAAAAATGTCGCTGCGGCCGTCGACGGCCCGGCCCTTCACCTGTTCCGGCGACATGTAGCTGGGCGTACCCATGACGTGCGCGGTTTGTTGCACCGTCCCGAACTGCAGAATCTTGGCCGTGCCGAAGTCCGTGACCTTGACGGTATCGTCGGCCGTCAGCATCAGGTTCGCCGGCTTGATGTCCCGATGTATTACATTGCGTTCATGCGCGAATTGCAGAGCGCTGCAAGTCTGCTCCATGATGCGCAGCGTGCGCGGCAGGGGAAACGCGTGCCCGCCATCGAGCATGGCCTGCAGGCTTTTCCCTTCCACCAGCTCCATAGTGATGTAGTAAAGCCCGTCTTCTTCCCCAGCGTCGAAAACCACCACGATGTTCGGGTGCGTCAGCAAACCGGCGGCGCGCGCTTCTGTTTGGAAGCGCGTCAGGAGTTCCGGGCGCGAAAGCCCCGTGCCTTCTTCGCTCAGCCGGATGGTTTTCACCGCGACGGTGCGTCCGATCACCGGATCCGTGGCCTTGTAAACGACGCCCATCGCGCCGCGGCCCAGTTCTCCCACGATTTCGTATCTTCCGGCTTTTGTTACCGTCGGCATCATTCCATCGATCTGCCGCCCCAGGCGGCCGCTACTGGCAACACAAACTTCCAGGGTGCGAATCGGGTGAGGGCTCTTGCAGGGAAGGAACCTGACAAGACTCCCAGACCTTCCATCGTCCAATTCCCGGTTTTCCCCAACGGACAAACGTCCGCCGACACCCGGGCGCCCTACCCTCCACGGTACCCACCGAATTTTCTATTGGTCAACGCTACCAGGGTACCAGTGTGGCGGAGTCGATACCGTCAGAGCGCGGCGTTCTGGGCGGCCATTCTTGGCCTTCCGCTTCCTCCGTTGGGTTGCAGGGCCGGGGCGCAAATTAGGGGTTGCGCAGCGATTCCCGGGGAGACATGGTGCGTTCCGGCATCGGTACATTGGTTTCGCGGATCGGGCGGTCGACTTCGCCGGGCCGCGCTGGGGCTTCAAGCCCATCCGTGAGCAAATATCCTTGCAGCGCGATGCCGTTGGTCCAGACGCTTTCCAGCGCGGCGATATACTCGATCTGCAATTCGTAGAGCTTTCGCTGCGAGTCCAGCACGCGCGGATAGGACGCCAGCATCTGCCCATATCTCTCCACCATCAGCCCGTACGCCTTCTTCGCGCGGGGGAGCATCTCGTCGCGATACTCGACGGCCACCAGGCGTGCGTTCGCGTATTGATCTACGGCCATTGCCGCGCGCTCCCGAAGTGTCAGCGAAATACGCCTTTTTTCCTGGCCGGCGCGATCGATGTCCGCCCGCGCCGCCGCCACATTTCCCTGGTTGCGATTGAACAGCGGAATCTGCACGGCGACCTCCGCGATTCCTTCCCAACCCTTCGCGAAGGGAACGCTGCCCAGCAGTTCGTTGTTGTACTCCATTCCGCCGCGAACCTGAATATCGGGTATCGCCTCGCGCCTCGCGCGCCCCAGGACGCTTCGCGCCCGTGCTTCCGCCGTCTCGGCGATTCGAACGGCAGGACTCTCCTTTGCAATCGATTCCACCGCTTCTTCCTCATTCACCTCCGGCCAACCCTTTTCCAGGTCACCAGCCACCGTCGTCAACGGCAGATCCGGCTGCCCGATCACCGCCGCGAGCGAACGCCATTCTTCGCGCAGCGTGTTCTCCTGCATCCGCGCGCTCATGCGCATCCTTTGCGCTTCCACTTCCGCTTCGAGCACTTCGGTTTCGTCCGCCTGGCCGGTATTCATCAAGCGGTGCTGGATTTCCGCCGCATCTTGCCCGATGGCAGCCATGTCGCGCCGCGCGTCAAGCAGCTCTTGAGCCGCCAGCACCCGCAGAAAAGCCATCTTCACCGCGCTCTGCACGCGCATTTTTTGCTCTTCGGCTTCAATCTCCGCGAGCTTCACTTCTTTTCCGAAAACTTCGCGGCTCCCGCTGAGTTTTCCGCCGGTGACCACCGTCTGCTGCACAAAAAAACCCTGCTTCCCGCCGCCAACCGAGCCGCCACGGATTTCATCTCCTGTGTAAGCCACCGTTGGATTCGGATACAGCCCCGACTGCTGCTGCCGCGCCTTGGCGGCGCGAATCTCCGCCTCCGCTTGCCGCAACGTGGGATTCGAATCGCTGGCGATCTTCTGCACCTGTTCGAGCGTCACCAGCGCACCGTTTGCCTTTTCCTGCGCTCTTCCCATCCGCGGATATTCCGGCTTTACCGCCGCCATCTCCATGTGCTGGTGCTGTTTCTGCCCAGGCATCTGCATTTCCTGCGCCTGCGCCGCCCCAGCACCCGTCAGCAAGCTTGTCATCATCGCCATTCCGAATGTCGCTCGAACTAGCATGTGATTTCCTCTTCTTCTCCGTGAACTCTGTGTCCCCTGTGTTGAAACCTCATTCAAATTTTCAAGACTCATGGCGATGTTCCGCACGCGCGCCGGGCCCCTTCTTCCGCGCAAGAATCTCGTCATACTCTTTCTCCGGAAGAACGCGGATCATCGTCATCATCCCCATCATTCCCGCGCTCCAATTTTTCGGCAGCCCGTACGTCTCCGGCTTTTCCACCACTTCGTCCATCCCCATTTCCATGAATGCATCCTGCGGAAATCCCGGCACTTTTTGAGCATCGGGCGCGATCGGCGCAGGATGCACGTGCTCGAACGGCACGCTCCTCGCCAACGATTCCATCTGGCTCATGGCCTTGGCCTCCGTTTGATCCGCCGTCTGGATCTGCCGGTCGCGCAGCAAGTCCATCATGCTGTTCATCATGTGGTGTGGCAGGTGGCAGTGGATCATCCACGCGCCAGGATATTTCGCCTCGAACTCCACTACACGCGCCTGCGCCACCCCCACCAGCACTGTGTTCATCGGATACCACGTCGACTCCGGCGCGCGTCCACCTTCCGTCCCGGTCACCACAAACTGGTGCCCGTGAAGATGAATCGGATGGTGATCCATCCCCAGGTTCACGATGCGCAGCCGCACCCGGCTTCCCAGCCGCGCCAGCAGCGGCGTCGTCATCGGCCCGCAGACTCCGTTGAACGTCAGCCAGTTGAATTCCATCGCCGCCGTGTTCGGAACGCTGTTGCTTGGCAGCACCGCCCATTCCTGCAAAATCAATCCGTAATCGTGGTCCACGCGCGGCTTGTACTCTTTTTCCGGATGCGCCACGAAAAATCCGATTTGCCCCATCATTTCCTGCATGGCGCTGTGCGCGTGGTAAAAGAAAGTCCCTTGCTGGTGCACCGTGAATTCGTAAACGTACTTCTCACCCGGCGTCACCGGCTTCTGGCTGATGTACGGCACGCCGTCCTGCTCGATGGGAATTTCCAAGCCGTGCCAATGCAAGGTAGTCGACTCCGGCAAGCGATTTTCAAACACCACGCGCACGCGATCGCCCTGCCGCACCTGTATCGTCGGCCCGGGGCAGCTCCCGTTGTAGCCCCACGCGTCGATGTTCTTGAACGGCGCGATTTTTTTCTTCACCGGCTCCGCGACCAGGTGAAAAACCTTCACGCCCCCATCCATTTCGTGCGGCAAGTCCGCCACGTCCGGCGTAATCATCGGAAAGAGCGAGCCCGTCGCCGCTCCGCTTCCGCGATGTGCCTCTCGCTCACGCATCGGCATGGATTTTTCCTCCTGAGCTCGCAGACTTTTGCTCAGTCCAAAAAGTCCCGCCCCCAACACTGCCGCATCCTGAAAAAATCTTCTTCGTGATCTGCTCATTTTGACCTCCTGAATTTCCTGAAGCCGCAAGCCGCGTTCTTCGTCGAAGAGAAATGGAGAGTATTTCGCCATTCTGGGCAGGTGAAATTTATCTGGTTGAAGAGGCAAGCAGAGCTCCCCCCGCCGGGAAATCACCCTAATTTTTCAGGAGAGACAACTCAGATCCGAAGGACACTCGACGGTACAGGCACAAATCCAGTAAAGAAGTCGTGAGGTGGGCCAAAATAAAAATCGGAAAACGTCGCTGCCGATGCAGAATTCTCCTGTTGAACCGCCAGCAGCATTCCATCCGGTCCGCTAAGGCGGGATGCGCTTGAGTCATCTCCAAGAGGTGTGCGAACCAGAACTACCGCGGGCAATTCCTGCGAACCGCAACCCATAATGGCGTGTGCCCATGGTGCTTCGTGGGGTATGGGGTTGGCCCCGTGACAATTCCCATGGGAAGCGCCCGATGCGCTCGCTCTCTGGCAATTCTGAGCGGCGCAAAGAGGCGCACAAGCCGGCGCCACAACGAGAGCCACGAGCGTCACCAGACTCAGAGCGCGTAACAGCCAATTTGTATTTCGAATGCGCATCATCCTTGGCATCCTCTTATTACGCTACGCCGGCCGTAAGCCTGCGTCAACTTCATCATGCCGTTGCGTTGCGCATGGAAAAAAGCTATGCCTCAATCGCCGTAACCGTGCGCGTCTTTATCGACCACCACTTTGCCGGCGAAGGAGCGGTAGACATAGGCAGAGTATCCGGCCGCCAGAATAATTCCGAGGATCCACCACGCCAATCCAATTTTCAAACCGTAGTCCGCGGCTTTCGCCGTCGTCACCGTCAGCGAATACGCCGGATTCCGCGCCGGCAACACCATCGGGTAAACGCCGAAGACCACGCTGGTCAACATGCCCGCGAGATATGCGCAGGATGCAAAAAATGTGCGGCGCTCGTCCCCACGTGCCATAAACCAGCGCACGCCCGCAAGTCCGGCCATGGCAAGCATTGGAAAAACAAATGCCCAAGGCCTCGTCGTGAAGTTCTCCTTCACTTGCGGCTGAATCTGAAACGTCAACGCCGTTACCAACCCCGTCAGCGCCGTGACAAGCCACCATGTCTTGCTTGCCAGCCGGCACGCGCGCTCCCCCACTGCGCCCCTGGTCTTCAACCGCACCCAGAGTCCGCCGTGCATCACCAGCGCAAGCAAAGCCAGCACGCCCACGAGAATCGTGTACCAGTCCAGGATGCCCGTTTCATCGCCAAGCCGGAAATTGGTCCACAGCGGCTCGAAGAAATAACCGCTCGCATCCAGCGGCACGCCGCGCACCACATTGCCGAGCGCCGCGCCAAAAAAAACCGCCAGCAGCAGGCTCGAAGCGCAGAACAGAAAATCCCACAGCGGATCCCAGACCGCGCTCTTGATATGATTCCGGAATTCAATCGACGCGCCGCGCAAAATCAAAAGCCACAGCACAATCATCAGCGGCAAATAAAATCCGCTGAAAGCGCTGGCGTACAACACAGGAAAAGCGAAATACAAAGTTCCGCCCGCCGCAACCAACCACACTTCGTTCCCGTCCCACACCGGGCCAATGCTTGCCAAAACCTGCCGTCGCTCGTCATCCGTTTTTGCCACAAAGAGATGAATCGCCCCTGCACCCAGATCGAAGCCATCCAGGAGCACATAAATCACGATCATGATCGCTACCAGCCAGAACCAGATCGTTCCCATCGCGCTCTCCTCAATCCGCCGCCAGTATGGCCGCATCTTCGCCGGCCGGACGATTCCCCGGCTCCGGCCCGAGTTCGATCTCGCGGTAAATCAGGAACAGCCACAAAATCCCAAGCACCGTGTACATTCCCATGAATCCAATCAGCGTGAACCAGGCGTTCCCCGCGGCCACGCGCGGAGAAATTCCGTTGGCCGTGCGCATCAATCCATAAATTAGCCACGGCTGCCGCCCCAGTTCGGCGGTCATCCATCCTGCCGTGTTGGCAATATAAGGAAGCGGCACGCAAACCATCAGCGTCCACAACATCGCGCGCGACTCATATAGCCTTCCGCGCCAAAGCAGCAGAGACGCCAGAACCATCACACCGATGAAGATAGTCCCAAGCCCAACCATCACGTGATAGCTGTAATACAGCAGCGGAATCTGGTCCGGCCATTCCTCCTGCGGAAAATCGGACAAGCCTTTGACGTGCGCGCGCCATTGCCTGTAAGTCAAGAAACTCAGCATCTCCGGAACTTCCAGCGGGTTGTCGAGCTTTCTTTTTTCCACGTCCGGCTGGCCGAGGATAGCCAGCGGCGCTCCTTCTTGCGATTCAAAAAGTCCTTCCATCGCCGCCAGCGTCGGCTGCTGGTTATTCGCCACCAGTTTTCCTTGTATGTCCCCGGTCGGGAAAAGTTGCAAGAGCGCCGCGATCGCTCCCACCAATACGCCCGCCCGCACAAAAGTGCGCCCGTAGAATGCATCGCGCTTCGTCAGCAAATAAAAAGCGCCGACGCCCGCCATGACGAAGCAGCCGGTTTGCACCGCGCCCAGCATCGTGTGTGCGTACTGCCAGAGCGCCCACTGGTTCAGCAGCAAATCCCAGAAGCTCGAGAGTTCAATCGCGCCGTTGGTGCCGATCCGGTAACCGATGGGATGCTGCATCCAAGCATCCGTCGCCACGATCAGATAGCCCGAGAGCCACGAGCCCAGAAAAACCAGAAACCCTGCTACCCAGTGTCCGATTCGTCCGAGTTTTTTCTCACCAAACAAAAACAAACCCAGGAAGCTCGATTCGAGAAAAAACGAAAACACCCCTTCCATAGCCAGGGTCTGTCCGATCACTCCTCCCGCCGTCTTCGAAAACGCCGCCCAGTTCGTTCCGAACTGAAATTCCATCGGAATACCCGTAACCACACCCAGCGCAAAATTGATCCCGAAAATCCGCGCCCAGAATCGCGCCGCGCGATTGTAATGTTCGTCGCCGGTGCGCAGCGCTTTCGTCTTCAAGTACACCAGCAGCAACGCCAGCCCCATCGTCAACTGCGGAAAAATGTAATGAAACGTAATCGTGAACGCGAATTGCAGACGGTGCACATCCAGCGCCTGTCCCATGCGGCACCTCGTCGCGAAACGCCTCAGCAACCAGCCTGAACGGCCTCGGCGATCTTGAGAGAGCGAGTCCAACAAAAATTGTGGGACCATTCTCGCATTTCCGCGGCCTCTCGCGTGTCATTTCGGATTTTGGTAGTGGATCCGTTTCCAGCAACTAGACTTATCAGGCATCTCCGGTTTCCTCGTGTATAGTTCACTGGGTTGAACTGATCCATGCAAAGCATGGCAGCGAACTTACATGCCTTCAAACAAGAGAGACTTCGAAACCGCAAGAACACGAAAGTTCAGGGAAAGCCAGTTGTGCCCAGAGGACGAACGCACGATCGGGCATATCGAGGAATTTGGCTGTTCTGTCGTAAGCGTGGAGCGGACGAACTACGGCCTCGGATGGTCATACACCATCGGCATTTTCGACACTTGCGCCAAACCCGAACTTATCACCGTCGGGCTGCCTCCAGAAACCGCACACTTCGCCTTGAACGAAGCCGCGAAGTTGATGCGCGCCGGTGCTGATCTCACAAAAGGGCGACACCGTGACCTTGTGCGTGAAGTCGAGTGCGAGTTTCGTCCCGTTGATCCAAAGTGGATAACACAACTGATGGGCTGGGCGACCTGGTACTACGATGGCGCTGACTTCCCTGTGCTTCAAGCTGTGTATCCCGACCTCGAGAATCGTTTCCCGGAGGACAGAGAGTTTGACAAAGGGTTTGAGCAGCCGTTGATGCAGCCCGCTGCTCCCATGACCAGAGTCGAAAGCGATTTTTGGGCCTCAACCGATCCGAAAAGCAGTCTTTTCAACTGGAAATTCTCAGATCCTCCGCACACGGGGGTCTATCTCTCCCAGGGGGTTCACAACGGGACTGAGCCAGTCACATACGTCTCACACGATGCTGAAGATGGGGCGTGGCAGTTTCTTGGTAACAGCATGGCAGATGAAGGTGGCCCCGTGCTCTCCTGTTTTCACCATCCCGTCGACTCCGACCCTGGCCTGGCTGAATTAGCCGACCTGCCGCTTGGCTGGTATGCCGAACGCTCCAAGATTGGAGAGCCGTGGGTTCGAAAAAAGCATGGGTAATTCTTGAGTGATGAGAATCGCATAGCAATGTTCTTTTATCCCTCTTTTCTCCAGGGCTCTAGCGCCGAGAAGTCCCTCTTGTGCGTCGCGCAACTGCCCGGCCGCGTTCATTTCGAGTTGGTGCGGCACCGAGACAAACTGTGAAGTCTTGACATCAATGCTGCTAGACGGGGGCCGTCTTCCGCAGCCAACTCGGTGAATTTTAATCCTAGTCCACTTCCGGGCCTTACATGTCGGACAACGGCCTTGGCCCTTATTTGTCCCTCCTGGACAAGAAAGTCAAGCCTAATCGTAACGTCTACATCTCTCGCATCTGCTGTTTCGACAAACAAGCCTCCCGTACTCAGGTCTCGGACTCGTGAAGTATCCGCACGTCCTTTGCAATTCCAGTAGACCCACACTCCCTCTGGCTTCCCGACTCGCGGATAGCGCCTCCTGCCAGGAATAGTTTGACCCGCTAAGAAGCGGTTATCAGCGCGTGCGTGCGTTCTCCAGATCACCTTAGGCTCCCCAAGCGCCTTTGCACTGGCCGGATAGCTCTACCCCAATGGCGAAGTCGCCGCCTTCAGTGCGCTGGCAGTAAGCGACCCTTCCTTCAGACCGAACGCCATTCCGTCGAAAAGTAACCAGCACGCGAGTTCCAGGCTGCCAGCGCCGCACCGTGTTGACGCGCGCGCCCCAAGTGCTCACATTCTCTGTGAACGTCATTTCCTTAGGCCCAGGTTCGTTCGGGCGGGAAAGCTCTGCGGCCAATATCAGCGGGACACGCCTTCTGGATCGACCGTCAGATCGACAGGTTGAAACGGGTGCGGCCAATGAATCCTCCGGGGACGAGCAGGATATTTCCAGTGCTGTCTGACTCCATCTAGGGGTTCAGGACACCTAAAATCAATCCTCTCTCCACTGTAAAGTGGGTTGCGGTGAACACGGTATCTGTCGGCGAGAGACGCATAGTTGCGAACACAATTTAATCCTCTGCCCCAACGGTCTTGTTTCGCACAGTTTGCAGTCCTGCCTCCCCCTCCTGTTTGGACCCGGGTTTGCCGACCCAAATAACTTCGCACCGCACGGAATCCACCGGGTCATTAACGATGAGTTCGACGAATTGTCCGGACCTCAGGTTGAAGCTACTTCGCAATCTAAACCCCTCCTGCGAGCTATCGACAATGAGACACGGAGACATTTTCAGAACTCCACCGACATTCATAACAAGGCGGGCGGACCTTTTCGAAATCACCCGCGCCGAGCGGCGGTTCCGGCGGACGGAAAAGCTCGGCATCCATTCACCCCCTGCTCCCGATTAAGGTTCATCAGGAATCCACGAATCCAAGTGTCTCCCTCCATTGCTCCACGGGCGTGTCAAGCCGGACGCCAAGGATATGATCGTCGCTGGGGAGCTTCTTGCAATATATAACTGAGCCTTGGACGCAAAATTCAGGCGGGGAAGAAACGAGTACCCGGTCGGCCGGTTCCCAATATGCTTGTGTGACCACCTGGATGCCGAATCTGCTGACATTCTCCATAGGGACAACTTCAAAAACTCCAGGCTTCCGAAGGCTCGTTAGCCACAAGAGTGCGCTGACAGCGGCGCGGGCATGCGACCTTTGAATCCTTCGGGATGCGCCGTGTGACAGCCCTCCAACTGCCGGTATAGGTGTGCATTCTTCAAGAGAGTATTTTCTTGCCAGGCTTTCCGGCAGCTCAAGTCTAGCCGTTTGCGTCACGTGTCCCTCCCTGTCCCTAGAAATCTGTCGAGCGATGTTTCTAGCAATGGCCGGGGAGAATTGCTAGTCATCTTGGCAGGAACCTACCCGATATGGAAACGAGAATGGAATCCTGCAATTGCCCGAAATCAGGTTCGGGTAAATACCTGAACACCGCTTATCAAAGTACTCGGGGTGAATTATCTGAGCGCCCCAATTAGGGGTCTTTTGCGGATTGATGCCTCAACGAGTCATGGAAAGCTGTTTGCTAATCCTAGAAAACGAGCCGTGGGGACCCAGTGCCTGATAAACGCGCTAATCATAAATGTATGTGGAGTCCTGGTACGGGTACGCGACTTATCAGGATTTTGGGCACTGAAACGCCGTGATACGATCAGCCACACGGTTGCCTTCGGTTCCTCCGTGGAGAAAATCTCCCCGATGCTGAACCTGTCTGACGTCTTAACGTATCTGATGGCTTGGCAGAACGGGCAGACAAATTTGCGCATTCTCTTGTCCACGAGCGACGGCAGGTTCTCGCTCGACTGCACGCTGTTAGGGTTTTGGGACACAGGTATCTCCCTTCAACTTTCAGGCAAGTCCAATTCCATCGATCTTAATTTGGTTGGCTACGATTTCGAGTTCCTAGACGAGTCTGCTGCAAACATACTTCGTGAAGAAATCCCGGCACACCAGGTCTATGCGCGCGGGCTCAGAGCTAATCGTAGTCCCGGTGAAACACTGTTCATTTTGGAGATTGCAGCCAGCTCTGAGAGTCGGCCAATCGCTCTCTGACTGCTTGGTTGTCACGCTTCCAATACGAGCGGGCGGCAACCCTCGGAGTGAAAACTTCTGCCACCTGCGCTTCGGAGAAGTCCAGACATCGGAACGATTGTCCGTTGGTAACTCTGGTAAACGCGGTAATCGGAAGCTGACCACGATCCGGATTTTGAATTCTTGAGTGATGAGAATCGCATAGCAATGTTCTTTTATCCCTCTTTTCTCCAGGCTCTAGCGCCCAGAAGTCCCTCTTGTGCGCCGCGCAACTGCCCCGCCCGGGTGTGCTATCCTGACTGCGCGCTGCGAGATTTCTGGCGGAGAGCCCTGCTTCCTTTTTGCTTCGAAGCTATCCTGAATTCTTCTCGGAGGTTCTTATGGCCACCATGTCCCCTTCCCCAGCATCGTCCCAGCTCTCTTCGCATCTGCGCGGACAGGCTCTCCTCGAGACGCCGTCATTGAACAAAGGCACCGCCTTCACCCGTGAGGAGCGCCAAGCACTCGGCCTGGACGGCCTGCTCCCGCCGGTGGTCGAAACCATTGAAGAGCAGTCCGTTCGCGCCTACAAAGCCTATCTCCGCAAGCACGACAATCTCGAGCGCCACATCTACCTCCGCCAATTGCAGGACACCAACGAAGTTCTTTTTTACCGCCTGCTGCTCGACCATATCGAGGAGATGCTGCCCATCGTTTACACCCCGGTCGTCGCCGAAGCCTGCCAGGAATTCAGCCACATCTACCGCCGTCCGCGCGGCCTGATCCTCTCCTATCCCTATCGCGACAACCTCCGCAAGCTTTTGCAGAATCGCCCCAACAAAAACGTCCGCGTCATCGTCGTGACCGACGGCGAGAGAATTCTGGGAATTGGCGATCAAGGCGTGGGCGGCCTCGGCATTCCCATTGGAAAACTTTCCTTGTATACCCTCATCGGCGGCGTGCCTCCCGAGCAAACTCTGCCCGTAATTCTGGATGTCGGCACCAATAACCAGGAGCGCCTCAACGATCCCGAATACTTGGGTTGGCGGCAGGAGCGCATCACCGGCGAGGCTTACGACGATTTCGTCGGCCGCTTTGTCCAGGCGGTGAAACAGGAATTGCCGGATACCTTGTTGCAGTGGGAAGACTTCGCCAACGCGCACGCGCGGCCCATCCTCGATCGCTATCGCGATCAACTCATTACCTTTAACGACGATATTCAAGGCACCGCCGCGGTTGCCGTTGGCGCGATCCTCTCCGCGGTCCGCGTGTCGGGCCGTCAGCTTCGCGATCAGCACATTGTCATGCTGGGAGCCGGATCGGCGGGAACCGGCGTCGCTGATTTCTTGCGCGCGGCGCTCGTTGCGGAGGGGTTATCCGAAGCCGAAGCGCGCTCGCGTTTCTGGCTCGTCGATATTGACGGTCTTCTCCATTCTCAGCGCACGGACCTGACCGCCGAGCAGCGCATTTACGCCCAGCCCGCAGAACGCGTAGCCAATTTCCCGCGGACTCAGGCCGGCGGCCGCATCGGTCTTGCCGACGTCATTAAGCAAATCAACGCCACCATCCTCATCGGGCTTTCTACAGTATCTGGCGCTTTCTCCGAGCCGATCGTCCGCGAGATGGCCCGCAAGTGCGATCGTCCGATCATTTTGCCGTTGTCCAATCCCACCTCCAAGTCCGAGGCCGTTCCTGAGGATCTGCTTCGTTGGACCGATGGCCGTGCCTTGATCGCGGCGGGTTCGCCCTTCCCGAACGTCAACTACAAAGGGCGCGAAATACGCATCGCCCAGTGCAACAACGTCTACATTTTCCCGGCCATGGGCCTGGCGATTTCTGCCACGCGCCCCAAGCGCGTTACCGACGCTATGTTTCTGGCCGCGGCACACGCTCTCGCCAAACAGTCTCCAGCGCAGGCGGATCCCTCCGCGCCCTTACTGCCTCTTCTGACCGGTCTGCGCGGCGCGGCTATCGAGATTGCCGTTGCCGCCGCTCAGCAAGCCCAGCGCGACGGATTGGCGCCAGCGGCTTCGCCTGAAACTCTCCGCTCAGCCATTGTTTCCGCTCAATGGGCGCCGCATTATTCTTCCTATGTTTGAGTCCTTTGTGCCATAGTTCCGCGGCGCCCGGAACCGCAGGCGGCCATCATCGAGTAAAAATACGAATTCGCCGGCGAGCACGCTAGAATCAAGTTTCGGATCTCGCTCGCAAATCCCTTTTTGAATTCGCGCGTGCCGCGCAGGTGACTGATGGTTTCTAAGACCGAGAGCCTTTCCGCAACGCCGGTTCAGCCCTCCGGCTGGCAATACGCGGTGCGTATTTTGCTCGGTTGCGTCATCGTGTGGTTTGTACTCCAGCTCATCCACCACCCTAACCCGCTGTGGGCGCTCATCTCCGTCATCATCGTCACCGAACCGGAACTTAGCGCCGCATTTCTGGCCTTCAACTCCCGCATGGTGAACACTCTGATCGGCTGCGCCGTCGGTCTTTCCTTTCTTTACCTGCTGGGTCCTTCGTATTGGTCCATTCTTCTCGGCATCATCGTCTCGGTAATTCTCTGCACCCATTTCATCCGAGTGCCCGGAAGTTGGCGCGTTGCTCCGGTCACTGTCGCCATTCTCATGACTCCCAGCGTCCTTGGCGGCGGGCGCGCCGCCGGCCTCACCGTGGCCATCGACCGCACCGAAGAAGTTTTGCTGGGAAGCGCCGCCGCCTTGCTGATTACTTATGTCGCTTCTGTCGTCCAGAGGTTCATTCGTCGTCCTGTTATTTGAAGGCTCTTTCGGAACGGCGAAAATGTGATTCCACAAATTTCTTTAGTCACCGTGGATTGCCGCTGCGTCTGACGTATTGTTTTTGCGCGCCTTTTCGTGGGAGGTTCTCCATGCACTACGACGCAATCATCATTGGCTCGGGTCAGGGCGGCAACCCGCTCGCTTTTCGGCTCGCCGACTTGGGTTGGTCGGTGGCGCTCATCGAAAAAAAAGATTTGGGCGGCACCTGCATCAACGTCGGCTGCACGCCCACCAAGACGATGGTTCATCGCGCGCAGGTCGCCTACTACGCACGAAACGCCGCCCGCTGGGGCGTCATCGCATCGAACGTCAGTGTCGACCTTGCGAAAATTGTTGCGCAAAAAGACGGAGTCGTTCTCAGCTTTCGCGGCGGCCGTCAGAAACAAGTCGACCAGCGCACCAACTTGCGCCTCCATCGCGGGCACGCTCGCTTTGTCGGCGCGCATCAGCTTAAGGTTGGCGATGATTTGCTCGAAAGCGAAAAAATTTTCATTGATACCGGTTGCCGCCCGAGCATTCCCGCGATTCCTGGCCTGGAGACCGTTTCGTATCTCACCAACGAATCCATCATGCAGCTCACAAAAGTTCCCGAGCACCTCGTCATCCTCGGAGGCGGCTACATCGGCTTGGAATTTGGACAAATGTTTCGCCGCTTCGGCAGCCGCGTCACCATTCTTCACGCCGGCGCGCAAATCATTGCTCGCGAAGATTCCGAAATTGCCGCCGAGTTGCAAAAAGCGCTCGAAGCCGAAGGAATGCAATTCCTGCTCAACGCCCGCGCCACCCGCGTCGAAAACAAGAACGGCGCAATCAATTTATCATTCGAAAGTGCCGCGGGCTCCTCGACCATAACTGGGTCGCATCTCTTAGTTGCCACCGGACGCACTCCGAATACGGACGATCTTGGCCTCGAAAAAGCCGGCATCGAAGCCGGCAAGAACGGTTACATCAAAGTGAACGGCCGACTCGAAACCAACGTCCCCGGAATCTGGGCCCTCGGCGATTGCAAAGGCGGCCCGGCTTTTACCCACATCTCGTACAACGATTTTCAAATTATTTACGGCAACTTGGTGGAAGGGAAGAACCTCACGATCGAAAATCGGACCGTGCCGTACTGCCTCTTCACCGACCCGCAACTGGGCGGCGTCGGCATGACCGAAAAAGAAGCGCGCGCCAAAGGTTACAAATTAAAAATCGGGAGGTGCCCGATGACCTATGTGGCGCGCGCCATCGAGCGCGGCGAAACGGCTGGCCTCATGAAAATTGTCGTCGATGCTTCGAACGATCGCATTCTCGGAGCTTCCATCCTGGCACCCGAAGGCGGCGAGCTGGTGCAAATCCTCGGCACTCTCATGCTTGCGAATCAGCCTTACACGCTTTTGAAGGGCGCCGTGTATATTCACCCCACGCTCGCCGAAGGCTTTTTCTCGCTCATGGAAGACGTCAAGCCCGCCAGCTGATGCGCAACCCGAAAGATTTTCTGGTGGGGCTGGGGAGATTCGAACTCCCGACAAACGGTTTAGGAAACCGTTGCTCTATCCATCTGAGCTACAGCCCCACATCTTCATTGTAATACCGCTCCATTGTAATACTTCGCGGGCTTCAACTCCTCTGTCTTCCTCAGGGCGATGGCCGCGTCGCCGGTGGCGTGGCGCCCGGATCCGAGTTCGACCGCGGTGCGGTCCTGGTGATGCGCAGGTTGCGAAAGATGGTCGGCCAGTATTCGCGCAACGCATTGCTGGCGGTGTTCAGGCCGATCCGCCATCCGTAACGCTGGAACGTGCGGCCCGCGGTTCGTTCTTTGTCCGGAAGATAGCTGTTTGCCAGGCTCTCGGCCAGCAACGGGGCTATCATTCCCGGCCAATTGGCGCCCTCTTTGCCGTCGTCGGTCCGCGACAGCACAATGCGGCTCAGCGCGTAACCGACGCGGTGTCCCACGCCTCCGTGCAGCGTTAGGAAGTAGCGCGGGTCACGGTGCAGCATCGACGAAATGACAAACGTTCCGAAAAAATTGTTTGACGCTGCCGTGGCCATCGAGGAACCAAAACGTTTTCCGTAGCCTTCTGCTCCCTGACCATACCCATCCAGCGAATTCCGCGCCTGGCCGATCCCCGCCCCGGCCGCGGAACTGAGAAAACGGGAAGGAGCGATGCTTTCATCGGCAAAAAGCTCGAACTTTTGTTTGCTGCTCAGCGGTCCGACGCTGGTTGCAATGTTGGGAAAAAAGATCGACCGCCGGGAGAGCACTACGATGGTCGTGTTCAAGGTATTTTGGTGTTTCTGCGGCGGGGTTCCCTGTTTTGGCGCCGGCGCATCGGGAAGGTCCTGCGGCTTTGGCGCTTGCTGCGCCGCCGCCGTTGCGGCCGTGCCCACCAACAATGCAATCAAACGCAGAACCCGAGGACCGTGCCCCATTCCTTAATCCTAACATGAACGCAAAACTCGTTCTCGTTGTCTCATTCGCCTCGCGGCGAATTTCTTGCAGGCGCTTCTTTATCGGGCAGGCAAGGCGTCCCGCACTCTCACGTGGCCACTGAGCGCGCGATACGGAATCCATAATCCGCGTATTGAAACTCCGGCGGAATGCTGGAACGCGCCGCCGTACGCGTGACCTTAATATGATGCCGCCAGGAGCCGCCCCGCGATGCCTTTCTTGTGCCGCTCTTCGGCCCCTGTGGATTTCGCTCCGGAGAGTGCTCGTAGTAGCCCTCATCGTACCAGTCAGAGCACCATTCATGGACGTTGTCGCCGAGGTTGTACAGCCCATAAGCATTCGGCGCGTACAGACCGACTGGTTCCGGCCCCAGCTTCCACCGCTTGCTGTAATCCGGAACCGTCTCCGGAGGCGCATTTCCCCATGGATATAAGAGACCTTCCGCGCCGCCGCGCGCGGCGCGTTCCCATTCTGCTTCGCTCGGCAAGCGGTAGCGTTTTCCGGCCGCGCCGCTGAGCCATTCGCAGTAGCTCGAAGCTTCGTGCCAGGACACCGCCACGACCGGCATCTTGGGGTGATTGAAATTCACATCGCTCCAGTTGGGCGGCGGAGCCGCAGCGGTGGCCGCAAGGAAGCTCGCATACTCTTCGTTCGTCACCTGGTAAACGCCGAGCTCAAATGCGTCCACCCACACGCGATGCACCGGCTTCTCATCGTCACGGCCGCTCGCGCATCCCATCTCGAACCATCCCTCGGGGATGCGCGCCATCGCCGGCTCAATCGCTTCGGTCCGTTCTCTACTCAATCTTGCCCCACTCAGTCCAGGCCCACTCCACTTTAGCGGCGCTGCTATGTCCTCACCATTCAAATCCTCCCACATTATAGTGGCGAGGGGCTGGCGGCTGGTGGAAGTGGCTGCGCCCCTACAGAGGAATGCGAAAGAGCGGAAATTGGAGTGGTGGGTCATGAGCGGAGATCCTGATAGGTGGGGTTTTCGGTCTTGGGCTTGGCGTGTTTGTTGAGGAAGCAGGGGAGATCAATAATGATTTCCGGACCGGGTTTGCCCTCGGGGTAGACCTCGTGTTCGATGGCGGGGAGGGTGCGGAGGAGGAGATTGGCAGTGTAGGCCATGACTGCTGCGCGGCGCGGGGTGATTTTGTTCCGGGCCTGGAGCTTGTAAAGTTCGCCGAGGGAATGGTTGATGTCGGCGGCGGAACGGAATTCCTGGATGTCACCGACGAGGGAGGCGGCGAGGTCAGCCTGGTCGAGGTCCCGCTGGTGTAAAGCAGCGTGTTTGGCGCAGAGGCCGGAGTCTGGGTCGGAGATGGCCATTCGGCAACGGCGGCCGCTAGCCGTGCGCTGTTGACAATGAGGAAGAACGGAAGTGGCGGTGGTGGTGGTGCAAGAGTTATCAGGAGTCATGAGAGTTCCTTTCGGGTGTGAGCGGGAAGGTTCCATTCCGGCAGGAGACGGAACGTTCCGTTTTGGGAATTGTTGGTACACACCCCGGCAGTTTTCGTAAGAGTGGCAAACAAAGGGGTTGCGAGATACGGAACTTGGAAGAGGATACGGAAAACCGAAGGTTGGAATGTTTGAAGGTTTGCAGGTTGGAATGTTGAAGAGAAAGAGGCGCGGATGGCGAAGGACTTACGGGTTTGCCGAAGGTGTCGTCGAACAATCACGACCCATGGTAACATAGATTAGATGATATGTCAAGTAATTTTATAGTACTAGTATTTAGAAAATGGCACATTGGTTCGAATGATTTTGCATAGTGAAGAAAACAAAGGGGTAGAGCTCACTGTATATCCGCACGATAGTTCATGAGCTCTGGAATGCGGAGGGCGAGCGCCATTCGCTTGGATCAAATTCCAAAGCGTTTGAAGGTTTCAGGTTGTAAGGTTTGCAGGTTGAGGCCGGATAGGGAAGTCGACACGCCGGAACCTTGAAATAGCGTATCGGGGTCAGGGGACATGAGGTTTCTGCGTTACATTTCTGCTCGATCCTTGCTCAAGCTGCCCCGGACTGGCGTAGCCGTTCGCGGAAGTACTGCTTCCAACTCTCCGGCAATTCTGGGACTTGCAAGGCGCAGCGCACGGCGCCGATTTCCGGCTCACTATATCGTTTCGCGACATAGAGACGGGTAATCTCCGAGACGGCAACGGCATTGGCGTCCCGCGCCGTCAACTTCATCTCATCGCCCGCGCTCACTTCTCCCTCCCGCACGACCTTCACGTAGAATCCCGTCCGCCCGCTCGCCAGAAACCGCTTCACCATTTCGTCGGACCCGAATCTCACGCCCAGCTTGTAGCAAGGCAGTCGCGGCTGCGTCACCGCCACTTCCGCCGTACCGACGGAAAACCGGTCGCCCAGATGAACGGACTCTTCCAGCAATTTCTGCCCGCCTAGGAGGCCTTTACCGTCATCATCAATCGTGAAATTCTCTCCAAACGTGCCCATCGGCAGTTCCCGCCCGGGCAGTTCTTTCTTCCAGTAGTCGTAGTGCGCCAGCGAGTAGCAGTAAACGGCCTTGTGCTCGCCCCCATGCACCGTCAAGTCCGCTTGGCGGTCTCCATCCAGATTCAGCTTGCGCAATGCCACCGGCCCTTTGGCCGGCTCCTTGAAAATCGCTGTCGTCACCAGTCTCCCGTGCCAGCTCACTTCCCGCGGCAATCCGGTATTCACTGAAACCAGTTTCATCGTCCGTTTATCCTTTAGCTGGCGGCGACTTTCTCTTCTCCGCCTTCTGACTTCTAGTCTCTAGTTCCTGCTTTCTAATTTTTCTTTTCCAGTTTCCCTCTTCCGAAATGCATTTGCCTATATTTGGACGATGTTGAGAATCAACTCTCTTTTTGTTAGCGCGCTGCTTGACCCTTGGCTTGGCACTCTTTCTGCCTGTTTTCTTCGGACGTCGAAACCTATTCCGGAAGCGCTGCAGAAATAAGAGGAGAAAGTGTGCCAGTATGGCATAAGCCAAGTGTTGTATACGCTCAAGCCAAGTTTTCGTACCAAGCTCATTGATCCCTGAGTTTGTCCACAAGACAGCCGAGGTCGCGGCTACCCATGCGCAGCGCCCTTGCCAATTTGTGGGCAGAGTGTTTGACGTTGGGTCGCAGGCGTCACCGCCGGGGCACCAGTCCGGCTTCTGATTCTGGATCGACGGGGCCAGCGGAGCCGCGTTCACCATGAGGGCTGCTGCGTTGCCGGTCACGCTTCCAGCCGTGTTGCTTACCAGCACGGTGAACAGTGCCCCGTTGTCAGAACTGATCGTGGCGGCTGTCGTGTAGCTGGACGAGGTCGCTACGCTGATGGCCACACCGTTTTTCTGCCGCTGATAGGTTAGGGGGGCGGTACCGGTCGCGGCCACGCTGAAGGAGGCCGTCTGGCCTGTCGTCACCGTCTGGCTTGCCGGCTGCGTGGTGATGCAAGGCGCGACTGGGACCGCATTGACGGTCAGAATGGCCCCGATGCTGGTGGCGCTCCCGGCGGTATTGCTGACCACCACGGCGAACTGGACGGCGTTGTCAGAACTGGTCGTGGCCGCCGTCGTGTAGCTGGGCGAGGTCGCCCCAGTGACGGGCACACTGTTTTTCTGCCACTGATAGCTCAGCGGGGCAGTACCGGTTGCGGCCACGCTGAAGGGGGCCGTCTGGCCAGCCGTCACCGTCTGGCTTGCTGGCTGCGTGGTGATCGCAGGCGCTACCGGCGTTGCATTCGCTGTGAAGTTTACTCCTGTGACGTTCGCCCCACTCACCGTCGCACTTTGATTTCCGGGCGTGAACGTATAACCCGTGCGCTTCGGTGTAACCATGCAAGACCCATTCGCCAATCCGGCAAATGTGTAATTGCCGGAACTGTCCGCTGTGGCAGAGGCGCTCGCCCCTCCGCTCAGCGCCACTGCCGCTCCGTTGCCGGCCGCCGTCGGATTGATCGTGCCAGAAAGGCTGAAACCACCTGTATTGAACTTGTTGCCACCGTGCCCGTGGTTACCCTTGGAGTCGGTCGAATTCACTTGGTAATAGTAGGTGGTGCCAGCAGCCAGACCGGAAAGCGTCATTTGGTGGCTCGTAACCATCGCCGAATCCACCGACGTAGTATTTCCGTAGGCAATGGTGGTTCCGTAATCGACAGAGGAGGTGGCAGGGACGTTGGTGGTCCAAGCAACTTGAGAGCTAGAGGTTGCGCTCGATGCGGCTTGTACGTTCGTGATGACCAGCGTCGACGGCGGGGCAGTGTTACCGGCAACCAGGCCAGAACAGCCGGCAAAGACGAAACTGGCAATTAGCAACTACGCATGAAAGAGCGCCCGAACAATGACGCGCGATCCCCTCCTCTGTTTTCTCTTTTCTCGCCCAGGCGCCTGGTGTGTTCGAGCAGGGGGGAGGAAGGGACCCGAGAGCAACGACCAAAGTTCTAGAAGTCATAAGAGTACTAAAACTTCAGTGTGAACCGGCGGGTGGCGCGGGACAGGAAAAGAGAGAAAGTAGAAATCAAAAAGTAGAAATGGAAAAGGCGAAGAGGGCAAAGAGAGATTTCTCACGCCGCGGCGGGTTCGAAATGACGGGCGAGGGAAAATGACAGACAGGCGAACTCTTCGCAGTCGATTCCGATTACCGGATGGCGGGTGATGTCTTGGCTAACTCCTTCTCGATCCCAGCAAAGATTTTTAGAACTTCCTTTCTTCCGGAGCCCCAGGAGACGGCCTTTCCTCCAGAGCGGGCGATTTCAATCGAGACATTGCTGGAGTTATTCTCGGCAGTCACTACTTTAAGGACCATGTTGTAGCCCCAAGACCAAGCGGTCGTCCCTACATGGAAGCTGACCACTTTGGTCGTTTCATCCTGGGATCTAACTTCATGGTGCTGCGCGGCGATGGATTTGACGGCGGCAGAATAAACCTGATCCGGCGGAGCTGCGAAGGTTTTTCTTGACCACTCAGGTGCGGGCTCATCGCCAACCATTCCCGCGACGAGGATGGCAGCGAGAGTCAAAGAGCGAAGGGAATACATCGGTTCACCTCCGAGGTGCGATTCTACTCCTGCTGATGACGAGCCGTGCGACCATTGTCAAGAAGGGCCGGGTGGGCCAGGCTTTTGAATCGGGCGGCGCAGGACGAGGAAAAGAGAAACTAGAAACTACAAAGCAGAAACTAGAAGTCAGAAACTAGAAGGCAGAAATCGGAAAGGGGAGGGCGCGGGGCGCGCGGAATTGAAGAACGGGTCTGAAGACCCGCCACTACAACCAAAGATGCGAGGAACGGGAGGGGCCCTTCGGCTACGCTCAGGGTGAACAAGCGCCTCCCCTACTTGCGGGCGCGCTTGGACTTGGAGCGGAGCTCGGGCCAGCGGGCGAAGACGGAGGTGGTCAGGCCGCCGCGGGGGGTGAATTCGCCGCGGACGACGCACCATTCGGGCTTAACGGCGGCGACGATGTCGCGGAGAATTTTGTTGACGGCGTTTTCGTAGAAGATGCCGAGGCTGCGGTAGGCCAGGAGATACATCTTCAGGGCCTTCAGCTCGATGCAATCTTTCTTGGGCATGTATTGGATGGTGATGGTGCCGAAGTCGGGGAGACCGGTCTTGGGGCAGACGGAAGAGTATTCGGGAAAGCGCGTGGTAATTACGTAGCCGGGAAATTGATTGGGCCAAGTCTCGAGCGCGGGCAGTTTTGCGTGGATGCCGGCGCGGGCGTGTTCGGCGGTGTAGTCGGGCATGAGTGTTCCTCGAAACCATTGTATCGCGGCGCGGCCCCTTGCTGAATGAATCAGGCTTGAGGCGTGGGAGAGCAATGTGACGTTCCAAGAGGTTGACAGTCGACAGTTGAAAGTTGAAAGGGAAAAAAGAGAAAAAGAGGTGCGACGCGGCTCGTTGCTAAACGCGGCTCCTTGAACGGGTAGTGGGTCAGTTTGAATTTTGACCCCTATTGTCACGATTAATAAAATTCAAACTGAAGTCCCTCGCTAAACGCGACTCCTTGAACGGGTAGTGGGTCAGTTTGAATTTTGACGCCTACTGTCACGATTAATAAAATTTAAACTGAAGTCCCTCGCTAAACGCGGCTCCTTGAACGGGTAGTGGGTCAGTTTGAATTTTGACCCCTATTGTCACGATTCATAAAGTTCAAACTGAAGCCCGTCGCTAACGCGGCACCTTGAACGGGTAGCGGGTGAGGTTGAATTTTGACCGCTATTGTCACGATTCATAAAATTCAAACTGAAGCCCATCGCTAAACGCGGCACCTTGAACGGGTAGGGTGAGTTTGAATTTTGACCGCTATTGTCACGATTCATAAAATTCAAACTGAAGCCCATCGCTAAACGCGACTCCTTGAACGGGTAGTGGGCGAGTTTGAATTTTGACCCCTACTGTCACGATTAGTAAAATTCAAACTGACCACTACCCTTAAACGAGGCACCTTGTTAAACGCGGCATGTTGCTCAACGAAGGCCGCTTCTTGCCGCGGCACGCACTGCCTCTTGCGCAATTCGGCGCTCTTCGCCTACTCTTCCGGGGGAGAAAGCCGATCAGCACCAGCCCGATAAGCTGCCCGAATTGCCACAGCCCGAACAGCCGGCGTTCCAAACGGCGGTCGGTGCAGGACCATCTCTTCGCCGTCGTGGGAGTCCTGCCGTGGCGCTGCGGTTCCTGCGCGGCGCGATTTCGCGCGCGCCTGCTGCCGTTGCGCACGTTGCTCTACGCGCATTGCGGGATTTGCGGCAACCTGCAATTGCAGCGCATCGCCGCCCAGCGCGTGCCGGGCATGACCAGGATTCTGTGGCGAATGCTCGGGCTCCCCGCGCTGCGTTGCGAACCGTGCCGCCATAAGTTTTTTTCCGTGCGGCCGCTGCGACGGGAAGCGCGGCGCGCGGCGGCCACGCCAGGCCAGTAGAAGCGCCCGGTACCAAGAACGTACCGGTGCAGTCCCCGCCTCCGCGGTACGATCCTGCCTTTTTGTGGTACTCGTCCTACCGTACCCTTTCCAGCCTGTTTTCTTTTTCGCTTTCCCTCTACGCTGCTCTCCCTCCGGACACACACGGAGATTCACATGGAAACCATCATTCGAGTTTTGGTGGCCAACCGTCCGCGGCTCCTGCGCCAACTGGTGACGTCCACGCTTTCCGAGCAAGCGGGGATCAGCGTGGTGGGAGAAACGGATGACGAGCGGGACGTGCCCTCGATGGTGGCGGCGACCAAGCCGGACTTTCTTCTGATTGCGTTGGACGAGCCGCAACGGCGCCCGCCGCTGTGCGATTTGCTGCTGCGGGAATTTCCCGCGCTGCGGATCATCGCGGTGGCTCCGAACACGAATGTCGGAATGCATTACTGGGCGTCGTTCGAAATCCACTCGACGATGATGGAAGCGAGCGAAAAGGCGCTGCTCGAAGTGTTGCGGAGAAGAGCAGTGCCGGCAACGGGAGGTGCGGCGTGAAGCGCGTGAGAATGTTTCTCTGCTTCGCGATGTTTCTGAGTCTGGGAGCCGCTCGCGGGCACCAATCGCCAGGAGCGCAGGGAGGCGGCGAGGGCGAGCAGACGCCCGGCGCGGCGGCGGGGCAAAAGTCCGCATCGCGAGAGCCGCGGCGCGGCGAAGGAATTGTCGCGGATAACCTGGAGCGCGTGGCGGCGACGGCGGAGCAAATCCTTGAAGTGCTGAATCACGATGCAGGTTTGATGGTGGAACTGAAACGCGCCATCGCGCAAGACGCCGGGGAAAGCGGGCAAATCCTCGAGGAATCGGACCTGAGCGAAAGCGCCGTCACGGAACGCCTGCGCGAAGATTTGCGAACGCGAGTCCTGGCTACGCGGCTCTTACAACGTTACGGGTATCTGCTCCCGAAAGTGAATCCGGATTCGGAACTCGCCGCGGAGCACAATCTGGCGATGCGCGCGCGCGCGCAGCAACTGGAACGGGCCTCGGAGCCACGCGGTTCGAATCAAGGCGCGCCGCAAACGGTAATCACCGTGGGAACACAGCCGGCCGCCGAACGTCCTCAGGGACGCTCCGCGCGCAGTCCGCTCGTTGAAGTTGACGGTGCGCTGGACAATTCACGCCCGGAAATGCTGGCAGCTCCTCCGGAAGTTCGCCTGGACATGGTAAAGGCCGGAGGGCGGCCATCGATGCAGGCGGAGCCAGCGGAGCACGGAGACTACAGTGCGCCTGCTGAAACGCTCCTCCCGGCAGCGGGCATTCCGTCCGCGCCGGCAACGCGGCCGCCGCGCGGCGCGGGCACGCCCGTCGCGGAATTTGAGCCGGTGCGCATGGATCGGCGGCCGAATCCGTATGCGGATGTGCCTTCGCTCTACGATTTGTATGTACAAGCCAATGCGCCAAATCGAGGCACGGAACGGTTTGGCATGGAAGTCTTCCACAACGGGACGGCAGACCCAGACATTTTGCCGATGGATCTTCCTGTTGGGCCCGATTACATCGTGGGACCGGGTGACAGTTTGGCCATCAATCTCTGGGGCGGTGTGTCTCAGCGATTGTTGCGCGCAGTGGACCGCGAGGGGCGTCTGGCCTTGCCTGAGGCTGGGCCGCTGCTGGTTTCCGGCAAGTCCCTCGGAGAAGTGCAGGACGCGGTGCAGCGGGTGTTGCGAACGCAGTTTCGAGACGTTTCGGCGGATGTTTCGCTGCTGAAACTGCGCAGCGTGCGCGTATACGTGGTCGGTGAAGTTGCGGCTCCGGGAGCGTACGACGTCAGTTCGCTCTCGACGCCGCTGAATGCGCTGTTTGCCGCTGGAGGAATTACCTCGCGCGGCTCGTTGCGGCGGCTGGAACACTACCGCGGGAAACAGCTCCTCGAAGAAGTGGACGCTTACGACCTGCTGCTGCACGGGATTCGTGGGGACATGAAGCGGCTGGAGAACGGCGACTCGCTGCGTGTTCCGCCGCTTGAAACTTCCGTCACCGTCGACGGCATGGTGCGCCGCCCGGCGCTGTATGAATTGCGCGGCGAGAAAAACCTGAATGAAGTGCTAGAGCTGGCGGGAGGCATCCTGCCGGCAGCGGCGCTGCGCCACATCGAAGTACAGCGGCTCACGGCGCACGAGAAACGCAGCATGCTGAGCCTGGAAATCGGCGAAGGCACCGACAAGGAGGCTTTGCGCGCGGCGTTCGAGAAATTCGAAGTCCAGGACGGCGACGAAATCCACATTTATCCCATCGCGCCGTACAACACCGGAGCGGTGTATCTCGAAGGGCATGTGCTGCGTCCAGGGCGCTACTCCTACCAGGATGGAATGAAGCTCACCGACTTGATCCCGTCTTATAAAGACTTGCTGCCCGAACCTTCCGAGCGCTACGCGGAAATCATTCGAATCCAGGGGCCCGACCACCGGCCGGTGGTCGAGAGTTTCCGTCTTGGGGAAGTGCTGGCGCACCCGGAAAACGCGCCGCCGCTGCAAGCGCTCGACACCATCCGCATTTTCGGCCGGTACGATTTGGAAGCGGCGCCGGAATATAGCGTCTTTGGAGAAGTGCGCAATCCGGGGAGTTACCGCAGCTCCGGGCAAGCGCATGTGCGCGACGCCATCTATCAGGCGGGAGGAACGACGCCGGAAGCCTGGGAAGAATCGGCGCAACTGTTCCGCTTGCAGCCGGATGGTTCGACGAAAGTGTTCAGCATTTCCCTGCGCGGGGCCTTGGCAGGCGAGCCACTGAACAACATGGCGATCGAGCCGCGCGACCGCATCCTGGTACACCGCCAGCCGGAGCGCGTCAATCCGCCCAGCGTGTACGTGCGGGGAGAAGTGGCGCGCCCGGGCCGCTATCCACTGGTGGCCAACATGAAAGTCTCGGACCTGGTGCGCTCCGCCGGAGGAGCGCTGCGCAGCGCGAATCCCGCCAGCGCGGACTTGACGCATTACGCAGCGACGAGCAGCGCTTCAGCCGCGGCGCAGCCGCGGGAATCCCATGCCGTGAATCTGGGTGCCGCGCTGGCAAAGGAAGAAGCTGAGGATCTTGCGCTGCGCGACGGCGACGTGCTGACCGTGCCGCAGCAAACCGGGTGGAAGGACATTGGCGCTTCGGTGACCATTCGCGGAGAAGTAGCCAAGCCCGGGGTGTACGGCATCCAGCCCGGCGAGCGGCTCAGTTCTCTGTTGCGCCGCGCGGGGGGCTTGCAGCCGACAGCATATCCCCAGGCAGCGGTATTCGAACGTATCGACGTGCGCGAAATGCAGCAGCGCAGCCGGCAAGAACTGATCCAGCGGCTGGAGCAGGAATCGACGGTAGTGAAAACCTCGATAACGACAACGGGATCGGAGGAAGCCGCGCTGCAACAAAGCGCGACGCAGCAGCGGCAGCGGATTCTCGAGGCGCTACGCAGGGCGCCGGTTTCCGGACGCTTGGTGGTCCATATCCGGCAAGGCCAGAAGGATTTCGCCGGTTCGCCGGATGACCTCGAGCTTCGCGCGGGCGACACGCTGGACATTCCGAAGCAGCCAGGGTTCGTGGTGATTGTCGGGCAAGTGTACAACTCGAACGCCATCGCCTATGCGCCGGGGAAAAACGCCGGCTGGTACCTCTCCCGTGCCGGCGGGGCCACGGGGCTGGCCAACAAGAAAGCCATCTTCATCATTCGCGCGAACGGCTCGGTGACCAGCGGCAGCAACGGGCTGTGGTCGGGCGGAGTGCTCTCGTCCACGCTCGGGCCGGGAGACATCATCGTGGTTCCCGAGAAGACCACGGTGGGCGGCTCGACCTGGAAGAATGTAGTTTCCATCGCGCAGATAGCGCAAGCCGCCGCGCTGGCCGCAGCCGTGGCGATTCCCTAAAACATCATGGCCAGAGCACGCACATTTCGAACTCCACGGGCCATCGCGCTCCTCTGCCTGCTGGGAAGCTGGCCGGGGCGGGCGAGCGGCGCTCCGCAAGCGCTGGCGGCCGGCGAGGACTCTTCCTCCAGAAAAGTTCCGGCGGAAAGCGCCGGAACGGATTCCGGAGAATCCGCCATGACCTTGCAGAAAGCCACAGGAAAAGAAAAGGAGAGGGGCAACCTCGTTGCGCGGTTCGCCGCCGACCAGCGCCGGATGTGGACCAGCCCGGAGCACCTGCGTTTTTCCGATACGGAATGGTTGGTGCCGCTCAGTGGCGTCACCGCGGGTCTATTCGTCACGGACCGTGATTTCAGCGCGCACTTGTCGCGGAATCCGGCGTCGCTTCGTCACTACAACACGCTTTCCAACGCCGGCCTCGGAGCGCTCGTCGGCGTCGCTGGCGGAATGTGGCTGTTGGGCCACGCTTCGCACTACGAACACTGGAGCGAAACCGGTTTTCTGGCCGGCGAAGCGGCCCTGAACAGCCTAGTGGCCGTCGAGTCCTTCAAGTACACGCTGCGGCGCGAACGGCCGTTCCAGGACAATGGCAGGGGCTCATTTTTTCAAAGCGGCGGCACTTCGTTTCCCTCGGAACACGCTGCCGCGGCTTGGTCCGTGGCGGGAGTGCTGGCGCACGAATACCCCGGACCACTCACCAAAATCATGGCCTATGGTTTGGCTTCTTTGGTCAGCGTCTCGCGCGTGAAAGGGCGCGAACATTTTCCATCCGACGTGGTGGTCGGGAGCGTCCTCGGCAATCTCGTCGCGCAGGACATTTACAGCCGCCATCACGACCCGGAAATCGGCGGCGGCGAGTGGCAATCGATCAGCCAATTCTTTCGCGGCGAAGGAACGGCTTCACCGGCGAATCAAGGTTCTCCTTACGTTCCGCTCGACAGCTGGATTTATGCCGCTTTTGACCGCTTGCGAGCCATGGGCGTGGTCGAAAGCGGGTTTCGCGGCGTCCGCCCATGGACCCGCAGTGAATGCGCGCGCTTGCTCGCCGATGCTTCTGACGGCATCGACGGAGCGCCAGCGGAAGCGCAAAAGCAAAAGACCTATCAACTGCTTGTCGCGGAATTTAAGGAAGAACTCGAAGGCGCGGGCACGCCCGCCCCGGTTCGCGCGCGTCTCGAATCCGTCTACACCCGTCTTACCGACATCGCCGGCGCGCCGCTTACCGACGGCTACGATTTCGGCCAAACGCTCATCAACGATTTTGGCCGTCCGTATGAAAGAGGATTCAACTCCGTCACCGGGTTTTCCGCGTGGACCACTGCCGGCCGCTGGGTCGGTTATGTTCGCGCCGAGTACCAGCAGAGTCCTTCCGCGCCGCCGCTTTCCGACTCCGCCCGACTAACCATTGCCAGGATCGACCCCGTCCCCGGAACACCCCCGGGCACGCCCATCTCTTCCGTCAATCGCCTGCAGCTCTTGGACGCCTACCTCGGATTGAATTTCAACAATTGGCAGGTTACTTTCGGCCAGCAAAGTCTTTCCTGGGGACCCGGCGAGGGCGGCTCTCTGGACCTCAGCGACAATGCGGCTCCCATCCGCATGCTGCACATCAACCGCATTGCGCCGCTGCAGCTGCCGCACTTTCTCAGCTGGCTCGGGTCGATGCGCACGGAATTCTTCCTTGGCCAGTTGTCCGGCCATGAGTTTATGCTGACGCCTTCCGGGCCGATCGGGCAATTCGGCCAGTCGCTCGATCCGCAGCCGTTCATCCACGGACAGTTGTTCAGCTTCCAGCCGACGCCCAATTTCGACTTTGCTTTTTACCGCACCACGATCTTCGGCGGGCCCGGTTATCCGTTCAATTGGCGTAGCTTCGCCCGCAGCCTGGTCTCCACGACGAATACCTCCGCGGGTGCCCCAAAGAAACCGGGAAAACGAACCTCGGGGCTGAACTTCAGCTATCGCCTGCCGTATGTGCGCAACTGGTTGACGTTGTACGCCGATGGCATGACCTACGACGAATATTCACCGATCGCTTACGTGGATATCTCGGCTTGGCACGCCGGGCTATATCTCTCGCACGTTCCCGGAATCGCGCGTTGGGATCTGCGCGCCGAAGGCGTGTATACAGACATACCGGGAGGCAACCCCAAAAACACGAAGAGTCCGGGCTCCTTCTACCAGAACGGCACCTGGCGCAGCGGCTACACGAACGACGGAAACATCATGGGCAGCTGGGTGGGCCGCGGCGGACAGGGCGCGCAGGCATGGTCGAACTACTGGTTCAGCCCGCGCAACCGCCTGCAGTTCTTTTTCCGCCACCAGAAGGTCAGCCAGGAGTTCCTTCCCGGCGGCGGCTCGCTTACCGACGCCGGTGTCCGCACCGACTATTCGTTGCGTTCGAACCTCAGCGTTTCCCTTTCCGTGCAGCACGAGCGCTGGCTGATTCCCGCGATTCAGCCGAACGAAGCGCGCAATGTCGCTGCTTCGGTGGGAATTCAATTCGAGCCGCAAAGGATCTTTCGTCCTGCTCATGCCGATCCGGGAGACGCATCGCCCGCCAGCGGAGGCCGGCCATGAGTTGGGAAGATCGCGGCGCGTGCCGCGGCAACGGCGGAACTTCGCGATATATGCGGCGCAGCGCGGCCAAATTGCACAAAGGCGAATAAACAAGTGGCACAGACAGGATCAAGAACGCAAAGGGAAGTGCCGCCAGCGTCCGCGATCGACGCGGCCGGCGAGGAGAATTTCCGCGCCAACGACGCTCCTTCGCGGGCCGTAGACCTGCTTCGGAATCTATGGGCGGAGCGGCGCGCCCTGGGAAAAGCGATTTTCGCCGGACTGGCTGCGGGCGCGCTGGTAGCGCTACTGATCCCTTCGCGTTACCAGTCCACGGCGCGGCTGATGCCACCCGACTCGCAGGCCAACGCCAGCATCGGGATGCTGGCAGCGTTGACGGCCAAAAGCGGGAATGGCATGGGGTCGGTGGCCAGCGATCTTCTGGGAATTCGCGGTTCGGGAGCGTTGTTCACGGGCATACTGCGCAGCCGGACGGTCGAGGATCGGCTGATCGGGAGATTCCAGTTGCGCCACGTGTACGCGGCGCGGCTGGAAGAGGATGCGCGCGCCAAGCTGGCCGAAAACACGGAGATTAGCGAAGACCGCAAGAGCGGAATCATCACCATCGCGGTGATCGACCACGACGCGAAACGTGCTGCAGGCATCGCGCAAGCGTACGTCGAAGAACTCAACCAGCTGGTGGCGGAGCTTTCCACTTCGGCGGCGCACCGCGAACGCATGTTTCTCGAGGAGCGGCTGCGCAGCGTCAAGCTGGACCTCGACGACGCTTCGCAGAAATTCAGCCAGTTCGAAAGCACCAACAAGACCATCGACATCAAGGAACAAGCACGCGCCATGGTGCAGGGAGCGGCGGCCGTCGAAGGCGAATTGATCGCCACGGAGTCGGAATTGAAGGGGCTGGAGGAAATCTACACGGTCAACAACGTGCGCGTTCGCGCGGTACAAGCGCGCATCACGGAACTGCGCCGGCAACTCGAGAAACTGGGCGGAGGAACGGCGCCGGAGCCGCGGCCATCCAAGGAAACAACGGACGCGGCGTATCCCACCATCCGCAGGCTTCCGCTTCTGGGAGTGGCGTACGCGGACCTGTACCGGCGCCTGCAGATCCAGGAAGCGGTGTATGAAACGCTGACGCAGCAATTCGAACTGGCCAAAGTGCAGGAAGCCAAGGAAACGCCCAGCGTAAAAGTTTTGGATGCGGCGAGCTTGCCGGAGCGGAAATCGTTTCCGCCGCGAACAGTGATAGCGCTTCTGGGCGCGCTTCTGGCGTGCGGCGCGGCAGCGGCAGTTATCGTGGCGCGCGCGACCTGGGAACAGAGAGATTCTAACGATCCAGGAAAAGCTTTCGCCGAGGAAGTGCTGCAGACGGTGCAGGCGCGGATGCCTTGGGCGGAGCCTAACGGTTCTCGCGTGCAAGCGGCGACACACAAAGTTTGGGTGCGGCTGATGCAGCGGAGAGAAGCGGAGAAGTCTTCGCAATTCATCGCGAATTAGCGGCAAGCAGTTGAGAGCAGTGCGGTTAATCCCGAGTTGGTCTTGTGACTGACGCGGCGAAGCCGTCCCCGGCGTTTTGTTGGAGGTTTTGTGGAAGCGATGCGCGGTGTTTCGAAAAACTACGCGGAAGAGTGGACGCGCTTGCCGGTGGAGCTTTGCGAACCGCGCTGGTACGCCGCTTACACCTGCGCGCAACATGAAAAGCGCGTTGCCGAGCAGTTCACGCAACGCGCGCTGGAAAATTTTCTGCCGCAATACACGTCGGTGCGGCGTTGGAAAGACCGCCGGGTGCGGCTGGAGCTGCCGCTGTTCCCGGGGTACGTGTTTGTGCGGCTGGCACTGCGCGAGCGTTTGCGCGTGCTGGAGACGCCGAGTGTGGTGCGGTTGGTGGGCTTCAACGGGCGGCCCGCGGCGCTTCCGGACAGGGAGATAGAAGCGCTGCGGGCTTGCGCCGCGGCGCAAATCAACGCCGAGCCGCACACGTATTTGACGGCGGGGCGGCGTGTGCGGATCAAGCGCGGGCCGCTGGCGGAACTGGAGGGCGTGCTGGTGCGCCGGAAAAATGGGTTGCGCGTGGTGGTGTCGCTGGATTTGATTGCGCGGTCCGCGGCGGTCGAGGTGGACGCCGCGGACATTGAACGCGTTTTTTAGAACAAGCTCCGGCGGCGGGCGGGACGGCCAGAAATTTTTGGCAGGTTTTCCTTGCGAAGCGCGAATCACGAAGATGAGCCAGGCAAATCCATCAGTGGCGGCGCTTCCGTCCGGGACGCTTTCCTGGGCGCGGATACGGCAAATCGGCTACAGCATCGCCGACCAGGGATTATCCGTGGGCGGGATGTTCCTGGTGAATATCGCGCTGGCGCGGACACGGACCAAGGAAGAGTACGGAATTTTCACGTTGTCGTATTCGGTGTACACGTTTTTGGCGGGGTTGCACAACGCGGCGATTCTGGAGGCTTATACGGTTTACGGGTCGGGGCGGTATCACCAGCGATTTCCGGCGTACGCGTGGCTGTTGTGGCGCAGCAACCTGCTGCTGGCGATGGGAGCCGCGGGGGCGCTGACGGTTTTGTGGGGCGCGCTGGTTTGGGCCGTGCCGGCGATGGCTTCGCGGACGGTTCTGGGGCTGGCGTTGAGTTGCGGAGTGCTCTTGACGGCCTCGTTTTTGCGGCGAACGTTTTATATGCGGCGGCGCCCGGACCTGGCGGCGCGATTTTCAGCGGCGTACTTCGGGCTATGCGCGGGGTTGCTGTGGATGTCGATGCGGTACGGGATTCTGAACGGGTTCTCGGCGTTCGCCATTGCCGCACTGGCGTGGAGCCTTGCGGTGTTGTGCGTCGCGCGGGAATTGCCGGAACGCGCGGCAGGCGCGGGATTCCTCGAGCACGAACCAGGGTATTGGGGGGAACACTGGAAATATTCGCGGTGGGTGTTGGTCACCGCGTTCGTGTTTCAAATGACGACGCAAGCGTATTACTGGCTGGCGGCGGGGTACCTTTCGGTGAAAGAAGTGGCGGACTTGCGCGCGATGTACAACCTGGTGACGCCGGTGGAGCAGCTGTTTGTAGCCATCGCGATGCTCATTCTCCCGATGATGTCGCATCGCTACGCGGAGCGGCGCATGGCGGGGCTGCTTCCACTGTGGAAGCTGTACGGTGTCGCCACGATTCTAATCACGAGCGGCTTTGCGGTTTTAGTGAACTTTTTCGGGAAGCTGGCCTTGCACGTGGTTTATGCGGGGAGATTCGACGACGTGGCTTCGCTTCTCGGGGTTCTAGCGCTGCTTCCGGTGGTGATGGGCATCGGCAACACCATGAACGCCGCGCTCAAGTCGATCGAAAAACCGCAAGCAGTTTTCTACGCGTACGTTACCAGCGGGGCGGCCACGTTTTTGATCGGCACTCCCCTGGTGATACGTCTCGGATTGCGCGGCGCGGTCTACGGGATACTGGCATCCGCGGGAGCTTATACCGTGGCGCTGGGGATTGCGTTCCTTGCCGCGATTCACGCGGAAGGGTACACGGCGCCGCTGGAAGCCGCAGCAAAAGAAAGTCCGCTACCGTAAGGGGCGCGAGGAAAATCAGGCATGCGAGTGGTTCTGCTATCGGAAACGTTCACGAAGGGCATGGGGTACCTGGAAAATCTGCTGCCGAAGTATCTGGCGCGGCTGGGCGTGGAAACGCACGTGGTGGCAAGCGATCTTCCCTGCTATTACCGGCAACAGGCCATCCGAAAGGTTTACAACGGGTTCATCGAGCCGCTCGAGCCCGGAAGCGTGGAAGCCCGCGACGGCTTCACGCTGCACATCCTGGGGCACAGGAAAACCTTCGGGCACATGCGAATGACCGGGTTGCACGAAAAACTGCGTACGATCCGCCCGGATGTGGTGCAGACCTGCACGCCCATTGGCTGGATCGCACTGGACGCGGCGCGGTTCAAAGCGGCGCTCGGATACAAGTTGTTCACCGGAAGCCATCACCATGCGTCAGTGTTTTCGCTGGCGAACGATCCAGGGCTCCTGTGGAGCGCCGAGCGGCTGCGTTGCCTGGTGTTAAGGACCATCCCCGGCCGGCTGGTAAGCCAGGTGACGGAGAAGTGCCACGCCATTACCGAGGATTGCGCGGACGTGGCCGCGCGATTTTTCGGCGTGCCGCGAAGCAAGATCGAGATTTGCCCGCTCGGCGTGGATACGGAACTCTTCCACGAGGCCGCCAACGCCGGAGATGCGGCGGACAGACAGGCGCGCCGCGAGAGACTGGGATTCCGGGAAAAGCAGATTGTGTGCATCTACACGGGCCGGTTCAGCGGCGAGAAAAACCCGCTTCTGCTGGCGCGCGCCGTGGCGGAGTTGCGGCGGCAAGGGGAGCCTTATGCCGGGCTGTTTGTCGGAAACGGGGAACAGGCGGGGGAGATCCGCAGGTGCGAGGGATGCGTTACTCACCCGTTCGTGAAGGTCGAGGAACTCGGCGCGTTCTACCGCTGCGCGGACATTGGGGCCTGGCCGGCGCAGGAGTCGCTCTCGATGCTGGACGCCGCCGCTTGCGGGTTGCCGGTGGTGGCCAACGACACGATGACCGCGCGCGAGCGGCTGGACGGGAACGGCGTGCGCTACCGCTTGAACGACCAGGGCGATTTGGCAAGGGCGCTGCTGGAGCTGCGCGGCGCGGACAAGCGGAAAGCGATGGGAGAGCGCGGCGCGCGGAGAATGGCGGAACACTTCAGCTGGGAATCCATCGCGCGGCGGCGCATCGGAGATTATGAAGCGGCCCTGGGCTTCAACAAAATGGCGATGGACAAACGCGCTGAAGAAAAACTGGTCGGAAAAGCGGGCCAGGCTGGCCTGCCTGCGGCAGGAGTGGAAGGCGAATGAAACTGGATAAAGCCATCCGGAGCGTCATACCTTCCGCTTCGAGACTCACATATAACCCGGTCTTCAAGGCGGTTGTCAACTCCTTCGATTTGCTTCCCAAACTGGTGTACGAGGAACTTTCACGAATTCCCCCGAATCATATGCGGATTCGAGTCGGCGTGGGAAACCGGATCTTCGCCAACCAGGTGATTTTCGTCACCGGGCCGAAAGACTTCTGGATGCACGCGTTCCATTCGGGACTCTGCCGGCTGGACTCGACGATCGTGGATATCGGTTGCGGTTGCGGCCGGTACGCGCATCCGCTGCGTGACTACAGGTTCAAAAGCGAAAGGTTCACAGGGAAGTACATCGGAATCGACATCGACGAAGAGATGCTCGAGTGGTGCACGAGAAATTTCGATGCTGGGCGTTTTTCCTTTCACCGGTCGAATCATGCGAGCAAAGCGTACCGCGGCGAAGAGAATGGCAATTCCCATTACCATCTACCCTTGGCGGAGGAGTCGGCCGATTTTGTTTTTTCGACATCCTTATTCACGCACTTGCTCGAGGAACAACTCGGCAATTACTGCCAGGAAAGCCATCGGGTGCTCCGCTCCGGCGGCCATATGGCCATGGCTTGCTTCAGCATGGATCACCCGCCGCCAACGTATGGAACGCGCCATAGTTTCCAGCAAAGCATGGGCAATGCCTACGTGGAATCCTTGGAAGTTCCCGAGGCCGCCGTGGCCTACGAAGAAAAATACCTCTTTGCCGTAGCGCAAGCGGCGGGGTTTCGCACCGCGGAGATCCTGGAAGCAGCGGGAGACTGGCAGCCCATGCTGCTGTGCCGCAAATAAGCCGCGAATCCTTATGCGGCAGAAACATCGGCGCGAGCAGTGCAATCCCCGAGCAGAAGAATTCAGCACCCTCGATCCATGACCGACAAGTCCATCGCAGGGCCCGCTGATGGGCGGGAGCCGTTTTCGCAGCGCCTGCTGCTGGTATCCGGCATCTCCGCTTATGTAGCTCTATTCCAGTGGATGTACGAGAACTATTTGTATCCTACTTGGGATTACTTCGGATTCCACTATGAGCTACCACCGTTGCCATTTCTCGTGCTCGCATGGGTCTTGAGCGTAACGCCCAGCTTGTGGATGCCCATGAGGCTTACGCGTCCTTCGCAACTGGCGTACTGGGTGTTGTACATCACGGTGTTTATCCCCTCGATGTTTGTGCCGCTTTACGCCGGGCTTGATACGCCTGGCGAAATCAGCCTGCTGATGAGCACGCTCTATGCCGGCTTCGCGCTCATGGGAGGCTGCTACCGGGTGCCGTTGCTGCGCTTGGACTCCGCTCGTTTTTCGCAAGGGACGTTCTGGAAAGGGTTCGGTTTGAGTGCCGGCGCTCTTGCGATTTGGATGATGGTTGTTTTTCGCGGCCACATGCAGTTTCTTTCCTTTAACAACATCTACGACCTGCGTGACGTCCAAAACGATCTCTCCGAGGGAACGCTGGTGAATTATGCGTTCATGCTGCTGACCGGGGCATTTAATCCCTTGCTGATGGGTTGCGGGCTGATTTACCGGCGCAAATGGCTGTTCCTCGCGGGCGTCTTAGGACAGCTGCTTGTTTATACCGTCGGGGGGACAAAAGGCTCCATTCTTTCGATCGCGTTTATCGCCGGGTTTTACGTTCTTTTTAGGGTTGGCCGGCAACCCTTTGCGCTGAAACTTGTGTCCGGCACGCTCGCCCTGGTCGGCGGGCTCTGCTTGTCTTATGTACTTGCGGGGTACGATCCCGAGCCCTTGCAAATGCACTGGGTAGGCTTATTTGTGGTGCTGATGCGCACGTTCAGCTCGAATGGCCTGATGACCGCGTGGTATTACGATTTTTTCCAAAGCAACCCGCATACGTTCTTCTCGCACGTTCGAGGAGTGAACTGGTTCGTACACTTCCCTTATGAAAGGACCGCGGCGCTGGAAATTGGTTCTGTTTATATGGGCGGGAACGACCCCGATCCGACCGCGCACTTCTGGGCGATCGATGGAATTGGCGCACTCGGACTGCCGGGCGTGCTGCTGATTTCGGTTTTCTGCGCGCTGGTCTTTTGGGTGCTGGATTCGGCCGCGCAGAAACACGATCCGCGGCTGGCGGCGCTGGTAACCTGCTATGCGGCCTACAACATCGCCAACATTTCAATTTTTACAAGCCTGTACTCCGGAGGACTTGCGATTCTCATCCTGGCCCTGTACCTGATGCCGGCAGAAGCAGTGGCGCCAGGGAAAGTTCCGGAGCTGGGAGCAGACCGCGACGCGCGCCGGGCACCTGGTGAAGGAGCACTGGCGATACCGGGATGATCATGGGGTTGCAAGATACGGCGCGGTTCGCGAAGCGCGCGGTGCGGGCGATTCGCAGGCAGGAATTGTGGCAAGGCGCGCAGATCAAGTGCCCGCGCATGAAGCTGGGGAGGGAAAGCGCGTGCTGGTGCGTTTGCCCGGCAGAATTGTCGGCAGCGAGCGTGGTGTATTCGTTTGGAGTGGGCGAGGACATTTCGTTTGATCTCGCATTGATCGACCGGTTCGGGTTGCGGGTGGAGGCGTTCGACCCGACGCCGCGATCGATCGAGTGGCTGCAAAACCAAACATTGCCGGCGGAGTTTGTATTCCATGCTTACGGCGTGGCCGAATTTGACGGCAACTGCGCGTTTGTGCCTCCGGCGAATCCCGCACATGTTTCGCACAGCATCGTGGCGCGGCCGGCATCGCGCCCGGCTATCGAGGTTCCGGTACACCGGCTGGGAACGATCCTGAAGATGCTGGGGCACGAGCAAATCGACTTGCTGAAAATGGACATTGAAGGCGCGGAATACGGCGTCTTGGCGGACATGCTCGCGTGCGGCATCCCGGTGAAACAACTGCTGGTGGAGTTTCACCACCGCTGGCCGCAGCTCGGGATCGAAAGGACGAGGGAGGCAATCCGCGCGTTGAATGAGGCGGGGTACCGGATCTTCAGCGTGTCACCGAGCGGCGAGGAGTACGGGTTTCTGATGCTCCCGGATACGTGAGCCTGTGCAGTTCCTTGAGCAGCGAGCTGATATCACTTTTTGGGAGTGGCAACGACGGTCCAGGACAGGCCCCAACGGGGGGGATACACGCCGGGAGCGTGCACGGAAATGCGGGGGACGGGGAGCCAAAAGCCGCGCGTGCTGGCTTGGAGGACTTCAAACTTGGCAGCAAGCAGAACGGGAAGGGTCTGGCGATTGAAACGCTGCAACTGGATCTTCGGGATTCCCTGGCGCCGGTACTTGAAGGACTCGTTGTTGGGCACGGTCAAGAGGAGTTTGCCGCCGGTTTTTAGGACTCTAGCCATTTCGGCAAGGGCGGCTTGCGGACGGTCGAGGTACTGCAAAGCCTGAAGCGAGAGAACGGCATCGAAAGCCGCACTGGGAAACGGCAGATGGTTGAGATCGGCTTGAAAATACGTCCCAGGACGGTATCGCTGGGCGCGGACCAATAGGCGGGTCGAGAAATCAATCCCTACATAAGCGTGACGGCTCGGCAAGTAACGCCGCAAGATTCCGTCTCCGCAAGCGGCGTCCAAAACAGCGAAGGATTGACCGCTGGCAAGTTTTTCGAGGGTGCGGAAAGCCCAGGAGTAGAGATAGCTGTTCCCCAGCAAGCCGAGCAACACCCCCAGAGAATCGCGCCAGGCGCTTTCGGGGCGATTCGAAAAGCTTGCACGGTAGGCGTTGAGTTGGGAGTTCTCCGGGGAAGTTTCCTGGAGGGCTTCGCGGGGGAGAAGCTCGACAATGCCGTCAACCGAGGGGAAGTGGCGTCCACACAAAGAACATTCGAAGCCGGCGACAGCGCCTTGAACCGCGGCGAGGTCATCGGGGCAAGCGATGTTGATGCGCGAGGGGTTCTCCCCATTCATAAAGCTGGAATATTAACTTCATTGTGAGTTCGCTGGTAGTGCAATCTAGCTGGAGCGGCTAACGCGGTAAGGGATGGAAATGCAAGAGCGCCTTAAGGCGGCAATGCTGTCGCTCGACGCAAGGATGGCGAGCAGATTTCTTTCCGTGACTCACGAGGAAGGCGCGCTCCTTTGCTTTCTCTTTCACTCGCTATTCGAAAACGGCGCAGAGGTGCGGAACGGTGTGCTGGACCCGCAACAAGGGGTCACAGCAGAAATGTTCAGGGCATTTCTCGGGCATTTTCATGAGCAAGGTTACGGCTTCGTATCGCCCGGGCAGATTCTCGAAGGGCTGCAGCCCAGCGGGAAATACATTTTACTCACCTTCGACGACGGGTATGGCAACAACCGGCGTGCGCTGCCAGCGATGGAAGAGTTCAACGCTCCGGCGGTGTTTTTCATTTCGAGCGAACACGTGCGGGACGGGAAGGCGTTCTGGTGGGACGCGGCTTTTCGTGCAGGGCGAAAGCGCGGGAAGTCGGAGGCGGAGATTCGCCGTACGATGGCGGGTTATAAGCGGATGAAGACCGGAGAAGTGGAGTGCGCATTGAAAAACGAGTTTGGGAAGGACGCGTTGCGCCCGGTTGGCGATTTGGACCGGCCATTTACGCCGGGCGAATTGCGCGAGTTCGCGGAACACCGGCTGGTTTCGATGGGGAACCACACGAAAAATCACGCGATTCTAACCAACTACAATTTGGCGGAAGCGCGAGAGCAGATTCAGGGCGGGCAGGACGCGATTCAAGAGATGACGGGCAAAATGCCGGACATGATCTCGTACCCGAACGGGAATTGCTCGCCGGAGATTCGGCAAGCGGCGCGGGAGGCCGGTTTGCGGCTAGGAGTGGGGGTTCGAAGAGGCAAGAACCGGTTGCCGCTCAAGACCAGAGCGACCGATGCGATGGCGCTGAGGCGGTTCACTCTCTGGGGCGACCGCGGAATTACGGCGCAATGCCGCGTGAGCCGCGCAAATGTTTCTTTGTACGGCCTTGTCGAGAGCTTGAAGGAGAAGGCTTCGGCCGCTTCCCGGTAAGCCGGCCCGGCTAAAGAAGACGGCGAAAGACTTGCGCATACTCCAAGTACACAACAAATACCGTCCTGGATGGGGCGGGGAAGAGACGGTCGTGGGCCTTGAGGCGGATTTGCTGCGCCGTCACGGCCACGAAGTGGAGCAACTGTTTGCCTGGACAAAGGAATTGGACGGCGCGAGCGCACTACGACTGTTTGCGGCGGGGCTGGGGACGCTGTGGTCGTTGCGCGGCTACTCGATGATGAAGAAGGCGATCGCGCGGTTTTCTCCGGACATCGTTCACGTACACAACACGTTTCCACTGCTGAGCCCGAGCGTTTTCTGGGCGGCGGACAAGGCGGGAGTGCCGCTGGTGCAGACGCTGCACAATTACCGGCTGACATGCGCGAATGCGTTGCTGCTCCGGGACGAGCAGCCATGCCAGGAATGCGTCGGGCATTTTCCATGGACAGGTTTGCGGCATCGATGTTACGGCGCGTCGTTGTTTCGGACAGCGGCAGTCACGGGCATGAACGTGCTGCATCGCTGGCTGGGAACCTACTGGAGCAAAGTTCACGCTTTCATTGTACTCACGGAATTCAGCAAGGAAATTCTGGCGCGTGCGGGGCTGCCGCGAGAGCGCATCCACGTAAAGCCAAATTTCAGTTCTGCGCTGGTCAAGCTGACTTCGCCGCGGGTTCGGCGGTTCGTGTTTGCGGGGATCATCGCGCGGTTTAAAGGCTTGCATCTCTTGCTGGAGGCTTGGGCAAGGCTGGCTACCGAGGGGCAGCAACTGCTGATAGCCGGGGACGGCCCGGACCGCGCGGAACTTGAGCGGCGCTTTGCCGCGCAAGCCAATATCGTTTGGTGCGGCAACCAGCCACGGGAAAAAGTGATCGACCTGATTGCCGCAAGCCGGTGGCTGGTGCTGCCGTCGCTGGCCTACGAAAATTTCCCCATGTCGGTGCTGGAAGCGCTTTCGGCGGGCACGCCCGTGATCGTGCCCAGGCACGGCGCGTTTGCGGCGATGGTGTCGGACGGAGTGGAAGGCTTGATGTTCGCAGGGGGCGATGGCGCTTCTTTATCAAAGACGCTGCGAGCCGCCATGGACGCGGAAGAAAGCGCGTGGAGGCAGTGGTCCGAGAATGCGCGCCACAAACATCTTTCGGAATTCACGGCGCGGAGCAATTACGCGCAACTGATGTTCATCTATCAAGAGGCGGCGGAATCGCTGCAACGCGCAAGAGGCCGGGCGCGGCACCCGGAAATCGCGGAAGCCGGCGGGCCGATGGTGAAGGAACGCGTCCGGGAACAATAAGAATTCGCTTTTGCGGGATCTGCGTGCGGCGCGATGGGCCAGGGTCCACGTTTCCACAATTTTCACAGGCAGGCGGAGTTCAATCCAAAAATAAATTGCAGCGAAGGGACAAAGACGATGTCGAAAAATGCTCGCATTCTTGTGACCGGCGCCGGCGGATTCATCGGGCATCACCTGGTAAAGCGGCTGCGGGGAGAAGGAAACTGGGTTCGCGGAGTGGACATCAAGGCTCCGGAGTACGAAGCGACGGAAGCCAACGAGTTCGAGATTCTGGATTTGCGGCACTTCGATGATGCGCTGCTGGCAGTGCGCGGAGGGATCGAGCAGGTTTACAACCTGGCAGCGGACATGGGCGGAATCGGCTTCATTACCGCCAAACACGCGGAGATTGCGCGCAACAACGTCCTGATCAACGCGCACATGCTGGAAGCCAGCCGCTTGCAGGATGTGAAGCGCTTCCTGTTTTCCTCTTCGGCTTGCGTATACGCGCAGTCGAAGCAGAAGGACGCGGACGTCACCCCGCTTCGCGAAGAGGATGCCTATCCCGCGGACCCAGAGCCCGGCTACGGATGGGAGAAGCTGTACACCGAACAGTTGTGCAACTACTACCGGCAGGACTACCGCTTCGAAACGCGCGTGGTGCGCTTTCACAATGTTTACGGGCCGCTGGGCACCTACGAAGGTGGCCGGGAAAAAGCGCCGGCGGCGATCAGCCGCAAGGTCGCGCTGGCGCGGAATCACGGGGCCATCGAGATTTGGGGAGATGGCGAGCAGACGCGCTCGTTCATGTATGTGGATGATTGTCTGGAGGGTTTGATCCGGCTGATGGCGTCGGAATACTTTCAGCCGCTTAATCTCGGCACGGACCGGCTGATCAGCATCAACGGTCTGGTCGACCTCGTTTGCGGGATCGCCGGCAAGGAACTCACCAGGAATCACGATCTCAGCAAGCCGCAGGGCGTGCGCGGAAGGAACAGCGACAACCGGCTGTTGCGCGAAGTGCTCGGGTGGGAGCCTTCGATTACCTTGGAAAAAGGGCTGTCGCTCACCTACGCGTGGATCGAAAACGAACTCGCTAAGGCCGGCCGCCTGGAGAAACGAAAAGCCGCCTTGCTGTGAGCCGGCCCTCACGTCCACCTGCAATCGCCCTCCCTTCAAATTTCAATGGAGCGACAAATGCGGATTCTTGTTATCGGCATCAATTACGCGCCGGAAAGGACTTCGGTCGCGCCGTTCACGACCGGACTGTGCGAGCACCTCGCGAACCAGAGGAACCAAGTCACTGTGGTCACGGCCTTTCCCTATTATCCGGAGTGGAGAGTGTGGGACGGCTACCGCGGTTCACTCTACCGGCGCGAAGTCATCCACGGCGTGGAGGTTCGCCGAGTCGCGCACTTTGTGCCGGGAAAACCGAGCAGCCTCGTCCAACGCCTGGCCTACGACCTCACGTTCACGCTCGCCGCGTTCCTCGCGGCGCTGTTTACCGGCAAATGCGATCTCATCTATTGCTCGTGCCCGCCGCCGACCGTGGCTTTTGCCGCACATCTCTTGAGTATTGTAAAACGCGCTCCGTTCGTCATGAAGGTGACGGACCTCGCCTCCGACGCCGCTCTTTCCACCGGCATCATGAAGAACAAGGTAGGCATCCGGCTGGCGCGCGCCTTCGAGTCCTTTACGTACGGCAAGTCGCTCGCGGTGGTCTGCCTGTGCCAGGGTTTTATCCACCGCTTGCGAGAACGCGGTGTTCCTGCGGAAAAGCTTCAACTGATTCCGGATTGGGGCGACACGCAGGAAATTCGTCCACAGGCGCGGGATGCTTCTTTCCGGCAAGCGCATGACATTTCTTCCAGCGCATTCCTGGTGTTGCATACGGGAAACATGGGCAAGAAACAGGACCTGGCGAATGTGGTACACGCCGCGCAATTGTCGCGGGGCGATCCGGACCTCGTCTGGCTGCTCGTTGGGCAAGGCGAGGAGCGCGCGGTGCTGGAGCGGGAAATCCGGCAGCACCGCCTTACGAACATTCGTTTGTTACCGCTGCAGCCGGCGGATACCTTGTCGCGGATGTATGCGGCAGCCGACGCTCTCCTCGTGAACCAAAGGAAGGCTGTGGAAGACGCGGTGATCCCGTCGAAACTACTCACGTACATGGCCGCGGGACGTGCCGTGCTGGCCGCCGTAAGCGAACGCAGCGAAACGGCTCGCCAAGTCAGCCGGGCAAACTGCGGTGTCGTATTGCCCGCCGAGGATCCCCGTGCCTTGGTCGAGGCCGCCTGCGCGCTACGTTCTGCTCCGGCGTTCTCCCAGCGTCTCGGCAAGAACGGCCGGGCATACGCCGAAGCAAATTTCACAAAGAGCAGCGTCTTGCAGCGATATGACGAGTTTCTTGCTCCATTCGCCCGGCCGGCGGCGGAACTCGTGCTGGCCGCTCATCCGGGCGGAGAACGTTAACCAGACGGATTCCTCTCGCTCCTCAATTTGCGCTAAGGGTTCACAATCTCGAGCGCTTTCCGCAACACATCGAGATTGACTAGTGCTCTGGGCACGGCATCGTAGAACCACTCCTTTCTCAATTTCCTCCCCCTCCAACACCATCTCAAGAGTCAGCGAAGGGTCCTAAATCCATGCTACTGCGCTTGAAGCTGTATCAGCTCCTGCTTAAAGTGACCGCTTATCTGTTGCCGCTCGCCGGGTTTCATCTCGGCTTGCGAATGTGGTCGTTCAGTTGGTCGCTGATTGGCCGCCCCACGGACTTCGTGGTCCACGGGCATTTTGGCATGCTGCTGTTTGGTTGCTTTGTATGGGCTCTTCTTGCGGAGCACTATAAGGTGACCAGTGTGGAGGAGCTGTTCCGCGAGCGGACCGGGGCGCGCGCCGTCTGCGCGGCCTGCATGGCCACCTCCGTCATACTGCTCGCGATTCTCTACTTCAGCCGCAAGGCGGACTTCCCGCGCGGGCTCTTCGTTTCCAGCATGCTCGCGCTGCTGCTTCTCGCCGTGTTTCTGCGCGCGGCGTTTCGCGTTCTTTACCGGAGCCGCTCGGACTTGGCCCGGCCGACCCAATTGCTGGTTGTAGGTACGGACCAGTTTGCGCGGGATGCTTCCGTGCGCCTTCAGCGGCTTTCCTTCTCCCCTTGCCGCGTGGCGGCCTTTGTGCACTTGCCGGGGCAGGAAATCGCGGTCGAGAATTGCCGCGTATACGAGTTGGAGGAGCTGGGGACGCTCAGCGCGAACGACGGCATTGAAGAAGCCGTGATTGCCATCCAGCCCGAACAATTTTCCTTGATCCCCGGAATCATTCGCGGATTGGACAAGCTGTGCCTGCCCGCGCGCGCCATTGTGGATCTTGGAGAGGGCATCGTCGTGCGCGAAAGGCTGTTCCAGCTCGGGCGCATGCAGATGCTGGACCTGACCACCACACCCGCCGACTCGCTGGACTACGCCCTGCTCAAGCGCGCTTTTGACTTCTGCTTTTCCGCCGGCGTTCTTGTCCTTAGCTCTCCCCTTTTGCTCCTGATCGCACTGCTGATTCGGATCACATCGCCCGGCCCGGTGCTCTTCACGCAGAATCGTATTGGACTCAGCGGGCGGCCTTTTGCGATGTACAAGTTCCGCACCATGAATGTTGGAGCCGCTTCCGAAAGCGACACGCGATGGACGACCGAGAAAGACCCGCGGCGCACGCGTCTCGGCTCCTTTCTGCGCCGGACGAGTCTGGACGAGTTGCCGCAGTTCCTGAACGTTTTGCGGGGCGACATGAGCGTCGTGGGGCCGCGCCCGGAACGTCCTCATTTCGTGCAGAAATTCCTGCAGGAAGTCGGGCGCTACAACAACCGGCATTGCTTGAAGGTCGGCATCACGGGCTGGGCGCAGGTCAACGGCTGGCGCGGCGATACCTCCATCGAAAAACGCGTCGAATATGATTTGTACTACCTACAGAACTGGACGTTTGGCCTGGACCTGCGAATCATTGGCATGACCATTTTGTCCGGCTTGATCAATAGAAACGCATACTAAGAGATTCGAGAACGCTGTCTTGATCACGCGCGCTTCTTTTCAACGGCCCAAGGCCTGATCCTCTTTCTTCCGTTTGTCTTCACCAACGATTCTCGCCCAATCCCATCGGCTCTTCTTGATTCTTCCTGCCTGAACTTGCTCGAACTGGGCGTTATCCAAAGTTCTTACATGGACAGTAATGAGGATGCGTAGTAGTACGCTATGGGCGTAGTCTCTTTGAGAATAACCAGGATTCTTGAGGTTTTTGGTAGCCCGGACGGGAATCGAACCCGTAGTCTCCGCCTTGAGAGGGCGGCGTGTTAAACCGATTACACTACCGGGCCACTTTGGACATTCTATCGTGCTTCAGCGTCTTTGAGCAATCTAGCAGCAGGATAATGTCTGCCAGGTTTTCGAAACAAGGTTGCCGCAATGACGCGGACGCAAACGATCCTCAAGGCGTTCACTTTCATTTTTTTGATTCTTTGCATCGGGTCTTTCGATTGACGGTCGGAAGAGGCACGCGATACCCTATTGCCGGGCCGGCGGTCCCTGGCCGGCGAAGAATTCGCCCCGAAGGTTGCGTCTTATCCCACTTTGAGGAGATTCATGTCGAACGAACTGCGTAATTTTCTTGCCCTTTCCTATGATGAGCTGGAGCAGTTGAATCTGAAAGCCAAGGAGCAGCGCCTGAAACGGATTGACGCGCACAAGATTCAGGAAGAACGCATAAAGTATTTGACCGACGAAAAGCGCATCAAGGCCGTGACCGTGCTGTTCAGCGACCTCGAAGGCCGGCTTCACATGCTTGACTACGACAAGAAATTTCTCATCAAGAGTTGGGACAACTTGACGTTTGACGGCTCTTCGATCCGCGGGTTCACGGCGCAGCGCGAAAGCGACTTGAGGCTGGCGATGGATTGGGGGGCGTTTTATTGGGCGCCCGCGGATGTGTTTGGATCCGGTAAAGTGCTGATCTTCGGGCATGTGATCGACAAGGACGGTTCGCCGTATGCCGCCGACATTCGCGGAGTCCTGAAGGGCTACGCTGATGGTCTCCACGAGAAGAAGGGCTACACGCTCAACGCCGCCAATGAGATTGAAGGATTCCTTTTCAAGGGGCAGAACGCGGAGCGGAGTTACAACGAAACCGGCAAATTCGAATACGTCAATACCGGCGGTTACTACCACTCACTCCCCGGCGATCCGCTGCGCACGTTTATTGACACCACGGCGGAAGTCCAGCGATCCATGGGTTTCCAGAACGAGAAGGATCATCCGGAAGTCGCGCCGTCGCAATTCGAAATCAACTACGGGTACGGCGAAGTGGTCGCAGCCGCTGACCAGATCCAACTTTACAAACTGATTTGCCGCCAGGTCGCCACCAACATGGGATTCACCGCTTCCTTCTTGCCGAAGCCCGTGGTTGGGGTCAATGGCAACGGCATGCACACCAACGTCTCCGTGAGCAAGGACGGCAAAAATCTCTTCTGGGATCCCAAGGGTGAGGAGAAACTCAGCAAGTTTGGCTGGGATTTCGTGGATCGCATTCTCAGCCATGGCAACGATATCTGCTTGCTGATCAATTCCAGCGTCAACGCGTACCGCCGGCTCGACCCGCACTTCGAGGCGCCCAATCAGCTCAATGCTTCGGCGGTCAACCGCGGGGCCATGGTGCGCATCCCCATCGGCAACGAGAAGAGCATGCGCACGGAAGTTCGCGCCGTGGCTCCCGACTCCAACCCCTACATGGTCATGTATTCCATTTTCAAGACCGGGCTCGACGGAGAGACAGCGAAGATCAAAAATCTGCGCTCCGCCCAGCGCTATCTCCCGGACAACATTTACACCGCCCTTGAAAACTTCGAGAAAGCGGACTGGACTACCACGCTCTTTGGTGCGGACGTCAAGGCTCGCTACGCTGAACTGAAACGTGCAGCGGCCGATCGCTGCCCGCGGTCACTTGGCACGGTCGTCAAAGTGCCGGAAGTTCAGTATCACCATGAGGTGTACAACCAGTTCCTTTGGAACCAGTTCTAGAAATAATTCTCTGTAGTAAAAAATAAACGTCCCCGGCGGTTCGGGGCCGTTTTGTTTTTCGCCTAAGGACTTTCGCGGGGGCGCTCAGTTTTTCTGGCCGTAGGCCCGGGAGGCGGTGATTCCTTTTCCTTCGGTTACTGTGACGGTTTGACTTGCGGTCACATTCGAAAGCCGGTCGATCTGGCCGCTGGGCCAGCGAATCTCGATCTCGTTGACCCTTTCATTGTGTGCGAGTCCAAACGTCAAAACGAGTTCGCTGGCGGAGAGGTAGCTGGAGCCGCTGCGGAGCATCTGCGTTTGCGTTTCTCCGCCAGCGCTCAATTGCACGGTTGCGCCGATGCCGTCGCGATTGGACTTTGTGCCGATCAGCTTGATACGCAGACTGTTGTTTGAAGCCGCTGCGCCCTGCGCTTCATTCCGGAACAGATAGACCGGACCGCCGTTGGTGGAGAGCAACAAATCCAGCCGGCCGTCGTTGTTGATGTCGGCGTAAGCGGCGCCGCGTCCCACTCTGGGTGCGGCAAACGCCGGCCCGAGTGACTTGGTGACTTCTTCGAATTTGCCTTTTCCGAGATTGCGGAACAGGTGCGGCGGCATGGCGTATTTCACGTTGGCCTGCACGCGCTGGATATCGGCATCGATGTGGCCGTTGGCTACCAGAACGTCGGGCCAGCCGTCGAGATCGTAATCGAAGAAAAAGCAGCCGAAACCAAGCGTGAGCAGAGAGGCGCGGCCGATCTCCGAGCGGGGCGCTTCATCGACAAAGAGTCCTTTTCCTTCATTGTGATAGAGGGATAGCATCTGGTTCGAGAAATTGGTGATCAGCAGGCTGGGGAAGCCGGAGTGATCGTAGTCGGCGGCGTCCACACCCATGCCCGCGCGAGCTACGCCGTCCTCGCTGAAGGCGACACCTGCAACGACCGCTTTTTCGGTGAACGTGCCGTTGCCGTTGTTGCGATAAAGTTTGTTCGGCTGGGTATCATTGGAAAACAAAAGATCGGGCCAGCCGTCGTTGTCGTAATCCAGCGTGGCGACGCCGAGAGTCTTCGACGTCGGCTCCCCGAGACCGGCTTTTTGCGTCACGTCTTCAAAGGTGCCGTTGCCACGATTGTGCCAGAGGCGGACAGCAGTTCCTTTGTAGGATTCCGGCGTACAGTACGATTTGCTTTTTCCGTCGAGGGTGCAATACAGGTCGGTTTCCGGCGTCCACTGGACATAATTGCCGACGACCAGGTCCAGGTGACCGTCCTTGTCATAGTCGACCCATGCTGCGCTGGTGCTGAATTCCTTGGGCCCCAGCAAACCGGCTTTTTGCGTGACATCGGTGAACGTACCGTTGCCGTTGTTGTGAAAAAGATGGCTCTGCCCGTAGGCAGTGACGAAGAGATCGTCGTAGCCGTCGTTATCGTAATCGCCGACGGCCACGCCCATGCCGAACATCTCGATGTCGAGACCGGCCTTGTGGGTTGCGTCAGTGAACGTGCCATCATGATTGTTGTGATAGAGCTTGGGCGTCGAATGCTTCTGAACGTGCCCGGGCCAGTCCATGCCGTTCACAAGAAAAATATCAGGCCAGCCGTCGTTGTCGTAGTCGATGAAGGCCACGCCTGGTCCCATGGTTTCAGGGAGGAATTTTTTCCCGAAGGAGCCATTGTTATGTACGAAATGGATTCCCGCCGATTGCGTGACATCGCGGAACTGAATCGTCGAGGTTTCCGGCGTCGCTCCGATTCCTATTTGTCCAACAACAACCACTGCCAGCGCGAGAACTAGAATTGTTGTGAGCGAGCGCTTCACCATTCCCCCAGGATTTACTCGCGGCCAACGCCGAGTGCATCGGACGCGCGATTAATGTAGTTAAACCAGGACGCGATCAACGTGATCTGCAAAATGCCGCGATCGTCGAAGCCCACGGCGCGCAGCTTCGCGTGATCTTCCGGGCCGCACTTCGTCGCGTCTTTCGTCAGCTTCACGACGTAGTCCAGCACCGTGCGATCCTGCTCGCTAATCGGCGCACTTTTGTAATCGTTTCGCAGCGCATTGACCATCGTTTCATCCAGCGTGACCCGGCGCAGAAACTCTGCGTGTGACTCGATTCAATACTGGCAGCGATTCGTCACCGAAACCATGGTGGCGATCATTTCGTGCTGACGCCGCTGCAGCGGCAAGTCCGGCGACATGAGCGCGCCAAATGTGCTGAAAGCGTGGAAAAGCACATCGGGAAGAAGAGTGTGGCTCGCGACGATGCCGGACGTTTCGCCCTCATTCACGGGATGGACGGGCATAGCATACTCGATGGGATAAAGTTTGCGCTGCCCTTCCGTGGCGCTCTTGACACGATCGTCCTCATCCATTCGAACGGTCTTGATCCAGGTCATTCTTCGCGGCTCCTTGCCGCGGCTATCGCCGGGAGAATTAGTTTGAACTGCCGGAACGCGCTTGATCTCCGGTCACGTTTTGCGCTGGCCCGCGCGCAATATTCGGCTTCTTTGTCTGTGCCGGTGCAAGCGCGACGCTGACGTGTTCGTGAATCGCCTGCCGCTCGTTGTTGTCCTCGGGATGAGTTTGGCGGTAAGGCCCGGTGATGGCCTGCGCCGACTCGTCCGCCTTGAACCGCAGGTACCGCACCTTGTGTTCATTCGCTTTGGCGTCGTCGCCGAGTCCGTTGTAGCAAAGCATCAGGTTGTAGTGCGCCTGCAGGTCTTCGGGATCGATCGAAAGCGTCTGTTCGAACTCCTTGACAGCATCGCCGTAGCGCTTCTCTAGAAACAGAACGCGGCCAAGCTCGTTGCGCACCACGCGGTCGCGCGGGAATTGCGCGAGCACGGTCCGCAAGTGTGTCATCGCGCCGTCGTAATCGCCATCTTCCTTGAGAGCGCGTGCGTAGAAGTAATTGGTGCGCGCCAATTGCGAATTGATGGCGAGGGACCTCTCAAGAACCTTGCGCGCGCCGGCGGTGTCTCCCTCCTGGAGAAGGGCGCGGCCGATGTTGGTCCACCCGTCGGGATTCTGCGGGTCGGCTTCGGTGATTTTTTCAAAAGCAGCCGCGGCCATTTTCAGATCGCCCTGCAAGAACAGGCCGATGCCGTAATCGTTCCAGCGCGTCCAATCTTCTTTTCTGCTGACGGTCTTGGGAGGGACAGCAGCGCCACGAGGGAGAACGCGCAGCGTCTTGGTATCTTCCGCAATCGTCGTAATAGGAAGATCGGGGATCGCCTTGACATTGCCGGAGACTTTGGAAGTGTCCCCATTGAACGCCCATTTGCGATCGTCGTAATCGGGCGTGGTTGTGGAATCTACCGGGGCCGCAGCGGGCGCGACGGCCTGAGCACCCGAGGTGGTCTTGTCGGCTTCGATGCCAGCGAACGAAAAATGCGTGTTGAACCAGCTAAACTTGCGATAGTTCAGCTTGGCATGCAGCGTAATTTTATCACCCGCATTTTCCGGAATGTGCAAACGAAAGTGCGCCGTGTCTGCCGCGCCCGGAGGAATCAGGTGCACGTAAACAACTGAGCGCGTCGCCCAGGCGTTTCGCTTGTTGATGGCATTGCCGTGCCCATCGATCTGCAGCGAACGATAGAAGTGCGCCCCCGGCTCGACCGGGCCTTTGCCATCGTCCTCCACTTTCCCGCTCCAGAAAATCACCTGGCCTTTTTCATCGGTGGCCTGCAACTCCAGCCACACATCGAATGCGTCCACCGTGCCGCCGGGGAAGAAGTGGCCGACTTTGCGCGTGCGGACGACTACATCCACGCGGGAGTCGTCGCCACGGCGAACGGCGGCATCGGTGCGATCAATGGGAGCGGTGATGGGGCGAACTTCGCCGGAGGGGCCTTTCGGTAGTGAGGTATCGGACTCTTCGCCAACGGCGAAGGTCGTCGAAATTTCGGGCTTTCCAAATTCGCTGCGCGCGGAGGCGCTGGATTCTTTCCCTGCGGGAGAGATCGCGAAAATATCCACGCTCAGTTGTTTGTCCTGTAAGAATTTCTTGGCGAATTCGTATTGAGCCTGATCCTGATTCGCTGTCGGCACCGCCGTGTTCGCCCCGGGGAAACGATGCGAATGCACCAGCCCGTTCACGTTGCCGTCATCGCCAGAAGGCACCTGCGGCATGTGGCAATCCGCGCAATTCATCGGCGCCTTTGGATAGTAAAATGCCCGTGCGCCCTGCCCGGAAACGCCGCTGGCCTGCCAGTTGTCATATTCATTGAAGCCGCGAATCCACCGGTAATGATTCACCGGCACATCCAGATGCACTTTGTGGCACGAAGAACAAAACTCCGCGGTATCCGCGCGCATGAACGGCTTCAGAAAAGTGCGGCGATGCGGCTCCGGGTTCAACCGAACCACGAAATCGTGCAGCTTGCGCACGAAAGGATTTTCACTAGCGGCGAGTTCATGCAGCTTCGGATATTCCAGGAAAAAATCGCCCTGGCCCATGGTGCTTTTCACGCCCACAATGCTGTGGCACATCAAGCAGCCTAGCCCCGCGCGCGCTTCCGGCCGGTCCACGAGCTGCTTGATTGGCGTATCGAACAATCCGCTGTAGAGCAGCGCGGGATCGTGGCAACCCGCGCACCATTTCGAAGAACGCACGCCGGCCACGTCCTGCATGTACTCGATGCTCTTCCGGTACCACTGATTGTTGAACGACGAGAAATGGTGCATCGAGCTGTCCCACTGCTTATAAATATCCGCATGGCAGCGCTGGCAGGCGTCGGATTTCATGAAGTACTTCGAGGGGATGTTGCCGCCATGTTTGGTTTGTGCCGAACTCGGGAAGAATTTTCCTTGCGGGCCATCACCTTCGCCGTCCATGGTCTCCGCTGACATCAGCGGATTGGAAATGCGATTCGCGTTTTTCCAGGCGACTTCGCGCGTCCACCATGTTCCCGCAGCGATGCCCGCGGCCAGCACTGTCAGCGCAACAAATCCCAAACCGCGCCCCAGGATACCGTCGCCCAGCCAACCTTTTGAAAACAGCCAAGACGTTGCCAGAAACAGCGCGCCAACAACACACAGCGCAATGTGCGCATACAACCAGGGTTTCAGCCGAAGGGGCGTGCCGATTTTAATCAACGCGATTCCGAGAAGTGCTCCCGCAGCCAACGAAATCCAGCCGAGCCGGGCCAGCATTGTTTCGTGCGGCAGCAGCCGCACAGCATAGAGAGCGAGCAGAATCGTCAAGGCGATTCCAGCCGCGACGTGCAACAAATCCACGACAAAGTAAGAAATCGTCGCCGACGGATAGCCATACAGGAAAACCGCGCTGACCGCCAGCGCCACCACGATTCGCGATAACCACCGCTTCACCGGTTCCATCTGCATCTCCATCAACGCGCGCGGTTTGCTGTTATCAAAACAGCGGCCGGATGTTCAAGAAACATCCGGCCGCGATTCAGTTTGGGGTGCCCCGAAGCGAGCCAGGATCTGGCGGTGCTGGAGGCGATGTACCTTGTGGGCATACTTATATTGTTGGGCGCACGGCCTGGCAATACTGCAAAAGCATTAGAAATGCGACGATATTGCAAAAGGACTAGCGCCCCCGCAATAATACAAAACCATTAGAAGCGGTCTTGAGGCTCTATTCCTTTTGTTTCCACGCATTTATAGCTCTTGCCGGCGCGCAGGTCCTTGTACTCTTCCGTCCGTCCGCTCGGCCAATCGATCACCACGCGGTCGATTTTTTCGCGCGCGCCGACGCCAAACGTTAGCGGCAATTCCGATTGCGAAAGGTAACTCGATCCTGCTCGCACCGTTCTTGATTGCGTCCGCCCTTCGTGGAAAATTCGCACCGTCGCGCCGATGGCATCCCGGTTCGACTTTGTGCCCCTTAAATGAAATCGTACGCTCCGAGAATTCCCCGTTTGATCGTTCCGGTACAAATACGCCGGCCCATTGTTGGTGGTCATTAGAATGTCCAGGTCGCCATCGCGGTCGAAATCTCCGCAAGCCAGCCCCCGCCCAACTTTCGGGATTTCAAATCCTCCTCCGGCCGCCTCCGCAACGTCCTGAAATTTTCCGCCGCCTCGGTTTAGGAACAGTTGCGGCGGCTGCGCGTATCCGATGTTGCCGCGAATATTCCGGACCGTTTCATCGATGTGCCCGTTGGCCACTGCCAGGTCCAGCGCGCCATCCAGATCGATATCAAGAAACAGGCAACCAAATCCAAGAGTATTCCGCGAAGCCGCCCCGATGCCGGAAGGAATGGACACGTCGTCGAAAATTCCTGGAGCGGTTTCCCGATACAGGCCAATCATTTCGTTGTCGAAGTTGGTGATGGCCACGCCGGGCTTGCCCGAAACATCGAAATCGCCCGTGTCCACGCCCATGCCGGCGCGAGCTTTTCCATCGGCGCTGAACGCCAGGCCAGCCTCCACGGCGGCATCCTTGAACTTCCCGTTCCTCAAATTGCGATACAGCTTGTTGGGTTGTGTGTCGTTGGCCACCAGCAAATCCGGCCAGCCGTCCTGGTCGTAGTCGAACATCGCTACTCCGAGCGATTTTGAGCTACTGTCAAAGATACCGCTGGTTGCGGTCACGTCTTCAAAGGTTCCGTTGCCGCGGTTGTGGAAGAGCCAGCAGGTATCGCCGCGATACGCTTCCGGCGTACAGTACGATTTGTGCGCGCCATCGAGGCTGCAGAAAACATCGTGCTCGGTGGACCAACGCACATAATTGCAAACGAAAAGATCCAGCAGGCCATCCCGGTCATAATCAAGCCACAGCGCGGAAGTGCTGAAGCCCTGGTGGCCGAGCAGCCCGCTCGCGCGTGTGGCATCTACGAAAGTTCCTTTGCCGGTGTTGCGAAAAAGTCGGCTCTGCCCCACGCACGTGATGAAGATGTCAGGAAAACCGTCATTGTTGTAATCGCCGACGGCCACTCCCATTCCGTACATCTCCACGTCGAGCCCCGCGCTTCGCGTCACGTCTGTAAATGTGCCGTTGCGGTTGTTGCGGTATAGCTGCAACGTGGACCGCTGGCGCTTGTGCCCTGGCCAGTCCATGCCGTTGACAAGCAGGATGTCTTGCCAACCATCGCCGTCGTAGTCGAGGAACGCGCAGCCCGAGCCTAGCGTTTCTGGGAGCAACTTGCCCCCATACGCGCCGCTGTTGTGCCGGAACTGGATCCCCGCCGCATTTGTAACATCGGTCAGGCGGAATCCCAGGGAAGAATCAGGATTGCCGAATGTCCAGGGTGGCGCCGCTGCCGTGGTGAGTCCTGCGCCCAATGCAGTGAAAAGAAAATCTCGCCGCTTCACGGCAGATTCACCAAGCCGTTTCGAATCGCGTACACCACCAGTTCGGCGGTCTTGTGAATCCCCAGCGTGTCCATAATATTAGCGCGGTGTACCGCAACCGTATTCGCGCTGAGGTTCAATTCCGACGCAATTTCCTTGTTGGACTTCCCGCTCACGATGTGCTTCAGGATTTCCAGTTCACGCGGCGTCAATCCTCCGCCGCGCTCTCCTTTGAGCGTGTCCGGGCGCGAAACTTGCGGGTCGAGCACGGTCTTGCCTGCGGCAATAGTCTTCACCGCGCTCACCAGGTCGAGGTCCATGGCATTTTTCAGCACATAGCCGCGCGCGCCGGCTTCCAGCGCCTGGCTCACCAGCGTTTCTTCGGAATGCATGCTCAACATCAGGATTCCCGCTTCCGGAAGTTTTTCCAGGATTTTTCGCGTCGCTTCGATGCCGCTCAGTTCCGGCATCGCGCAGTCCATCACGATAACTCGGGGCCGCAGCTCGCAGGCCAGGCGCACCGCTTCCTTGCCGTCGCTCGCTTCTCCCACGACGGAGATTCCCGCGTCATCCTCCAGCATGCGGCGGAATCCCCGGCGTACCAGTGCGTGATCGTCGGCGAGCAAAACCGTTATCTTAGGCGCCATTGGCATCCGCCTTTGCGCGGGGAATCTGCAGACGAACCCTCGTCCCGCCCTTCGCCCCCGGCGAGATTGCCAGCGCGCCGCCAACCAATTCTGCGCGTTCGCGCATGGCCACCAACCCGATTCCCCGCGGAATCTTCTCCGCCGCGAATCCCTTGCCATGATCTTCGACTTCCAGCTCCAGCGCCTCCGCGGAGAATTTCAGCCCGATCCAGGCCTCACTGGCCCCAGAATGACGGCTCACGTTATTCAGCGCTTCTTGCAGCACGCGATAGATGTGCACGCCGGCGCTGGTCTCCACGGGAAAGGACTGCCCCGTCTTTTCGTAATGCAAGGTCAAGCCGGTTTGCCTTCCCACCGTGGGAATATACCAGTCTAGAGTGCTCTCCAATCCTGCCTCATCCAGCAGCACCGGATGAAGCGCCTGCGAAAGCGTCCGGATATTGTTCAATGTCGATTGCGCGATCTCCTGCACTTCCTTCAGATCCTCGCGCAGGGGCGATCCTTCCGGGGCGTGTTTGCCCGCGCGGCCCAGCATCGATCCGATCGCTGTCAGCACCTGTCCAAACTCATCGTGCAGTTCGCGGGAGATGTGCCGCAGCGTAGATTCCTGCGTCGAAATGAGTTTCTGCGCCAGGTCGCTGCGTTGTTCGGAAAGTTCCGCCAGCCGCGCAAAAATCTGCCGGTTGCTGCGAATCAGGTACAAGCTCGTCAAAACAATCGCCACCAGCGTGGCCGCCAGGAAAATGTACAGCTGCCGCTGCACGCCGTCGTAGATCTGCGCGATGCGCGAAGCGGCCTGCTCCTCCCCTTCGTTGTTTCCCACCAGCAGCCGCGAAACGGCGGTGCTGAGCGCTTGCTGGCGTGCCTGCAGCGACAATCGAATCTGCTCTCGGGCCTCCGCCTCCTTGCCGTTCTGTGCAAGCGCGAACATCCGGTTCACCGCGTCCCAGAATTGCGCCACTGCTTGCGAAAGATACAGCCGCTGCTCGGGAGTGCGGCTCGCTCCCGCCAGCTTCTCTTCCAGCTTCAAGCCGGCGTCCAGATCCTGATGAATGCGTTCGAACTGTGCTGTCCACGCCGTCAATGGATAAGGTTCCGTGGTGTCCAGCATGTCCCGCATTGCCAGCGCGATGGAATTGAGATCGTTCTGCACGCGTAACAGTTGCAGTGAGTCCTTGCGGTTGCGATCCACCATCTCGCTCTGGAGTTTTCGCAGGCCCGCGAGCTGCACGGTAATGTACGACGCGTAAGCCACCACTGCAGCCAGCGTGATCACCAACCCCAGCAGCAGTCCATTGGTGGGCGAGCGTTGCGACGTTGCGGCATTCGGCACGGCCTAAGAATACCCTAGGCTGCTGTTCGGCGGCCCAACAACAGCACTAGACCAATCATGATCAGCGCGCTGAACAACGGGACCAGCAATCCAATTCGCAAGCTGGCAGAAAACTGCGAGACAGATCCGACCAGCCATGGTCCAACGGATCCTCCAAGGGAGGCCAGAGCAAAAAGAACGCCCCCAATTTTCTTGGCGCTCGCCCCGTACCATCGCGCAAGCCAGGCGATGTAGATCGGATAGACGCTGGCACAACCGAGACCCGCAACAAAGACCGCTACGATGGCCACGTATAGACCGGGAGACGCGATTAGCAGAGTATTTCCTGCGGCAGCTAAGCCCAATGCGCCAAGCACCAGAGTTCTTTCCTTCAAACGGCGCAACGCCAGTGGCGCAGAGGCGCGGCCCAAGGTTAGTCCGCCGTAAAAAAACGTTGGAGCGAGAGTAGTCAGGCCGGTAATGCCGTTCGCGAGGCGTTTAGAAAATTCAGCCGCCCATATTCCAATGCCGTTTTCCATCGCCACATAGATAAAAAACAGTGAAGCAAGTGCGAGAGTGACGAGCAATGCAGGCCCCGCGCTTGCCGATTCGGCGGCCTTTGCCTCATGAGGCTTTTCATCCGCGCGAAACGATGCAAAGAGCAGACAAATGACCATCACAGCACCAAACGCTGCACACCCCGAAAGCACGAGACCGATTCGGTTGTGCTTTAGCGCGAAGGCGATTAGCAGGGGACAGGTCATCGCACCAACACCCCACATGAAATTGAGCAAGCTTACGAGAGAGGCGCTTCGCACGCCTCCAAGCTCTGCTACCAGAAGATTTGTCCCCGCAGTGAGCAAGCCGTAGCCAAATCCGAAAGTAGCGGTGGCCGCCAGGGCAAGGACGTGAGCGTCCGCGTTCAAGAAGGCCAGTCCGCCGCCCATAAGCGCATATCCCAATACCAGAGCGGGGCGGTAACCGCGCCAGGAAGCGATGGCGCTGGACGCCAGCGTGCCGATCCACGCGGCCACGAATTGAACTGTGGAGAAGAGGCCGGCCTGGCTGTCATTGAGAGACCATCGGCGGATAAAGACCGGCAGCATGGGGCCGACGATTACGGTAGCGATTCCACTGAGGACGAAGCCGGCAAAAAGTAGCGTGAAGAGGTTGCGATGTCCCTGAACTTGAGCGTCTGCAGGCGTAGGTTGGATCATGAGCGAAGCACAATTCTGAGGCACACCACGGTTTCAAGCAACCTCGCGGCTCGTGAAAAAGAATTCTGCGGGTCAATCGAAAATTCGATACTCTTTACGTTTTGCTGCGGGAGAAAAATGCATTGCCATGATTGAAGTTGGCCTCGTAGGATTCGGTCTCGCTGGCCGTGCGTTTCATGCCCCGGTGATTCGGGCCGTGCCTGGCTTGCATCTCGCCGCCATCGTACAGCGCAGTGGCACGGAGGCCGCTGAGAGATATCCGGACGTTCGAATCGCACGAAGCCTGGACGAATTGCTTTCCATGCAGGAAATTCGCCTTGTCGTGATTGCCACCCCCAACGACACGCACTATCCCTTCGCGCGTCAGTGTATTGAAGCGGGCCGCGACGTGGTCGTCGATAAACCGTTCACAACAACTTTACAAGAGGCTGTTTCGCTAGTGCAGCTTGCGAAGGAAACAGGCCGCCTGCTCACCGTCTATCAGAACCGCCGCTACGATGGTGATTTCCAAGCCATTCGAAAGCTGGTCGCGGACGGAACCCTCGGCCGCATTGTCCGTTTTGAAACGAGCTACGACCGCTTCCGCCCGCAGCTCAAGCCTGGCGCCTGGCGCGAGACCACGCGTCCCGGCAGTGGAATCCTATTCGACATCGCGCCGCATCTGATCGATCACGCGCTGGTACTTTTCGGCTTGCCCGAAGCCGTGGCCGCCGACGTTCGAATCGAACGTGAAAACGCCGCCGCCGACGATGCCTTCGATATCACTCTCCTCTATCCGAACGCGATGCGCGCCGTTCTTCGCTCCAGTATCCTAGCCGCCGCGCCACGTCCGCGCTTTGTTCTGCTCGGCACGCAGGGAAGTTATGTAAAACAAACTTTCGACCCCCAGGAAATGAATCTACGCCGAGGCTTCATTCCCGCGGACAAGCCCTGGGGCTTCGAACCAGAAGAGAATTGGGGTGTCTTGACGATCCCGGCGGGCGATTCCTTCGAACACCGCCGCATTCCCTCCGCCACCTGCGACTACCGCGACTACTATTCGAACGTCCGCGACGCGATATTAGATAACGCGAAGCTTGCCGTCTCCCCGGAGTGGGCGCTGGACGTAGTGCGCACGCTCGATTTGGCCCGCGCGAGCAGCGTGCGGCGATGCACCCTCCCATGGAGTCCCGCAATCGTTTGAGAATTAGGTCGACAGCTCGACACGGGGGCAAACGCAACCGTCGAGCCTCAAAGGTTCCACGTTCGAATGCGATTTCGAAAGACGCGCACAATCAGAATTCTAACTAACCTTCAATGTGACCTCGAAGACCGCATTGCAATTGGTCTCTGGATCGTCGGTCACGCTCGTCGACACCGTGCCGCTCTTGATGAAAAATTCCAGCGGCTTCTTCGGAAGACTGGGCAGCCCGGTGACGCGGGCCTTGCCATCGCTATTGGTGCCGACTTCGACCTGCGTCTTGCGCTTGTTTAAGAATCCGTACTTGATAGTCAGACTGACCTTGGCATTAAAAATTGGTTTGCCAGAGCCGTCTTTCACAACGAAATCGGCGCGGCAGGAGCCCAGGCCAGCGTCAACCACGGGAACTTCCGGCGAGTCCGCAGCGAAGGCTCCACCGAACGAAACGAGAATCGCGCACAGAAGGACAATGGGCCGAACTTGGCAAAGGCGCATTTTGAATTGTTTTCCTCCGCTCCAGAATTTACGCCAGTCATAATTCGGTTGCAATTCTTATTGATGCGAGCGTGCTGGCATTTCACTTTTAAGACAGCAGCGGGAAAGTTCCGCGTATAATCTGTTTTCTCTGGAAAACGAAGGAGCGCTCCGGCAATCATGGCCATCGAACTGGCACCCTCGATTCTTTCGGCAAACTTCGCCCGGCTGGGCGAAGAAGCGAAAGCCGCGCTCGATGGCGGCGGCACCGTAATCCATTGCGACGTGATGGACGGCCACTTCGTGCCGAATCTCACGATTGGACCGCTCGTTGTGGCCTCGCTGCGAAAAGCTCTTCCCAACGCCATCCTCGATTGCCACTTGATGATTGAAAATCCCGACGAGTTCGTTCCCGCATTTGCGGAAGCCGGCGCCAGCTGGATCTCTGTGCACCAGGAAGCATGCGTGCATCTTCATCGCACACTGCAGCTAATCGAATCGCATGGGTGCAAGCCTGCTGTCGTACTTAATCCTGCCACGCCGGTGCACATGGTGGATGAAGTTTTGGACATGGTTCACCATGTTCTGGTGATGTCCGTGAATCCGGGATTCGGCGCGCAAAAGTTCATTCCCGGCGCGCTCCATAAAATCAAAACTCTCGTCGAAGTCCGCGAATCGCTTGGGTTGTCGTTCCGCATCGAAGTTGACGGCGGAGTTTCCCTCGAAACCGTTGGCGACGTGGTGCGCGCGGGTGCGGAATTGCTCGTTGCCGGCAACGCCGTTTTCGCCAAGGGCGACATCCGGGAAAACGCGAAAAAATTATTGGCAGCGGCGCGTGCCGCCACACTCACTCGCGCCTGAGTGAACAGCGACTGTCAAATCATCAACCCCCACTCGAATGACACATTCAATTTTTCCTACTGCTCCTGATAATTCCAAGTGAGCCCACCATCCACGAAAAATGTCGCTCCCGTGGCGTAGTCAGATTCCGGCGACGCCAGGAACACGGCCATGGAGGCCACATCTTCGGGCTTGCCGAGGCGCTTCAGCGGAATGCTTTCGAGTAACGCGTTGAGCTTGGCAGGGTCGTTCAAGAGCTTGGTGTTGATGGGCGTTTCGATGGCTCCCGGCGCGATGTTGTTGATGGTGATGCCGAGCGGGGCAAGTTCGATCGAAAGGTTGCGCGTCAGCATTTTCACGCCGCCCTTGCTGGCGCAATAGGAAGTGAAATGCGGGAAGGGAAGCTCTTCGTGCACGGAGCTGATGTTGATGATTTTTCCGCCGGCCTTGGCCAGCATGCGGTGCTTAACGAATGCCTGGGTAATGAAGAAGACTCCTCTTAAATTGACGTTCAAGACGGCATCGTAATCTTCTTCGGTGGCGTCCCAGAAATCGGCGCGCCGTTCGAGGCCAGCGTTGTTGATGAGGATGTCGATCTTTCCAAATTGAGCCACGGTGTCGGCGATGAATTTTTGTCCGTCGGCAACTCGGCCCACATCGCATTGAAATCCCGTAGCTTTTCGCCCCAGCTTGCGAATGTCCGCGGACACCTCCTCGGCTCCGGCCTTGTTCGAGCGGTAGCAAAAGGCCACGTCAGCGCCCTCTTGGGCGAAGCGCTGGGCGATGGCCAGCCCGATGCCCTGGCTTCCTCCCGTGATTGCCGCCACTTTGCCATCCAGCCGGTTTGCCACGAAGTTCTCCTTCCCATTCGTTCGTGAGTGAGATGCGCGAAGCTGGGTTTCGATTCGAGAGGAGGTTCCTCCTGCCACCCCGGGTGGTTTTTCGGAAAAAGTTTGGGGAGGCTTGAAGAGAAAGGAGTTGAGTCTTGCGTGAACGCAAAAGCGCGCGCAAGAGTATGAAACGAAAGAACTTGAATACGAAAGCGAGTGAAAAGTGGCGAGTGGCAGGCGAAGAGTTCCAATGTGGAAGAATACCCCCATCCCCCGGAATGCTGGAGGGGTGGCGGATGAGGGGCGAGGTTAAGAGCCGGCAGTTGAGAGTTGAAGAGAAAGGAAGGATTTGACTCAGAGGGCGCGGAGAACGCAGGGAGCGCAGAGCGGAGGCCTTGATACAAGAAACCGTCTGAACCTATAGTTAGGCGGCTACAGGTGAGGAGTTCACGATGACCGCATCCGTGTTTATCGGCACTAGCGTCGACGGGTTCATTGCACGACTAAACGACGATCTCGACTTTCTGCCGGAGGGCGGGGGCGAACCCCACGGATACAACGAGTTTATCGCGAGCGTCGACGCGATTGTGATTGGCCGCAAGACCTTTGAAAAGGTTTTGAGTATGGAGGCCTGGCCGTATGGCGACAAACGAGTGGCGATCCTGAGCAGCCGCCCGCTGGATTTGTCGGCGGCACGCGGGGGCGTTGTTGAACAGATGGCCGGGCCTCCGGCGGAGATCGTCTCGCAACTCACCGCTCGCGGCGTGCACCACCTGTATATCGACGGCGGAATTACGATTCAAAGGTTTCTGCGCGCAGGGCTGATTCAGCGTCTCATTATCACTCGTGTGCCGGTGTTAATTGGGGAAGGAATTCCGCTCTTTGGCACCTTGCCGCGTGACATCCGGCTGCGCCACGTGGCAACCCGGCACTATCCAAGCGGGTTGGTTCAGACCGAGTATGAGGTCGCGGCATAGAGAAAGACAGTGCCCCCCAGAGGCGTGTTTGCGGATCGAAGTGCGCCTTCTGGCATAAAGTGCCTGGTGCAAGTCTCAGCGCAGCGAGGCGTTGGTTACTTCCCGCTCGCCCTCGATGTACCAGGCAGATTTGCCGTCGCTCGAGGCAGAGAGCCAGAAGGATGGCTGGTCCAGGGTGCTGATCGGGTGAACGGCCCGCGTGGCGAAATCGAAGAACTCGAGAAGGCGCGATTCTCCTCCCTCACTGCTCAGAAAAAGAATGCCCTTCTCCGTTGCCGCCCAATTGGCCCATATTCCTGGCCGGAGCAGAGGCGACACCAGCGCTTCGGCGCCTCCTCGCGCAAGGACTTGCCAAATCTCCGGATCCTCGAAGCGCGTCTTGGCGTAATAAATGGTCTGTCCATCATAGGATTCTATGGCCGCGAATCCACCGCCTCGCGTAACCTGCAGCGGCTGGCCCCCCAGAAACGGCACCTTCCAGACCTGATCTTCTCCGGTGCGATTCGATGCGAAATAAATCCACCGGCCGTCCAGCGACCAACTGGGCACCATATTCTCCGACTGACCTTCCACTCTGGGGATGGCCCGTCCGCCGTCCGCGGACACCAGAAAGACGGCAGGACGCCCCGTTGGCTTGGCATCAAACGCTATCCAGTGGCCGTCCGGCGACCAACGAGGCGAACCGCAACCTCCCAGGTTGGTGAGTTTCACAGGCGACGAGCCGTCCCAGTTGCTGGTCCAGATCTCCATGCTTCCCGAGCGATCCGACATGAACGCGAGTTTTTTTCCGTCGGGAGACGGTTGCGGTCCTTCATTTCTGTCTCTGGCAGAAGTAACGACGCTGCGGGCATCGGCATCCCCTGGCCGGGTTAAATCGAGGCGCCAGATGCTGGGTGCACGGAGGACTTCCGGGCCGGTTTCGGCTTTGCCATCGCGCTCGAGTTTCAGGCGCAGTTCCCGCATATCCGGTCCCTTCACCTTCCATATCCCGAACGCCATAAGGAAGAGCATGGTCAGAGCTGTATATAAGTAGGGGAGGTGAATATGCCGGGCGGGGATGGCTTGCCCGAAGTGGAAGTCCAAACGATTTGGCTCCGGTCCCGGGGCCTGCGGCGAAGGGGCAGCGGCCGGCAACTCGTCCCCCACTCTTTCCGTTTTGGCGATGAAACGATAGCCCCGGCGCGGCAAAGTTTCGATGTAGCGTGGCTCCTCGGGAGAATCGCTCAGGCACTCGCGCAGCTTATTCACTGCGGCGTTCAGACCGTGATTGAAGTCTACAAAGGTGTCTTCGGACCAGATCTTTGATCGTAGCTGTTCGCGGGTAACCAGTTCTCCCGGCCGCTCGAGCAGAGTGGCCAGAATCTCGAACGGTTGGCCGCCCAGCTTGAGCTTTAGGCCGTTCTTCCATAACTCACGGGTGCGCAAGTCGGCTTCAAATGGTCCAAACCTGATCCGATCCTTGGTTCCGTTGGTCATCGGCATGGTGATATTACCACCCTTCTAATACGAAAACGCCTGCTTTTTGGTTCCATGCGGCTTGTAACTCTTTCTGATGCAATGTCTTGGATGATGATGTGAATTGCACTTGAAACCGACTGATTTTGCATTGAGGTAGCGTCACTTCAGGCCCAGTTTTGGGTCGAGCTGCGCCCAACTCTTGAACGTGCCGCAGCTTTCCGGAGGACACCTATGGAAGCATTCTGCCGAACTTGCATAACTATTGGACGACTGGCACTTATCACCGTCTTATCAGCAACTAGCCTGGTTTCAACAGGCTTGGCGCAGCATGCGGTGCCTAAGAATGCCGCCTCCGGAGCCGACTGCCAATTTGGGTCCTCCACGCGCGGAACGAGATTCGTGACGGATGAATGCCCTTTGCCGACCACCGTAGCAGTCGAGGACACAGATAATCCCTATGAGCAGAACCAGTTAGGAATCGCATCAGCTTTGGTCCTTGGCCCTGGACGCTCCATCACCGATGCTCGCAAGTGGTTTGAAAAATCAGCGCGGCAGGGATATGCCCCCGCCCAGGTAAACCTCGGTGTGCTCTGCGCCTATGGATGGGGAACTGCGCAGAACTTCGGAGCGGCTCTCTATTGGCTGAAGGCTGGGGCTGACCAGGGCTCCGCGCGCGGGAAGACAAACCTTGGCATCCTCTATCTGAAAGGCTGGGGTGTGAAGCAAGACTATGAGGAAGCGCTTCAATATTTCCGTTCCGCCGCGAAAGGCGGGGATGCGGGCGCCATGGTCAATCTAGGCTTCATGAGCGATAGCGGGCTAGGCATTCCGGTCGACCATGCTGAGGCCGCGGAGTGGTATCGCAAAGCGGCCGAGCGCGGTGATCCCTTGGGTCAGAACAACTTAGCCGATTTGTATCTTCGCGGCGAGGGGGTGCCACAGAACGATGCGTTTGCGCTGACATGGTTCCAGAAAGCGGCGAACAACGGGAATACTGGAGCACGAATCAAGCTTGGTTACATGTATGCGACGGGCCGCGCTGCCCGGAAAGACGCGGAATCCGCTTACGCTTGGATTCTGTCCGCATCCTTGGCAGGCGACCGGCGCGGATTAGGCTATCTTCCCGCTTTGGAAGCACAACTGACTGCCGGCCAGCTCGCACGAGCAAAGGAGCGAGCGAAGGAACTGCAGGGAACGCCTCCTATTTCCGCCGCGGAGATGGCATTTGTCCGGTAGGCGGGAGTGCGGCTCCTTTGGCGAAACAGAACAGCTCAAGGCAAAGTTCTGCGCGAGTTCTGAACACGGAGTTCACTTCTGGTGGTCCTAGGCTGGAGGAAAGGCAGCCCCACCCTTTCTGCAAAAACCGCAGAAAGGATGGGCCGCCCAGAGGCGTCTTTGCGGATTGAGGGGCGGGCACTCGACTATTAGAGCCCTGCCTGCGAAGAAAACAGCAGGTGCTGAGTTGTCTCCGCTCGAAACCCTTCCGACCCGAAACAGGACCTCCGATACGGTATACGAGCCATCCATTTAACGGAAGCATCAGCGCAAGGGCTAGAAGATAGCCGCTCGCGTAACCCGCTGAATGATCGCAACGCTCCTATGAAGCTCAGCAACGAGGCTGGAGAGCGACACATTTACAACCGTTGCGTCGAGTTGCGAGAGAGGCGAGCCTAGAACGGCGACGGCTGCGATCTTCCAGAGGGAAGAAGGCAGCCGTCCGTTTTCACTTATCGCGTTGCGAGTGCGACCGAGGGATCACTGGAATCCAGTCGCACGAAAATCGGAGTATTTACCGGCAGTTCGACGTTTGAACCTTTAGTGATGAATGCATCGCAAAGTCTCTTTGCGGCGCCAAAGTATCCGAACCCGATTGCCGTGCCTGCAGATGCCTGCGCCGCGCCGGCACCGAGCAATCCAAAGCCCTTCCGGCCTTCGCCCGATCGAGACCATGCTGTCTTCTGCAGGGTCGTGTCCGCAATCGCTCTTGACGGGCCTATGAGTGAAACGGGAGCGAGAAGCCGCGCAAGAGTCGAACTCGTAGCTTTAATTTCGCCCTCCTTACCGATGTCCAAACCTTCCGACCGCTCGGCTTGAATGCCTCCGACAGTGGAATGGATATCCCTCGACGTGCCGTCCGGCATCTGGACTGAGCGGAATGAAAACACGATGCTTCCGTTTTTCTTCATCCACCCTGCAGAGGAGGCTTTCTGGACCGTCCCGGTGATTTTGGTTCCGGCGGGAAAGAGCAATTGATGATCCGCCTGGAAGTACGGCTGCGAAACAACGGCCTCGATTTGCGCGCCCGCCGTGGACGTACTTGAGTTGACCGGAGTCAAGAGGTGAAGGTGGAGAAAGTCGCTCGCTTGCAGAGACGCCGTAGCAGGCTGAACCGGTGCGAGTAGCGACACCGGTTCGAGTAGCTCGCCGTCAAAAACGGTTCCTTGGTCGATGAATTCCGGGTGGTAGGGCAAGCTGGTTACGACGGCTTCGCCCAATCGCTGCAGCTTATTCGGTTCCCGCAGCGGGGCCATAGCGCCCTTGAGTTTCTTGCGGATTCCAGGACGCTGCGCCTTAGGAAGATATCGCGAATTCGCCACACGACCAACGCCGACAGCGGAATCACTGTGAATCGGTACCATCGTTCCATCGGAAATCACCAGTTGATCGAACGTCACGTGCGCCGTCCTAGGCGGGGTAAAGTCGCCATTTAGGAGCCTTCGCGCACGCTTGCGCATCGGAGCGGTACTAATTGCAGAAACATGTCCCTTGATCGTTGAGCCCGCCGGGATCGCGAGAACTTCTCCGGTGTAGACCGGCTCGAGCATCTTTGCGGTGATGGGCTGCCCTACGGCTTTGAGACGCACTCCTTTTTCGAGCGCGGCACGGAAATCATTGCCGGGCTCTATAACTAAAGTTTTCCCTTCGGACCTTGTCTCTTGCGCGCGCACTGGAATGCCCGTGAGGCCCAAGACTGAATAGGAAAGCAAAACCCATCGAAATCTACGTTTCATGTTGGACACGTCACCATTCTTCGTGGACATCTTCGTTGTTCTCCTTGAATTTGGTTGCAGTCACGCTCACGCGTATTCCCTGAACTGCGATTTGGCAGACAAGAGATAGATGCGATAAGATTGGGACTTATGAGTGCCATTCGTCCAAAAAACATGACTGACCGTCCAGCATTCGAACACCGCATGGACCCGCTGTCTGAAGTGTTCGGATCGATGAGAATTCAGGATGCGATCTATACGCGTTTGGAGGCGACAGCACCCTGGGGTTTTCACTACCCAGGGGATACAGTTCCGCGGATACGCTTCGGGTTAATGGTTCGCGGATCGGGGCTTCTGAAATTCAAGAACGAGCGGCAAGCCATCCCCCTCTCCGCCGGCGATGTCTTCATTTTCATTCTCAGCGAGGATGCCTTTACCTTGGTGGATCATCCGCGTTCCCGCGTCGCCGATTACCGCGAATTAAGAAAATTGGAAGTGGATTGCGTCATTCATTACGGAGGAGGCGGCGCGCCCACAACTCTAGTGAGCGGGTCGTTTGGCATGAGTGCGTTCGAGGCCCCGCTCATTTCCACGATTCTGCCTCGTTATCTGCACCTGCGGCTTGACCAAAGTCGAAGTCATGCCTTCCAATCCGTGCTGGATCTTTTGGCGGCAGAAACGGCTCAGCCAGGTATAGCTTCATCACGCTTGATCAGTTGCCTTTATGAATCGCTATTTGTCTACGCGATTCGAGCTTACACAAGCAGCTCCGCGGCTCCGCCAAAGGGCTGGCTGGCGGCCATATCCGACAGGCATCTGAGCAAAGCCATACGGGCAATGCATGCGGGCATCGACAGGAGCTGGTCCGTCGCGTCACTGGCGCGGGAAGCGCGGATGTCGAGGTCTGCCTTTGCTTTAAAATTTAAGACCGTTTTGGGGCAAACGCCTCTCGAATACCTTACGCAATGGCGGATGTACAAGGCAGGCGGGATGATTCGCGCGAACCATCTGTCGTTCTCTGAGGTAGCGTCAGCCATTGGATACGGATCGGAAAGTTCCTTCAGCCGCGTGTTCAGGCGAGAGATGGGCGAAGCTCCCAGGGAATATCGGCGCAAGTGCGCCGTTCTGGAATCATCCGTAGGAGAATGATCGCGGCCGAGTATTGGTGCACTCGCGGCTTGGCGCGCCGTCAGCTAATCGGTCAAGAACATCCGAGCGGGTGGGGGTCGGCCGCCCGCCCGTTTTTTACTTGCGGGGAGCTGTTTCTGAGGGGCGTGTTCAAAATAAACAGCCCAAAGAAGAAGTTCTTGAAACCTAATCTTCGCGTCCGGAGTCCCATTAAATGGAGCACAATGTCCCGATTCGCTCCTTGAGGCCAATCGGGATATGGATGGGGAGGCCGGCAAGACCGAACGCCTCCCTACCTCTTTTTTATGCTTGGTCATTTCAGTCGTGCGTATTCCATTGTTGCTTTCTTGAGTAGCGTTGAGAGAAAGAGTGGAAACTTGGCGGTTCCGGCCCTTTTTGTTCGCTTTGTTCCCTCCAACTGAGATTCCCTAGTGGCGCCTCGTCATCGCCACCCCTCTCGCTTGTCGCACTGTTTCATGCGGCAGTAGAATGAGGTGTTTGCACATTAGGGGGGAAGCGCCATGGCTACCGCGGAGCAGATTGTTCATGTTTCGGAGTTTACGAACGAGGCGTTTATTGATTTTACGAAGGCGGAGAACCGGGGCCGGATGGAGGAGGCGCTGAAGAAGGTGAAGGCGGAGTTTGGGCGCGAGTACCCGATGTGGCTCAACGGCAAAAAGATAACCACAACGGAGAAGCGCACGTCGACAAATCCTTCGCGGCCTACGGAGGTGATTGGGGTTTTCCAGAATGCTACGGCGGAAATGGCGCGGCAGGCGGTGGAGGACGCGCATAAGTATTTCGATACCTGGAAGGGAGTTTCGCCGGAAGAGCGGGCGAAGTGCATGTTCCGGGCCGCGCAGATTGTGCGGGAGCGGAAGTTCGAGCTGAACGCGGTGGTTTGCTACGAGGTGGGGAAGACTTGGGTGGAGGCGGATGCGGACATCGCCGAGACGATCGACTTTCTGGAATTTTACGGGCGGGAGATGCTGCGATTGGGGGAGCCGCAAAAGCTGACCCCGATGCGCGGCGAGCGCAACTACCTCGTATACATACCGTTGGGCGTGGGGGTAGTGATTCCGCCGTGGAATTTTCCTTGCGCGATTATGGCGGGGCTGACGGTGGCGTCGCTGGTGACGGGGAATACGGTGGTGCTGAAGCCGGCCAGCGATTCGCCGACGATTGCGGCGAAATTTGTCGACATCCTTTACGAAGCGGGGATTCCGAAGGAAGCGTTGAACTTCTTGACGGGGCCGGGCGGAGCGGTGGGGGACACGCTGGTGCAGCACCCCAAGACGCGGTACATCGGGTTCACGGGATCGAAGGAAGTGGGGCTGCGGATCAGCGAGCTGGCGGGCAAGGCCGCGCCGGGGCAGATGTGGATCAAGCGCACGGTGCTGGAGATGGGCGGCAAAGACGGAATCGTGGTGGACGAAGAGGCGGATATCGAAGCGGCTGTGGAAGGCACGGTGCAGGCGGCGTTCGGGTATCAGGGGCAGAAATGTTCGGCTTGCTCGCGGGCCATTGTTTCGGAAAAGATTTACGACACGTTCGTGCAGAAGTTGGTGGAGCGGACGAAGAAAATCACCGTGGGGCCTAGTGACGATCCGGGGAATTACATGGGGCCGGTGATCAGCCAGTCGGCGATGAAGACGATTCTGGACTACATCGAAGTGGGAAAGAAGGAAGGGAAGCTGCTGACGGGGGGAAAACGCGCGGCGGGAGACGGGTATTTTATCGAGCCGACGATCATTGCGGACGTGGATCCGAAAGCCCGGCTGGCGCAGGAGGAAGTGTTCGGGCCGGTGCTGGCGGTAATCAAGGCGAAGAATTACGAGCAGGCGTTGGAGATTGCGAACAACACAGAGTTTGGATTGACGGGAGCGGTGTACTCGAAGAACCCGGAGAAAATACGGAAGGCGGAAGAGGCGTTTCACGTGGGGAATTTGTATTTGAACCGGAAGTGCACCGGGGCGATGGTGGGAGCGCATCCGTTTGGCGGTTTTAATATGTCGGGGACGGATTCGAAGTCGGGCGGGAAAGACTATTTGTTGCTGTTTTTGCAGGCAAAGTCGATCGCGGAAAAAGTGAGCTGAAGGGAAACTGCCTGTTCCGGCGGAAACAAGAGAGCGCGGTTACGCGGGCGTACTTTGGCGATTTGAAGCCCACTTGAGGATGCGAAAGACAGGATAGCTGAGCACGAGGATGGCTAACGCCAGTGGGGCGTTTTGCCGGTCGGTGGCGATCGAGGCGATCAGGAACAAAATGGAAGCGGCCAGCGCGATCCCTGTTGTCCATGGATAGCCCCAGGCACGGTATGGCCGCACCATATGCGGCTCACGAATCCGCAGCACGAAGAGGGATGCGTACGTGAGCATATAATTTGTTACGAAGAAAAACGACAGCATGGCAATCACGCGTTCGAACGAGCCGAGGACGAAGAGCAAGCTGACGACGGTGCTTAGAAAAAGCGAAAGAGCGGGCGTGCCGCCGGCGTTGACGCGGGCCACCGGGCGAAAAAAGAGGCCGTCGCAGCTCATGGCATGGAGGGTACGCGAGGAGAAGAGCAGGTTGGAGTTGACGCAGCTCAGCATGGAAATGATCATAATCGTGCGAATGATGGGATCGCCAAATCTGCCGAAGACGCGGTCAGCGACAGTGCCCAGAACGAAATCGTTGCCGGCAATTTCGTTCATGGGGAGGACGTAGAGGGCCACCAGATTCAGCAGGAGATAAATCCCCATGACAGTAAAGACGCTGCCGAAGATGGCGCGCGGAATGTCGCGGCCCGGATCGCGAACTTCTTCGCCGAAATAGATGACGCCGTCCCAGCCGTCGACGGTGTAGACAATGGCCTGCAATCCGAGAACGATGGCGACGGCGAGTGGCCACCCAGCGGGCATGGAAGGCAGAGGTGAGGTCGATGCTGGAGCGGCGGCGCGCGCATGGGCGCCAAGAAGAAAGCAGGCGGCGATCAGGGTCATTAGCGCGGCGGTCTTGAGCAGAGCGGTCAGGAGTTGCGCGCGGCTGCCCCAGCGGACGCCGCGCCATTGCAGAATGCCAAAACCGAGAATAATGGCGGCGGAGATGAGTTTTACGTGGCCGGCAAGCAGGGGAAAGAGATGGCCGCTGTACTCGGCGATGACGATGGCGACGGCGGCGGTGCCGCAAGTGGAGAGCCAGTCGCTCCATCCGACGATGAAGCCGGCGTAATCGCCTAGCGCACGGCGAGAAAAATTGTACTGGCCACCACTTCGCGGAATGGCCGCGCCGAGTTCGGCCATCGAAGAGGCGCCGAAAAGGGCGTAGAGTCCGCCGGCGATCCACACGCCAATAAACAACCAGGCGTTGGGAAGACTTTTGGCAATTTCGCCGGGCGTTCGAACGATTCCAGCGGCAATAGCGTTTCCGACGGCCACAGCCATTCCGAACCACATGCCGAGAACTTGGAGGAGACGGCCGCGGCTCAGCGCGGACAGAGAGCCGGTTGTGGGAGAAGCTTCGGACGATTCAGGCAATGTGAGGTCTCAAGGGATGTGCGAAACGCAGCCATCATATCGGGGAGAAGAGAAAATGCAAGCCGGAAGTGGAGGCAGGGAAAACCGCCGCCTATTTTGGAGTGCCGACGAAATTCCACTTGCCCCAGGCGAAAGATTCGTCGACCGAGACAAAGTGGGCGCGCGCAAGTTTTCTGATGAGGTCGGGCTGGGTGAGCCATTGTTCGTAGGTGCAGCGCTCGAATTGAATCATGACGGCAAGAGCATCGATGCGATTCGAAATGCGCCGGGCCATGGAGTTTTCCGAGAGGGCGTGCACAAATTTCAGAAAGGGAGTAAGCCACGGTTCGACAATCACTGCCCGGCCGTCTTTCCGCAACACGCGGCGCATCTCTGAAAAAGTCTGGTTGAGATCGTCGGGCAAAGCAGGGAGATGGTGCAGGCCGCCCTGGATGATGAGGACGTCCTTGCTGCGATCGGCAAAAGGAAGCCGGCGGCAATCTCCGACAATGCATTTCGCCGGTCCGCGGTACCGCGCGACCAGGCGGGGCGAGAGGTCCACGCCTGCAAGGCGCGTAAAGCCGAGCCTTTCGAGAGCGATCAGACCATTTCCGCGACCGCAAAAGAGTTCGACGATTTCGGCGTCGCGCGGCCATTGAGAAGCGCCCAGTCGAGTCAGGCGCTTGGTAAATTTTTGAATTTCCTTGTCCGGGGACTCGAAACGCAGGTAAGCGGCTTCCCATGGATCGGGAGATGGCGCATTTTGCGTTTGCAACTTTACTTCGTTTTCCGGTGGCTCTGTCGGCGATGTCGGCATCTTCGATGCGTGGAAGAAAGAACCAACGAAGGTTCCCATAGTTCGCCGGTCAATTCAAGAAGAGGTGAGGACAGGGAGCAAGGCACGAGTGGAGGCAGAGGCCCGCGGATGAATCGTCAATAACAAGGACGGCCGGAAGATACGCGGGTGAAATGTCCCAAGGAGCGCGATATGATAGTGCCGCTTATGAGCACGATCCTGGCTTCGGAAGGGAAGCAGCCGGCACGCCCGGACGTCGCGAGCGCCGTCGAGGTATCGGTAGTTATACCGTGCTTGAATGAGGCGAATTCGCTGGGACATTGCGTGGACAAGGCCGTGAAAGCGTTTCATGTGGCGGGGCTCTGCGGGGAAGTGGTGGTGGCGGACAACGGATCGACGGACGGTTCGATTCAGATTGCAGAAGAGCACGGGGCGCGTGTGATTCGCGTGGAGGAGCGCGGTTACGGCGCGGCGCTGCGCGCGGGAATTGCTAGCGCACGCGGTCCTTTCGTCATCATGGGGGATGCGGACGATAGCTACGACTTCACCGAGGTGCCGCGATTCGTGGAAAAACTGCGCGACGGGAATGACATTGTGCTGGGCAACCGGTTTCGCGGCGAAATCAAACCGGGGGCCATGCCGCCACTCCACAAATACTTCGGCAATCCAGGTCTCACCGCTTTGCTCAATACTTTGTTTCATGCCGACATCGGAGACGGTTACTGCGGAATGCGGGGATTCACGCGGGGACTCTACGACCGGCTGGACCTGCGAAGTTCAGGGATGGAGTTCGCGCTGGAGATGGTCATCAAGTCCGCGCAAATCGGCGCGCGCATCGCGGAGATCCCTATCATTTTGTGGCCCGACAAACGGGGCCGCGCGCCGCATCTGCGCAGTTTTCGCGACGGCTGGCGCAGCCTCCGGTTCATGCTGCTGTACGCGCCCAACTGGCTTTTCCTGCTGCCCGGCGCCGCGCTCATGCTGGCCGGGCTCTTCCTGGTGTCCTGGCTGCTGCCGGGACCGCGCCAAATTTCTTCGCAGGTGACTCTCGACATCCACACCATGATATTCGGCGTGATCTTCACGCTGTTGGGGGCGCAGATTCTCTCGATTGGCGCGTTCGCAAAAGTATTCAGCTATGCGGAACGATTCGACCGCAGGTCCGTATCCTTGCGGCGGATGCTGAAGCGCGTGACCCTGGAGAAGGGTTTGCTGCTGGGCGGAGCGCTGTTCCTGGTGGGATTCGCGGGGTGCGCGTGGGTCAGCTGGCAATGGGCCGCGAGCGGGTTCGGCCCGCTGCACGAAATCCGCCAGGTGCTGTTCTGGTCGATGTGGCTATTCCTGGGCTTGCAGACGATATTCGCCGCTTTTTTCCTCAGCATGCTGGGCATCAGCCGCGGGACCTTCATCGGCGATTACGACCTGAAATAAATGGCCGGCCCACCGCAGACATCCCGTCCGCTCTCAGGACCACTCTCCTGGATGGGGAGCTGGCATCGCGCCTTGGTATCGCCGCGGCGAACGCGAGTCCTTGCGGAAATGCTCGCGGCGCAGATTCCTCCACGAGCAGCGGTGCTGGATATCGGCTGCGGCGACGGCACGATCGGCAGCCTGCTCGCGCAGCGCCGCCCAGACATTGCCATTCAGGGTGTGGAGTTCCTGGCGCGGCCGGAATGCAAAATCGAATGCCATGTATTTGACGGAGTGTCACTTCCATTTCCGGACGACTCTTTCGATCTGTGCCTTTTTGTGGATGTGCTCCACCACACGAAGGATCCCGAGGCGCTCCTACGAGAGGCGGCGCGCGTCAGCCGATCCTGGGTGCTGCTCAAGGATCATCTGGACGAGAACATTTTCGACCACCTAACGCTGCGGTTTATGGATTGGGTGGGGAACCGGCCGCATGGAGTGGTGTTGATGTACAACTACCAGAGCCGCAGACAATGGGAAGAAATTTTTTCAAAGTGCGGGCTGGTGGAGACGAACTGGAGCAAGCAAGTAACGCTGTACCCGGCTCCGGTGAGCCTGCTGGCGGGGCGAGGATTGCACTTTGTGTCGTTGCTGCGGAAACAAGATAGAGGAGGCGTTCAGTCTTCCGGCTGAGCGGCGGCGAAAGAGTAGGGTGTTAATTCCGTGTTGTCAGCATCGGGTTCGACGAGCCAGACGTGGCGGTCCTTGAAATAAGCGAAGAGCTTGGCATTTTGGGCAGGATCGAGTTCGCGGGCCCACAGGACCTTGGCGGAGTCGATCTCCGCTCCGTTGTAAACCCATTCGTCGTGCAGGTTGTGGTCTTGATCGTAGCGGACCACAATCAAATGCTTGCCGGGAGTCTTCGAAAGCTTCTCCGCGATGGCCGCGCGGCTGGGGTCTCCTTGGCAGGTCCACTCCAATGGGTCGCAGATATGATGGCGAACCGAGAAAGCATCGTCCAGGACGAGGAGAGAAACAGCGGCCCAGGAGAGCGCGAGGCCAATCGGGCGTCCACGGGGACGAAGCGTGCGCAAGTGCCGAATAGCCTGAATGAGAAAAAGAAAAATTACGCAGGTCAGGGCCGCGGCATAGTGAGGCATCGACCAGATCAACACCAGGAATCCCGCGGTCCCAATCAGCAAGATGAGAAGCGGCAAACGCATCCTACGATCGAGAAAGACACAAGGCAATCCCGGCAAGAGCAGGAGAGTGCCCCACCAAAAGTACGTGCTGCCGACGCGCGTCAATTTTTCAGAAGTGACTTGCCAAGCGTCCTGCCAGGTGTGCTGATAATCCTCGCGTTCCCAGCCGTTGTAGAAATCTTCGAACTGCTGGTTGTGATAGTGAAGCGGCTCTTTGGGACGGTCCCACAAGAAGAGGCCGGTGGTTCGGTAGGTACGCGAGTTCAAGGCATACGGGAAGAGGAAAGCGTTTCCGGTCAGCCGCCAGTTGTAAAAGGCCATGAAGCCGAGGGTAAGCACGAGAAGAGCGGCCACGGGAATAAGAACTTTGAGGAAGCGCACACGCGGCGACGCGGGTGATTTTGTTTTTCCCAAAAGCCACCAGAGGAACCAGCACGCGACGGGAATACAGAATAGCAATCCTTCATAGGGCCGGGAGTTTGCGAGAACGGCAATTCCCAAGCCGAGGAGCAAAGCATCGCGAGTGCGCGCGCGGCGGACGATTCGCGGCATGGCGCCCAGCACCAGCGCGCCACCGGTGGCGGCGACGGCTCCGCCCCAGTAACTGTTGACCCAATAACTGGCGATTCCAAATTTCAGGGAGACCAGAGCGGCGCCGAGAAAGGCCCACCTTGCCGGAAGCCAGGCCTGCAACATCCACAGAATCGCGGCGCACATCGCGGCAACGCTCAGAAGCGCGCCGATCCAGGGAAGTCCCAGCAATTGGCCGAAGGCCAGAACGGCGCCTTGTGCCGGCGGATATTTCGAGGAATAGGTGGGGACCCAATTGATGTGGAAGGATTCGAAACTGATCCACATGGGATGAGTGGGGTTCGCAAGGCGGCCATTGGCGAGCGTATCGGCCAGCAACAAATAGCTGAATTCATCATGAATGCCGGGAACGGGCACACGTAGTTGCGGCAAGAGAGCGAGCCGGACAGCGATGACGGTGAAGAAAAGGGCGATAATCGCCAGCGTTTTGCGCGACGCAAGCCGGGGAAGAAAATGCTCGATTGCTCCGAAAATTCTTTTGGTGAGAAGCGGGAAAAATACGGCCAGGAGGGAGAAGCAGAAGGCGGTGCCGAGGACCACAGGGAGCGCATCAGTCCAGGACGTCAATAAACTGTCGGTGGGCTCGGTCATCGAAGGTGCAAGTTTTCGCTTAGGATTGTGGCACGAGCCAGAGGAAGTAGAAAGACTGATACTTGGTCGCGTTACGGGAAGTGACCGGAGGGGATGATCTACCGCTCAATTTCGATTTCGGTGGTGCGGTTGGGATCTTGCGCGGGTGGTTTGGCGGCGGGCTTGACGAGAGAGCGATCGTCGAGGAAATCGGCCATTTCCAGCCGCAGGTTTCCGGCGTTTGATGAATAGGTTATTCCGGTTTCGAAATCCACGATGCCGGCACGGATAAGCTTGTCAATCTCGCCATCGAAGTGCTGCATACCTTCGGTGCTGCCATCGCGCATGGCATCGAGAAGCGACTTGCCTTCGTTTTCGCCTTTTTCAACGTACTCCCGAGTGCGCATCGTTGACTTGAGGATTTCCACTGCGGCGATGCGCCCTTTGCCGTCTTTCTTAGGAAGGAGGCGCTGGGAAACGATGTAGCGGAAGGCTTTCGAGAGACGCGTGCGAATGCTGTGTTGGTCGGCCATCGGGAAAACGCCAACGATGCGCTCCACGGTTTTCGAAGCATCAATAGTATGCAACGTGGACATGACCAGGTGACCCGTCTCAGAAGCTTCCAGGGCGATCTCAATTGTTTCCCGGTCGCGCATTTCCCCGACGAGAATGACCTTCGGCGCCTGCCGCAGCGCCGCGCGCAAAGCCAGCGCAAAGGTCGGCGTGTCTGAGTGCAGTTCGCGCTGATGGACCGTCGCTTTCTTGTGACGATGAAGAAACTCGATGGGGTCTTCAATCGTGAGGATGTGGTAGGCCTTCTCCTCGTTCATCTTGTCGAGGATGGCCGCGAGAGTTGATGATTTTCCGGAACCGGTCGGGCCCGTCACGAGCACAACGCCGTTGCGCAGGTCCACAATTTCCTTCAATACCTCCGGCAGATTCAGCTCCTCGAATCCCGGGATCTTGTCCGGAACGACGCGCATCACAATGGCGCAGCTTCCGCGCTGCTTGAAGATATTCACGCGGAAACGCCCCGCGCCCGAGACTCCATAGGAAAGGTCTGCCGACCCATCTTGCTCCAGCTTGCGGACAGGCGTCTCGTTTTTCCCCATGATGTCGTTGGCGATAGATTGCGTGTCCTGTGAGCTCAGACACTCCAATCCCTTAAATTTGAGTTCCATGAGCTGGCCGCTGACTTCGATTTGAGGAGCGCGGCCCGGCGAGAAGATCAGGTCACTGACGTGCGAGTTGGACTTCAGCATCGCGGCGACGAGCTGGGCGGTGTGAATCGTCCTTTGAGGCGCGGGCGCTGATGTTGGCGCCGGCACTTGCGCAGGCGCTGTTTGCGGCGGCGTAGTTTGCGTAGGTGTCCCCATGAATTGTGCCCTTTCGAGGCCCGTGAAAAGAGAGCGGGTCGCCTGAAGCGCTGTTAAGACGCCTTTCCTTCTGACATTTGTATTGTAGGCGGAGCCATACCTGCGGCCAGGTATGCGTTCAACTGCAATTGCTTGATGGTTACTGTCCGAATGGACAGGGTGGTATAAAGAAAAAAGACGGCCGCCACGACGAAATGCATTGAGGGTCGCGGCCTTCTACCAAGCCCAGGGTTATTTTGTTCGACGGCCGATGAACAAAAAACCTTCGCCCGCGTCAGAAGAATCCAGAAAAAGTTCGGCGCAGTCAGCGGCAATCCAGTCCGCGCCGGCGCGCTGGAGTTCAGCGTCGCTCGCGGTGGTGCGCAGCGCCAGAACGCGCGCACCGGCCGCTTTGCCGGCTTGAATCCCCGCGGGAGCATCCTCGATGACGATGCAGTCGGCAGCGGGCATGCCGAGTAACTGCGCGCCTTTCCGGTAAGGCTCAGGATCCGGCTTGCCGTGCTGCACATCCGTTGAGGTGACCAGATACTTGGGCTCTGGCAATCCCGCCGCGGTGATGCGCACATGCGCCAACGCGCGTGTGCAGGAGGTCACGATGGCCCAGCGTTGCAGTGGCAGCGCACGGAGCAACTCCAATGCGCCGGGCAAGGGGACAACTCCATCCAAGTCGGCGATCTCCCGCCTTTCCATTTCGCGATCCTCAGCGCCGTGATCCCCTTTAGGGAGGAGTTCACGGATGGTGGTGATGCTTGGCCGCCCATGGGCTTTTCTTACAACCTCGCCCGGATCGAATCCGTGCTCGTGCGCCCACCGTGTCCACACCCGCGCCACCGCGGGAGTGGAATCCACGAGCACGCCATCCAAATCAAAAAGCACACCGCGGCAACGAATATTCACCATGATTGATGATAGGCGGGAGGCCGCGAATTGCGAAATGAGCAGTGCGATCAATGCAACTTGGCGGGTTACAGCGCAAGAAAGCGCTGGAAGGCGGCCTCGCCGGAGAGGCGAAACGGCTGGGCAGTGGGAAGGGTTGCAAGTTGACTTAGTCTAGTGACTTAGTCTAGTATGAAGGCATGAAAGCAGTCAATACGCACGAAGCAAAAACGCAGCTATCGCGGCTGCTGCGCCGGGTCGCTGCCGGCGAGGAGATTACTATCGCCAACCGCGGCGTGCCGGTGGCCCGCCTGGTCCCCGTGCCGACGGAGAAGCCTGTGCGAAAACTCGGAATCTACGGCGATACGATTAAAATTGGTGATGACTTCGACGCGCCGCTGCCGAGCGACATTTTGGATGCATTTGAGGGCCGGCGACGTCGCAAGAAAAAGTAGTCATGAAATACCTGGTCGATACCAGCGTACTTATCCACAGCCTTATCTCACGACCCAAACTAAACCACAGGGCACTTGAACTGCTGGCTGACAATTCATCGGAACTATACCTCTCCGCGGTGAGCTCGTGGGAGATCACCATTAAAGTTGGCGCCGGGAGGCTGTTCCTGCCGGAAAGGCCGGCGGAATTTGTGACCCACGCGATGCAAATCATGTCTTTGCAAGCCCTGGATATTACTCATTTCCACGCATTGGCGCTGGACGCCCTTCCAAATCATCACGGGGACCCGTTTGACCGGATGCTTATCGCCCAGGCAGTCTCGGAACAAATGACTCTGCTCACCACGGATCGTGTCCTTCAAAAATACAAAGTGGACTTGATATTTTGCGGGAAATAACGAGTGGAGTGGCGGACAGCAATTAAAAATACGCCGCCTCCGCCTCATTCATTCCGAGGCGCTTGGCGCCGAGACGATCTTGTTGCGGATCGCATAGTGTATAAGCTCGGCGAGGGAATGCACGCCAAGCTTTAGCATGATTCTTGCCCGGTGCGTCTCGACTGTCCGCAGGGTAATTCCCAACTCGGCGGCAATCTCCTTATTCGCTTTTCCTTCTGCCACCAGCCGAATGACTTGAACCTCTCGAGGAGTTGGCCGAGCTCGCGAATTCTCCATCGGCTCTGGCTGGTTCCCGTTCTTGAGAAATCCCTTTAGTACGATGTCGGAGACTCTGGGGGTCAGGAACACCTTACCCGCGGAGACGTCTTTCACCGCCTTTACGAGGTGCGCGGCAAGATCGGATTTCAAGACGTAACCAAGGGCGCCTGCGTCTAGAACCCGGCGCACCATCTGGTCCGACTCATGCATGGTGAGGATAACAACTGAAGTACGCGGAGCGACTTCTCGAATCTGGCGCGTCGCCTGGAGCCCGTCTAAATCGGGCATGCTGATATCAACGATGGCTACGTCTGGTTTCAGCTTGTTTGTTTTTTCTACGGCCTCTCGGCCGTTCGTTGCTTCGCCGATGACTTTCCAGCCGCGTTGCGCGCGGAGGAGTCCCCGTATGCCGCGGCGGACGAGCTCGTGATCGTCCGCTACCAGGATGCGAAGTTTCTTCGCGTTCCTAGCCATCTACGGGTACCGTGGCGCGCACCGTCGTGCCGCTGCTGGTGGATTCAATGTCAAGTCGCCCGCCGATGAGCTTCACTCGCTCGTGCATGCTAGGGATGCCCACCCCGAGCCCAAAGGATAATTTTCCGTTTCGTCTCCGCTGGTTTCCGGATATTCCACTGCCTTTGTCGCTGATCTCCAACGCGATCTTTCCCGGGCCGCGGTCGATTCGTATCTTGGCCTGGGCACTTCCCGAATGCCGCTGGATGTTCGTGAGACTTTCTTGCACTACGCGGAACAGAGCCATCTCGGCGTCTGGCTTCATCCTTCCGAATCGCCGCGGAATCTCCAGCTCAACTTCAATTCCAGTTCGCGCCGTGAAGCCGCCCGCGTAATGACGAATCGCGTCCTCTAGTCCGGCTTCATCCAACATGGGGGGGTGCAATAAATAGGAAAGGGTACGAACCTCTCGAATGGATTGATCCGCCAGGGCCTGGCATTGCGAAGCGAGCTTGCGCAACTTCCTGCTGGAGGAAGGAAGGGAAGCACGGAGTTGACTCAGGGTGGTTGCCAGAGCGACGAGATCTTGGCCGGCGGAGTCGTGCAAGTCCCTGGCAATTCTGCGGCGCTCCTCGTCTTGCAGACGCAAGAGCTGGCCGGATAGGCGGCGGAGTTCTTCTTCAGCTCGCACACGCTCTGTGATGTCACGGCAAGTGCCGGCAACACGAATCGGCTTTCCTTCTTCATCATGAAAAGCTTGCCAGCGCTCCTCGAGAACCTTGATACGGCTATCCGGCATAACGATCCGATATTCGACCGTGCTAGGCGAGCGCTTGTCGAGGGACGCTACAAAGGCGGCGTCCACTTTCGCGCGATCCTCCGGATGAATGAATTCGCGGAACTTTGGACGGGTGGGCTGGAAATGAGATGGATCCGTCTCAAAGATGCGGTGTGTTTGGTCTGACCAAATCACGTTCAAGGTCCGTAGGTCCGTTTCCCAACTTCCTATTTTCGCCATCTCCTGAGCCTCGACCAAGCGAGCGCGTTCTCTTTTCAATTGTGCGGCTATATTGCGCTGTTCGCTCTCGGTCGCTCTGAGGGCCTCCTCCGCCCGCTTGCGGTCCTCAATATCGATCGCTACTCCGTACCACTTAACGACCTTTCCATACTTGTCTCGCAAAGGCACGGTGCGAATCAAGAACCAGCGATATTCTCCGTCAGCCCGCCGCATCCGCATTTCGTCCTCGGAGGCTTCCCCAGCGGCCAAGTCCGCGAGCCACTTTTCCATGACTCTTGGAAGATCTTCGGGATGAAGTGTGCGCGTCGGGTCTGCAAGTTGCTCCTCCAAAGTGAGGCCCGAATACTCCAGCGAACGCTGATTGACGAAATCAATGGTTCCTTCAGGTGTAATTGTCCAGACCATCGTGGGAATGGTGTTGATTGCAAGCCGAACGCGATCTTCGGCCCTTTTCAGATCTTCGATCTCGACCGTCAATCCAAACCATCTAACGATGTTTCCCCGCTCATCCCGCAACGGCATGGCGCGAATCAGGAACCAGCGATACTGTCCGTCAGTGCCGCGAAGACGCGCCTCGGTCTGAAAGGGCTTCCCAGCCGCCATAGCCGCGGGCCACTTCTCCATCAAACCGTCGTCAGGGTGGAACGCGTTCATCCATCCCCAGCCCAGACCGTCCTCAACGGAAAGGCCCGTATATTCGAGGAAATTTCGGTTTAGGAAGTCGGCGGAACCGTCTGGCAATTTTCGCCAGACTATTGTGGGAATTGTGTCAATAATGAGCCGCAGACGCTCTTCGATAACATTCGATGCTGCGTCAGCGTCGCTGCGGCCCGTGTTTGCCCCAGTTTGGCTCATGGTGCCCTCCACCAGACCCGGCCTAGCGGCTATCAGGGCATTTCTTACTCTTCATGGCCGGAACTCCTGTCTTTCAATGGGAGCCGACTACGCACAATATTGCTACTTCGTTGCGCCGATAGTACTCCTTTCCCGGGGAAATGGCTCGCCGTCCCGTCCCGTCGAGCCCGGTTTGTGTTCGCGGGGTCCCGCGGTGCAGTGGGAGAGGCGCGGCCGCTTGCTAGGCGGGAGCCGGTACGCACATCGGAATGAGGCAAGGAGAAACTCCAACAAGTGATTAACCGTACGTAGTTTTCGGAATTGCGCTCAAACAACAAGCCATTCCATAAAAGGGGTGCGGGTACAGGGATCTTCAGGCGTGGGCGATCCTGATTATCAACGCGCTCTGATGCCGCAACTCACCCGGCTGAACTCGTTTGCGGGAACGAACTCAATGTTTGGAACCAAATCCGGGGCCCAAGATCAGGTACTAAATTCCGGACCGCTCCCGGCTTCTCTCGGAATTGCAAGACTGTCCGTGCGCAAGGGGGATTTCCGCTTGGAGTACTTTCTAATCTGCACGAATCCAAGTTGTCGCTTCATTGTCAACCTTCGAGAAGGCGCTCAAGTGCTGGAGCGCTCCAAGCTGGTCATCGACGAGTGCCCGGAATGCGGGAACGCGTGGTCAAGCTATTGCCCTTTCTGCGATCGGTCGCTGGAAGTGGTCCAGCGGGGCAGTCTCTCTTTTTGCGCGCATTGCGGTCGCTCGCTGCACCCAGGGACGACGTAGCCTAGCTTGCCGGCCGAAATCTATTCTGGGGAGAAGCCAAATGGATAAGGACACAAAACTGGCCTTCGTCAACATTCTCGAAGTATCTCAGGAAACCATGCAGAGTGCCTCCGAGGCGCGGAACTTGTCGCTTCGGATTCACGAAGCCTTGCTGAAAGCAGGTGTTCCAGGCTACCTGGAGGCTTACGAATCCGGCGACGATAACGTCTTCCGGGAACTGACCGGCATCAAGGGCAAGTTGTCGCGCTTCGTTGGTGCAGGCATTCAAAGACTCAGGAGGGTTTGCGCTCGCTGAGATTTTTGCGGCGGAATTGCTTGGGACGGAGAAGATCATGACAACGGTGCTCTTCGTCGGTGGCGATACCGCCCTCCGGAAACAACTTCGCGTGCTTTTCAATCACGGCAACGGCTTCGACGCCCTTGTGGAGGCCGGGAATGCAGTCGACGCAATGGCTAAGGCAAAGCGGCGGTCGCCTAACCTGGCGGTCCTGGACCTCTCCTCGCCAGACATGGGCGGATTACAGTTGGCTCAGAAGCTTAGGGCATCGAAACCGGAGTTGCCGATATTTCTGCTGATAACCAACTACAGTGTCTACACCGAAAAGAAGGCGCTGTCCTGCGGAATAACTGCAGTCTTCTCTAAACTCGATGATTTGGCGACACTCCTCGCCAATGCCCGCGCCGTCTGTGGAATCGAATGACGCGGCGGACGAAACGGCGCTAGGATAACTGCCTCCCTTTGCGAGTCTGGCAAACCAGGTCGTCCAGGCGCACATGTCTAGCATAGGCGCAGCGGAACGCGATGAAAACTGTGGGTAAACTGGGGTGGGAGACGGGGATTGAACCCGCGACATTCGGTGCCACAGACCGACGCTCTACCAGCTGAGCTACTCCCACCACTCCTAAACAGTTTACCATGCCGAAAGCGCGTCGTGAAAGGACTGCCGGCTACTCCCCCGGCCCGCCGTCCCGTTGCTAGCTGGAAACTCCCGCTGGCGTGCGCGCCTCGACACTCCTCGCGGCTTGCTAGACTAAAAGCCTAGGACACGCGTCCCCGCGCATGAGCCCCCATCAAACGGACCGCCACCATTTCGAGCGGCAGATCGTCTACGCGCGCCCGATTTTTATCTTGCTGGCGCTGCTCGCCGTGCTTGAACAGCAACCTTCTCGAGAAGCGCATCGCTCCGCCTCGTTTCTGATTTCTTATCTGCTCACGGCACTCCTCGTCACGCAAGTGGAACGCCTGCTGCACAAGCGCTCCTGGCATCTTCCCCTGGCCTGCGATCTTCTCGCCCTGGGTTTCTTCATGTACATCAGCCCGTCAACTGTTCCGGTTTGGTTTCCGTACATGTTCATCTGCTACGCCGCGGGTATTCGCTGGGGCCTGGAACTGACGCTGCCGTTGGCCGGGGCGCTCTCCCTAATTTTGGTCTTGCTCACCGCCGTGAAGGGTGACATTCATTGGATTCGCGTCGTCGCCTGGCTCGGCATTACCGCCGGCACGTTCGCGGGTGGGGCGGGCCTCGCTTTTTTAGGCGATCGCAACCGCCGCTTCGCTTCGCAAATCGAGGTCTTTTCGCGCATCAGCGCGACTATGCAAGTGGACCAGGGGCTGGCTGAATCGCTGCGCTTGTTCCTCGAAGAACTGGCCACCACCTTTAACGCGGAAGAGGCTCTCTTGCTTTACCGCGATACCGACCTCGAACGCATTTTTCTCTGGCGCCTAAAAGCCGGCGAAAGCGAGCGCCTGGTTCCGGAGAGCATGCCCCTTTCCCGCACGGACGGCTTCCTCTTGGATGACATGGATGCCACCATCTGCTGGAACTCCCTCTCCGGACCCGGCTCTGGTTTTGGCTGGGATCGGCGCGATGGACGCCCCATCAAGAACCTGCCCCGGCTGCCGGGCCCCGCCCAGCAGGAACTGAAAGTCAGCTCTCTTCTGACCGTGGCGTTCGATCAGGAAGGCCAGCCCACCGGCCGGATTTTCCTCATCAACGGTCGTAAACCATTCCAAAAACAGGACTTAGCATGGCTCGAAAGCATCGCCGCCCACGTCTCCCCCGCCCTTGAAAACATCTTTCTTTTGAGGCACTTACGCGCCCGCGCCATTGAGGCCGAGCGCAGCCGCATTGCCCGCGACCTTCACGATGGGATTCTCCAAACCCTTTTGAGCATCGAAATTCAGTTGGACGTCCTGCGGCGCAAGCTTCCCACCGCCCCTGAACATGCCGTCAGCGGCCTTGCCAGCCTCCAACAGACTGTCAGAAACGAGGGCGCCGAGCTCCGCCAGACCGTCACGGACCTCCGCCCCCTGCGCGTGCAAAGCGCCGATTTGGTGGACCTCATGCGCGGATTCGCCGAGCGCTACCGCAACGAATCCACCGTCGCCCTGGATTTGCTCATCGATTCCGCTCAGTTGCGCGCTCCCGACCGTGTCTGCCGCGAGATTTTCCAGATTTACCGTGAAGCACTCAACAACATAAAAAAGCATGCCAAGGCTTCCCATGTCGTGGTAAAACTGTCGCAGGATGATAGCCGTCTAGTACTCGTAGTCGACGATAACGGCGAAGGTTTTAGTTTTGCCGGCAGATTTACCGGCGATGAGTTGGATCGTTTGCGCTTGGGTCCCATTTCCATTAAGGAGCGCGCCCGCACCGTGGGAGGAGTCTTGACCGTCGAGTCAAACCCAGGGCATGGAGCGCGCCTAACGATCGAAGTTCCGCTGGGTTAAGGGTTTGTACTTTCAAACCCTTACATAAATGGGGTTAACGGGTTTCAGGGTTTGTACTTACAAACCCTGACATAAACGGGTTTCAGGGTTTGTACTTACAAACCCTGACATAAACGGGTTTCAGGGTTTGTACTTGCAAACCCTGAGCTAAATAAGGTTTCAGGGTTTGTCTTACAAACCCTGACATAATTATGGCTAAGACAGCGAAGCAACAGATACGGGTACTACTAGCCGATGACCACGCGATCTTTCGCGACGGCCTGAGGAAGCTTCTCGATGCCGACGAAGATATCACTATCGTCGGCGAAGCCCAGAACGGCGCGGAGTGCATCAAGCTTCTCGCCAAGCTCAAACCCGATATTCTTCTCCTCGATTTGCGCATGCCGGATAAAGACGGCCTTGCCGTCCTCGAGGAAGTCAATTTCGATACGCTTCCCACGCGCGTCGTCGTGCTGACCGCCGCCGAAGACGATCGCGACGTTGTTCGAGCCATGCGCCTCGGCGCTCGCGGCGTCGTGTTGAAGCAATCCGCTACCGACCTGCTCGTCAAAAGCATTCATCGCGTGCATGCCGGCGAAATTTGGCTCGACAACCGTATGACCGCCGAAGTCATGAAAGCCTTCTCGAAATCCAGCGAATCCGGCCCCCGCCGCGAAAAGCCCTTGCTCAGCGACCGCGAAAAAGAAATCGTCCAGCTCGTCGCCCAAGGCTTCCGCAACAAGGAAATCGGCGAAAAACTTTTCATCTCCGAGCAAACCGTCAAGAACCACCTCCACAACATCTTCGACAAACTAGGCGTCTCCGATCGCCTCGAGCTAGCGTTGTATGCGATACATCACAGACTGATAGACCAGTCGTAGAGCGCCCCGCCTGCCCCGACCCTGTCGGGGACTCCGGCCGGGACGCCATTCACTCCGGCTGATCGACCAGTCATAGCCGCCTCGATTCTCATCGACCATCCATCACCGCCTCACCGACAATTCCTGAGCATGTTGTATTTGTGAAGCAGAATAAATTGTCCCCCTGCTTCGTTGCGCTTCCTGCCTGCTCCTCGCTTGTAACGGTCTGCCGGGGACTAAGGTTTCTACCTTAGTAGCTTTTGCGGTATTCACTTGCTATCGCATCTATCTAGTGATAACTAGTCTCTTCCGCGTCCCGGGGCTGCAGGAGTTCTTTTTGAACCACTGCGTGGGTAGCTTATGAGACTCCCAAGGCGGGCCTTGCATCATCGTGTCTTGCTTCCTTTCTCCCTTTCGGCTTGCCCTTTCTGGCGCCCTACGGCGCAAAGGAGGGTCATTCCAGCCCGCACCATTCGATCGCGAGCCCTCGCAATTCTAACCCTTTATATTTGCGCGCTATTGTCGGGCCTTCCTTCATCTGCTCAGAGCAATGCCATTGCCCTGCCACGGAACCTGGGAGAACTCGTGCTTGAGTCGGAGACCGTCGTCCAAGGATGGGTCACGAGTGTAACGCTGGAGCCGCATACGCAGTTGAAGAACCTGATGACTATCGTCGTCACCCTACGCGTTGAAGATACCCTGAAAGGCAACACCGCGAAGATTTACACCTTTCGGCAAGCTGTTATTGATCGCAAGGACTTGAGAGAAAAATTGGGTTACCGGCCGGGACAACATGTGCTGATGATTCTGTACAAGACCAGCCAGTTCGGCCTGGCAAGCCCGGCAGGAATGGAGCAAGGACGGTTCCGCGTTGAGTCAGCTAGCAACGGAAAGCTGGTAGCGACCAATGGGTTTGGCAATGCAGGTCTTTTTCGAGGATTAGATTCTCAACTAAAGACGAAAGGTTTGCGACTCGACCCAGAGCTCCAAGCGATGATCTCGAGACCGATTGCGGGTCCCATCCCCTTGGAACATTTGAAAAGCTTGATTCGAACGCTTTCGGCGACAAATTCAACGAAATGAGACAGCGAGCAAACAACGCCTCTTTGTCGAAGAAAACCGCAGCAATCCTGCTGAGCCTTCTTGTATTGCCAACGAAAATGACCTATGCGGGCGGGCCGCTGACTGTGGGAGGGCCAACCGAGGGCATCGCGGGAGTTCCGTTATTGTGGGACAACACGAAGCCAATTGCTTACCGGGTTGACGGAGGACCTCTCAGCCAACAACCCAATGGCGGACCTGTAGTGATCGATAATGCAACCGGCATCGCGCGAGTGAACACGCTATTCCGGTATTGGTCGGCGGTACCTACGGCCAACCTGACGCTGAACAACGCGGGCGGCCTACTTGCCGTGGGCAGCTTTCCTGTAAACGGTGACGTCAAGACGGTGAACGACTTCCTCACGGTGGTTGGTGCTGTGAGTGGACAAGCCCCAGATCCGAATTCTTGCAACGGCGGCGGACAAAGCCCGATTATGTTCGACGCGGATGGGACCATTTTTGATGGGCTGGGTTTGCCCCCGGAAGTCATCGGATTCGCTTTTCAGTGTGCGTTCAACCCCGCGACCGGAAAGATCATCTCGGCCGGTGCAATCCTGAACGGAAGATTTCAGGATGGAATCAACAATCCAAGCGCAAATAATTTTGAGCTGACAAAAGACGAATTCGATCAAGCTTTCGCTCACGAATTCGGGCATTTTCTCGGACTTGGCCATTCGCAGATTAACTTGGATCTTTTCCTGGATGCCATCAACAGCACGCCGTACACGTGCACCACGGATGATACTGCCGGCACTCCTCTCATGTTTCCTGTGCTGGGAATCTGTCCCGCGAAATTAACTGCAGGCGTACCGATGATCGGCGTAGACGATGCGGCTTGGATGTCAAAACTCTATCCGATCCCTTCGCCGCCCGCATCCGGCAAGACAAGTTTTAGCTCAGCATACGGAACCGTTGCTGGAACGGTGTTTTTTTCGGATGGCGTCACTCCCGCTCAAGGTGTAAATGTCATTGCACGCAGTACTACTTTGCCCCGCCGTAATACCGCGTCTGCCGTCTCTGGATATCTGTTCACGGGAAACCCTGGACAAACCGTGACGTGTGTGAATCCCGTCGCACCCACTCCGCAAACCTGTTCCAATCTTGGCGATCCTTTCGGGTCGCACGATCCGGCTTTGATTGGGCATTTTGAAATTCCACTGCCCCCCGGCACATACACGCTGTCCGTGGAATCGGTTTTTGCGGGGTTTGCCGGAGGGTCAAGCGTTGGGTCACTCGATCCGCCAATCCCCGCGCCAGGGACTTATTCGTCGTCAGCCACCGTCAGTATTACTGCCGGTGCCACAACTTCCTTCAACATAACCCTGCAAGGCACCCAGCCGCGATTCGATCCGTTTGAGAGCGCATCTCTTTTGGCGCCCTATCTGAGGGCGATTTGGCTCAAACGCCAACACACTATGCGGGAGCGACAGTCAACGTGAGTGGCACAGCCACAAGATGGGGTTTGCTCGCGGCTATTTTGTTGCCTGCGCTGACGCTCCTTGGCTGCGGCGGCGGAACCAGCACCGGTGGTGGCGGACCGGTGACTCCATTGACGTTAACCACCACGAGCCTCCCCAAAGCTGTGACTGGTACCCCATATTCCACAAAGCTCCAAGCGACCGGTGGAAACCCGCCGTACACTTGGAAACTGGCACTGTTTCCTGGACAAACTGCCGCCTCGGTCCTGCCCGCGGGCATTGCTTTGGCGGGCGACGGAACCCTCAGTGGCACGGCAGCTCCGGGGTGTTACATCACCTGGTTCCCGCAATTCCTGGTGCAAGACTCTGCTGGACAGACCGCTGGAACCGGCCTTGAGCTCGACTGCGTTGCCCCGCTGGCTTTCTCTTCCAATCTCCTGCCGGACGGAAATATTGCCCTTCCCTATTCAGCCCTGTTCAATACTCAAGGCGGATATCCGCCCATCCAGTTTGCACTCACCTCCGGCTCTTTTCCGCCAGGGGTGACGCTAGACAAAACGCAGACTCTGCAGGGCACTCCTTCGGCCCCGGGAAAATACACATTCACGATTCAGGCAAGCGACACCAAAACGCCTACTCTCACAGCCAGTCAAGCATTTACCCTGACCGTCGACAACAATTTAGTCTTGCCAAATACAACGCTTCCGGGTGCCGTTCAGAACGTTGCCTATCTTGAGCAGATTCAGCCAGCGGGAGGGACGCCGCCCTATCATTTTGCTATCGGTCCAAACTCTTCATTGCCACCTGGTCTTTCTCTGGATGCCGCGACCGGCAAAGTTTCCGGAGTGCCAACCACCCAGACCAGCGACGTACTGGTGGTGACGATTTCAGACTCCGCGCCTCAGTCTGCGGTCATCGGTCCCTTTGTTACACTTAACGTGTCGCCGCCACTCTCGTTCCAGACCTCCGCTCTGCAAGATGGCATCCACGCGCTTGGTTATGGAGCGAACATAACTATAATTGGTGGGAGGCAACCCTATACGGCAGTCCAGGTGACATCGGGAGCACTGCCGGACGGACTCACTGTCAGTCCTAACTCTTTTGGAGACGCCATCAACGTTACTGGAGTTCCCACCAAGGATGGCACGTTCCAATTCACCCTCAAGGTATCCGACTCCTACGAAACACCCAATACGGCTATGCAGAATTTTCAGATTCGCGTCAGCGACCCGATCTCGATCACCGGACCCGGCAGTGTTGGAATTCTTTATAACCAGAGCTATTCTACGAACTTTCCAGTCACTGGTGGTATCCCACCCTACACTTGGGCGATGAGTTCAGCTCCTCCTCCCGGATTCACTTTCGACCCGAGCACCGGCATCTTCAGCGGCACCCCCGCGGGCGCCGGTTTTATCAGCCCTAATGTGTCAGTACATGACAGCAGTAATCCGCCGCAGCGAGCCACTTATTTCCAATTCGTCTTGGACATCTACGGCAAATTGATCATCACGGCGTCTTCTCTGCCACCTATCTCCACTGGCCGCGACACATCGATCGGAATCTTCTCCATGGGCGGTGCTGCACCGCTTCAGTGGAGCATATCCTCTGGCACTGTCCCCCCTGGCATGACTTTTGGAACGAACGATTACTGGGAAATCGCAACCATTTCAGGCGCACCCACTCAGGCAGGTTCTTATGCGTTCACCCTGGCGCTGTCCGATGGTAACGCCGGTAGTCTGCACCAAACCGCGTCTCTACCATTGACCTTGACGGTCAAAGATCCTGGGCAAATGACCAGAAACGACGCGCTCTCGACTGCAACGCCCTTGTCGAACATTATGATTCTGGCCTCAATCAGCCCGTACAGCGATCCGAGTACGGCAGGACCAGACATCGACGTGTATTCGGCGAGCGCCGCGCCTGGCTCAGTCGTCAACGTGGGAGTTACCTCTCACAGCGAATTCGCCAAACCGCAAAATCCTCCTTACGATTCGCTCCTGCCAGTAGTCGAGATTGTGGATGGCAATGGCGTTCGCTATCAAACTTGCGGCGGTCAAGTCGCGCCCGTTGTGATACCTTTCAACCAACCCTGCATCAATGGACTTCCAGGGTCATCGTCCGGTGGCCCACTTTTCAATACGGGAGCAGGCCAGAGTTTCCAAGTCCCGGGTACCGGAACAGCCTCCGTGACATTTTTCATCCGCGTCTCCGACGCTCGCGGTGACGCACGCCCGGATTTCATCTACACCCTCAACGTGTTTGGCGTTAACTAGGAAATCTTATCCAGATTCAATGCCGCGTTTTTCTGGCCTCGCAGACCGCTGGGACATCTTCGTAAACCCGAGCCAATTGCCTGCAGAGTCAGCAAAAAAATGTTATGCTCCGCCGGAATCCTAGGCAACCCGGTCTCCGGCCGATGTCCTCATAATAACGGACCTCCCGTGCCTCGAATCGGTAGCGGGTCTGCGCGACCGCCTGAAGGTGTGTTGTAGAAGTTCAATCCAAATCTGCTGCGTGAGCGGATTATGCGACTCTCAAACTTACTCTCGCGTCCTTGTGCCCTCTTGTTTTCAATTCCCATTTTGGTACTTTGCGGGACCACGGTTTCTGCCCAGGAGAAATCAGGTCCGCCCGATCGTTCCGCCAGTTCTCCGGTCAAAAAGTCCGCGAACGCCAAGAAGCAAGCGCCTCCAGCGTCTACTGCGGACGCTACCGCTGACGCCACCGGCGAAGCCGCCGCTGAAAGCAACCTGGAGGGCAAGGACGGCGCAGAGCAAATCCGCAAACGAGACGAATGGTTCTACAGACAACGCAGCTCCGCCAATGGCCATATTCCAGCCGGCGCGCGTCTCAAGGCCTTTCAGCACATGCAGCGCATGATGGAGGCCGAAGGCAAGCTCATTCATCACGCCGATGGCACGTACTCTGCAGCCCCAACGCTAGCGCCTCAGGCCCCGACCACTCCTCAATGGAACCCGATTGGCCCCGCTCCCACCGTCGGTGGTTTCTACAATCCCACCACTGGGAGAGTCACAACCATCGCCGTGGATCCGAGCGACACCACCGGCAACACCCTGCTCATTGGCGCCGCGCAGGGCGGCATCTGGCGCTCGATCGACGCGGGCCAAACCTGGTCCCCCGTCGGCGATCAAAATCCTTCCCTCGCCATGGGCTCCATCGCTTTTGCATCCTCTGCATGCAATCCGTTGCCCGGTGCGTGCACAGTTTATGCAGGCACCGGCGAGCAAGCATCCATTGGTTTCGACGTTTACTTTGGCGCAGGCGTTCTGAAATCAACCGACCACGGCCAAACGTGGACGCAGACCTGCACCGTGGCAAGCCCCACCTGTCCTTTCATCGGCCCCTACAGCAATTTTACATTCGGCTTCTACAGCGATGGCGGCGCCCACATCAGCTACGTCGCCGTTAATCCCTCCAATCCAAACCTGGTGCTGGCAAGCGCTCAAGTCGCGCAGAACGGTGTGGATGAGCGGCTCGGAGGCGCGTACTGCTCCGACGATGGCGGCAGCACCTGGAACAGTATTCCCACCGCTTCCGGAGAGATGGCTACCTTCATCGGCTTTGCCAACGCGACCACCGCCTACGCCGGGCTCGGGCGGACCTCCGGTAGTTTCATCACTCCCAACAATCCCAACCGGAACGGTATTTACAAATCCACGAATGCCGATGGGAAGGGAAGCGCCGGCACGGCTACTGCAAGCTGCGCGAATATCACATTCTCAAATGTCACCGCGAACGGCGTCGCCGGCGTGCCCGCCGCGAGTTTTGGCCGCATCGATCTCGGCATCGCCGCGGCCGATCCAACGGGAAATACCGTCTATGCCTCGATTGCAGATGCCAGCCCCGATCCGCTCACTTCCCGCTCGCGAGCATCAAGCAGCAACCTCGGCGTTTTCAAGACCGTGGATGGCGGCGCCACCTGGACGAACACGAATGCACCGGACGTCTGTTCCCCGCAATGCTGGTACGACAACGTCATCAAGGTGGACCCTACCAATTCTCAAATTGTTTTTTTTGGCGGTGGCGCACACGAAGCCTTCACCCCTCCTTCTATAATCTTCGAATGGATCGTCCGTTCCACCGACGGCGGAATGACTTGGAACCCGGCCGTCCCCACGGCGCCCTCTGGAACTCCGGGCTTGCCTCATGTGGACGAGCACGCGATTGCTTTCTTCAATGCTACTTCCGGTACATTTGCTGGAAAAGTTCGCATGTATCTCGGCAACGACGGCGGCGTCTGGCGCACCGACGACGCCGAAGCCCTGCCCTCCGTCGCCTGGACCAATCTGAACAATCTTCCCCTGCAAATTACCCAATTCTACCCTAGCCTCTCGATTCATCCCTCGGACCCGGGCACCGCATTCGGCGGCACCCAGGACAATGGCAGCCAGAACTACAAGGGCAGTTCCATTTGGACCAACAATAACGCTTGCGGCGACGGCGGCTGGACACTGATCGATCCCGCCATTCCCAGCACCGTCTATACTCTTTGCCAGCTCATCCAGCTGCAAAAGTCCGTAACCAACGGCACCCCACACTCATTTCGTCTCGCCAGGACTGGCATCAGCCTCGCTGATCCTGTCAACTTTATCGCTCCCATGGCCATCGACGCTGCCAATCCCAACCGCCTTTATTTTGGAACAACCAAGGTCTATCAGACCGTCGACGGAGCCACTAGCTGGCAGGTGCTTAATGGTGGTGCACCCCTGAACGCGAACGCCACCGTCGTTGCTCTCGCCGTCGGAGGCGGGAACAATGGAAACGTTGTTTACGCTGCCACTAGCCCCGATTTCACCCTCAATCCGCCTGGTCCTTCGGGGGTGTTTGTTTCCACCAACGTCGCTGCTGGATCCGCAAGCTTTAACCCAGTCGGGCAAAATCAGCTCCCGCCTCGTCAGCCAACGCAGCTCATCGTCGATCCGTCGGACGCGACCGGCAACACCGCCTATATCACTTACTCCGGTTTTTCAGGATTCAACGGCGACCTGCGAGGCCACATCTTCAAGACCACCACCGGCGGCACAACTTGGAGCGACCTGAGTTGCGCCGCGACCACCACTGACTGTTCCAAACCAGCCGCCGGCGATCTGCCCGATATTCCCGTCAATGATTTGGTAATCGACCCCGATGTGCCTGGAACTCTCTACGCTGCCACCGACCTGGGCGTTTTCAGTGGCGCCTGCACGGCAGCCGGCTGCATATGGACGACCTTCAGTAACGGCCTCCCCAATGTCGCCGTCCTCTCTCTAAAGATTCATGATCCCTCGCGAACTCTGCGCGCCGCCACTCACGGCCGTGGCGTTTGGGACCTCCTGCTTGGCGGCGTCAAACCCTTCGCAATCACTTCGCTTTCCCCGGTTTCCGCCAACGCCGGCGATCCCGGCGTGCCTCTATTCACCGTGAACGGCAACGGCTTCACCTCCAATTCACAAATCTTGTTTACGATTGGCGGGGTCCCTACACCACTCCCGACAATGTTCGTCAGTGCCGCGCAACTTACCACCGCGCTTCCATCCGCCGTCCTGCAAACCCCCGGCGTGGCCCAAGTCGCCGTCACCAATAGCGTTCAGACCACCGCCAACCTGCCGTTCCCCGTGTTGGCCTTGCTGCCTACGCTCACGAATGTTGCGCCGGCCACCGCCCCAGTTCAATCGCCGACACCGTCCACTTCCGTCTCAATTGCGGTCAGCGGGACAAATTTCGCTCCGAACAGCACGGTGATCTTAAATCCATTCTTCAACGGTCCCGGCGGAAAACTCAAACTTGGGACCACTTTCAACACAACCACCTCATTGACAGCCACAATTCCCGCAAGTGCTCTGGGGCCTTTTGGCAGTACCAACGACCTCGCCGTCTCGACTCCTCCTCCCGGTGGAGGGGTTTCTACCTCCGTACCTAACCTTTCGTCGAATCCCACATTCAAGGTCCTTGCTCCCATTCCCCCCAACGATAATTTCGCTAGCGCCATAGATCTCGCCACGATCAACAATGGCAATGGCACAGATATCCAGGACTCTTCCAGCGCCACGACCGAGGCGAACGATCCCACGCCGCCCTGCGGCCAGTTACTTGGGTCTTCGCCCCTCATCGTCTTCGGCCGCTCCAACACCATCTGGTACAAGTTCACGCCAACGAGCAGTGGAACCTTGAACCTGAACACCAGCGGCGCTAGTTACGTGAACTGGCTTTCCGTCTGGACCGGTGCCTCGCAAGCGACGCTCACTCTGGTTCCCAGTGCATGCGGTGGACTCATTACCCCCTTCGTCGCAACTGTGAGTCTGTCCAACGTCAGTCTCACCGCTGGCACCACCTACTACATTATGGTTGGCTCGGCCGGTCCTATCGTCTCTCCTGGCATCGGGGGGTTCGCGGGGGTCGGGCTGCCTCCCAATCCCATCGCCTTCGGCGGAAAGAGCGTCCTGAACTTCTCCTTTGTCGCAACTCCGGACTTCACCATAACGCCTGCCGCCCCGACGACTGTCACGGTAAACGCAGGAAGTCCCGCCACCTATACGGTGGCCATCGGCGCAGCCGGCGCGTTTGCCTCGAATGTCGCCGTAACTTGTTCGCTCCCCGCTGCAGCGACGACCTGCGCCGCGAATCCTCCGTCGGTTGCGCCAGGCACCAGCACAACCATCACCGTAACGACGATGGCTCATCAGCTCCTTATTCCCGTCAGGCCATTCAGGCGTTTTGGCCCGTGGCAGAAGATCGTGCCCCTCCTGCTCTTGGCCACCCTTGCAGCCATACTGCTCGCGTTTGCTGCCCGGACTCGCCGCCAGCGCATTGCGATTTCTATTCCCCTGGCTGGCCTGGTTCTCTTCCTTGTGCTCCACGCTGCGGGCTGCGGCGGCAACAGCGGCCCGCCTCCTCAACACGGCACGCAGCCGGGCACCTACACCGTCACCATAACCGGAAGCTCCGGCTCCACCAGCCACTCGACCATGGTGACGCTCACCGTAAACTAGCCCTTGAGGAAGGAAGGCTCCCCAATCCGTTAGTCCCAAATTTCGCTCTCGTTCTAGTACTTCCGTACTTCTGAAGATTGAGCCTCTTTTGTACCGGGAGTCCTATTGTTACCTAGGCCTAGGCCGGATACACTCTCCCTTCGACTAGGAGGACTTCCTTGACCGGTTCCGAACGCCGCACTACCCAGCGCTTTTCCATGCGGCTGCCGCTTACGGTTCGTTGGACAACGGGAGCCGCGGTTGGTGAAACCAGCACCGAGTCACGGGACGTCAGCTCCCGCGGTGTCTACTTCTTTCTTTCCAAGGATGTCCGGGAAGGCTCTCCGGTGGAGATTCTGCTGACGCTTCCGAACGAGATTACTTTGGCCGGACCGGTTCGCGTCCGCTGCCTCGGCCGCGTGCAGCGCACCGAGCCACGCGATGAAGGCGCCATCGGCGTGGTTGCCGCCATCGAACGCTACGAATTCCTTCGCGGCGAAGACGAGAAGTAGGCTTTAGCCGTCGCGGCGAAGAAGATTTCCTTTTCCGCGGCCATGAAAAAAAGTTTGCATGGAAGGGAAGTCCCCCGCTTCCTGGTTGAGAGCCGCGCGATCTGGTGCGGCGTCAAAAAATCCGCAGGCCGAGTTCCGACGCTTTCCCCGACTTGCGGTCACAAGAGTTTTTCGTGCGCTTCCCGGTTCTATGCCAGGAAGCATTCTTGTCGAGTTTCTTGCTCGCTCACTGCGGAGGCGGGCAGGATAAGCCGGGGTGCCTTGGCCCCTCAGCGAAGCTGCCCCGGCACTTTTTTTGCAGCAGTCAGTCTTACCTCATTCCAAAAAGCGCCGTAGGCGCGCCATAGGTTAGCCCAGCCCGTATGGGCTGGGAAAGCTGGTCCCCTGGCCCGCCCTCTTCGGCGCTATTTCAGCGCAGAATTACCACAGCATCTGCCAGCGTTGCACCTCCCACGGCAACTCTAGCCCGAGGGCGAAGTTGCCGCTTTCCACGCGCTGGCAGTAGACGATCCTTCCTTGAGACTGAATGCCGTTTTGGAGAAAAGTAACGAGCACGGGAGTTCCAGGTTGCCAGCGCTGCACCGTGGTGACGCGCACGCCTCGAGGACTCACGTTCTCAGTGACCGTCCTTTCCTTGGGCACAGGTTCATCTGGGCGCGAAAGCTCTGCGGCCAATATCTTCGGGATACGCCTTTCGGACCGACGGGTTGGGACGTGCGCGGCCATAAGCCCTGGAGACCTCCCGAACGGGCAGGACACTCCAAGCGCCGACTCACTCAATCTATAGGATTAACAACACGTGAAATCAATAGAGTGTCTGCCGGAAAATCAGGGAGGTGAACACTTTAGTTGTGGGGGGTGGCCGCGCCCTAACTCTTGGGTGGCCTTCGTTCTTATGGTGCGCCACCCAATTCAAAAGCCTATCCCAACCGCCTTCTGCATGTAGGGGCGGACTTCAGTCTGCCCTCTCCTCGCCTTCCCTTTTCCAATTTCTATTTTCTATTTTCCAAAGACGGCCGAAGCTTCCCTCCGGCGAGCCTCGCCAGCGCGCCGAGCCGCCCGCTGAGTTCCTCTGCGCTCAACCGCCCCTCGCGGTACAGCCCGCGGAGCAAATCCTCCGCTCGCCCCTCCCCCTTCTGCGAATTACATTCCGAGCACGCGGACACCAGGTTGCGGTAGCCATTGCCTCCTCCCCGCACACGCGCCACCACATGGTCGACACACCGCACCATCGGCGTCAGCCGCCGCAAGCAATAAAAGCAGAACCCACCCTCGCGCGCGTGGATCGCCTCGCGCAGCGCCCGCGTTTCCAGGAAGTCCGCCTTCTCGAGGTTGTCCGCGCTCGGCGGACCCGCTGCGGCGCGCTCTGCCATCTCGCCCGTGCGAACCGCCCGAATCTCCTCAGGCAAGCGCACCTGCACCACGTGACCCGCCTTGCTGCGCTCGGCCAGCCGCAGCACGCCTTTGGCAACCAGGCTCCGCACCGTTTGGCGGGCCATCCCGGTGGAAATGCATGCGCCGCGAGCCAGCCACAGAATCGAAAAGCGTAGCTCCGGCTTCCCTTCGAGCCAGCTGTGCCGCAGCAGGTGCGAATAAACCGCCCGGTCCATCACCGAGAGGGGCAGCCGCGGCACCAGCAAGTCTTCCATTTCTTTCCACACGCGTACCACGTTGAGTTTTTTGTTTTTCATGTTCAGTGTTCCGTTGTAGGGGCGCGCTTCAGCGTGTCCCAAGTCAGAAATTCCGGAGGATGGTTTTGTAGCTAAATCCCGAGGATGTTTTGTAGCTAAGCCGGAGGACGGTTTTGCAGCTCGGAGTTCTAGAGGCGGGTCCCAGAAATAACTCTCAAAAACTTCCGGCACCTGGTAGTGGCGGGTCTTTAGACCCGTGGTTTTTGCTTCCGGCTCCTACGTGGGCTCGTGTTTCGCGTTTTTGGCGTCCCGGCCCTGCCGGGAAGACCCGCGGTTCTTGCTCCGTGGGATGGAGCTTGTTCCGGCCACCCGTACCAGCGCGTAGTAGGGGCGGGGCGCCTGTGGTGAGCGCAGTCGAACCATGCCCCGCCCGCGTGGAGCCTAAAGTTTTTGCTTTATTTCTAGGACAACCTCCCTATGAGGCCGCTGAAAATGCCCTGTAGCACTGCCATTCTTGGTTGCATTCCTCTCGTAAGGGCAGTGTTTTCAGTGCGGGAGTGGCCCTAAAAACAAAAAGCCCCGACCAGGTCGGGGCGTAGTTCTTTCCAGGTCGAATCCTACCACACTCGTAACCGCCTTGTCAAGTCCAAAATTAGTTGCTAGCCATTTGCATTTGACGCGTATATTAAACTGTGAGCATTGTGATGAAGCCATTCATCTTTGCTCTCTGTGTAGTGTTTGCGTTTAGCGCCCCACGCGCGCAACAGGCTGGCTGGCAGCCCTCGCCGGGACATACCCAAATCCCGATATGGCCCGGCGCGACGCCTGATCCCCAGCCTGTCGCGGGGCCGGAGGTCGTGGATACGTCGTCGGGGAAAGATGGGCTGATTGCCGGCAGGCCAGTGGTGGGGATCAGCAACGTGACGCGGCCTACGATGACGGTCTATTCGCCCAATGAAAAGAATACGGGCGCTGCGGTCGTCGTCTTCCCTGGTGGGGGCTATCAGGGTCTGGCCATCGACCTGGAAGGCACGGAGGTCTGCGACTGGCTGACGGCTAAGGGCATCACGTGTGTGCTGTTGAAATACCGGGTGACCGATGTGGGGCCGTATCCGAAATCAGGGCCCTATCCGGAATCACCCATGGCATTGGAAGATGCGCAGAGGACGATGGGGCTGCTGCGCTTTCGCGCCGCGGAGTGGCATATCGATCCGCACAAGATCGGAGTGCTCGGATTTTCGGCTGGCGGGCATTTGTCGGCGGCGATTAGCACGCATTTTGCGAAGCGTTTGTATCCGCCTGTCGACGCCGCTGATAAGGAAAGCTGCCGCCCGGACTTTGCCGTGTCTATCTATCCGGGACATCTGTCTCTTTCCGCGGCGGAATGGGATGCCAACCAGGGCGTCAAAAAGTACGTGGTCCGTCATCCGGCGAATGCCGATAAAGATCTTGGGTTGAATCCCGATGTTCGTGTCACCGGCCAGACGCCGCCTACGTTTCTGCTGCAGGCCGAGGATGACCACGTGGACAACGTAGACGACTCGCTGGCTTACTACATTGCGCTGAAGAAGGCTGGCGTTCCCGTGGAGATGCATTTGTACGCGCAGGGCGGGCATGCATTTGGGTTGCGGCGCACAAAATTTCCCATAACGGGATGGCCTCAGTTGGTGGAGACGTGGCTGGCGACGATCGGAATGATTCCGAAGTAGGCGCCTACTTATTGCCGTGCCGGGGTCCTAGAATGAGACAAGTTTCTTCATCTTCCTGAACGAATCGTTTCACCGAGGAAAACGCCGCCCGCAAGAGACTCTCTACCTCTGCGCTCGTACAATTTCTCGCACGAATCCAATCGAGTTTCGGCGGAGAACCTGACAGAATGCTGCGCTCCTCAAAGTCAGAATCCTTCGAGACGATGGTGAAATCGTTGCTTTTTGCATACTCCCAGATCGCCGCATCGTCTGCGCTACCCAATCCACATTTTTGAACATGGGCCGAGCCCGGATACAGATCAGACAACTGCTCGACCAGCCGAGGAGAAAGATTTTCATCGAGAAGAAGCTTCACGCTTTCAGCATTTCCGATTTGCGCTCGCGGTCAGCCGCGAACGCCAGGCACGCACGGATGTCTTGCTCCGTCAAATAGGGGAAATCCCGCAAAATGTCCTCATGCGTCATGCCGCTGGCGAGATATTCCAGCACGTCGTAGACGGTGATGCGCAGCCCGCGAATGCACGGTTTTCCACCCCGCTTGCCCGGCTCCATCGTAATAATGTCAGCGTAACTCATAGTCACACTTTAAGTGAAAAACCGCCCCCGGGCAATTGGAAACAAATGTCATCCCGAACGCGGTGAGGGATCTGCTTCTTCTTCTGATTTCTCGCCACTCACGTGAACTTCCTCGTCGATAATCAGCTACCACGGTCTTCGCCCCATACCTGGGCGCGGATCGGTGTAGTTAGCGTGCAGTGGCTGTACTGTGCGAGTTAACATATAAAATAGAACGTGTCTAATATTGAACAGACGCTAATACCCTCTCCTTGTAAGTTTTAGTTGCTTAGAACCGAAACAATCTCGGGGGCCAGCATGGGAACCGGAGGGGACTGGCCCCCGACATTGTTCGCTAGCTTCCAATGGCTTCCACCCCACCAGCCCGCCTCAAACGAGTCGCCCTGAGCAGATCAGAAGGCAGACATCCGCCTTTGCACATCCTCTTTGTTCATAGTCACGCAGCCGAAGTAGCGCGCTGCATACAAGAACTCGACAACGTGCACTTCACGGTCAGCGCGGAGATAGTCAGTACTCCCGAGGAGTTTAGCGAACGGCTGGGCTCGCACGCCTATGACCTTGTTGTCGCCGAATACCCCAGCCCCAATTGGCAGGAAACGCAAGCACTGGAACTCTTGTACCGATCGAAGAGGCAGATCCCGCTCATCTTCATCGGTCGCCTTCTCCACCGCGAGACCGTGGCGGAGTTCATTACAAGAGGAGCCTACGATTGCATCGAAATGGGCCATGTTGGTCATCTTCCCGTAGCCGTTCTTCGAGCTCTGGATGAGAAGGCGTTGCGCGACCAACGCGACCGGGCCGAAAACGGCTTGAGGCATTCAGAAGCACGTTACCGTGCTTTGGCCGGAAATCTAAGCTACGGAACTTGCCGCTGCGACCTTGACGGCAAATTTCTCGAAGTGAACGAGGCCATGGTGAAAATGCTCGGCTATGCGTCAAAAGACGAGCTCTTGGGTGTAAACCTTGTAAGTGCCCTGATTCAAGATCCTGACAAAAGGGCTCAATTGTTGGGGCAATCGAGCCAACAAGGTCTAGTCGATCCCATTGAAACAGAATGGAGGCGGAAGGACGGAACAACACTGAAGGTCCGGCTCAGCGCACAAGAAGTCATGGGTGAGCACGGCGGGCTGGGCGCCTATGAGGTTATCAGTGAGGATGTCACCAAACAGCGCCAGTTGGAGGCTCATCTGCGTCAGGAGGCGGCTAGCGACCCGCTGACAGGACTGGGCAACTATCGCCGTCTTACGGAAGTGCTGGACATGGAAGTCAAGCGTTCCGGGCGCACGGGGCGGGAGTTTGCCCTGCTGCTATTTGATCTGGATGGGTTGAAGCAAATTAACGACTGCTATGGCCATCTGATAGGAAGCCATGCGCTCTGCCGGGTGGCTGATGTTTTGAGCTTCTGTCGTGACATCGATACGGCGGCGCGCTACGGCGGGGACGAGTTTGCCGTTGTCTTGCCGGAAACAGGCGCGGCGGCAGCCAACCAGGTGGCGCAGCGTATCTGCGACAGCATTGCCAATGACGGGATGGAACCAGTGCTTTGCGTCAGCATCGGTGTTGCAGTTTATCCCCATGACGGCGAAAGAATCGAAGCCCTCTTACGGAAGGCGGACGCGGCGATGTACGCCATGAAGGTCAAAAAACGCGAGCTTCTTGATGCAAGGCCGCGCGTTGTTCATTAAATGTAACCTCGCCATTGCCGAACGGAATGCTTTGCACTTGGTCGGCCTCTTACGGCCGCTCCTTGTACTCCATCGTGCTTACAAATGCCCAAGCGAATTATGGCGTCGTCCCCCGTCCTCAGAAACTTGCCACCGCCGCGGTTTCACTCGGACACGTTTCGAATATGGTCAGCAGCCGCGCCATTTCCAGCGCTTCCCTTAACTTCGGCCGGAGATGACAAAGCTTCAGGCTTCCGCCTTTGGCTTTCGTCTTCCGATGCATCTCGATGAGCGCGCCGAGGCCCGCGCTGTCCACATAATTCACGTGCTCCAGATTAACGACCATCCGCGTAGCCCCGGATGCCAGCAGAGTGTCGATCACCGTAAGCAACCCACTGCTCTCTTCACCGAGCACAAGGCGCCCCTTGAGCCCCAAAACGTAGATTCCATTCATCTCACGCTGCGTTATTTCCAAAGGCATCGTTTGCCCCCCCCAAGAACTGTTCAAGCACCATTACGCCGATTTGCGAACGTATCCATGATAGCCTCCGTCCGGCACGCTCGCCACCCGCCAAAGCCTGGCGCGCGGCCGCGCCTTAATTCCGAAAAACGCCTTTGGGTGGTCCATCCTTGCGAGGTTTTGCAAGGGTGGGGTCTTTGCGGCTCTTGTAAAAGGTGAGCCACTCCTCAGCGAAGCTACGCCGGCACTTCTTTTAGCCTTTCGAATGCGCTAGTATTTCCACTCCCCCCTTTTTGTTCGGCGGCGTTTCTTGCCGGCGGCACCCTCCCTCTTCGAGACCTCTTCGAGATCTCCCGCTCCGCCGGCTTGCAATCCGCCCGTTACTTGTGTGCCGCCTGTACTTGCGGGCAGGTGATTTCCACAGGGTTGCTGGGAGACGATGGAGTCTGCCCAGCAGACCGGCCCGAGGCGAGGGAACGCGGACCGTGCCGGAAAAAATTCGAAGAGTTCAAATCCATTGAGAAACGCAATGGCGCGCCCGCCGGAAGGGTTGGAGCGCGGAAACATGCCCGAGAGCGGGCAGAGAGATTTGGGGGAAGACGTTCGAATGGGCCTGAAGCTAGAGACACTCAAAGAAAAAGAAGCTGAAGCAGGGAAGAGCGAACTCGGCAGCGAAGTTGCCGCCGCAGGAGACGTTTCGAACGCCGGAGATTCCATCGGGATTTCGCTGTTGGATCTTGCCGAAATCCTCGATCAGCACAAGATCTGGGTGGAATCGGGCGGCGAATCCGGCGTCAAGGCCGATCTCTGCGGAGTGAATTTAGCCAAGGCCGACCTCACTGGCGTTAATTTGCAGGGAGCTCACCTCCATCGCATGAATTTGGTGGGCGCCGATTTATCGATGGCCAATTTGAGGGGAGCGAGCCTGGTGCGTTCGAATCTCCAGAACGCGAACCTTTTGGGTACGGAATTGAGGGGCGCAAATTTGATGGGGGCAAATTTGTATGGCGCGGAAGGATTGTGGTTTGGCCGCTTGGGCGGAACTAACCTTTTCGATGCGGTGCTTCCGGAATCGATTTCCGCGGTGGACAGTTCGAAAGCCATCGGCGACGCGACGAAAGTGGCGCGGTGGTTTTACTTTCTCACAGTGGGAGTGAGCGTGCTGTGCGGCGCGCTGATTGCTCTCACGACCGACGTGCGGCTGCTTCTCAATTCGTCGGCAGTGCCCTGGTTGCGGCTGGGCAATGTGTTGCCCATGACCGGGCTGTATCTCGGCGGTCCGATGGTGCTGCTGGTGCTTTCCCTGCGATTTCATTTTCTGCTGTTGCGGTTGTGGGGCGGGATGGCGGCGCTCCCGGCGGTTTTTCCGGATGGGCAAACCATGGAGAAAGATGGCCCGTGGTACTTGATGGGCCTGGTGCGCCGGCACTTCCGGTGGCAGGGGGAATCGCGTTCGGCGATGACGGTGTTCGAAACGGTGCTTTCAACGGTGCTGGCGTACTGGATTGTTCCCGCGACGCTGTTCTTTTTCTGGTTACGGTATTTGCCGCGCGAGGACTTTCGGGGAACGCTGCTGCACGTGTTTCTGATGACGCTGTCGGTGGCCACGGCCACGTGTTTGCCTTTTGTGGTGTCGCGAGTGCTGCGGCCGGGCGACATCCGCCTGCCGAAAAACAGCAATATTCTGCGCATGATTCTGGGAACGACGCGCGCGGCGCTGGCGACGGGTTGCGTCCTTTTTCTTTTTTCTCTCGGCGTGAATCGCGGATTGCCGTTTGACCGGACCGCGGCCACCGAGGAATCGCCGGCCGATTTCAGGCGCTGGGCGGCGATGGTCTTTCAATCGGTGGGCTACCGGCCGTACGCGGATTTGACGGAAGCGACGCTGTCGACGCCCCCGCCGCGGGGCACGGAGTGGAACGATGAAACCGTGGAAGGAATCACTGGAGCGCACCTGAATCAAATGAATATGAGGTTCATGCGCGGCTACCGCGCTTTTCTGATCAACGCAAAATTGTGGCGCGCGAATTTGGAGGGAGCTTATTTATCCGAGGCCGATTTGCGAGGAGCAAATTTGCGCGAAGCCTTGCTGCGCTCCGCGGTGCTCGATCGCGCCCAACTGGCGCACGCGGTTTTGGTCTCCGCCAAAGCCACGGGCGCAAACCTGACGGCTGCGGACCTGCGTTTTGCGGACCTTTCTTACGGGACTTTTGAGAATGCGGTGCTTTCGAACGCCAGAATCTCCGGCGCCTCGCTCTACGCGGTAAATTTGCGAAATGCCCAGCTTTTGCGGACGGACCTTTCGCGCACGGACATGCGAGACACGAAACTCGAGCATGCCGTGCTTTCGTTTGCAAATTTGGAGCAGACGGATTTGTCCTCGGCCCGACTTTCCGAGGCCAACCTGACCGGAGCGCGCCTGAAGGACACGATTTTTTTGGATACGGATTTGAAAAAAACGGATTTGCGAGGGGCCTTTTTTGCGGGAGCCGTTTTGCGGGGAGCGGAGCTCGATGGCGCGAACCTGGCGGGAGCGGATTTGCGCGGTGCTTTGGGAGTCACCTCTCAGCAGGTATGTTCGGCGTCGCATGCACGCTTGGCGCTGATGGATGCCGATCTCGCGGCGGAAGTGCAGCTTCGTTGCGCGGGTTCGCAGTAGCGTGCGGATCCTTCCCGCCGCAGAGGTTAACAGCCGACAGTTGAAAGTTGAAAAGTAAAGGCCCTGATGGATGAACGGTTGGGCGAACGGGCGAGACGGGCAAGAAAGAGGAAAGTCAAAGGCCCCGCCCTCCAAAACCGAGGGCAGGGCACCCGGCCACCCAGGATTCCATGCGGATCAATGGCCGGCCCTCGTTAAGGGGCTGCCATCCGCCCAGAGTTGAAATTATTCAAGGCGTGGACTTGGTCTTCTTCTTCCTGACAGGTTTTGGCAACTGGACGTTTCCAATCCTCTGCAAGATCTGAGGAAACTTCGGGTCAGCGTTGAAGAGAACCTTATGCCCGTTTCCCTTGTGCAGTTCAATGCTAAGGCCCGGACTTGTGTAAGCATAAAATTTCCCCTTGTAAGACTGCGTGGTTTCGTCAAATATATGAAAGCTCACTTTCTCTTCGCGTTTTCTGCGCGGATTTTTCTTGTATGGGCGTATGACTAGTGTCTGGCCTGAGGCGTGAAACCGTTGAGCGGATCCACGACCGGGCACCATCGAACGCGTGTAGCTGCCTGGCTTGAATCCAAAGTCAGCATCGAAACCGCCTCTCTGAGCGGCAGCCTTTGCCGCTTGATCTACTTTCTTTCCCATCGCATCTTTTTTGCCTTTCTTATAATGGAAGTCTACGCGCAGACCCACCTTTGCAAGTTTGTTCATGTGCTTGAGAATCGCATCCCACAAGTCTTCGTGTGCTACAGGCTCGCCAGACAAGTAGCGCCAATCGTTCTTTTTCCAATATTGAATGTTATTTCGATTGTTGGCGAGGAACTGCAAGTCCGTCACGATGTAGATTCGCGTCACATCTTGCCACGGTTCGTTTTCTAATGCCCATTCCAGTCCCTTGGCGCACGCCATTAGTTCCATTCTGATGTTGGTGTTTTCTGCGCAGCCATAGTCTACGATTTGAAATTCGGGCAGACCCAGATGGTCAGGGTAGACAACAAACGCAGCACACCCCGATATGCGGTCCTGCTCCATGTAACAGGACCCATCCGTGTGAATCTGAATCGCTCGCGGGTCGAGGCTCATTGCAAAACGCTCCTACTGCATTTTGGAAATCGGGGGCTTCTGATGTTACGCGTCGTCCGATTCTTCTTTTTCGGGGAAGGGTAGTTGCAGGGTATCCCCTCTTTTCGGCATAGCCTTATCGACCATCTTCACAAATCTATTCCATCCAAAACCGCTATTGAGTGCTAGCCGCTGAAACATCATCAGCGAATAGAGGTGTTGAGCGAGTAAGGGATTTCCAACGTCCTCAGTCAACCATTGGTGAAGTTTATTAGGTCTTTGGCCTTTTTCGTTCGGAGGAGTTTTCTTTTCCAATTGCTCCAAAAGACCAGGGGCAATCCGTTCATACACTAAATCACGGGTATAGTGAGCCACTACGCTATACCGATTTTTTTGCATCCCCGGCCAGCGCCAATTCTTTAGCTTGTAAATATTTTCATAGAACTCATCTGGAAAGCGTTTTACCCAAGCAGCCAATTCTTTTCGAATTAATCGTTCCAAGTAGGCATGAAGTGCATCCTGAGGTCGGATTCCCTGATAACCAGTGACTTCATCAATGACTGCAATGATTCCAACTTTTGCGAAAGATCGGATAACAATATCCGCAGCATCTGCATATTTCAGTTGCTGAGGGGTGGTTAGAGCTTTCTTGTCTCTGGCTTTTAGTAGAAGTTCGCAAACGTCGATTAGATTGGTGGCTTCATTTCCGTAGGCAGGGTTTCCGCCAGTCGGCGGCATGAAGAGAACCGGAGATTTCATGCGCGCTGATAAGTTATTAGAAATGCCCAACTTATCCTCAATTCGCTGCACAAACTTGGCTATTCTGTGCGCGCCCGATGTTCCTCCACCTGTTCCCATTCCAATCGTAGTTTGCAAACCTCTCTGACTTATCAGCCGAGTGCCATCTTCTAATACATAGACAGGAATTTTTAGGCCACCAATGTCGAGGAATCCTGTATGGGTAGCTCTTGGCATCTGTCCATTCCATCTCGCAAGAGCAGCCTTTCTGGCAATATCAGACCGCTCTTTTGAACTCAAATTCTCGGCTCTCGCAAAACCACCTTTTGCCTTCCCCGAATTGTCGGTTTCCATGCTTGCTCCTTTTTGTTTAAGAACTGCTTGCATTATACGCTGCAAGCATAAGTTGTCAATATGCTTGCATGGAGAATTATGGACGCCGCGATGTCGAACAGCTCCTGGCGGATCGTCTTTGAGTGAAGCGATAGGCCGGGCAGACTTTGGAAGTGGGTGGAGCGCGGGTTGTGAGGAAGTGGCGAGTAGTGAGTGATGAGTGATGAGTGATGAGTGACGAGTGTAATGGGTCCGTTAGAATTTTGGCCCCGATTGTCACGAATAAGAAATTCAAACGGACGGGAAGGGCGGAAAAGCGACACCCGCAGAAGGAACGTCAACCCCAGGCTACCCGCCACGCGCCGGAGACCTCCAGGGAGAAAGCGAAACCTGGGGCACCGGGCCTCATTCTTCGTCTGGCCCTAAAAACCCTTGCCGACTCGAAATACGTGTCCGTCCGGGTGGCGCACGTGCATCTCGCGGACGTTCCACGGCATATCAGTGGGTGGGAAAGTGATGTCCAGCCCGGCAGCCACGCACTTTTTGTGGACTTCGTCAACGTCGTCCACCCAGACGGACATCCAGGCACCTTTGTCGGCGGTTTCGTCGCCGCCTGGTCCAAACGTGGAGGTGTTCGTCCCTCTGCCACGGCTACCCTGGCCTCCCAGGCAAAGAAAGATCTCACATTCGCCTGAGCCGACGGCCCCGAAAGTCGGAGGTTTTCCCCAGTCCCAGCACTTCCTCCATCCCCATTTCTCGAACCATGTGAAGCTCGCGGTGATGTCGGAAACGTTCAATATCGGAGTAATGGCTTTCGCGTTCATGCTGCGGAAGGGTAGCACGGCATCTGGAGGAATTAGAAAAAGGGATAACGGAAACCCCACCTTTGGACTGAAAGAGAGTCAGCACCCGCACCCTGAGAACCGTAGGGTGCGGCACCCGGCCGAGTTATGACCTTAGGGGTTGAGCAGGCGGACGCGGCGTGGGCCGAAGGCGATGAGCCGGGAGGGCACGTCGCGAAGAATGGGGATACGCACCAGGAGGCGCATTTGCCAAGGCACGCGCGCGGGGCCTTGGGACGCAAGCGCCTTGGCGAGCAGGTTGTTCTGCATGATCGATTGCATGCGCTGTATGACGCGGATGGTCCACTGGCGCTGGCGTTGCACCTGAGCCAACTGAGATTCCGCAACGCGCCCCTCTTTTAGCGCAGTGGTGAGAAGGTTGGCCGCCACGACGGCATCCTGAATCGCGTAGTTGATGCCAACGCCACCCACAGGCGACATCACGTGGGCCGCATCGCCGATGAGCAGGAGTCCCGGTTTGTGCCAGCGAGGACAGAGACTGGACTCGACGGAGAGGAGCGAAAGCTGGTGCCAGTCGGTCAGGGACTCGACGTTTCTAGCCAAGCGCGGCTCGATCTCCACGATGGTCCGGCATATCGCGGCGATGCCTTGAGCGTGTAACTCCTGATAGCGGCCCTTGAGAAAAACGAGGCCAGCCTGCCAATAGTCGGCGCGGTCCAGAACAATGAGAATGCTGCCAGGACCGATGCCGCCGAGGAGTCCGCCAGGAATTTCCATATCGTGCGGCAGCTTTGGAAGCCGGAACCAGAGCACGTCCATAGGAGGAGCGGTCTTGACCGGCTCGATGCCGGCAAGCTGGCGAATCATGGAGAAGCGGCCGTCAGCGCCGATGGTCAGCGGGGCGCGGAGCTCGTGCCAGTTATCGTCGGGTCCAAGATAGCGGACGCCATGGACAGAGCCGTTTTCCTCGACAAGCTTTCGTACGTTAGCGCGCATGATCAGGCGGAAGGACGGATACTTCGCTGCTTCCTTGGTGATGAAGTCGAGAAATTGGGATTGCGGGACCAGCAGGATATAGGGAAAGCGCGTTTTGAGGCGGGTCAGGTCAAAGGGACGAAAGGGGCCGTCAAGAAAGTTGATCACCGGGCCGGAAACTTTGGTGTGCCGCATGGAGTGCAAGGGCTCGGCGAGACCGATCTGGTCAAGAATTTCAAGCGTGGAGGGGTGAATGGTGTCGCCGCGGAACTCGCGGTCGAAGTCTTTGTGCATTTCGAGAAGCGTTACGGGAACTCCGCGACGCGCGAGGAGCAAAGCGAGTATCGCGCCAGCGGGCCCGCCGCCGACGATACAGCAGCCCGTGGTCTGAACGTCACGAACCTCATCGGGCCGGGATGGCGCGGCGGCAGGAAGGGATGAGGTGGCCATCGTTCGTCTCCGATAGTAATTGTGATAAGCCGCCTGGGAATGACGAGAGGCCAGCAGTATACACAGAATGTGGACGTTTGAGGTTGGAGGGAGGTAAGCAGAAGAAAAGTAGATCCTTCACCGCTCCCGCAAAATCAGCCAGAGATTTTTCTTTGGATTCTTACATCCGTCACCGCGGTCGTGTCCCGCGGAAGACGTGTTCCGTGATCAGTGGAATCGCGGAGAAGGTTGACAGGAGCGAAAAACCCCGCCGCGGATCACGAGATGACTCTCTCTGTTAGCATTGCGCGACTTTGGGAGAAAAACAAAAGCCCCAGGTAGAAAAACGCAACCTGGGGCACCCGGCGGAGTGGGAACACCCAAATTCGAACGGTGGCGGTGGCGGCGGTGTCTGGATAAGTGAAGGCGCAGAATGCGCGCACTTCAAGGAGAAACGCCGCCATGAAAAAGACCGCTATGGCCTTTGCTTCGCTTGCCATGCTGCTCATGAACTGCAACGCCGCGCAGGCGCAAAAGTCCGCGCCCAAACCCGCGCCGGTGACGATCGCGCCGGATCTGACCAAACTAAACATCGAAAAGATGTTGCAACAGGTACAGACAACCAGCGTTCAGCCGAGCGCTCAAGACGCTTCACCTTTGCAGGTGGTGGCTGAATTTCTGCAACTGCAGCCGGGCCAGGTGAGTGCGCTGGAGCAATTGTTGCAGGCGCGCCAGGCTGCGCTTGTGCCGTTGTTTCAAACGGCACAAACGCTAGTTCAACAGCTAGCCGTTTTGCTGAATTCCGGCGGGAACCCGGCGCAGGTTGGCGTGTTGGTGATCCAAATCCACGCGTTGCAGCAGCAGATGGCGCAAACACAGCAGGCTTTTCTCACGCAATTTGTGGCGATCCTCGACGCTGAGCAGTTGCAGAAACTCCAGGCCGTGCAGATTGCAGCTCAACTGCAACCCATTCTTCCAGCGTTTCAGCCGATCTTTCTGTTCTGAGACGAAATTTGTTTTGGTTAGGTGCCGCGCCTACGGCGCTTGAGAATTCCCCGTCGGCCACTTAGCCCAGCCCTAACGGGCTGGGCTAACGTTTGTCGCACCTGCGGTGCTCAGAGCAAGACGATCCGGAAGTTCATTGAGTGCCGACCGCCGCTACAAAATCAGAAAAACGGGTCTAAAGACCCGCCCCTACAAAGGCAAAAAGGTTAATGTCTGGCGCGCCTACCGCGCTGTCTGGAATGAAGAAGGCGGATTTCAGTAGGATGAACAGGTTCTAGTAAGCGGGCCGAATTGCTCGCTGCGCAGTGGGAGTAAGCGTGATATTTTCCTGAACGAGCGGCCGGACCGCGGTGTCTATACGTAAAGGGGCGAGAGAGGCGTGACAGGAGCTTGCGTGAGTGCGCTGATTGCAAGAGCTGAAGCGCGCAGTCCCGAGACGGGGCTTGGCGAGCGCATCGCTGAAAATCAGCGGCGCGTTTTTCAGATCGCATACAGCGTCCTGGGCAATGCGGCCGACGCGGAAGACGTCGCGCAAGAGGCGTTCCTGCGCGCCTGCCAGAAGTCCGCGTTATTGCGCGACACGGAGAAATTCCGCGGGTGGGTAAACCGCATCGTTTTCCGGCTGGCGTTGAACCGGAAGAGAGGACACTGGCGGCGGCTGGCTCGCGATACCGCTTGGCAGATGAACGAGACGCCGACGATGGTTGACGGTGCGAAAGACGCTGAGCAGCAGGTGATGTTGGACCGGCTGCGGAGAGAAATAGAACGGCTGCCGGGGAAACTGCGTAGCGTCTTGCAGCTTTCGATCGTTGAAGAGATGGAGGCCGCCGACGTCGGAGCGGTGCTTGGGATTCCGGCAGGGACGGTGCGGTCGCGGTTGCACACGGCACGAAAACTTTTGTTGGACGCGATGAAATGAAGAATGCATGCGAAAGATGGAAAGATCCGCTGCGGGAGGCGGCTCTGACGGGAACTACGCCAAGAGATCTTGAGGAGCATCTGCGAAGCTGCGCGAAATGCTCCGCTGAGCTGGACGAGGAGCGCGCACGCGCGGCGCGATTGGATGCGCTGCTGCCGCTGGTGGCGCGGGGAGCAGAGCCCTCGGCGGATTTCCGAGCGCGGGTGGTTGCCGGGGCCGAGGCCGCAAGAGAAGGGAAGCGCGCGCGGCCGTGGCGAGTGTGGACGCTGGCTGGAGCAGGCGCGGTGGTTGCGGTGGTTCTGGTGATTGGCGTGGTGATGTACCGGAGGACGACCCAAACAATTTCGTTTTCAGTGACCGAACTTGCCGCTGCGCAGAAGCTGGCGGAATGGCGAGCGCCCAGCGATGGTCTGCTGGCGACTCCGGGGCAGGAGATTTTGCGGACGATGCCGAGACTCGGAGAATCCTATCTGAATGTTCCGGTGAAAACGGATGAGGAGGAATAAATGAGGACACGAGTTCTCTGCATTTGTGCAATGTTTCTTTTCGGGGCGGGCGCAGTCCGCGCACAGCAGCCCGAGCAGGATCCCATCGGGCAGAGTTTCTTTGCTCCGGAACTCGTGATTCAGCACCAGGAAGCGATTGGGCTGAGCGCGGAGCAAAAAGAGTATTTCAAGACGGAAATCCGACAGGCGCAGCTAAAATTCACGGAGTTGCAATGGAAGCTGCAGGATGAAATGGAGAAGCTGGTGGCGCTGGTCAAGCAGCCGCACGTGGACGAGCAACAGGTTCTTGCGCAATTGGAAAAGCTGCTGGCCGCGGAACGCGAAGTCAAAAGGGAACAAGTGACGCTGCTGGTGCGAATCAAGAACAAATTGACGCCGGAACAGCAGGGAAAACTGCTCGAGCTGCGGAGTAAGACGGTCACCAAGTAGGGAAGGGCAGCAGGCCAGTTGAGTCCACTCGTAACCGGGCGTTCATGACAGCGTAATACAACAGACTTAGGCTTCCTTCCCCGCAATACTTGTTCAGGAGGAAGCCGAAATGAATAGCCTTAATGGGAAAAAATGGCTCGCAGGATCGTTTGCGGCCGTCGCTCTACTGCTTGGTTCGCTAGCGGCGACTGTCTCTGCCATAGCACAGACCGCGCCAGTTGCGACGCCACCTTATAAAGTCAGCGTTTTTGCGCAGAGTCCGGCAGGCATCTCACAGCCCGATTCGATCGTGCAGTGGCACGACCATATCATCGTTGGATATGAAAACCACGTGGCCAAGGATGGCACGGACGGAAAATTTAGCACCATCGTTGAATTTTCCCTGGATGGAAAAGTGCAGCGAACTTTTCAGGTGCAGGGGCACAACGACGGCTTGCGCGTGGTTGACGATGATGACCTTTGGGCGTTGCAAAACGAAGACGCCAATCCGAATTTGGTGGTGATCGACCTAAGAAGCGGCAAATCCAAGAAATACCAGTTTGCGCCGACTCCGCACGGAGGCGGGTATGACGATATGGTGGTCAAGGGCGGCAAGGTTTACATTACCGCGTCGAATCCAAATTTGGATGCGATGGGGAATAACGTTTTCCCGGCGCTCGTACGAGCCACGCTTTCCGGGAGCACCGTGGTCCTTGAAACAGTGTTGAATGGCAACGCCAGCGCGACCGACATTCCGACGGGCAGTACCGTCACGCTGAATCTGACGGACCCCGATTCGATGACGATTGATCCCCGCGGGAATATTGTGCTGGACAGCCAGGCGGATTCTGAATTGGTGTTCATACGGCATCCGTTAACATCTGAGCAGACCGCAGGCCGACTCAACATCACGACCACGCTGACAGGATCGGACGGCAAGCCATTAGCGATAACGCTGGACGACACGGCTTTCGCGACGAGTCCAAAGGCGTTCCTGCTGGTCGCGGATGTCAATGCGGGCGTGGTGTACCGGATTGATGGCGGTACATTCGGGTTCGAGCCGGGAACAGCTTACTCGGCTTCGGACACGCTGGGGTTGGTGGGAACTCTCAACCTCGATAACGGAATTGTCACGCCGATTGCCACCGGATTCGGCAGCGCCCGAGGACTAATATTTGTCGCACCGGATGGCGATAGCAACGGTGACGACAAGTAGCGAGGGATTACCTTAGCTTTCGCCGCCGAAGAGTTTGATGTCTTCGGGGCCTTCCTTGAGGGGAGCGACGTTGCGGCCTTGGACTTGTTCGCGAATCTGCGCGACGATGTCGGGATTGGCTAGCGTGGTGATATCGCCGGTGTCCATTTGGTTGGAGATGGCGGCTAGGACGCGGCGCATAATTTTGCCGGAGCGAGTCTTGGGCATGTCCGGGACGATGTGGACGGTTTTGGGGCGGGCGATTTTGCCGATCATGGTTTCGATGGTGGAGACGACTTTGTCCTGCATGGCTTTGGTGGCCGCAACGCCGGGCTTCAGGGAGATGTAGACGACGGGGACGCGGCCTTTGACCTCGTCGACGGCGGGAACGACGGCGGCTTCGGCGACTTCGGGAATGGTGAGGCAGGCGGATTCGACTTCCTTTGTGCCGAGGCGGTGGCCGGCGACGTTGATGACGTCATCGACGCGGCCGAGGATGCGGTAGTAGCCGTCGGCGGAAAGGACGGCGCCGTCGGCGGCGTAGTAAGGCCAATCGCGCCAGTCCTTGCTCTTGGGATTCTTGTTGTACTTTTTGTAGTACTGATTGACGAAGCGCTGCGGGTCGCCCCAGATGGTTTGCATGATGCCCGGCCAGGGATTGCGAATGCAAATGTTGCCGGCCTGGCCCGAGCCAGCTTTCACTTCGTTTGCGTTCTCGTCCCAAATGACGGGATAAATTCCTAGCACGGCGGGACCGGCGCTGCCGGGCTTCATGAGGTCGAGCGCGGGCTTGGTGCTGCAAAGGAAGCCGCCGGTTTCGGTTTGCCACCAGGTGTCGACGATGACGGCTTCGCCCTTGCCAACGGTTTCGTAATACCACTTCCAGACTTCCGGCTCGATGGGTTCGCCGACGGTGGTCATGTGCTTGAAGTGGTAGTTGTAATTTTTCGGCTCGTCACCGCCGGCTTTGCGCAGCATGCGGATGGCGGTGGGGGAGGTGTGGAAAATGTCGACGTCGAGGCGTTCGGCGATGCGCCAGGGACGGCCGGCGTCGGGGAATTGCGGGACGCCTTCATAAAGCACGCTGGTGGCGGCGAGCGCCATCGGGCCGTAGACGATGTAAGAGTGGCCGGTGATCCAGCCGATGTCGGCCATGCACCAGTAGACGTCTTCGGGATGAATGTCCTGGTAATACTTGGCGGTGCCGGTGACGTAGGCGAGATAACCGCCCGTGCGATGCTGGCAGCCTTTGGGCTTGCCGGTGGTGCCGCTGGTGTACATCAGGAAGAGGGGAGCTTCCGCGTCCTGGGAGACGGGCTCGACGAGCTGGCCGCGATAGTCTTTGAGGACTTCGTCGACGAAGAAGTCGCGGCCCATGATCATGGGCGATTCGGATGCGTACTTTCCGGGATAGCGCTTCCACACGAGGACCTTGTCGATGTCCTGGCCTTCTTTGTTTGCGGTTTGCACGGCGATATCCGCGCTGGCCTTGTGATCCACCCACTTGCCGTTGCGATGATAACCGTCGGCGTAAATCAGGACGCGGCTGCCGGAATCGGCGGCGCGCAGGCCGCAGGCTTCGCCGCTGAACCCGCCGAAGACCACGGAGTGGACGACGCCGAGGCGCGCGCAGGCCAGCATGGTGATGGGCAGCTCCGGAATCATGGGCATGTGGATGGTGACGCGATCGCCGGTTTTCAGACCGGCGAAATCGCGCAGCATGGCGGCGACTTCGTTGACGCGCTTGTAAAGTTCCTGGTAGGTGATGACTACGGGGGATTCGTTCTCCGGCTCAGGGACGAAGATCAGGGCAGCCTTGTTCTTGTGTTTCGCGAGATGGCGATCGACGCAGTTGTAGCAGGCGTTGAGTTTGCCGCCGACGAACCATTTCCAGAAGGGTGGGTTGCTGGTGTCGAGTGTTTTGCGCCAGGGCTTGTCCCAATCGAGGAGAGAGGCGTAGTGGTCAAAGCATGCCGGAAATTGTTTTTCACTGAATTTTTTGACGAAGGCGGGATCGGCGAGATTCGCCTGGGCGATAAATGCCTTGGAAGGACGGAAGAACTCTTCTTCCTTCCAGTGGACGGCGATTTGCGCTTCGGTGAGCTTTTGTTTGCCCTTGGGTTCCTTGGAATTTAACTTCGGTCGAGCTGTGGCCACGGCGGCAACTCCCCCTGCGAAGAATGATGTTGGTCGCTACGCAATAACGAGGAACAGTGCGATGCAGGCGAACTCATGCCAAGTATGGAAAGAGCTGGCCCTTCAAAAATGATGCTCCCGCGCAAGCGCGGGAGTCAATCGGCGCTGGCTGGCTGCTTCATGCCGCCGACTTCGTCCCAGATCTTGTGGCCGTGCGTTTCCTTGAGCAGGAGGCCGCCGACGACAAAGGTCATCGAGGCGACAATCATCGGGTAGTAGAGGCCGGCAAGAATGTTGCCGGTCGCCGCGCAGCTCCATAAGCCGATGAGCGGGAGAAGGCCGCCAAAAACGCCGTTGCCGATGTGATAAGGAAGCGAGAGAGACGTATAGCGAATCTTCGCCGGGAACGCCTCGACAAGATATGCCGCGATGGGGCCGTACACCATACAGACGTAGATCACCTGGATGAAGACGAGAAAAACAAGCAAGGGCACATTCGGGTTGGGAGCCTCTTTCGCGGGGACTAGCGCGTTGCTAACGGGGTCGGTGGTCATGGCGGTTAAATTGGTAGCGCCGGTGACTTTGTTTTTTGCGGATTTTACGGTGACAACATTGTTACCCGCAGCGCTCTGCATGGCTTTGTAGATCGGGATGTAGGTAACGACGGCGAGCAGACATGCCCCCATCATGAGCCACTTGCGGCCGATCCGATCTGAAATTGCGCCGAAGACGGTGAAGAATGGCATGGCGCAGAGCAGAGCGATGGCAATAATGATGTTTGCGGTTTTGGTGTTCACCTTGAGGATCGTCTGCAGGTAGAACAGAGCGTAGAACTGGCCGGTGTACCAAACGACGCCCTGGCCCGCAGTGGCGCCGAAGAGCGAGATGAGCACGCGCTTGAGATTCTCCCATTTCCCAAAAGCATCCTTCAGCGGCTGCGCAGAGGTCATTCCCGCGCTCTTGATGGAGGCGAAGATCGGCGATTCCTTCATCTTCAAGCGGATGTAAAGCGAGATCGAGACCAGGATGATGGAAATCAGGAAAGGAAGGCGCCAGCCCCAATCGCTAAAGGCTTCCTTACTCATCGATTGCTGTGTGAGCAGGATCACGATGAGCGAGACGAACAGACCGAGAGTCGCAGTGATCTGAATGAAGCTGGTGTAGAAGCCGCGCTTGTTATCGGGAACATGCTCGGCCACGTAAACCGCCGCACCGCCGTACTCACCGCCGAGGGCCAAGCCTTGCAAGACGCGGATGAGAATTAGCGTGATGGGGGAGAACCAGCCGGCAGTCTTATAAATCGGTAGAAGACCGATCAGAAAGGTGGCACCGCCCATGATGGTCAGTGTCACAAGGAAAGCATATTTGCGGCCGACCAGGTCGCCGATGCGTCCGAAGAAAAGCGCTCCGAACGGACGTACAAGGAAGCCCACGGCGAACGTCGCCAGGTAGGCGATGTAGGCGAAAGTATCGTTTCCCGGTGGATAGAACTTGAGGGCAAGGACGGCTGCCAGGCTGCCGAAAATGTAGAAGTCGTACCACTCGATCATGGTGCCAACGCTGGAGGCAAGAATCACTCTCCAGATGCTGTATTCGGCAGTACCACCCATGGGAATTGCATCTGCACGGCTGGCCATGCGTCCTCCTATGAAGGTCGACCTTCTCGCGATAGTGTGGCGCTGGTTTGTCGCTCCCTGGAGCGAGGCCGCGCGGCACACTTCACCTGACGTTTCTTCACCCTTCCCTTGAATCCCCTGTGACTCGCCTTTGGGGTGCGAGTCCTGTTTTCAGCGGCGGAAGGGACCTGGAACGCCCCGTTCATATACGGGTCGGCGCTCGTTGTCAAGAAATGACTTAGCGTGGATCAGGAATGACCGGGAAGCATGCCGACCTTGCGATTTGATCGGCGTTGGGGCGGGTAATGGGCGGCGGTTGGAGGACCAACGGGATTCGTGATAAAACTCCTGTTTGAACCTCAGCAACGCCATCTTCCTCTTTTTCGCCGGGGCCCTCGGCGGAGCGATCAACGCGGTGGCTGGCGGCGGGAGTTTTGTCGCTTTTCCGGCGCTGCTGTTCACCGGAGTACCGCCCATTCCGGCGAATGCTACCAACACGCTGGCCCTTTGGGTGGGAACCACCGCCAGCGGCGGAGCGTATCCGCAGAAGCTGAATATCCCGCGCCGCGTCATGATTCCGCTGGTGTTAACCAGCATCATCGGAGGGCTTGCGGGCGCTTTTCTTTTGATCAAGACGCCCGCTCAAACCTTTCTGCACATTCTCCCATGGCTGCTGCTTGGTGCGACGCTGCTCTTCGCCTTTGGCAAGCATCTGACGGGGCGCATTTCCGCCGGCATTTCGCACGACGCGTCGAACGCGGCGGTCACGGGCGCTTCGATCTTTGAGTTGCTGGTGGCGGTTTACGGTGGGTACTTCGGCGGCGGGATTGGGATCATGAACCTGGCCATGCTCGCGGCGATGGGCATGACCGACATCCACGCCATGAACAAACTCAAGGTGCGGCTGGGCGGCGTGATCAACGGAGTGGCCACGATTACTTTCATCGTCACGGGGGCCATTTTCTGGCCGCAGGCGATTGTGATGACCGCCGGTTCCGTTCTCGGCGGCTATTCTTGCGCGCATTACGCGCAAAAACTGCCGCAATCGTGGATAAAGTCCTTCGTTATTTTGGTGGGAACGGCGATGACCATCTACTTTTTCATTAGCGGCTATCGTTAGACGCCGGGCAGCTTTTCAACTGCATCGATTTTACTTTTCTCCATGGCAGCTTTTGATATAGTCCCCCCGACATGTCCACCGCCGAAATCCATCTGGAAGCACAACTCGGCAAGCCTACTCCCCTCACGCGCAATCAAGTCCGCGGCTTTTGGGCCTCGTGGGGAGGATGGGCGCTCGACGGCATGGATTCGTTCATCTACGCGCTCGTGCTCGTGCCTTCGTTGCGCGAGCTGTTGCCGCGTTCCGGCATCGCCGCGACAAAAGGCAACATCGGCTACTACGGAGGCTTGCTCTTTGCCCTGTTCCTCTGCGGTTGGGGGCTCGCGTTTCTCTGGGGACCGGTCGGCGACAAGTTCGGCCGCGTTCGAACGCTGATGATCACCATCGTCTGGTATTCGGCGTTCACTTTTCTCAGCGCGCTGGTGACCAACGTCTGGCAGCTTGCGGCGCTGCGTCTGCTGGCGGGAATCGGCATTGGTGGAGAATGGGCGATGGGAGGAACCTTCGTTGCCGAAGAGTGGCCGGAAAACCGCCGCCGCGCCGGAGCGGGCTACATGCACACGGGTTATTACGTGGGGATTTTTCTGGCCGCGCTGCTGAATTACGGGATCGGGAGCCGCTACGGATGGCGAACGATGTTTATTGTTGGCGGACTGCCGGCGCTCCTGCTGGCGTGGGTTCGCCACGGCGTCAGCGAACCGCAGCGATGGCGGCAAAAAGAGGGCGTGGTTCGTTCCTGGCAAATTTGGCGGCCGTTCGCGACGCTTTTTTGCAGCGGGATGCGCCGCAGGACAATTCTGAATTCCTTATTCATGCTGGCGTCGATTTGCGGCCTTTGGGCCGGTACGGTGTACGTTCCGGCGGCGGTGACGGCGCTTGCGGAAACGGCGGGTAGAGCCGGGCCAGCGGTCGCGCAGCTTGCTTCGCGCGCCACCATGCTGGTTTCGTTTGCGACCATTCTCGGCTGCCTAGCGATGCCCTGGCTCGCGGAAAAATTCGGGCGGCGTGGGGCCCTGGGATTTTTCTTCGCGCTGATGCTGGCTTTCATCGCGCTCACGTTTGGAAAAGTTTTCTATCTCGGAGCGGCGGCGCTGCCGTGGTTCTTTGTTTGCCTTTTCTTTCTTGGCTTTGGCGGCGCGAATTTCGCCGTTTATACGCTGTGGCTACCGGAGCAATATCCAACGGAGTGCCGCGCGAGCGCTTTCGCCTTTTCTACTTCTGTAGCTCGATTTGGCGGAGCGGGAATCACCTTTCTGGTCGGCGCTGGCGTTCGCCATTATCAATCCTTGGGCATTCCCGTCGCCCTGACGGCTATCGCCTTCGCTATAGGTTTGCTTCTCATACCCTTTGGGGCGGAAACTCGCGGGCAGACGCTGCCGGCGTAAGGCTACCGAGAGCAGCGAAAACATGGCCGAAGTCGAGACCAAAGTTTTCCCCATCGAAGCGTTGCGCGATTTCAGCAATCGCATGTTTTTGCATTTCGGTGTCCCCAAACAGGATGCGGCCCAGGCCGCCGACGTCCTCGCTTCCGCGGACTTGCGCGGCATCGAGTCCCACGGCGTCGCGCGCCTGCACAGCTATTTCGACATGCTTACCCTGGGCCGAATTAATCCCAAGCCGGAAATTCGAGTGCTGCGCTCCACACCGAGCACTGCGACGATCGACGGCGACAACGGCCTGGGACTGGTCGTCGGTCCGTACGCCAATCGGTTCGCCATGGACATGGCCGAGCGCTTCGGCTCCGGCTGGGTCAGCGTTCAGAACACGAATCACTACGGCATCGCGGGCTACTACGTCCTCAAGGCGCTGGAGCGCGACCTCATCGGCTGGGCCATGACCAACTCGACCAAGCTGGTCGCGCCCTTGTGGGGAGCGGAACGCATGCTCGGCACCAACCCCATTGCCATCGGTTTCCCCGGCAAGGAAGAGCCGCCTATCGTGATTGACATGGCCACCAGCGCCGCCGCTTACGGAAAAATAGAAATCGCTCGGCGTTGTGGCGAGCCGATTCCCGATGGATGGGCCGTGGACAGCGAGGGCCGTGCCACAACCGATCCGGATGACATGGTGAACGGAGGTGCGCTGCTGCCGCTGGGCTCTGATCGCGAGCGCGGCGGGCACAAAGGCTACGGCCTCGCCATTATGGTGGACGTTCTTTGCGGCGTACTCAGTGGGGCGAATTGGGGGCCGTTCACGCCGCCGTTTGCGCTTCGCCAGGAAATTCCGAAGCGCAGCGTTGGCAATGGAATCGGGCACTTCTTTGGGGCCATGCAGATTGACGGTTTCATCGACCGCGATTCGTTCAAGCGCCAGATTGACGATTACATCCGGGTGTTTCGCGCGACCAAGGCCGCTCCGGGCACCAGCGGGCCGCTTTTGCCCGGCGACCCCGAGCGTGAAGCGGAAAAATGGCGCCGCATCAATGGCGTTCCGCTGGTTTTGCCTGTTGTTGAAGAGTTGCGGGACATCGCCCAGAGAACGAGCATTCCCTTTGAGTGACAACTCGCGATTTCGGATTTCCTATCGCAGGAACGATTCGATCGACTCACCGCGAATCGATGCATCCAGAAGTTCAATCGTGTGAACTACAGGAGTCTCTTGGCCGAGGCGTGCTAGGGCGGACTGCATTTGCAACACACACCCGGGATTTCCCGTTGCCACCAGGTCCGCCTTCAAGGCAGTGATCAGCCCGGCCTTGCGGTCCCCAAGCTCAGTGGCAGCATCGGGCTGCACGAGGTTGAAGATTCCCGCGGAACCGCAGCAGATGGCGGCTTCCGGAATTTCCACAAGCTCCAGCCCGGGAATGCTCGAAAGTAAGGCGCGGGGCTGTGAACGAACGCCTTGGGCATGCTGCAGGTGGCAAGAATCGTGGAACGCCACTCGCAATTTCAGCCCGTGTCGCTTGGCGAGAGACTCCATCCCGGCCAGCACTTCGCTCACGTCCTTGCACTTTGCCGAAAACCTTCTAGCTCGCTCTGCATATTCGGGTTCATCACGAAGCAGGTGGCCATATTCCTTCACGTTGGAGCCGCAGCCTGCGGCGTTGGTGACGACTGTCTCGACGTCCGCGCGTTCGAACGCGTCGATCGTTCTCTTCGCCAGCTCCACCGCTGCTGCTTCCTCTCCGGCATGCACCAGGAGAGCTCCGCAGCAAGGCTGCGCCTCCGGCGCGACGACTTCGCAGCCTTCCGCCGCGAGAACGCGCGCGGTGGCGGCATTGACTTGTGAGAAGAATTCGCGCTGTACGCAGCCCAGCAGCAGTCCCACCCGTCGCCGTTTCGTGCCCACGGCGGGCGTGACTTCCGCGACTGCTTCTCGCGGCTCCAGCTTCGGAAGAAGCGCCTCCATCGCCTGCATCTTCTTCGGCAACAACTTCAGCAGACCCAAACCGCGCATGACTGCCTGCAATCCCGACTTTTGATAAGCAAGCAGCGGCAAGCGCATTCGCCGCAAACGCTCCGGCCGCGTAAAAGTTTCGAACATAAATCGCCGGTGGAGTTTTTCGCCTTCGGATCGTTCCGTCTTTCGTTCGATCTGCGCGCGAGTAGCCTCGATGAGTTTTCCGTAGTCCACGCCGGAGGGGCACGCCGTCATGCAAGCCATGCAGCCCAGGCAGCTATCGAAGTGGCTCACCCACGTCGCATTCATTTCCGCGCGGCCCTCACTCGCCATCTTCATCAGGTAGATGCGTCCGCGCGGCGAATCCATCTCCTGCCCCCACATCACGTAGGTGGGGCACACCGGCAAACAAAATCCGCAGTGCACACATTTATCGATGATTTCGTTCGAAGGCGGATGGTGCGCGTCGAACATCGATACTTGGGTTGAGTTGGTTGTCGTTTCGTCCATAAGAAAAGCGGCGCCAAGCCGCCGCACTCCAAAAACTTCAGATGCCGCCCACAAATCGGCCGGGATTTAGCGTGTTCTTGGGATCGAGCTCGTGCTTCACCGCTTTCATCAATGCGAGCGCGTCGCCTGCGCTTCCCCACGCATCGAACGCCGGCATTTTCTCCGGACGATGGAGCGCCACGACCGAACAACCCTGCCCCTCCAATTCCCCGCGCAGCGCCTGTAGCGCGCCGCGCAGCGAGCTTGGCTTGCCTTCCAAACGAAGCCAGCCAATGCCCATCGCATAAACGAGCGCGCTCCATCGCACCTGATGCCCATTTGCAATGTGTGCTATCAGCTTCATCGTGCGCGCCATATCCGCAGGCAAGATACTGATTTTTGCCATGGCTATGCTTGCTGGTTCGGAAAATGTCCAAAGCTCCTCGCGCGCCGTCCAAGTCGCCGTGGAAGCCTCCTTAACGTTTGCCGGTGCGGACAAATTGCGCAGTTGCGCCTCTTGCGCTGCGAGGCCCGCATACGTGCCTTCAAACAAAATGTCAGAGAAGGGAGCAGCCGCGTCCGAAAAATGGGATTGGAGAAAGGTGTGCGCCAGCTTCGAGTCCTGAATCGCGAGCACGAAGCGCTGCGTCTCTTCGGCGTTTGCGGCATAAACGGAAAAGGAGCGCGTGTTCCGGGGAAGGGGATGCACGCGAAACACAGCGCGCGTGATTACACCGAGAGTCCCCAGAGCCCCGGTGACCAGCTTCGGGAGGTCGTAACCGGCGACGTTTTTCACGACCTTGCCGCCGCTGCTCGCGAGCGTCCCATCCGGAAGCGCAATCGTGGCCCCGATGATCAAGTCGCGCAGGGCGCCAAAACGCAAACGCAGCGCGCCGCTGTCGTTGCTGGAGAGCACGCCGCCGACGGTGGCTTTTTCCGGCCACAACGGATCAAGCGCCAGCCGCTGGCCGTGTTGTTCCAGCGTTTCCTGCAACCTTTGAATGGTGCAGCCAGCCTCGACGCTAACGGTGAGATCCGCCCAGGCGTGCTCGATGATTTCCGTCAGGCGGGCCGTTGACAAAATCAAATCCGCGCGCGACGGCGGATTTCCCCAGCCGAGCTTCGTCCCGCCGCCCCGCGGAATCACCGCCAGCCCCGCTTCGTTCGAAAGCCGCAAAATCTCGGCAAGCTCACTTTCCGTTCCTGGTTCGACCACCAGCTTTGGCTGCGCCCCACCGACGGCATCCGCGGCGGTCGCAGCGTGCACATTCTCATTCCCGACAAGGGCAATGAATTTGTAGCGCAGCGTCGAATGCAAGCCGCTCGCTTCGGATTTGGTCGAGGCGCTCATTGGCCGACGTCAGAAACGCTCCGCGATGCCCGCGGATTCGCTCAGGTGCGGCACGTATTCACCGGGTTTTTCTCCGCAAAGCCGCGGAGTTGGAAAAATTTTCGTCGGATTCGAAAGCTGCTGCGGATCAAACGCGCAACGCACTCGCTGCATGGTTACCAAATCAGGCTCGGCAAACATCTTGGACATCGCTTTCTTTTTGTCTTCGCCCACGCCGTGTTCACCGGTGATCGAGCCGCCCGCCTCGATGCACAGTTCGAGAATTCTGGATGACAACGTTTCGGCGGCTTCTTCCTGGCCGGGAATGCGGCGGTCGTAGAGAACCAGCGGGTGAAGATTTCCATCCCCGGCGTGAAACACATTGGCGACGCGCACGCCCGCTTCCTGGCTGAGCCGTTCAATCTCGCCCATCACGCGCGGAAGAGCGGTGCGCGGGATCACGCCATCTTGCACAATGTAATTCGGCGAAATCCGCCCCATCGCTGCAAAGGCGGCCTTGCGGCCTTTCCACACCAGCGCGCGTTCGGCATCCGACTGCGCCAGGCGAATTTCCGACGCGCCATTCGAACGGCAAATCTCGTTTACGTCGGTCATCAGCGCTTCGACTTCCGCGACGGGACCATCGAGCTCCACGAGCAGCAAGGCACCGCAATTCGGGTAGTTCGCGTGGACCGCGGCCTCCGCTGCTTGAATCGCGAGGTTGTCCATCATTTCGATGGCCGCCGGAAGCATCCCCGCGGCGATGATATCGCTCACCGCCGCGCCCGCCTCATTCGTGGATGGAAATGCCGCGAGCAGCGTTCGAATGCACTCCGGCCGCTTCACGATGCGCAAAATAATCTTGGTGGCCACTCCCAGCGTGCCCTCCGAGCCCACGAAAACGCCTGCAAGGTCATAGCCCGGTGTGTCGAGAGTCTTTTCGCCAAGGTGAACCAGCGATCCATCGGGCAAGACAACTTCCAGGCCCAGCACATGCGTGGTTGTAAATCCATACTTCAAGCAATGCGCCCCGCCCGAATTTTCCGCCACGTTTCCGCCGATGCTGCAGATCGATTGCGAGGAAGGATCAGGGGCGTAAAAATAATCTTGCGGCGAAACGCGCCCGGTGACATCGAGATTGATCACCCCGGGTTCGACGATCGCGCGTGCGTTCGGAAAATCGACTTCGAGGATACGGTTCATTCGTGCGAGGCTGATGACGATTCCGTTTTCAACCGGGAGAGCACCGCCGCTCAAACCCGTGCCCGATCCGCGCGCCACAAACGGCATTCGTTCACGATGACAGATTCGAACGATCGCTTGAACTTGTTCTGTGGAACTTGGAAGCACCACCGCGCGAGGCATCACGCGGAAATTGGTTAATCCATCGCACTCATAGGTATGAAGCTCTTCCGGCGAAGATATCAAGCCGTGGTCGCCAACGGTTCTTCGAAGCTTGTCAAGAATGCGCGCTTCCATAGGATTCATTCACTGGAATGCCAGAACCAGCTTGCTCCATCAGTGAATGAAGTTCAACCCACTGGGGATGAACTGCGGGAAAACATAGGTATACATCATAACGATGATGCCCACGATGGCCGCCAGCGCCACGGAGTGCCAGAAAACAAAGCGAAAGATGGAACCTTCGTTGCCAACTTGGTTGGTGGCTGCGGTGGCGATGCAGATGGATTGCGCATCGATCATCTTGCCCATCACGCCCCCGGCGCTGTTCGTGGCGCACATCAAAATATCAAAGTGCGGGCTTAAATGAAGCTGCTGCGCCGTAATTTTCTGCAATCCGCCGAAGAGCACGTTCGAAGAAGTGTCGCTGCCAGTGAGGGCTACTCCGAGCCAGCCAATGAAAGTGCCAAAGAATGGAAAAAGCCAGCCGGTGCGCGTGAAAGCGAGGCCTAAGACCGCATCCATGCCGGAGTACCTCGTAACGTAACCTAACCCTAGCATGCAAGTCATCGCCACGATGGCGAATCGCAAACGGACAAGTGTACGGCCAAAGATCTGTAGAAGTTTGCCTGGCCCGAGTCCGAGAAGCAGGCCTGCAAGAATGGCGGAGATGAAGCAGCCCGTTCCAGTGGCCGTGAGCCAATTGAAATCGAAGCGCGCGCCTTCTGCCGCAGGCTTCTGCACCACCGGCGCCGTTCGAAACACTTTGTTGTGCAAATACGGCCAGTCCCATCCTGCCGGGCCGGGGCGAGGTTTGCCGTCAGGCAGCGTGACCTTGAATGCGGGCGTAGTTGCCTTGTTCATGGCCAATTTTACGCTGGGCAATCCCCACAGAAGCACAAGGATCGAGAGAATCGCGAAGGGCAGCCAAGCCTTGGCAGTCTGACCGGCTGTGTAGCGCCTGGCCACTTCGTTGCGTGCTACTTTCGCCGCATCTTCCTGGCGTTCGTCTTCAAATCGCCAAATGCGCTTCGGTTGCCATACGCGCAGGAAAAGCATCGTCGCTACCAGGGAAACGACGCCCGCGGCGATGTCCACCAGGTTACTGTCCATATGATTGGCCCAGAACCATTGCGTGGCGGCGAACGAGCCTCCGACGACGAGGATGGCCGGAAGGACTTCGAATGTTTCCGACCAGCTGACCATCGCGCGAACCAGCCAAAAAGGGACGATGACAGCGGTGATGGGAAGAATGCGCCCGACCATCGCGCTCAGATCGCTTTCCGGCAGCCCCGTCACGCTTGCCAGTGCGTGCACCGGAGTCCCGATGGCGCCCCAGGCGACGGGCGCGGTGTTGGCGATCAGGTTGAGCGCAGCGGCCTGAAACGGTTTGAAACCAAGCCCGATCATGAACGCGCCCGCGATCGCCACAGGCGCACCGAATCCCGCGCAGCCTTCGATGAATGCGCCGAAGCAGAAAGCCACCAGAAGAAGTTGCAATCGTCGATCCGGAGTTATCGCTGCGACCGATTGCTTCATGATTTCGAACTGCCCGGTTTCAACGGAGATGTCATACAGAAAGACGGCTGCAATCACGATCCAGACAATCTTTAACAGTCCGAACGCCGACCCGTAAAAAAAACTGCTCACGGCCAGAAGCGCCGGCATTTTGAAAACCAGGATCGCGCAAATGACGGCGGTCGCAGCGCCGGCAACGGCGCAAAGATGCGCCCGCACTTTAAGTCCTGCCAGCAAGCCCAGCAGCACGATGATCGGCAGCGCCGCAACCAGCGTGGATAGCCACCAATGTCCCAAGGGATCATAAACTTGTGTCCAAGTCACAGCTGGACCTCCATCGCACTAGTCTTGCGAATCTCCCGCAACGCCCATTTCTCAACCTGCCCGTAAAAGGGAAGTGCCCTGGCCAAGCCGCCGTTCCAATCCCAGAAACCTTGCGGCCCGGCCGCTGAGATACTTCCTTTGCTGCACTCTTGTCAAGCGATAACTACTTCCCAATGACGAACGGTTAGTGGCGAGACAAGCCATCTTGAGCGTTCTCGCGCTCTTCACCAAATCGCGCATCACGACTTCGAGGAGAATTTCAGCATTCCCCATCATCCAGGTTTGAACGGCAATATGTTAGGCCTACAATCGTTCGGTGGACCACCATACCGTTGCCGTTGTCAGCATTACGGGTACCTGTCTTGATGTGCTGGGTAGTCTCTATCTGGCGTACGACCTTTTGGGTGGACAACACGGTCCGTTGCGCCTGCTTACCCGCGCCGTAACGTATTCCGTCGTCTTCGGCATCGGCTATGGTCTCGGACTTGGTCTTTTCTTTGGCCTCGCTTCCGGCCTCGCGGCCGGCATTACTCTGTCGATTGAATTCACCCGGGCTGCTCGCGGGCTGGAGCACTATTCCTTGTTTTGGGAAGGACTCTTTTCCGCCATCCGGGGCTGCGCTTTCGCCGCCGGACTCTATAGGATTTTGGGTTTCAAATTCGCCATCGCCTTTGCCGTTCTCATCACCTTCGGTCAAATCTTCGCCTACTCTCGCGGTGTGCGTCCCGCCCTCGCCTATACGGCTTCTCGCGGTCCACGGTTTACGCGCCGTCTGTTTTGGGCCACGGTGGTCCGTACGGTCGGCTACACGGTCACGGCCCTAATCTGCAGCGCTTTCATCCGTCACGTGGACCATCCCTGGTTTTTTGCGACTCGCGTGGGCTTGGTGACTGGCATCGTCACCGGCGTGGGAATGACGTTCAATCCTTACATCGAATACTACGCCGACAATCTCCCGGAGCGACGGCTGGGAGTCCTTGGCATCGGACTTCTGTTTTGTGGCTTTGCTTTGCAATCCCTTCAATATTGGCTGGCGCTATTTGATGTTCGCCTGACTTAGAAAGTCTTCCCCTCATCTTTCTTCTTTATCCAAGCGTCGCAGCGCCGGGGCCGCGAGGCGACCCGCAGTCCTTCCACAGCTTCTCCCAATGCCAGATCTTGTACGCCATCGGCAACGGGAATCCGAGCTGATGCGCGAGCATACACACCTGCCCGCGGTGGTGGGCTTCGTGCGCAAGCATGTAGCACAGCATTTCCGGGCCAACCGGCCAAGGCCGAGCCCATCCGTCTCTGAGAAATTTCTGGACGCGGCCCCCACAACCGCCGAGCGCTTCAGCGAGCATTTCCGCGCAGCGAGCGGCGCTCTCGGCCAATCCTGCGCGGGCCTGCTGCGGCGTGCAGTGCGCGCGGTCGAGCTGTCTTGGAACCTTCAGGTGCGGAGCTGTAAGCCTGACCCATTTGGTGCGGACATTGTGCATATGGGTGAAGATTGCCGCAATGGTGCGGACCTTGCCGGGTGGTTTGGCTCTCCAGGCGTTAGGGTGAAGGTGCTCGATAAGAATCTGGTTCATGCGATCATTGGCGGCAAAGATTTGGATTGCGGCCCGCCCGAATTGAGTTTGAACTTTGTGTTGACGCGTTGTCACGGCTCCCAGCTCCTTGACCTATAGTACTATCCTCGTTTCAGTGCGGCCCGGTCCGTGCCTGCCAGATGATCCGCTAGATGGCAGGCAAATCGGCGGCCTCCGTCCGCATCAGAGCCGTTGTAGACTATCGCCGAATCGTTCGAAACCGGCAAAGGCGACTGATATGTTGCTTAAGGCTCCCCTCCTCATGCTCCTCTGCACAGGTCTGCTGGCATCGCCGGCTTTCGAGCCGCCCGAACCGCTCGCTGTCGACTCCGCGTCGAACACGATCCAATCCGACTCTTCGATCGGCCCACCGCAATACTCGACCAACGACAAATACGCTTTGAAGGGGACAGTCATCAATTCGGTCACTTCCGAACCCATCCGTGGTGCTCTGGTGCAGATTTATTTCAACGGGCAGAGTTCAATGCTCACGGGACCGGATGGAAAATTTCAGTTCGCGGGCCTTCCTCCTGGCCAGAGCACCATCATTGTGCGGAAACAGGGCTTCTTCTCTGAAGATGATTTTGAGCCGAATGCGCGAGGCCAACACTTGGCGTCCACCGGCCCCGACAGTCCACTTGTAGTTCTCAAACTGGTTCCGGAAGGGGTCATCTATGGGCACATCAGCGAGGAGGATGGCGAACCGAATGCTTCGCGGCGTTGTTAGGTGCTCTTGAAGCGGCGGAAGAGTTGTCCGCTCATGGCTAGTAGAGCGGGAAAGCAGACCAACACGTAGCGCGGCTCGCAGGTTTGCAATTGTGTGAGGAATGCCGTGCGAACGACGATGAACGCCACGATCAGCAACACTCCAGGATTCCTGCGGCAGAACCACGCGGCTGCCAGCGCCATTCCAACGTACAGAATATTGAGTACTGCAAATCCGAAAGTCACCTCGAAATCAGTGGGATTGCTGCGATAACTTTCGCTCAGCGGCCAGAGTTTTCCGGAGTACGGCAGCAGCGTAATGCGCGGAGTGAACCACATCGCGGCGGCGCGCTCGATCGGAATCCAAACATAAGTCCGAATCGGATGGCGCTTCGCGCGTTCCCGCGCCAGCTCTGCGAATTCGTGATCGAGCGCAGCGCTCATGCCGCGCGCGCGATTGTATCGCTCGAGCAGGGAAGTGACCCGCGAGAATTCTTCCGGGGAATCCACGGCGTACGACGGAAGAGTTTTCAAGTCGATCGGCTGCGAGGGCAATTTCCAGGTGAAGAGATACGCATCGCGAAATCGAAACATCCACGTTTTCGTCCACGCGTAAAATCCCGTCGGCAAAACATCGCCGTAAGTTTCCGCGTAACGCGGCGCCAGAAACTGCACGCGCCCCAGGTTGACCGCGTTGCGCGTAGCCCATGGCGCCAGCGGCAACAGCAATCCAGCCAGCATCCACAGCGCGGCGAGCGCAAGTTTTCTCCAATTCGCGGGACGGCGAAAGCGCACCCAAAACGCGACCAGAACAGCCACAAGAAGCAGCGGCGCTTCCGGCCGAACAAGCGTGCCGAAACCGACCACGAGCCCGCCAGCGAACCAAGTTTTTACCGCCCCAAGCAGATCGCGGTCCGTAGCAATGCGCCCGACCTCTATTCCCGCTGGCGAAAGAAAAACTAGAAGCGCCAGCGTAGTGAGAAATGTCGCAAGCACTTCCGTGAGCGGCACAGCCGCGTAGTTTGCCGTAAACGGACAAAGCACCGTCAGCCAAAGCGCAGCCGCGGCAACGGGGCCGCGAGTTGTGTCAGGAGCGCCGATTGACAATCGATAAGCGATGCCCGCGGCCAGCACGCATGTTGCAAGATCGACGAAAGCCTGCGCGAGCATGACCGCCTTCCGGCCCGTGCCAGCCACAAAATAAATCGCCGCGAGGAATGCAGGATAGCCGGGCGCGCGCGCGTCCGAAGCAAGAAGCCGCCCGTGCGAATAGAAGCCGTAAACGCCGTGGTACAGCCAGTTGCGCCCAAGTTCTTCGTAATACGCCGTGTCCCCGGAATAAAAGGGGAAATGCCAAATGAAGAATAGGCGCAAGGCAAGTCCGGCGAGCAAAGCCAGCGCGAGATGTTTGACAAAAGTCCTGGTAAACATTTGTGCGGCAAAGGATGAATCCGATTGCCCGTGCATTGTAGCAAGCCCCCACCTGGAGGAAAGACACTGCGGCAAAACCCCGGCTGACAAAGGCTTGACACTCAGGGTAGAATCGCTGGAAATGGCTAATGCACCCGAAGTTGTCAAAGCCCCAGGAATGGTGCCCGACGAGCAGAAATTTGAACCGCGCTCGAAAGGAATCTCCACCGCGCGCAAGAAAAAGCCGAAAGAACTGGCCGTTATCACCGAATGCTGCACGGGCTGCGCGGGCTCGCCGGCCTGCGTAGAATATTGCCCCGTGGAAGATTGCATGTTCTGGGTGCCGGACGAGGACAATCCGCCCTTCGGCCGCATCCAGATTGACCCTCTCCAGTGCATCGGCTGCAAGAAGTGCCTCAGCAAAGGCCCCGATGGTTGCTTCCTCGATGGCTGCCCCTGGGACGCCATCGTGATGGTGGACATTGCCGAAGTCGAAAAAGAAGTCGGCCCGATGTCGTACTGAGCTCCTCCCGAGCCGAATTTTCGTCTCTCCCTGCCCCGCATACCCGGCTGCTTTCAGGAAGATGAGTAACTACTTGATTGCAAAGTGGTTGCTGGACAATCTTTGGGTGAACAGCGAAAAACGCGGGTAACGTGTTATGAGCTGGAATTCTTGAGAGTTATTTGGGCTGCCACACTTGCGGCACTCGCCGAAGAGGAAGACAACTCCGAGGCTCCAGGCACAAAGACGGAAATAGCGATTGACCGCAACGCATATAAGTCACTTCTGGAGCGCGACGCACGCTAGCCCCGTTGCGGACACCGAAGGACCGGGTCGCCTTGGCTTTCCATTCGTTGATGAATCGTCCTTGGGGGCGATCCAGTAGCCCAAGGATTTGCAATCGTCTTCAGGGCAGTCCCGCCAACCTTGCGGAGTAGAACGGTAAAATACCCTTTCCTCCTTCAGCGGGCGAAATTGAGAGATCAAGTCCGAAAGCATGGCAGAGTCAAACTGTTGAAACCAACCGTGGTTCTCATACCGTCCAAAAGGCACGGTAAGAAAGAGCCAGCTGTTGGGCTTAAGAACCCGCTTCATTTCGTCAATGGCGGAAAGATAGTCTCGGGGCCGGTTCTGCCGATGACTCTCATCCGCGGTATAGCCAGCATTGTCCATGCCCACATGTTCGATCACTGACACGCAAAACACCGCGTCGAAGCACTCTTCCTTGAAGGGCATGGCGCGCAAATCATCGTAAACATAGGAGACGCCCAGATTCGAGAAACATTCGCGTTCGGGAGCCAACGTCAAGAGAGTCCACTTGTGGCGATGAACCAAGGGATGCTCCATGACAAAGGCATGGTTCATGGTCGAGCCCGCATCCAAAAACCGGGATTCCTCCCGGTAGGAAAGGAGCTTCGAAAATACCCAGGGATACTCGATCACTCGCTCATCAATTTGTACACCAATGCCCCTTGGGAGCGCGCGAGCTTGCTGCAGGAGCCTCAGAAACTCTTCATCGTTCACAAGCCGGTCGATTGAGGAATTCCGATAAGCTGAATAACCCTTTCCACGGGTAAACGGTAAACGGCCATAGCAACGGTAGATTAGGGCGTCAATTTTTTGGCGGCAACTTCGCGAGAGTTGCCTCATGCGTGTGACCAGCCCGGGTTTTTGTGCCCAGTCCATAGAGAGAGTTTTACTATCTCGATCGGACGGCTTTACGTGCCAACTTTAGGGCGAGCTTTCGCCCGCTTATAACCCAACCAAATTGCGGCTCGCTGCGGTTTCCTCGGCGAATTCGTCGGGTGTATTCTCCCGAGAGCCCGACCCGTACGACACTCATTGTATTCCAGAGGATTGGCTGTGCTACGAGAAAAAGGCCCGAGTCGAAGCCGGGCCCCACGGACGGTAAATGGCGCGATATGCGCGGCGACTTGTGGGAGCGGACGCCCGAGGGCGGGCATCGGCGGGTGAACTAGCAGGGCTCAAGCCTTCATTCTTTGAAGGATTGAAGCCTACCTAAATGAGGCGCACAGCCAAAAATGGCTGTGCCGCCAAGCACAACCAGGCACGAGTCTGAAGACCCGCCACGACCGTGTCGCGACTTATTCGGAGCCACCGCCGAAGAGGCGGATGACGATACCGGCCGAGGCCCAATAGTTGTTCTGGTGCGCGTTGGTGCCGAACGCGGTGCGATAGTAGTCGACATCGAACAAGCGGACGTCGATGTGCCGGGACGGGTGGATATCCAGTCCGCCGCCGGCCTTGTAGGACATGCAGTTATCGGAATACTTGTAACTGGTGGTGCCGCTGACGGTGGTGTCAGAGCGCGATCCTCCAACGAGAGCTTCCACGAAGGGAGTCAGGCCCCAGCGATTGTGGCCGCGGTGGAAGTAGCGGGGCCCGAAGTGATTTCCGTAGAGAACATTCTTGGCACCGCTGGCCGTCACGACGCTGTAGCTGCTGTCCCCGAGGATCTGCAACCATGGTTTTATGTTCCAGCCAAAGGAGCCCATGCCGCCGCTCAGGTTGGTTGCGGTTCCCGCAGTGCCGGCCATGCGGGCAAAGGCGTACCCGCCAAAGAATTCCAGTAGAGGCGCTCTCCGGCGAAGACCCGGGTTGGGCTTCTCCCAGCTTGTCCTGTCGTTTGCCGGCCGGACCGCTGCTGCTGGCGGTTCAGCAGGCGCAGGTGCCGTTGAAGGTTCAGGTTGGGTAGCGGCATTCGAATCAGGCTGTGCGACAACCGTAGCCGACTTTTCTGGCATGTTCGATGCGGCCATGACAGGCGCCGGTGCGGGTGTTTGTGCAGGAGACGGCGCAGCCGTTGAAGGTTGAAGTTGCGCGGGCGCAGGCGCCTGTGCCGGGGGAGCCAGCGCAGGCTGAGGCTGTGCCGGTGCCGGTGAAGCTGGCGAGGGCTGAGGTTGTGCGGGCGTCGATGGAGTTGGTTGCGCAGGGGTCGCCGTGCTTTCCGGCGTGCTCGAAAGGGGCGCAGGCGAAGCGGCTACTGGCGCAGTGAATACGGGCGGCGCGACTGCAGGCGCCTGAACTGCGACAGGTGCAGCGGGTGCGGGCTGAGGCTGTGCCACTGCAAAAGGCTTTACCACGGGCGGAGTTGAACTTGGGACAATCGATTTGTCCGTGGCCATGCGCACGGAGCCGTTTTGTTGCGCGGCGGTTGCGGTTCGATCAATGGCTATCAGATTCGAGTAGACGTAACCTACTTTGCCGTCGCCGGTTTGAATCCGTGAGAAAACAAAGCCATAAACTAAGACCGTGAAGCGCGTTCCGCAAGGCACGGACGCGATTATGTCGGGAGTTCTCCGTGGCTTTCCGAAAACCTGGATGTCATCCGGATGGTTGGAACAATCGACGAACCCCACGTCATCAGCCAAAGCGGCAGAGGCCGCAAGAAGACATCCCCCGAAAAGAAGCAAGAATCGGTTGCGAAACATGGCCCCCTCCTTGGCCCGAGCAGACCCCGAGCCCTTAAGAAGATTATCCAGCCTCAAGCAGCGTTCGTCCGACTGGACGAAGGGGCAGGTCGTTCCAAAGCGCCACTGTTCGAGGTGACGGGGCGCTAGCGGTCCTAAAAAGGGGAGAGCGTTTGTTGGCGAGATTATGGAGGGGCGGTGGCGCGTTCGCGGATGGATTTTTCGGTGAGCAGGGCTTGCTGGCGGACGCGGTCGGAAATTTCGGGCAGCTCGCGCTGGTAGGGGCGGATGGCTGAGAAGTCGGCGGGCTGGCCGATGAGGTACAGGGCGCGGAGGGCTTCCCAGACTTGCTCGTCGCCGGGGTCCACGGCGGCAATCTCGTCCCCAGCAGCTACGTGCGAGCCCGCAGCAACCGAGAGGGTGCGGATGCGTCCGCTGATGGGGGAGCGGAGTTCGATGGATTGCTGGCCATTTTGAGACGCGACCTCCGAGCTGTCGACCGCCAACTTGGCAATCAGGCCGCCTTGACGGATGGCGGTGCCGACTTTATCGGTGTCGGTGACGCGGCCGGCCCTAGGGGCGACGATTTTGGCGGGCTGTAGCAACGCGACAATTTGGGGACGGCCGGAAGCGTCGCGGAAGCGGACGAGGGAAAGGGCGGCATTGCCACGGACCATCGTAGAAGAATCGTGGAGCATCTGGAGGAGAGTTTCGTGGAAGGCGGAGACGGAGGTGTCCTGGCCCATGACCCAGGCGTCGGTGTTGCGTACCTCTTCGACAGAATGCGAAGCCAGACGAATCATTTCCGGGTACCAGCGCGCGGCGCCTGGGTCGTGACGGCCCATGCGCTCACCAAGTTGGACGAGGGCGTGCTGGATGTGGCGTGGGTGCCTTTCGTCTTGCAAGTACTCGGTGATCTGTTTGTCGGGGAGCTGGCGGCCGAACCAGGTGTTCCACCAGAAGAGGAACGGCATGAGCACGATCAGCCAGGCGGTGACGAAAAAGAGAGCGCGATTGCGCGGAGACATTTTGTGATGCGGAGATGAGGAAGGCTTCTCGGAGGAATCGTTCTCAGTAAATTCTGACTGATCACCATTTTCTGGAGGGGATGGAGGACTGGCCATGTCTTCTCTTGGTCTCTAAGTTTCTTCTGAGGCCGGGGGCTGCTTGGCGGGCTCGGATTTGGTTTTTCCAAAGAGGCCGCGGTCGCGGAGTTCCCAGAAAACATTCAGGAAGAATATTCCGGAGATGCTCAACATGATCAGGCTTTCGAATAGGCCATCGACGGTCGTGAGCGTGCCGGTTACGACGATCCAGCCGATCCCCGCCAGTGGGATTAGGCCTAGCAAGATGGAAATCAGGAGCATCACAGGAAGCAATGGACCTCCTCGGAAAAATGGTTGTCAGTTATCAGAGTTCGGTACTCCATTTTGCTGGCATCGGTGATTCCCTTTGTAGGGGCGCCCGCCGCGGCGGGCGCCCCTACAAGCAAGATTGCTGCAATCAGGGCTTGAACGTGGCGTCCACGGTTTTAGAATCCTTCGCGACAAGAGTCACTTTGACATCTTGTTCGCCAAGCTTTTCGTGGACGAAGGCGATGGTATAGTCGCCGGGCGGCAAACCTTTAATTTCGAATTTGCCATCGGGGCCGGTGACAGCGAAGAACGGACTCTTGGTCACGTTGACGAACATGCGCATCCAGGGATGTTGGTTGCACTTGACCGGCAGCATGATTTCTTCGCGGGCGAAAGTTTTCTCGAGCGCTGCGGACTGCGGAGGCTGTGACTCGTTCCACTCGCGGTTGTCCTTTGGCGTCGGATGAATGTTGTGGGTGGTGGGATCGCTGTTGACGATCTTGATGGTTTGGCCCGCTACGACGCCCAGGACGTGGGGATGGTATTTGCAGCCGCTCTGGTCGAGCGTGATAGCTTCCTTGGGAACATCGAAAGTGCGAGTGCCGAGGCCATCTTTTACGTAGACGAAAACATTGGCGAGGTGGCCGCCGCCGGCCATCACGTTTTCAGCGGTGTTGGTGCCTTTGCAGGCGGGGTCCTGGCTCATGTCAATGGTGGCGGCCTTGGGCGCGGCGCCCTCGAACTTGACGACGCCAATGATAGTGGCCGCGGTGGCCGGATCAATCGGGGTGGCCGCAGGCGCTGCCGCGCTGGGAGTTGCCGCAGGCTGCTCTTCCGTGCCTTCCTTTTTGCCGCAACCTGCCAGGAGGACAAGGCCCAGCAGAGCGGCCAAGCCCCAGACTGTGATCGACGTTTTCGTTTTCATATTTTCGTCCCATACCTCTCTTGAAATTTGAATGCGCAAACCAAATAAAGGTTTATTTCGACACACCGCCGCCGGATTTGGCGTCGGATGACGCACCGCCAGATGCGGCACTCGAACGGCCCATGGCAGCGCCGACTCTACGCTGCTCTTCAGGGGTGAGCTGCAGGATGTAATCGACCAGCAGTTTTGTCTGGTCCTTATCATAGCCCTTGAAAGAAGCGGGCGTCGGGCCGGAAAAAACCCAGTGGCCGTTTTCGCGCTTGAAGAGGCCGGAGGGCATCGAAGTGCCCGGGCTGATGGCTTGCGGGTCGACGATCCAGCGCTCCATCCAATCTGGCTTCAAGCGTCCGCGGGCTTGGAGGAAATTCGGAGCGGAGGCAAAGCGATCATGAGCCGCGTCGCCCGTGGCGTGGCATCTTAGGCAGGGCGCGCCGGTGCTGCTGAAGAGGCTGCGCGCCATTTCGGTTTCCTTGGTGGTCAGCACGGGAACCTCTTCCGGTATGTATGGGAAAGGCTGGCGCGCTAACGCCTGGAAGAAGCGGACGAGTTTGCCCAATTCATTCTCCGAGAAAGAGAACGTCGGCATCCGCACCTGCAAGTAGGAGCGCACGCCGTTGCGATTGGTGTCCGTGGCGCTCAGCGACGGATTTTTCAGGAAACGCAGCAACCACTCGGGATCGACACGCGCGCCTTCGGTGAGGAGCTTGGGAGGGAGCTGCTCCTGCACCTCCTGGTAGCGGGCCATGCCCATGAGCGAAGTCTTCTGTCCGGGGATGAGCTGGTGGCAGCCCATGCAGTTGTATTTTTTGACCACCCACCAACCTTCTTGAATGTCTCGGCGATAATCGAGTGGGCGGTACTGATAACTGGCGGGAAGAGGATTTTCCTGGCTGCCCAAGAGAAACGTGGTGAGCGCGCGAATCTGTTCCTTGGAGAGGTGCAGATTCGGCATGCGTAATTTTTCGGTCTCGGGCTTTTCCTTGCCTTTGTCCCAAATGTTCGGCTCCGCCAGTTTGTGTTCGAAAAATCCCTTTTGGTCGTACCAGGGTTCCTTGGCAGGGCCTTCGGGCAGACGCGATCGATCGTCCGGATCGGTGATGGGTTCGCTGTCGCCGCGCTGGGCGATATCGGTGAGCAAAGCAAAATCCAGGCGCTCGATGGGCTTGCTGCCTTCGATCGTCAGCTCGGTGCCGATGCGGCCCTCGTCCTCGAGGCCGGAGATTTCATGGCAACCGGCGCAACCGAAATGGCGAACCCACTTCTTGCCTTCCGCTTTCAAATTCGGATCGTCCATGAACAAGGCATCGGCGTAAGAAGTAGGCTCCTGCTTTTTCAGCGTGATGAGATAACTGGCGACGTCTTCGGCATCCTGCGGAGAAAGCCGGAGGCTGGGCATCACGGTCATGTTCTGGACCTGGAGTTCGTGGCCGTCGTTGGGGCAGCGGCTGTGCTCGAGGTCGAAAACGTAGGGCAAGCCCTTCTTCTTGTAATCTTCGGGGCCGATGTCTTTCTTTTCCAGTGGGCAGTAAGGGCGCGTGCGTTCGCGAGCGTTGTGAACCCAACGGACGAGGTAGTCGTAGCTGTCTTTTTCGCCGACGCGAGTGAGATTTGCGGCGAAAGTTCCGCCCTGCACTTGGTCGCCTTCACCAATGGAATGGCAAGCGAGGCACCCGCGTGTTTCGAAGAGTTCCTTGCCGTGAGCGGCGTTGCCGGGCTTGTGCTTGGGCAAGGGATCGGTTAGCGCGGACTGCCAGATGTAGGCGGAGATGGCCTTGATCTGTTCGTCGTTGAGGCGAAAGTTCGGCATTTTGGTGGTGGCGCGGAAATCGCTGGGCTTCTTCAGCCACACCGGGATCCAATTTTTGTTGAGCTTGAGGCGAATGTCCTTGAGATTGGGGCCGACCTTTTTCATGTCCTGCAGCAGGCTCATTGTGGAGCGATCGAGTTGCACGATGCGAAGGTCGATCTTGCTGTTGGCGACTTTGAGGGCGACGGCGCGCTCGTTTAGCCGGTTGGCCTCGTCGTTGTTTTCGGCTTTGTCGGCCTGCTTCATCAAGTCGCCGGCTTGCTTGAAGTTGTCTTTTTTCTCCTGGTCAATTTGTTTGATCTGCTGCGCGACGGAGAGCAGGTCTTCCGGTTCCTTGTCGTAGCCTTCGTAGCGATGGCAGCCGACGCAGCCGCGCTGGCGGAAAAGATCTTTGCCCTCGCTGACGGTCCAGCCAACGTCGTTGCTGACCACAACCATGTCCGCGGCATGGCAAACCTGACAGCCGGCTTCTAAATTCCCCTTGCGGAAGATCGGCCACAGCCAGTGCTCGTAAGTGCCATGCGCTTTTTCGACGCTGGTGGTGGCGCGTCCATTGCCCTGGTGGCACGGCGTACAGGCGAACTTGTCCGGATCGTGAATTTTCAGGAGATCGGGTTCCGGGTGGCTGGTGAAGGCGCGCGCATAGTCATCCGGCTTTTTGCCTTTTGCTGACATGGAAGCCGCGGTGAGCTTCACCGGCTCGCGAATGCCCATGTGGCAGGACTCGCAGCGGTCGACGATATTCGAGCTGTCTTCCCTCACGATATCCGCATTGTGCTCGATGACATTGATCTGGCGAATTCTTGGTGTCCAGGCTTCCACTCCGTTCAGTAAGTTCGTCATCTGCGAAGGCGTGAGGTTCACCATGTGATCGGTGACGTAGGAATCCATCAATTCCTTTTTTTCGTTGACCGGCTTGATGAGGTCGCCGAGCTCGGCGCTGAGTTGGGTGCGCTCGTTTTTCAAGTCGTTGTAGGTTTTTTCGAGCTCGTCGTAATCCTTGAAAGTTTGCTTCTTACCGTCCGGCATTTCAACGGCGCTGCTATTTTTCTTGTATTCGTCCAAGCTCCTTTGTTTACGCTGCTTCGCGGAAGTGCTGGTCTCCGTCTCGATGTCATAGGTGGAAGCGCCAACGTAAGCGCGGCGGTCGGTGAAGACGCTTTGGACAGCCAAAATTTGCGCGCTCAAGTCGCGTAGCCTTTCGTTGATCTCCTTGATGCGCGGAGCGGCGCTCTTGCTGGCCGTCTCGTAATCTTGCTTGAGCTTCTGGTAGTCGGGGCTGGATTCAATTTCCTTTTGTGAGTCCGCCGACTGCGTCCTGGCGTTTTTCAGATAGGCCGAGTAGCGGTCTTTCCACTCGTGTTGGAACGTTTTCCAGGGGCGCTGGCCAAAATCTTCGTCCCACATGGCCCAAAAAAACGTGAGCACAAGGATGAGCATGGAGATGACGTAATGCGGGGCGAGCGACTTGCTGACGACCGGGTCGTTTTCGGGAATGGGCTTTTCGGGCACCAGTTCCTCCTAGACGTTGAACCAAGGTGTAATCCACACGTACTTAATGTGGAAGAGCAAGCGCAACAACATTTTAATGGGCAGCCCGAGCATGGTCAGAAAAAACGTCATCAGGATCGAGTATTGCAGCAAGCTCATACGCTTGTAGTCTTTCGGGTTGTTCCGCCGGAAAAAAGCGTGCACCAGCATGCCGCCGATGGCGAAGAAGCCGCCGACCACCGCCGCGCCAAAGATGCCCTTGCCCCAATTCGAGGTGATGCCGAAGAGATCGGGCAAGTCGCGATTGACTTCATAAATGAGGCGGTTGTGGTCCCAAGTTTGTCCGGGCCAGAACCACTGCCATCCGGGTCCACGGATAAACGTACCGATGAAAATCATGGAGACCCATAGGATGATGAAGCCGAAGAGGAAAGTACCGATGGCGAACTTGCGTTGCTTCCAGGTGTAGTAGCCGGCGCCCAGCGGGTTGGTATCAATATAAGGAATCACCATCAAGCCGAAGATGATCAACGTGGGCATGACCACGCCGGCGATCCAGGGATCGAAGTACACCAGCATTTCCTGCAAGCCGAGGAAATACCACGGGGCTTTGGCTGGGTTCATGGTGAGGTTGGGGTTGGCCGGTTCTTCGAGCGGCGCATTGAGGGTGATAGACCAGACCATCAGGATGATGGTGACGATGATGGCGGCGAGGAATTCGATGCGCAGCAGGAACGGCCAGACGTGAACTTCCCTGGCCCAGCCGGGCTTGAAGGGCCACGCTTTGCGATGATGCGTTTTTGCCAGCGCGGCATCCCCGGCGAGTTGCTCGATCAAGAGGTCATTGGCATGCGCTTGCTTCCACGCGAGGTAAATATAGAAAGCGAGCAGCGGAATCATGGCGATGATCGGCACGTTGTCCGCGGCGGAAAGGATTTCCCACAGTTGTTTCCAATCCATGGCTACTTCTTCGCCTCCTTCACTTCGGAGTCGAGGATCACGGGGGCGGGACCGGAGATGCCGCCATCCTTACGCACGCGCCAGAAGTGCAGGACCATGAAGATAGAAGCGATGATAGGAATGCCGATGCAGTGCCAGATGTAGGAGCGAAGGAGCGCGTTGGCGTCCACGATGGAGCCGCCGAGGAGGCCGAACCGCACGTCGTTGTACGGAGTCATGCCCAACATCGAGCCGAAGGGACCTTCGTGTCCGAGGAGTGGAGTGGCGCGCGCCATGTTGGTGCCGACGGTGACGGCCCAAAAGCCGAGTTGATCGTCGGGGAGTAGGTAGCCGGTGAAAGAGAGCAGCAGCGTGAGCACCAGGAGGATCACGCCGACATTCCAATTGAACTCGCGCGGTTTTTTGTAGGAGCCCGTGAGAAAAACGCGGAACATGTGCAGCTCGACGGCGATGACCATCAAGTGCGCGGCCCAGCGATGCATGTTGCGCAACAATTTGCCGTAGGGGACGTCGTGTTCGAGGTAAAGGACATCGCGGAAGGCCTGAACTTTGCTGGGGTGGTAGTAAAACATGAGGAGCACGCCGGTGAGAGTGAGGACAATGAACAAGTAGAAGGTGATCCCGCCCATGCCCCAGGTATAGCTGTAACGCACGGCGTCACGATTGATTTTTGCGGGATGCAGATGGAGGAAGACGTTGGAGAGGACGCCCAGGGCGCGGTTGCGGGGCGTGTCGTCGTGCTTGTGGCGGAAAATCGAAGTGTAGACCTGCGTCTTGGTGGGCTTGCTTAGGATCTCGACTTGTTCTTTGGCCTTGGCGGGGAGGTCGGTCTTGAGGGACTGGATATCCTCTTTAGCGCCCGCCAGCCAACGCTTCAGGCGCTCAAACAAGCCAACCGATTTGCCGTTTTTTTCATTTCCCTTGTTTTCTTCAGGCATTGGTTTGCTCCCGTTTTTCCGCCGCCGCTAAAGTTCTCGCGCGTGTTTACACTGGCAAAAATGATCCCGGATCACTGAAATGGCTCGGTTGTCCCTTGGGCCACTGATAGAGCCGGGAGGTGTCCACAACAATCTGGCCGTCTGGCGCGAGCTCCACGTGCGCGCGATCCATGGGACGCGGTGCGGGGCCTTCAAAGTTGACGCCTTCGCTGTCGTAGCCGCTGCCGTGGCAGGGGCACTTGAACTTGTTCTCGCCGGCCTTCCAATCGGGCGTGCAACCGAGATGAGTGCAGCGGGCGTAGATGACAAAGACACGATCGGGAGTGCGGTCCACCCAGATACGATATTTTTGCTGCCACTTCGTATCGACGCCGAGGGCGTAGTCGGAGGCGTAGCCGATCTTGAAAATGGTGGGAGGTTCGAAGAGCGTACGGGGAAGGAAAAAACGAAGGAAGGCGATGAACCACGCGCCCAAAAATCCAGTGACCGCAATCCAAGTGAGACGCCGACGGCTGCGGTTGATCTCACTGGGCTCCGGACCGGCGGTTGCCAAACCGGCAGCGGCGGCTGCTTTGGACGTACCCACGGCAGGCGTACCAACATACCTGGTTGCATCACCGCCACCGGCAGCGGATGTCTTCGCCGCTTCCGGTTTTGGTTTGGCCGAATCGGTTTCCGGGCCCGCCATGCGTTACCTCCTGGATTTCTGGTCCTCGAAAATAATCGGCGGCCCGTGAAAGCGCCGCCCGTTCCCCCTTAAGATATAGGCCCGGCGGCCGCGAACTGGAAATGGCCGAAGATGGATTGATCCCGAATTGATGACGGATTCACAAATGAAAGCGAATTATCCGCGTTGAACGGAGATGGCTGGATGTGAACCGCGCAAATTTTTCTGGATGAAGCGGAAAAATTATAGGGATACAGCACGGACGCTGAAAGCGACCGAGGCCCGCCGGATTGGAAAAGTGTGATACGAAAACATCGCGAGGTCCTCAACATTTCGCTGGACCCCCCAGAGACGAAACGGATATTACTCAAAACAAAAAAATTCGTCAATGCGTCTTTGCAGTGAAGGCGGGAAAAGATTTAGGGCCCTTTCGGGGAAGGAACGTCACTGACGAAAAATAATAGATGCAAGAACTCGCTTGCGCTCAGAAAAACCTGTGATATATTCGCCCCGTTTCCATCCCCCACTCGTGCGAGCACGGGGAAATCGGGCAGGGCCTCAGTGGGGAAGGCCGAGAATCCAACTCGGGGGGTCGTGTTGAATGGGCCTCATACTTCTGGTCGTCATCTGGCTGATCACTTTCATCAGCACGTATTTTTTCATCGCCAAAACGTGGTGGTTGCCGGTGGGAGCGTCAGCCTCGACCGCCGGAATCGATCATCACTTTACGACCACGTTCATCCTGATGGGCATTGTTTTCGTGGCGGCGCAGGTGGCGCTGGGATATCTCGTTTGGAATTACCGCGACCGCGGTTCCTCGTCTTCTAAAGTGGCGTATTCGCACGGCAACACTACCCTGGAAGTCGTGTGGACTTTGCTCACGACGGTATTGTTTGTTGGCCTGAACTTGGCGACCTACAACCTTTGGGCCGCGGAGCGCTTCGATCCAGCGGGCGCGAATGCGGTGCGCGTGGAAGTGACGGGGATGCAGTTCGCATGGTATTTCCGCTATCCGGGGCCGGACGGCAAATTTGGGGCGACGAATCCGGAGTTGGAAGATGCTTCGGCGGGCGGCGAAGCGGCTCTGGGGCTGGATCCGAAAGACCCGGCTTCAAAAGACGACGTGGTGACGGGAACGATGGTGGTGCCGGTGAACCGCGAAATCGAAGTGATTTTGCGGGCGCACGACGTGATCCACAGTTTTTTTATTCCGCAGATGCGCTTCAAGCAGGACGCGGTGCCGGGCCTGGCGATCCACATGCATTTCACGGCGATACAAACGGGAGAATTTGAAATTCTGTGCGCCGAGCTTTGCGGGCTGGGGCACTACAAGATGCACGGAATGTTAAAAGTGGTCAGTCCCGATGAATACGATAAATGGTTGGCGGCACGGGAGGCCGAGAAGCAATAACATGGCTACTCACGACTTCGCTGCCCAAGAATCACACGCGCACGCGGCCCCGCAGGGGTTCATTCGAAAGTGGGTTTTCAGTCTCGACCACAAAGTCATCGGCCTGCAGTATTACTTCCTGGCGCTGGCCGCGGTGTTTGTCGGCATGTTCCTGTCGTTGCTGATGCGCATCCACTTGATCTGGCCAACGGCGACTTTGCCGCTGCTGGGCGACATCAAGCCGGAGACGTATCTCACGCTGGTGACCATGCACGGGACGATCATGGTGTTCTTTGTGCTCACGACCGCGCCTCAGGGGGGCTTTGGGAATTATTTTCTGCCGATTCAGATCGGTGCGCCGGACATGGCTTTCCCGGTGCTGAACATGCTTTCGTTCTGGACGACCTTCCTCGGCTTCGTCGTGATGATAGCGGCCTTTTTCGTGGCCGGAGGCGCGCCACTGCACGGCTGGACAGGTTACGCGCCGCTGAGCGCTCTGCAATCGGCCGGGCCGGGCGAGGGACTTGGCGCGGACTTGTGGATCATCAGCATCGCGATTTTCTGCATCGGCGCGCTGATGGGGGCGCTGAACTTCATCACTACGACGCTGGATATGCGCGCCAAGGGCATGACCATGATGCGCATGCCGCTGACGGTGTGGGCCTGGTTCGTCACCGCGATCCTGGGGCTGTTGGCGTTTGGCGTGTTGCTTTCGGCGGGAATTCTGCTGCTCATGGACCGCAACCTGGGCACCAGCTTTTTCGTGCCGCTGGTCACCATCAACGGGCAGCTCACGGGGCATAAGGGCGGGTCGCCGCTTTTGTGGCAGCACTTGTTCTGGTTCTTCGGGCATCCGGAGGTTTATATCGCGATATTGCCGGCGATGGGGATGTGCTCGCAGTTGCTCTCGGTGTTTTCACGCAAACCGATTTTCGGATACAAGGCAATGGTGTACGCGATTCTGGCGATTGGGTTCCTGGGATTCATGGTCTGGGGACATCATATGTTCATGAGCGGGATGAGCCCGTATACCGCTTTCGCTTTCTCCATCATGACGATGGGGATCGGGGTGCCTTCGGCCATCAAAACATTCAACTGGCTGGGCACCTTGTGGGGTGGGCGGATCCGTTTTTCGTCGCCCATGCTGTTTGCCATCGGATTCGTTTCACTGTTCGTTTCCGGCGGGATCAGCGGCCCGTTCCTGGCGCAGCCGGTGCTTGACATTCAATTGCACGACACCGCTTTCGTGCCCGCTCACTTTCACCTGATTATGGGCGTGGCGTCCATCTTCGGGATATTTGCCGCCACCTATTACTGGTTCCCGAAAATGTTCGGGCGGATGATGAACGAAACTTTGGCGCGGTGGCATTTTTTCATCAGCCTTATCGGCACTTACGCGGTTTTCATGCCTATGCACTATGCCGGTATGGCGGGGCAGCCAAGGCGGTACTCGCAATTTACGGAAGTGCATTACCTGGCGGACCTGATTCCACTGAACAAGTTCATAACCTTCGCTGCGTTTGTAACCATTGCTGGACAGTTGATATTCGTCGTGAATCTCTTCTGGAGCATGTTCAAGGGGCCGAAGGCCAGCGACAATCCGTGGGAAGCGACGACGCTGGAGTGGACAACGGCGACGCCACCTCCTCACGACAATTTCGGCGGACATACGCCGGTGGTGCACAACGGTCCTTATGAATACAACGTGCCTGGCGCGCCACGCGATTACGTGATGCAGAACGATCCGGAACTCAAGGCCGCACACTGAACAGCCTATGGCAAGCTTCTCCACGACCGCGACTGTAGAAGATCCCAGAATTTCACTGGGAGAAGGCGCGCGTGCGGATTCTCCAGATTACGCAACGCGACTTCGCCGGGCGCGTCTAGGGCTGCTGGTCGCGCTGACGCCGGTCATCATGTTGTTTGTTTCGTTCAGCAGCGCCTACGTGGTGCGCCAGGGGCTGCCTACTCTCGACCCGCGGAGCAATCAGCTGGTGCGCGACTGGATTCCAGTCACGCTTCCCAAGTTGCTGTTACTCAATACGGGTGTGTTGATCCTGAGCAGCTTGTTCATGGAGTTGGCGCGTCGGCAGATCAAGAGACAAGTTGCCGGCGTGCCGCCGGCGAGCGTTTCAGAGGTTTCCAGCGGCGACCAGGTGAGGATTCCCTGGTTGGCAATTACTCTGCTGCTCGGTCTCGTATTTTTATTTGGGCAGTGGGCGGCTTGGCGGCAACTGGCGGCGAACGGCTTTTATGTGGCCACCACGCCCAGCAGTTCGTTTGTTTATTTGTTGACCGGCACTCATGCCATTCACTTGATGGGCGGCGTGCTCGCTTTGTTCGTCGCGGGGATGGCTTCGCTGTTGCGCCGGTCGGTGGCGACGCGGAGCATTGTGGTGGATGTTACGGCGTGGTATTGGCATTTCATGGCCGCGCTGTGGATTTACATTTTGTGTTTGCTGGAGTTTGCCAGCTAACGGAACGATTCCGACCAGGAGGCTGAGCGCATGGCTGATTCCGCAGTACACGACATCCCGTCGGTCTACGAACCGTCGCTGTTCGGCACGTACTCGAAGAAAATCGGGATGTGGCTGTTCCTGCTCTCCGACTCGCTGACGTTTGGCGCGTTGCTTTATGCGTACAGCTACGGGCGTATTTCGACAGCTGGGTGGCCGACGCCCTTCCATTCCGAGAGCATCGTCAACGCGACGATCATGACCGCGTTTCTGCTTACCAGTTCGCTGACCATGGTGCTTGCCGTCCGTGCCTCGGTGCAGCGCGATGCCAAGGCGCAGACGCTTTGGTTGCTTGCCACCATGCTCTGCGGCGCGGGATTCATCATTCTTCACGGCCGCGAATGGAGCAACCTGATCGCGGAAGGCTTGAGTCTCCCAATGTTCCCCAAGGTTCCGGGCCATGAAGCGGCCAGCGAATTTGTCAACGTGTCCAAAACCGTGCCGCAATTCGCGTCCACATTCTTTACGCTGACGGGGATGCACATGCTGCACGTGACGCTGGGCGTGATTTACCTGGGCGTGGTGGCGCTGCGGCGCAAATTCATTCCCATTCTGTTGGCACTTTGGTTGGCGGCATGGCTGCTAACGCCAGCCTACAGCCCGTTCCACTATGGCGCGCACGTGCTCTTGATCGCGGCCGTGGTGATCTCGATTATCCTGTGGCTGAAACCCAAAGTTTATGATTCGTCGGACGTAGAAGTGGCCGGCTTGTACTGGCACTTCGTGGACCTCGTCTGGATGTTTATCTTTCCTTTGGTGTATCTGATGTCGGCAAAGATTCTCTAGGAGCCGGAGGGACATGGATACCACGCAAATCGCTCTCGCGGAACGCGCCGCCGAACAGCAACGCCATCACGGCAAAGCGCTGTTCTTTTATGTTTGGGGCGCGCTGCTGCTGATGACCGCCATCGAAGTCTACCTGACTTATCAGAATATGCAGCCGGCGAAGATGCTCACGATTCTGATGGGCCTGTCGCTGATCAAGGCGGCGTTGATCATCGGCTACTTCATGCATCTAAAGTATGAGGTATCGAGGATGAAGTGGCTTACCATGTGTTCGGTGGTGGCTTGCTTGATCTTGATGACGATCTTTTTCTTTCCGGATGCTTTTCGCATCCTTTATTTGGGAGTGAAATGAGAGTTCGTTTCGCGCTTCTCCTCCTAGGGCTGTTTTTCTGCGCTGCACCCGCGTTTAGCCAGGGGTGCGCTATGTGCCGGAGTTCCGCAGCGGCAACGTCCAAGGAAGGGCAGAGGGCTATCAGCAAGGGGGTTCTGGTGTTGGTCCTTCCACCGGCCGGGTTTATGACCCTTGGAGTGGCGCTGGCTTTCCGTTACGGAAGGAAGCGCGATCTGGAGAACTGCTGAGTCAGCCGCATTTCGTTCCACCCGCAATTTTCCGCAAAGTCCCCTTCGACGAACGGCCTTCCGGCGGGCGGTGGGCAAAGTAAACTTCAGCGAAAGCGGCGCAGGTCCGATTGCTGCGGCGGGAACTGAGTTGAGCCGGCCCTAGAGGTCTGGAAAAAGCCACCGACGCGGCCCTTCCCGGAAGCCCTCTAACAGAACCAAATCGCGATTACGATACGCGAGAACAGGGGAAGCGCTCGCCGATTTTCGAGTGGTAGTAGCCCTCTTTGGAGGGGGCGCTCATGAACTCGTTGAACACCGTGGAAGGCACGTTGAAAAACTGATAGACCCCGCCCTTGACGAACTGGATCTCGAGCGTCTCCGAATCTTCCTGGTAGCCTACCTGGGTGATTTCCTTAGAGGGAATGGGGAACCGATGCATTTTAGAGAGCCCCCTTTCTGGTGAGAGACGCTTCCTGGCGATGGCGCAGGGATAGGCCATCGTGTCACGGCCTAGGAGAAATCTGGTCTATGGTCGAGTTGCTCTATCCCCCTGGCCGTGGCCCTGGATTGTCCCTCTTGGTAGTGGCTCAACGGCGGGATTCTAGCATAGACAAAACTGATTCAAAGATGCTTTTCTTTGGATGAATTGAGTTTTTGGCGGATCAGGTACGGGTGAATTCTTCGAGAATTATGCGCCCCGCACCCGTCTATTCCTGGAGAGTGAGCCTGCGGAGCAAGGCTTGAAAGCGAGGGTTTGAGCGCAGGCCGTCGAAATCCGGGTCGACTTTGAGGAAGATGATGGCGTTGGAGCGGTCCTCGTAGGCCTTCTCCAGCCAATCCATGGCCTTCTCATTTTCATGCAGACCGGCATACACGACGGAGACGTAAAAAGGCGAGACGTAGCGCTTTTTTGACTGCTCCAGCATCTGGGCGAGAATCTTGTCCGCCGCCGCCTTGTTGCCCGCGAGGCCAAAGGCGCGGCCAAGCGATCCGAGCATTGGCGGGCTGTCGTGCGAAAAGGCAGCGGCCTTCTGAAGTTCCGCGATAGCTTGCGGATACAAACCCTTCTGCTCATAGGCTTGTCCGAGGACCATGCGGGGGAGCGCAAAGTTGGGATCCATCTCCAGGGTATTGCGGAGCTGGCTGATGGCCTGGTCGTATTGACGCGCCATATACAGGCGCCAGCCGAGGCTAAAACTCATACTGATGGAGAGAGGATCGAGTTCGCGAGCACGATTCATCTGCGCGAGACTCTCGGCGGTACGACTCATGGCCATGAGATAGAGTGAATAGCGCTGGTAGGCGGTGGCATAGCTGGGGTTGAGTTCGATGGCACGCTGAAACCCGCCGGCCGCGGCCGGCCAGTTCCAGTCATAATTGAATTGTACAGTGGCCAGGGACGTCTGAGCTTCGGCGAGAGAATTATCCAGTTCCAGCGCTTTGAGCGCCGCGGCTCTGGCCTTGGGGGCCACCGCTTGGGAGGGGACGCTTCCAACGATAGCCGAGCCGATGATGCTGTAACAATCGGCGAGGCCGGCAAAAGCGAGCGCGGAGTGCGGATCCTTTTGCGTGGCGAGTTGAAAGTATTCAATCGCTTTGGTGAGGCCTTCCTCCGACCTCTTGTTCCAGTAATATCTTCCCTTGAGATAATCTTCGTAGCTCTCCGCGCTTATCTGGCGCGTGGTCGCCAGACGTTGCTGCTCCTCGGGGGTTAAATTGATGCGGATCTCATTGACGATGGCGCTCGCCACCTGACTCTGCAGGGTAAGAACATCTCCGAAGGGACTCTCGTAAGTATCGGCCCAGAGATGACGGTCGGTGGCTACCTGAACCAATTCGGCGGTGATTCGAACGCGGTCTCCGGAACGTAGCACTGTACCTTCAACGACGGCGTCCACGTTCAAGTCCCGCGCAATCTCTGAAAGTGTTTTGTGCGTACCTTTGTAGCCCATGGCGGAGGTTCGTGAAATTACCCGCAACGAACGGATCTTGGCTAGATTGGCGATCAATTCGTCGGTCATGCCATCGGCGAAGTAGGCCTGGTCCTTGTCGGCGGAGAGATTCTCGAGGGGCAGGACAACGATGGAGGCGATTTGTTTGGGATGCGCGGTAACGACCGAGGGCCTGCGCAAATAGCGGAATCCGAGTCCACTGGCGAGCGCCAGCACCAGCACGAGCATAGTGGCCAACGCTAGCGCCGAGCGGCGGCTTGTTTTTCTGGCCGAAGTACCCGGAAGTACTTTTGAAAGAGGGGAGAGCGTCAGACTCTCTTGCGGAAACGCGGCTTGAGACACCGTCACTTCGCCGGATTGCACCGAAGTTGTTTCGGCTACGGGGGCTGACATTTCTTCAAGCGGGGCGACGAAGCGGTAGCCGCGACGCGGCAGCGTCTCTATGAAGCGCGGGCTATCAGAGGAATCGTTCAGCGCCTCGCGGAGCCGCATGACAGCGGTGTTCAAGCTGTGATCGAAGTCCACGAAGGTATCACTGGGCCAAAGGTGGCGCTGAAGCTCTTCGCGAGTGACCATTTCTCCCCGGCGTTCCAGCAAGAAGGCGAGGATCTGACAGGGCTGTTCCTGGAGCTTGATGCGAATGCCATGCTTGCGCAGCTCTCTGGAGCGGAGGTCGAACTCAAAAACGCCGAAGCGCACCGAGTTTACCGGCAGCGTAGATTGGTTCATGTGGTCATCCGTGGAGTTGTGGGTGAGTATAGCCCTGCCTGTGGCAGTCGTCAAAGAGGCGGGATTGTTATCCACGCTTCTAAGTGGTTTATTTTCTTCAAGGCACCATGTGATGAATAAGTGTTTTCGATGTGATGCTATTGGACTTGCAATGCTAGGGGCGGCGGCAGCACAGTGCGGCTCATGCTGGGGGCGTCCGCGTAAAGCGGGCAAATCAGAGTCCGAACAAATCGTCGAGGGTTTGAGCAAGTGGTGCCTGCCGCGAAACGGGATGTTTCACGTCCGGGACCTCCGCCTGGCAAATCAGGAGGATGAAATGAGCATTGCTGGAAGAGAGACCGGCCTGAGCCTGAGAATCGGCGCGATCCTGCTTGCGCTCCTGGTTGCGAGCGAAGTTATTTCCGCTCCGGCACATGCGCAGGTGGCCGGCGGCACAATCCAGGGAACCATTCTTGACACCAGTGGGGGGGCGGTTCCTGGCGTGCAGGTCGCGATCAAAAACGTTGCCACCAATGTTGTGACCCAAGTCACGACAAATAATGACGGTTTTTATACGGCGCCCAATCTTCTGCCCGGCGAATATGAAATCACAGCCGCATCGCACGGTTTTTCCACTGCCGTCGCGAAAGAAGTGGAGTTGACGGTAGGCGCGCAGTTGCAGGTGAATCTTACCTTGAAGGCAGGCTCTGTTACGGAAACTGTTGTGGTGAGTACAGCGACGCCGCAGGTAGACTTGGCCTCATCTTCCCTGAGCGCCGTCGTCGACGAAACAACGGTGCGGGAATTGCCGTTGAACGGGCGTGATTGGACGCAGTTAGCCACGCTGGAAACCGGGGTTGCCGCGATACACACCCAAGTTGGCCTGTCTACCGGCCCGGACCGCGGAAATCGCGGCTTCGGTTCGCAGCTCACAATTTCTGGCGGCCGCCCGGCGCAGAACAACTATCGCTTGGATGGTGTAAGCATCAACGACTATTCGAACGGCGCTCCGGGGAGCGTACTGGGCTCGAATCTCGGCGTGGACGCTGTGGAAGAGTTTTCCGTTTTGACCAGTAACTACTCGGCGGAATATGGCCGCACTTCCGGCGGCGTGGTCAACGCCGTTACCAAGTCCGGCACCAATGCTTTTCATGGGACCGCTTATGAGTTCCTCCGCAACAGTGCTCTGGATGCGCGGAATTTCTTTGATACGTCAGCGGGACCCGGTTTGCCGGCGAAGCCTCCTTTCAAGCGGAATCAGTTCGGTGCGTCAGCGGGGGGCCCGATCATCAAGGACAAGACGTTTATTTTTGGTGATTACGAAGGAGACAGGCAGGCCACGAGCATCAGCCAACCCGTCACGGTGCCGACGAACAATGCTTGGAATGGACTGGTGGATGGCCCGGTGAACGCGAAGGTCTTGCCCTTTAGGGGTTTCTTCCCGGTGCTGGACGACGGATGCGTCCCGCCTGCTGTTTGCCCCGACTCTGGGAGCGTCGTTTCGGTCGTCAAGCAGGTTATCAACGAAAATTATTTTACGATCCGCGGCGATCATAAACTGACGAGCAAAGATAATCTGGTCGGAACCTATGTCTTCGACAAGGCTCCGGAGACTCAGCCCGATCCATTCAATGTCATCCTGACGGCCAACAGCACAAAAAGACAAATCGTAACGGCAGAGGACACTCATGTCTTTACCCCTACATTGATCAACACGCTTCGCTTTGGTTTCAATCGCGTGGCGGCATTCTCCGGGCAGAATTTGTCGGCGCTAAACTCACTCGGCGCCGCTACCAGCGTCAACGGCAACACGCTGAGCGCGGTCCCGGGGCGCCCAGCTCCTGTCATCAACATTGGGGGCGGGCTTGCCAGCTTTTCAGGGGGATTGGGAGCGAGTCCAAACTATCGGTTTCACTGGAACTCAATTCAATTGTACGACGACGCTTTCATAACCAAGGGCATTCACTTTATCAAATTTGGATTCGCCACCGAGTCCATCCAAGACAATATTCTGGCGAGTTCCGACGCCAATGGTGTGGTCGTCTACCCCGACCTTGCGACTTTTCTGTCCAATGGTAAGCCAACCAGATTCGACGCCGCATTTCCTGGGGGTATCACCGAACGCCAGATACGCCAGCATATCTACGCAGGCTACGTCCAAGACGACATCCGCTTTCGGCCGAATCTCACCTTGAATGTCGGCGTGCGCTACGAAATGGCGACAGTTCCGACGGATGTGCACGGCGAGCTGTCCACCCTCATCAATCCGTCGGATCCAGTGCCGCCCGGGCCGCATCTCGGCAATCCGTATTTCTTGAATCCCACCTATCACAATTTCGAACCTCGCGTGGGATTTGCATGGGATCCGTTCAAGAGTGGAAAGACTGCCGTGCGCGGCGGATTCGGCATGTTTGATGTCCTTCCGCTGCCATACCTTTATGAGTTGCTGGTCCCTCTGGCCTCACCGTTTTTCCATCTCGGGACGACTTCCAACATACCCGGTGTCGCGCCGTTCCCAGACAACCTGTTTTCATCCATCGCAAATCCTGCTACTGCGAGGCAGTCCTTCATCGAGCACAATCCCAGGCGGAACTATGTCATGCAATGGAATCTCAACGTCCAGCGTGAAGCGCTAAAGGGCGTAACTGGCATGCTCGCCTACGTCGGCTCCCGGGCCGTACATCAAGCTTTCCGCGCTGATGACATCAATACGACTTTGCCCCTTACGCCACTCAACATGCCTGGTCCCATCTTTCCAGGACCAACTCTCAATCCAACAGTAGGTCAAATCAGCACAGTGACCTGGGGAGGCGATGCTCACTACCATGCGCTGCAGGCCAAGCTAACCGCCCGTGCGGGCTCGAAGTTCCAATCTCAAGTCTCGTATACCTGGGGGAAGTCGATTGACACGGGTTCCTCGACCGTCGGCGGCGATACGTTTCTGAATTCCATCTCCAGCCTTCCGTACTTCAATCCCGCGCTTCGGAGAGGTCCTTCCGACTTCAACGTCACCCATAACCTAGTCATCAGTTATACGTGGGTCCTTCCGAACCCCAAGGATCTCCCAGGCATATTCAACTCGGTCGTCAGCGGTTGGCAGCTTGGTGGCGTTGTTCAGCTAAGCAGCGGTATTCCCTTCACTCCAAATATCGACGTCAATACCGATCCCTTAGGACTGGGAAGTACAGATCCTTGGGATTTTCCGGATCGCGTGGCAGGGCCAGGCTGTAGCTCCCTCGTAAACCCGGGTAATGTGGGCGGCTACCTCAAATTGAACTGCTTCGCCCCTCCTTCCGCGCCAGCATCCTTTGCGTCTATCTGCTTGCCACAGCCTACGGTCTCGGTCGGCAACGGCATGATCGAATGCACGAACAGGCGTGGAAACCTGGGCCGCAATTCCGTGGTGGGGCCACCATTGAAAAATTTTGATTTTTCGCTGTTCAAGAATATTCCCGTCAAGCGGGTTTCTGAGGTATTCAACATCCAGTTCAGGATGGAAGCATTCAACGTCTTCAATCACGCAAATTTTGCTCCTCCCCTAAATCATTTGGGAGTCTTAACTCAAGATAGCTCCGGTAATCTCGTTCCGCTTGCTGGGGGCCAGCTCGACACCACCGTCACCAACTCCCGCCAGATTCAGTTTGGGTTGAAGTTGGTCTGGTAGGGAGGCAGGGTCTAGCTGCGAGGTCTGGTTTAGAGGCGCGGGGGTCGCGAGCTATTGAGATTTCTCCACAACGAAAGGGGGAGCTCTTGAGGAAGCGAGACGAGTCAAATACAAACCAGCATCAGGCCAAGAGCCACGATTCGCGAGGCCGAGCTACGAAATTCTGTCTGGGCATCCTCGGTTACGTTGCCCTGATCGGGTGGCTGGCCGCAATTTCAGCTTCCAGGGCAGAAGTAGCGCCCCCGCTGAGGCTCGAAGGGACGATACCTCTGCCTGGTTTCACAGGCGATTTTGATCACTTTGCCGTGGACGAAAAAGGCGGCCGCCTCTTTCTCGCCGGGGAAGATCACAAGACTGTTGAAGTATTTGACGTGAAAACTGGTCGCCGGTTGAAGAGCATTACAGGCTTCGGCACTCCGCACAGCATCATTTATCTGCCGGAAACGGACCGCATCCTCGTGGCTGACGGCGACAAGGGCATGCTGCAGATTCTGCGCGGGTCGGACTACGCCATTGTGGATCACTTGGATGGGTTGGCAGGGGCCGATTCAATGAGGCTTGACGCCCCTTCGCAGATCCTTTACATCGTGACGGGCGGCAAAGACGTACACCTGGATTATTCGTTCCTCGTGGCCATCGACCTGAAGACAAATAAGAAAGTGAGCGAGTTGCGAATCGAGAGCAACCACGTCGAAGCCTTTGCGCTCGAAGCCTCAAGTGCGCGACTCTTCGTGAACATCACCGACAAGCATGAAGTTGCGGTGGTGGATCGCAAAGCCATGAAGGAAATCACGCGTTGGCCGACTGGCACGCAGGCCGACAATTCGCCGATGGCGTACGACGAGCCGCATCACCGGTTGCTGATCGTGTGCCGCAAACTTGGCACGCTCCTGGTGATGGATTCGGAGAACGGGAAGGTGGTCGCGCAGCTTCCAGCGGCTGAGCGCTCCGATGACATCGCGTTTGATGCCGAAAAGGGACGCATCTACGTTCCGGGAGGCGAGGGATTTACGTCCGTATTCCAACAGAAGTCCGCGGACCAGTATGAGTTGCTGGCAAAGGTGAAAACCGAGCCGGGCGCGAAGACCTGCCTGCTCGTGCCGAGCCTCACCCGTCTTTATGTTGCTGTTTCACCAGGTGAGACGAAGGCCGCGGCAAAAGTTCTGATTTATCATGTGCAGCAGTAAGCCCTCAAAGCGAAGAGAATGCGCCATTAAATCTTGCGGTTTGGAGACGACCATAGGGAAGAAACGGGAAACCAGCCTTGAAGGAGATCGAGATGACCAATTTAGTGAGGCAGAAAAAGACATCTACTGGGACCCGGCCACTCTCCGCGATGATGGGCTTGATTATTCTTCTCTTGATTGTGCCATTGCGTAATCTGCGCGCTCAGGAAGCTGGCGGCACCATCGTGGGCACGGTAACGGACCCGAGCGGCGCGGCAGTCGCAAGCGCCAACGTGTCCATCAAGAATACCGCCACGGGCGTCGAGCGCAGTGTATCGACGAATGGCGACGGCCTGTATGTAGCGCCAAACCTTGTGCCCGGAAATTATGAGATTCAGGTGACCGCGACGGGATTTTCGTCGACGTTTGTGAGCGAGATCGTGCTTACGGTGGGCGAGCGGCGCGAGATTAATGTCACCCTCAAGGTTGGACAGGCTAGCGACAAAGTGACCGTCGAGGGTTCTGAGATTTCCGATATTCAACTGGCATCCTCGTCGGTCGGGAACGTGGTGGATTCACACACTGTTGCCGAATTGCCGCTGAACGGACGCGACTGGACATCGCTCACAGAGTTGGAGCCGGGTGTTGCGCAGGTGCGCACGCAGAAAGCGCTCGGAGTGAGCAACGATCGGCCCAATCGGGGTCTGGGCGTGGATGTAACCATCGGCGGGAATCGTCCTCAAGGAAACGACTATCGCCTGGATGGGGTGAATATTAACGATTACAGTTCGGGCGCGCCCGGGAGCATCACAGGGGCAGTCCTGGGTGTGGACGCGGTTCAAGAATTCTCGGTCGTGACGAGCAACGCGACAGCCGACTACGGGCGGACCTCGGGCGGCGCGGTGAACGCCGCTTCGCGCTCGGGCACGAATTCGTTTCACGGGTCGGTTTACGAATTTCTGCGCAACAGCGCTCTGGATGCGCGAAATTTCTTCGATGGGGCGAAGATTCCTCCCTTCAAGAGGAACCAATTCGGCGGCTCGGCGAGCGGGCCGATCATCAAGGACCACACATTTTTCTTCGCGGACTACGAAGGGCTGCGCCAGAACCTGAGCTCGACCAATACGATTACGGTGCCGTCGCAGAATGCTCGCAACGGAATGCTTTCCGTATGCACGCAAAATCCACCACCGACACCGAACCCTTGCACGGGAAATCATCTTACTGCTGTCCCCGGGAGGACGGATACGAATGGAGTGGACCTCCTAGTCGATCCATTCCTCGCTTGCTCCGCGAGCAGTTGTCTGTTTCCTATCCCGAATGGGGCGGTGAACGGCGACACGGGCATTTTCAACTTTGTGGCAAAACAGTCGACCAGCGAGGACTTCGTCACGACGCGCGTGGACCACAGGATTTCAGCATCAGACAGTCTATTTGGGACCTACGTTTTCGACCGAGGCCAGATCGCCAATCCGGACGCGTACGACATCAAGAACGTCGGAAACCAGTCGCGGCGGCAGACCCTGGCGTTGGAAGAATCGCATATTCTTTCGCCGAGCCTTCTGAACAGCGCGCGGTTCGGATTCAACCGCAACGTGGTGATTGCGTTCAGCACACTGAGCGCCATCAATCCAGCGGCGTCGAACACGGCCTTTGGCTTTAACCCCGGCGAGGATGCCGGGATCATCACGGTTGGATCCAATGTCACACAATTCTCGGGCGGGCTCGGAGCGATTTCCGAATATCATTTTCACTACAATTCGTTTCAGTTTTACGACGATCTATACTGGACGAGAAACAAACATTCTCTAAAATTCGGATTTTCGGTTGAACGCATTCAGTCGAACCAGTTTACGCGGGGCTCGAGTCCCAACGGGTTCTATACCTTCGGCAGTTTGCAGTCCTTCCTGACGAACCAGCCGACCAACTATGTCTCGTTACTCGGCACCGCCATCAGTCCGCGGGACCTTCGACAGACGCTTTTTGGCGGTTATGTCCAAGACGACTTTAAATTCCGTCCCAACCTCACATTGAACCTTGGGGTTCGCTATGAAATGGCCACGGTGCCAACAGAGACGGCGAATCGATTGTCCACGCTGGTGAATTTGACGGACACGGCGCCAAAGCTGGGGTCGCCGTACTTTTCGAATCCGACGCTGCGGAATTTCTCTCCCCGGGTGGGGTTTGCGTGGGATCCGACGGGGAAGGGGAAAACTTCTGTTCACGGCGCTTATGGGATCTACGATGTATTGCCGTTGCCATATGAATTTGAACTTTTAACTCTACTTTCGGCACCGTTTACGCTAGGAGGAAGCTTCACCTTTCCTACCACTCCTACCACCACGGGCCCACAGCCCTGCAATACTCCCGGTGTTCATTGCTTTCCCACAGGGGGCTTCCCCAATTTGACCGTGAAGACGTTGCGATTTGGGTACGTGGAGCAAAATCCGCATCGTAGCTACGTCCAACAATGGACATTGAACATCCAGCACGAGGTGTTTCGGAATTTTACGATGACGGCCGCTTATGTCGGCTCGCGCGGAATTCATCTGCCGGATCATACGGACGACATCAACGATATGCAGCCGGTGGCGAAAACCCCGGAGGGTTATCTGTGGCCTACGGTGGTTGGATCGGGAGCCCGCCTGTTCCCAAATCTCGGCGGGCAGGTGAGTGCCAATACATGGTCGGCCGAATCCATTTATCACGGACTGGAACTGGAGGGCATTAAGCGGCTGAGTCATGGGTTCCAACTGCAAGGCTCGTACACTTTTTCGAAGAGCATTGATACGAGTTCGTCAGGAATCGCCGGGGACACGTTTGGAAATTCCGTGTCCAGCCTGCCGTTTTTTGATCCCAGACTGCGCCGTGGACTTTCTGATTTCGATGTGCGGCATGTCGGGGTAATTAATGCGATCTGGAATGTTCCCGGCGGGGGCTCGTGGAACGGACCGGCAAAATGGGCAACCTCGGGCTGGCAGCTTGGAGAAATCTTAACACTGACAAGCGGCCTGCCCTTCACGCCCATCATCGGCGGCGACCCGCTGGGACTCCAGGCCGCGGACAACTACGCCTTTCCAGACCGCATGCCCGGCTGCAATCCGGTCAACTCCAATTTCAAGGGTAGCCGACTTCACTATCTCAACCTGGGCTGCTTTACGCTGCCGGCGCAGACTCCTGATATCGCCGCGCAGTGCCGGACGTTCGGCTCGGTCGCGGGCACCTGCGCAAACTTGCTTGGGAATTCTGGGCGCAACTCGGTGATTGGGCCAGAGCTCAAGGATTTCGATTTCTCGCTGTATAAAAACAATCGCATCCCGCGTATATCGGAGACATTTAACGTGCAGTTCCGCTGGGAGATTTTCAACATTTTCAATCATGCGAACTTTAATCCGCCGCCACCTGCGGCGCGTCAGATCTTCACAGCCGCAGGCGCGTCGAACCCCGCGGCGGGAGTACTGGCCGCCCCGACGGCGACTTCTTCGCGGCAAATGCAGTTCGCTCTGAAGCTTATTTGGTAGATGACGGTGGCGACTCGGTTTATCAATCGACTTCAGGAAAAGGAGAATGAAATGCCGCGCATGAAGAACTTCACTCATCTGTTGACGCTGGTGTTGCTTTTCGGAACCGTTTTGTGCGCCTCCGCGCAGGAAGCCAAGAAGATCTACGCGCAGAAACTTCTGGATGAGACGCTGGCCAAACATAAAGAGGTGGTGATCATGGCTATGCATGTCACGCCACCAGGAAAGAATGAGAACGTGATCATCGCGTCCAACATCGGGCGCATCGGCAAGAAAGCGGACGAAGACGACATGCGCGTAATCGAAACGGGCAAGCCGAACCTAGAGGTGAACAAAAAAGGCGACCATTTCGAAGTGGAACTGGTGATGCAGGATCAATCTGGCAAAACGATCGGGGCCGTTGGCATCGTATTCAACTACGAGAAGGGCAAAGAAGCCGAGTTCCAGAAGAACGCGGAGCAGATTCGCGATGAGATGAAGCAGAAAACACCAACACTTGGGAAACTTTTCGAACGAGCAAATTAAGACGCAGAGGCAGCTTAGCTGGTCGCTCGATAAAGTGTGTCTTGCTCCTGCGCCGGAGCACATGGACGCGTGGGCCTCGCCGTCGAGAAGGAGCACCGGCTCTTTCATTTTTCCTTCCACCCTGTCTTGAAGTAGAAAGAGGCAACTTCAGAGAACAATGAGACCTTATGATCGCGCTCTCTGATCGGAAGTCCAAAATTTGGTCCGTGATTCGCGTCTCCAGCGGAAATTTTCTGGAGATGTACGACTTCATGGTGTTTGGCTATTACGCGACGGCGATCGGCAAAGCATTTTTTCCGAGCGGCAATCCATTCTTGTCGTTGATGTTGTCGCTGATGACTTTTGGGGCGGGGTTTTTGATGCGGCCCCTCGGCGCCATTGTGCTGGGGGCTTACACCGATCGGCATGGACGCCGGGCCGGACTTCTGCTCACGCTGGGATTGATGTCTGTTGGGATTTTTTCCATCGCCTGCATGCCCAGCTACGCGACGATCGGTTTGCTGGCTCCGCTCCTGGTGCTGGTGGGCCGTTTGCTTCAGGGTTTTTCGGCGGGGATGGAGCTGGGCGGCGTCTCGGTCTATTTGTCGGAGATCGCCACGCCAGGACACAAAGGCTTCTACGTCAGTTGGCAGTCGGGAAGCCAGCAAGTGGCGGTCATGTTCGCCGCCCTGATTGGAGTGGTGCTTAGCTCGGTGCTTCCGCCGGAGAAGATGACGCAGTGGGGATGGCGCGTCCCTTTGCTCCTCGGTTGCGTGATCGTTCCGTTTCTCTTCAGGCTCAGGCGGTCCCTCCAGGAGACGGATGAGTTCGTTGCCCGAAAGCGCAGGCCGAGCACGTCGGAAATTCTCCGCTCGCTGACGGCCAACTGGGGAATCGTGATCATCGGAATGATGATGGTTACCATGACCACGGTCTCTTTCTACATGATCACGGCCTATACGCCCACTTTCGGCAACTCCGTTCTTAAACTTGCGAGCGTGGACAGCCTGATCGTCACGTTGTGTGTGGGAGCTTCCAATCTTTTCTGGCTGCCGGTGATGGGCGCGTTGTCCGATAGGATCGGGCGCCGCCCGTTGCTCTTTGCCTGCACAATACTCATGCTGCTGACCGCCTATCCGGCAATGTTGTGGCTGGTTAGAGGTCCATCTTTCTCGAAATTGTTGACGGTGGAGCTGTGGCTATCTTTTCTGTATGGGAGCTACAACGGGGCAATGGTGGTCTTCCTTACGGAGATCATGCCAGTCGATGTACGAACTACGGGCTTCGCGCTGGCGTATAGCCTTGCTACCGCGGTGTTCGGTGGGTTTACACCTGCAATCAGCACGTATCTTATTCACTTCACAGGGAACGACGCCGTCCCCGGGCTTTGGTTGTCGTTCGCAGCCGCGTTCGGCCTAATCGCGGCGCTGCTTGCCAAGCCTCACAACGCTGTGCGCGAAACCGGTTAGAACATGGCAGGCCTGGCTGTTGCTGCGCATGCCTCGGTGGCGATGTTGGTATGAAATTCGTATGAAATCGCTGCTCACTTCAGGAGCAGCCAGACCCGATGTGGCTGACCTTGTAAGGTGCTTCCACGTGCGTAACAAGGTCAGCACACATCCGGCAGCCTGTTGCGTTTCCTTTTCGCGTTAGCCGTGCTTGATGAACGTGCCGTCATTCAGCTCGGCCACGGCTTGGCGAAGCTGCTCCTGGGTGTTCATCACGATGGGGCCATACCAGGCCACCGGCTCCTCGATGGGCTTTCCAGACACTAGCAGGAAGCGAATTCCCTCAGGCCCGGCCTGCACCGTCAGCTCATCACCACGGTCGAACAGCACCAATGAGTGGTTGCTGACGTCGTATACGGGCGCCGCATCCGGTTTCGCGACCTGTTCCGTCAGGACAGCGCGAGGATCGGAGGCGTCGCGGAACGTGCCGGAGCCCGCAAACACGTAGGCAAAGGCGTTGCGCGTGGTCTCGACTTTGAGGCGCTTGCGTTGACCGGGCGGAACGGAAATGTCGAGGTACTGCGGATCAGCGGCCACGCCCTCGACTGGCCCCTTCTTGCCCCAGAATTCGCCGCAGATGACGCGCAGCCTGGTGCCATCATCGTCGGTGGCCTCGGGAATCGCGGCCGAGGGAATATCCTGATACCGCGGGTCGGTCATTTTCAGGGCTGAAGGCAGGTTGGCCCACAGTTGGAAACCGTGCATGCGGCCCTGTGTATCGCCCTTGGGCATTTCCTGATGCAGGATTCCGCTGCCGGCGGTCATCCATTGCACGTCGCCAGCAGTCATCTTGCCCTTGTTGCCAAGGCTGTCGCCGTGCTCGACAGAGCCGGCGAGCACATAGGTGATCGTCTCAATCCCCCGGTGAGGGTGCCATGGAAACCCGGCAAGGTAATCCTCCGGGTTGTCATTACGAAAATCGTCCAGCAGGAGGAACGGATCGAAATCCTTCGTCTTGCCGAACCCGAAGGCGCGCTGCAGTTTCACGCCAGCGCCCTCCAATGTCGGCTTCGTTTGAATAATCTGTTTGATGGGACGGAGTGACATAACTTTCCCCTTTCTGCGCTATACGGCGGTTTCGATGCGTGCCATGCGGCAAACGATTCAGGCCTTCACGAACTGGACGTCGACGTTAGCCAGCGTGCTCATGGCGTCCCGCCTTTCAGTCCATTGGATGCGTGACAACGATAATCGTTGCAACATCTATTGTTGCCACGCAATGGCGCTCCTCTGTGGCGCCGGCCGTCCGAGGGACAATACGGATAAAGCCAGAGGTGACTACGACCAGGCAGCCGCCAGCTAACGGAAGACCGTCTTGACCGGTTTTCGACTAGCCGAAGACGGCAAGATTATGGAGTTAGTGGTCGGGGCGCCCGGATTTGAACCGGGGGCCTCCTGCGCCCAAGGCAGGCGCGCTACCAGGCTGCGCTACGCCCCGACATGAAGTGCACTATTGATTCTAAAGCACTTTCCGAGATTACCGCCACTCCGAATCCTGGGTGTAGTTCAGTGGGAGGACAGAGGCTTCACAAGCTTCACCCAGCGAAGCTCAGCACGTCGAACTGGCCGCGGTACTCCTCTCAAAGGCTTATGGAGAGCCATCCGACAAAGATACCCGTTTGCTTTCGGCGCAGTGTATCACTTGTGCCTGGCCAGGCATCAGATGGACTGGAATCCGCGTAATCCGGTGGTGCACCACTGTGAACGACGACTTGGAAGTTCTCGCAGCGCCGGCCCTTGCCATGCGATACGAAACGCTTGTACGCGTGTCCCAAGCCATCGGAGCGCACGGCGACCCTAAAGAACTTTTTGCCATCCTGATGGACGAGCTGCATGGGGTAGTGCAGTTTGACGTGATCGGGGTATCTCTCCATGATCAAGAGTCCGATACGTTTCAAAGTTATTTCATTGACATGACGAGTCGTTCAGAGCTGGTCCCCGAAGAGAAGCTAACGCCCGAGGAAACGCTTACGTTATGGGTTTACGAGCGGCAAGAACCTCTGGTGAGGTCGACGGACGAAATGGAGCCGCGCTATGGCCGGTTGCAAGCGATCTTGAGAAGGCTCAATATTCGCTCGATCTGCGCGCTCCCCTTGACGACAGCTCACCGCAGACTTGGGGCAATCACTTTCTGCAGCAAGCAGATCGATGCCTACTCGCCAAACGATATCCGATTCGTGTCCCAAGTGGCGGATTACATTGCGTTAGCGTTTGACGATGCGATGAATTTTGCGGCGTTGCGACGGACATCTGAGGAACTGCAGAGTAAGAACGACCGGCTCCGGCTGCTCCTCGACGTCACGAATCAGGTTGTTTCCAATTTGGAGCTCCGCGATCTGCTGCGTGCCATCTCGCACGACGTCCGGCGCGTGATGCAGTGCGACTACGCCGGCTTGTCGCTCCCAGATGGAGAAAACAAGCAACTGCGACTTTACGCACTTGACTTTCCGGAGGGCAAAGGGTTCCTCCAGGAAGAGCTGGTCTATTTGATGGAGGGAACGCCCTCCGGCACGGCCTTTCGAACCATGAAGCCTCTGACGCTCCGGAGCCCCTTCACAGGTTGGCTTAATTACCCAATCGTTCAGATCGCCGTGCGGGAAGGTTTGAAGTCCGTCTGCTGTTTGCCGTTGATCAGCCGGAATCGCGCGATTGGCGTCTTGGTTCTAGGGCTACTCCGAGACGATGCCTTCAGTCAGGCTGATATCAGTTTCCTCAGCCAGGTTGCAAACCAGATAGCCCTCGCCGTCGAGAATGCGCTTGCCTACCGCGAGATTCGGGAACTGAAAGAACAGCTCTCGAAGGAAAAACTGTATTTGGAAGATGAAATCCGCACGGAAATGAATTTTGCCCAGGTCATTGGAAGCAGCGCTTCTTTGCGCAGAGTGCTCAAACGCGTGGAAACTGTAGCGCCGACGGATTCGACGGTGCTCATCTATGGAGAGACGGGCACGGGAAAAGAACTGATCGCGCGCGGCATTCATGATTTGAGCCCGCGACGGTCGAAGCCCTTCGTCAAGCTGAACTGCGCGGCCATCCCAACAGGCTTGCTCGAAAGCGAGCTGTTTGGACACGAGAAAGGCGCGTTCACAGGAGCGATCGCGCAGCGGATTGGGCGCTTCGAAGTGGCGGATGGTGGCACGATTTTCCTGGACGAAATCGGAGAAATTCCCCTCGAACTTCAGACCAAGCTGCTCCGCGTGCTGCAAGAGAGGGAGTTCGAGCGGCTGGGAAGCTCTCACACGCTTCGGACCAATGCGCGCTTGATTGCCGCCACGAACCGGGACTTAGAGACGATGGTGAGCGAGCAGAAGTTCCGGTCCGATCTCTTCTTTCGCTTGAATGTTTTTCCCGTCCATGTTCCCCCCTTGCGGGAACGCCAGGAGGATATTCCGCTCCTGGTCCGGCACTTCGCGCAGCAGTTTTCCAGGCGGATGAATAAGGTCATGGAAACGATTCCATCAGCGACGATGGATGCCCTGAGCCGGTATCATTGGCCCGGGAACATCCGAGAACTCCAGAATGTAATCGAGCGCGCCGTAATCATCTCGGAGGGTCCGGCCCTGAGTGTCGACGTGGGTGATCTGAAATTTTCCAAAGTCAGTCATGCAGAAGAAAGGGTCGCTGCTCCGAATTCCACAACAAACGGCGCATTGCACAATCTCTTGGAGGAAACCGAACGTCAACAGGTCCTCCAAGCCCTCAGGCAGTGCAAATGGGTTGTTGCAGGTCCCAAAGGTGCGGCGGCACTCCTCGGAATAAATCGATCGACCCTCCAAGTAAGAATACGCAAGCTCGGAATCTCACGCGACACTGCATAATCGCCCGTTTTCATCCCCAACCTCAGCTCCTTTTCCGAGAGCCCCCGTTCCGACACCGGTCTCTCGGTGTGCGAAGAAG